>Ga0209470_1000059_pt1 | contig 71717 bp, 64 predicted proteins | sample GraSoiAngelo_125_FD_185882 | JGI IMG/M metagenome (GOLD analysis project Ga0209470, IMG submission 185882) | Grasslands soil microbial communities from the Angelo Coastal Reserve, California, USA - 14_0927_05_40cm (SPAdes) (version 2) | ecosystem: Environmental > Terrestrial > Soil > Grasslands ... | reverse complement strand
GCGCGCGGGCTCGCCGAGCGGACGGCCGGCGCCGAGGCGCGCGCGCGGAAGCGGGCGCTCCAGCAGGCAACGGTCCTCCTCCGCCGTGCCGACAAGGCCGTCGCGCGGGCGGCGAAGCGCAAGCGCCAGCCGATCTCCGCCGACTGCGCCGCCGCGCTGCACGGCATGCTCGGCGACGCGCTCGCCCGGGTCGGCGCCGCGAAGTCCTGAGCGGCGGCGCGGCTACCAGGCGTAGGCCTCGGGCGCCTCACCGCCCGGGCCGGGCCAGATGCGGTCGAGCGCGGCCCGGTGGTCGGGCGAGAGCACGATGTCGAGCGCGTGCAGGCTCCCCACGAGCTGCGCGACCGTGCGCGGCCCGATGATCGGCGCGGTCACCGCCGGGCAGCCGAGCAGCCAGGCGAGCGCCACGTCGGCCGGCGCCTCACCGAGCTCGCGACAGAAGCCCTCCCAGGCCTCGAGCTGCGCGCGACGCTCCTCCACCCGCTTCCGGATCCGCTCGCTCGCCCGGCGTCCCTCGCCCGCCGCCGCGAGCGCGCCCGCGAGCAGCCCGCCCGCGAGCGGGCTCCAGGGCAGGAGACCGAGGCCGTGGGCCCGGCAGGCCGGGATCACCTCGAGCTCCACGGTTCGCGCGGTGAGGTTGTAGAGGCTCTGCTCGGACACGAGGCCGAGGAAGTGGCGCTCGGCGGCGACGGCGTTCGCCTGCGCGATGTGCCAGCCGGCGAAGTTGCTGCTCCCGACGTAGATCACCTTCCCCGCCGTCACGAGCTGCTCCATCGCCTGCCACACCTCGTCCCACGGCGTGTCGCGGTCGACGTGATGCATCTGGTAGAGGTCGATGCGGTCGGTCCGCAGGCGCCGCAGGCTCTCGTCGCAGGCACGGCGGATGTGCCACGCGGAGAGCCCCCGGTCGTTCGGCCCCTCGCCCATCCGCCCGTAGACCTTGGTGGCGAGGACGACGCGCTCGCGGCGCCCGCCACCCTGCGCGAGCCAGCGTCCGACGATCTGCTCCGTGATGCCCTCGCCGGTGCGCCAGCCGTAGACGTCGGCGGTGTCGAGGAAGTTGATGCCGAGCTCGAGGGCGCGGTCCAGGATGGCGAAGCTCTCGGCCTCGGCGGCGAGGGGCCCGAAGTTCATGGTACCGAGGCAGAGGCGGCTCACCTTGAGGCCCGTCCGCCCGAGACGCGCGTAGTCCATTCCCGCCTCATAGCATGCCCGCCGCGAGGCGTCCGCGGGCCCTTCTCTTTGCGTGCGGCCCGGCTACACTGGCGGCATGCCGACTGCGACCTGGAATGGCACGGTACTGGCCCAGAGCGAGCACTGCGAGATCGTCGAGGGGAACCGCTACTTCCCGCGCGACGCGGTGAACCCGGCCTACCTGTGCGGCAGTCCCACCCACACCACCTGCCCGTGGAAGGGCGTCGCCAGCTACTACCACGTCGTGGTGAACGGCGAGACCAACGAGGACGCCGCCTGGTACTACCCGGAGCCGAAGGAGGCCGCGCGGCGCATCAAGGACCACGTCGCCTTCTGGCGCGGCGTGCGCGTGGAGGACTGATCGGATGATCCGCTTCTACTATGGTTCCGGCTCGCCCTTCTCGTGGCGCGTGCAGCTGGTGCTCGAGGAGAAGGGGCTCCCCTACGAGCCCGTGCTGCTGAGCTTCAGCAAGGGCGAGCTGAAGAGTCCCGAGCACCTCGCCCGCAGCCCGCACGGCAAGGTCCCGGCGCTCACCGACGACGGGCTGACGCTCTACGAGTCGAGCGCGATCGTCGAGTACCTCGAGGAGCGCTACCCCAAGCCGCCCCTCATGCCCGCCGACGTCGCCGCGCGGGCCGTCGTCCGGATCGAGGAGCTCGAGTGCCTCCTCTACCTGGCCGAGGCGTTCCGCGCCGTCGCCCGCCAGGCGTTCTTCACGCCGCCCGAGCGGCGCGACGCCGCGGCGCTCGAGGCCGCACGTGCCGATGTCCGCACCCAGATCGAGCGGCTCGAGGCGCGGGCCGCAGCACGGCGTGGGCGGTTCATCGTCGGCGGCGAGCCCTCGCGGGCAGATTTCACGTGGCTCCCCTTCGTCGAGATCGCGGGGCGCGCGGGCGTCGAGCTCGATCGGGCCCGCATCCCCTGGCTCGTCGACTGGCGCGAGACGATGCGCGCCCGGCCGAGCTACGACCGGAGCTACCCGCCGCACTGGCGGGCGTGAACCGATGCGCCGCGAGATCTTCACCGACGAGCACGCGATGTTCCGCGCCCAGTTCCGGCGGTTCGCCGAGCGCGAGATCGAGCCCAAGGTCGCCGAGTGGAACCGCAACCGGGCGACCGACCGCGCCACCTGGCGCCGCCTCGGCGAGGAAGGCTTCCTCGGCCCGGCGATGCCCGCGGAGTACGGCGGCGGGGGCGGCGACTTCCTCTACGACGTGATCGTCATGGAGGAGATCGCCTGGCGGCGGGCGCACGGGCTCATGACCGCCGTGCACTCGTCGATCTGCATGCCGTACCTCCTCGCCTACGGCACCGAGGCGCAGAAGCGGCGCTGGCTGCCGCCCGCGATCCGCGGTGAGTGCCTGCTCGGCATCTGCATGACCGAGCCGGGCACGGGCTCCGACCTGGCGAACGTCCAGACCCGCGCCATCCGCGACGGGGACCACTACGTCGTCAACGGCACCAAGACCTTCATCTCCCTCGGGCAGCTGGGCGACCTCTTCATCGTGGTCGTGAAGACCAATCCAGGGGCCGACCCGCCGCACGGCGGCATCAGCCTCCTCCTGGTCGCGGCCGATACGCCGGGCTTCGTCCGCGGCCGCAAGCTCGACAAGCTCGGCCTCCACGCGCAGGACACGAGCGAGCTCTTCTTCCAGGACTGCCGCGTGCCGGTCGGGAACCTGCTCGGCGGCGAGGGCCAGGGCTTCAAGATGCTCATGGAGAAGCTCCAGCAGGAGCGCATCTCGATCGCGGTCTCCTCGCTCGCCTCCTGCCGCCGATCGCTCGCCGACACGATCGCCTACGTGCGCGAGCGGCACGCGTTCGGGCAGCCCATCGCCGCCTTCCAGAACACGCAGTTCAAGCTCGCCGAGCTCGCGACGCAGGTCGAGATCGGCGAGGCCTTCGTCGACCGGGTGCTCGCCGCCCACGGGCGCGGCGAGGAGCTCGTCCAGGAGGCCTCGATGGCCAAGTGGTGGACGACGGACCTCCAGAAGCGCCTGACGAGCGAGTGCGTGCAGCTCCACGGCGGGTACGGCTTCATGACCGAGTACCCGATCGCCACCGACTTCGCCGATGCTGCGGTCCAGTCGATCTACGCGGGCACGAACGAGATCATGAAGGTCATCATCGCGCGGCGGATGGGGCTCGGCTGACGGCGGCTCACGGCGGAGGCTGCGTGCGCAGGATCGCCCGGCGGTAGACCGCCGGCGTGACGGCCCGCACGATCGGGGCGAGCGTCTCGAGCGGCGCGACGTTGATCTCGAAGGCTCGGGCATCGAGCGCGCGGAGCACCGCGCGGGACACCTGCTCGGCCGTGCGGTGGACCCAGCGCGGGGGCAGCGTCTGGCCCTCGCGCCTCGCCTGCATGGCGATCCCGGTGGTCGGGACGTAGCCGGGGAACAGGACCTGAACGCGCACGCCCTTCGATTCGAGCTCGTAGGAGATCGATTCGGAGAACGCGATCATCGCCGCCTTCGACGCACAGTACGCGGCCTCGCCGGGAACCGGGCTCCGGCCGACCGCGCTCGAGACGTTGATGATCCGGCCAAATCCCTGCCGGACCATGGCCGGCAGCGCGGCGAGCGTACAGCTCACCATCCCGCCGAAGTTGACGCGCATCACCCGGTCGACGTCCTCGACCGTCGTCGCGAGGATCGAGCGGCGCTCCTCGACGGCGGCGTTGTTGATCAGGATGTCGAGCCTCGCGTGGCGCGAGGCGACGCCCTCGACGACCTCGCGCACGGCGGCGGCCTCGGCAACGTCGAGCGGCGTGACCTCCGAGCGGGGCGAGGTACGCTGCAGCAAGGGGAGAAGCGCGCGCAGGGCCTCGACCCCGCGCGCGACGCCGACCACGACGGCGCCGGCGCGCGCGAGGTCCAGGCTGATCTGGCGCCCGATGCCCATCGACGCCCCGGTGACGAGAGCTACCTTGTCGCGCAGGTCCATACGGCCTCGTCCTTCCTACAAGGCGCCCCGCGGCACAACCCGGGGGGAAACCCGTGCTGCGACCGTACGATTTTTTCTTGACAGCGCCCTTGCCGGCACCGTATGGACGGCGCTTCCGACATCGTCACGCGTGGGAGGACGCCAATGAGACCGTTCCGATCGCTGCTCGCCGCGCTCCTCGCCTTGCCGTCTCTTGCCCGGGCCGCGGACCTGCCGGTCAGGTACACGGTGCAGGAGAAGCCCCTCAAGACGGCGATCGCCGGCACGAGCCTCACCTTCGAGCTGTTCCGCGACTCGGCGTGCGCCACCCCCGCGGTGCACAGCGCGTCGGTGCTGATCGAGAACGTCACGCTGATCACGAAGCTCAAGCAGCTCACGCCCAAGGGCGACACCAAGCTGCCGAGCACGGACGAGCTCGCGCTGACGCTCACCGGCGTGACGGCGGCGGGCAATCTCTATCTCAAGGTCACCGGGACGGGCATCGTGCCCATCGGGGGTGCCTGCCAGGCGCAGGCTGCCCAGGTGATCGCGGCGAACTGCGTCGACGGCATCCAGAACCAGGGCGAGACCGACGTCGACTGCGGCGGAGCCACGACCTGTCTCCGCTGCGCGGCCGGGAAGAGCTGCACCGCCAACGGCGACTGCCAGAGCAACGCGTGCCAGGCGGGCGTCTGCCTGGCCCAGGCGAGCTGCAGCGACGGGTTCACCGACGGCACCGAGACCGACGTCGACTGCGGCGGCATGAACATGTGCCCGCGCTGCGCCGACGGCAAGACGTGCACCAACGGCGGCGACTGCCAGAGCAGCTCGTGCGCGGGCAGCGTCTGTCAGCCGCCGAGCTGCACCGACGGCGTCCGCAACGACGGCGAGACCGACGTCGACTGCGGCGGGACGAACGCGTGTCCCCGCTGCGGCATCCACCAGTCCTGTGCGCTGGGGTCAGACTGCCAGAGCGGCATCTGCATGGGCGGAGTCTGCGAGCCGTAGAGGGGAGAGCCGACCGACCGCTCAGCCGGCTGCCTGGCAGAGCACCATCCAGGTGGAGGGGTTCCGATCCGGGCTCCACTCGAGCGCCCGGATGAGGAGCCGCGCCGGCGGGCCGAGGCGGAGGTAGCGGAGGCGGTTGAGCCGCCGCTGCCAGGTGAAGCGGCGCATGACGCCCTCGACCCGTCGCGGCACGAGGCCCGCGCCCTCGAGCTCCGCGATCAGCTCCTCGCGCAGCCAGAGCTCGTCGTACACCTTGTAGGTGTGCAGGCCCTGCTTCAGCCGGTGCGGCAGGGAGACGAGACGGTTCTGGGCGTCGAGCACGAGGTGACCGCCGGGCCTGAGCACACGCTTCAGCTCGCGGTAGAGGGTCTCGCGCCCGCTCCGATCGAAGTGGCGGATGAAGCGCAGCGTGTAGACCAGGTCGAAGCTCCCCGTCGCGAAGGGCAGGCTGAAGCCGTCGCCCCGGACGAACCGCCACGCGAGGCCCCTCGCGCCCGTCCGCCGGCGCGCCTCGGCAAGCATGTTGGGGCTGCCGTCCATGCCGACCATGACGGGGGCCGCATGGACCTCGGCGCTCAGGCGCCCGGGGCCGACTGCCAGCTCGAGGACGCGGTGCGGCCGGAGATCGCCGATGACCCGGTTGAGGAAGCCGACCTGCCGCTCGTGCAGCACGGTGTTGAACGGCTCGCTGATGCGCACGGCGATGTAGCTGCCGACGACGTCGGGGTCGTCGTAGAACTCCTGGATGCCGCTCTTGGTGCGGATCGGCTCTGTGGCTGTCTCGGGAGGCACGCGGGTTCGCCGGTGGGAACGTGGTCGCAGAGCGCCGCGGACGGCGCACCAACGGCGCGAATCTAGCGGCGGCCCGATTCGTGGTCAAGAAAAGGCGCCGCGAGCACGCTCCCGCCGGGGCGAGTCGAAGCCCGGCTGCGGATACGCTCATGCCCACGAGTACCGGGGAAGGCAGGCGTGCCGGGACCTTGCGCCGATGCATGGTGGCCGCTTTCCCAAGGAGGCATGCGCGGCAGCCCGAAACGGTGCGCATCTTGCTGTTCGCATGGTACCCTGCCGGCTCCCATGACGGCACCCGAGGTCACCGTCATCCGTGATCCCGCCCGCCTCCCGACCCTCGACGGGGAATGGGACGACCTCCTCGCGCGCTCCGCGAGCGATACCGTCTTCCTCACGTGGGACTGGCTCCGGACCTGGTACGAGGTCTACGGCGCCGAGGTCGAGCCCTGCGTCGTGCTCGTGCGGGAGAACGGCCGCCTGGTCGCGGCCGCGCCGCTCAAGATCGAGGCGCGCCGGCTCTACGGCCTCCGCGTCCGCCAGCTCGAGTTCATCGGCACGGGCCGCGCCGTGTGCCCGGACTTCCTCGACCTCGTGATCGAAGCCGGCCGCGAAGCGGAGCTCGCGCGGGTGCTCCTCGGCGCCCTTCGCTCGGAGCCGGGCTGGGACCGCATCGCGCTGAGCGACCTGCCCGCCTCCTCGCCCGTGCGCGAGCCGCTCGAGGCCGCGATGACCGCGGCGCGCCTGCGCCCGTTCAGGCAGGTCGACCGTACCTGCCCCTACCTGACGCTGCCCGGCACGTGGGCCGAGCTCGAGCAGCGGCTGACGCACAACTTCCGGCGCAACCATCGCAAGAAGCGGCGGCGCCTCGGGGCCGCGCTGGTGCATTGGGACGCCGGCCAGAGCGTGCGGGACGCGCTCGCCACGCTCGCGACGCTGCACCAGGGACGCATGGAGACCTCCGGCCGCGGGGGCAACTTCCGCAAGCCCGATTACCTGGCCTTCCATCAGCGCTTCGCCGAGCGCGCAGCGCAGCGAGGCTGGCTCTACCTGGCCTTCCTGCACAAGGACGGCCGGGCCATCGCGGGGCGCTACGGCTTCGTCTACCGCGGCACGTACTACGCGTACCAGTCCGGCTTCGACCCCACGGCCGGCGACGATTCGCCCGGGGAAGTGCTGCTCGGGATGGTGATCGAGGACCTGATCGGGCGGGGCGTGCGCGAGTTCAACTTCCTGCGCGGGCCGCAGCCCCACAAGTTCCACTGGGCCGACCGCAGCCGCGAGACGTTGCGGGTCGAGGGGTGGCGGCACACGGCCCTCGGGCCCCCGCTCGCCGGCCTCGACCGGCTGGCGGCCATCGGCCGTCGCGTCCGCCGTCGCTGGGCGGGCATGACGCGTGCGCCGCGGCCCGCGAGCGAGTGTGTTGCGCTGGTCGCGCGCCACGCCACGGCCTGATTCACTCCACCAGCCCCGTCATCCTGACGCTCACCTCCCACAGCCGCCGCGCGAGCCTCTCGTCGTACGACGCCGGCGACGAGCGCGCTTCCCGGCAGTCGACGAAGTAGCGGCCGCTGACGCCCTCGACCGCCGGCGAGGCGGCGAGGTGGACGGACGTCGCCGCGCCATCCTCCGCGGTCCGGAAGAAGGGCTTCAGCGCCCGCGCCACGAGCCTCGCCAGGCGGCCGTTGTTGTGTCCGAGTCCGGTCGCGACCGCGCCCGGATGCAGGCAGTTGGCGGTGACGGCCGTGCCGGCCAGCCGGCGCGCGAGCTCGTAGGTGAAGAGCACGTTGGCGAGCTTCGACTGGGCGTAGACGGCCATCCCGCGATAGCGGCGCCGGCGGCCGAGGTCGTCGAAGTCGATCCGGCCCCAGCGATGGACGTCGGAGGCGACGTTCACGATGCGGGCCGGGCCGCCCGCGGCGAGCCGGCCGAGGAGGAGATGCGTCAGGAGGAACGGCGCGAGGTGATTGACGGCGAAGACGGTCTCGATGCCGTCGGCGGTCTCGGCGTAGCGCAGGTTCACCACGCCGGCATTGTTCACGAGCACGTGCAGCGCGGGGTACGCCGCACGGAGGGCGTCGGCCACTCCGCGAACCGCCTCCTGTGATGACAGATCCGCGACGAAGAGCGTTACGCCATCGTGGCGGCTCGCGGCCCGCACCTCCGTGACCAGCGCCTCGCCGCGGGCGCGGTCGCGGCAGACGAGGCCGAGGGTCGCGCCCAGACGGCCGAGGGCGTGCGCGGTCGCCCGCCCGATCCCCGAGCTGGCCCCGGTTACCACGCAGACCCGGCCCCGCAGGTGCCCCTCGCTCACGCCCGCCCTTCTGCCGCGGGACGCCCCGGTTGTCGACCGACCCGCTTGACATGACCACCGACCGTCCGGGATAGTAGCACCGACCGATCGGTCGGTCCGATGCCAGCAGCCGACGCCGCCGTCTCCGCCGAGCAGACCTCGCGCGACAAGATCCTCGACGCCGCGGAGGCGCTGTTCGCCAAGCGCGGCTACGCGGCCATCGGGCTGCGCGAGCTCGCGGAGGTGGTCGGGCTCGGCAAGTCCTCCCTCTTCCACCACTTCCGGAACAAGGCGCAGCTCTACGCCGCGGTGACGGCGCGCATCCTGGTGCGCATCGAGGCGCGGCTCGTCCGCTCGCTCGCCGCCGGCGGTGATCCGCTCGTGCGCCTCGAGCGCTGGCTCGACGACCTGGTCGATCTGCTGGCGGACAACCCGACCTACGCCCGCGTGCTCCTGCGCTCGCTCTTCGAGGACGACGACCTGCCGGGCGACCTGCCGGAGGAGATCGAGGGTCACCGGGCGATCGCCGACATGATGGCCGCCGTCGGCGGGCTCCTGCGCGAGGGGATGGGCGCGGGCCTGTTCCGCCCGCTCCACGTGAACCACTTCCTGCTGACGCTCGTCGGCATCATCGTGTTTCCCTTCGCGTCGGGCGAGTTCGGCGCGGAGGTGCTGGGCAAGGACCTGTTCGACGCGGCCGAGGTCCGGCGCCGCAAGCGCGAGATCCGCGCGCTCCTGCGCTCCGGGCTGGTCGCACGCGCCTCGCGCTGAGGGAGAAGACCATGGAGAAGATACTGGCCGAGTACCGCCGGCGGCTCGGGGACTTCGAGCTCGTCGAGATCGACGAGGACCGGATCGCGGCGCTGCGTCGCGAGCTGGACGTCGACGTGCCCGTCGACCTCCACTGGACGTGGACCTACGCGAGCGAGGTGGAGGAGCTGCGGGCGCTCTACGAGCGCGGCAAGAAGGGCCAGTGGAACGCCGAGGCCGACGTCGACTGGTCGGTGCCCTTCCCGCGCCACGAGTGGTTCCTGCCGCGCGAGGGGCTCCAGATCCTGCCCTCGGTCCTGACCGCCATGGGTGCGGACGAGGCCACCTGCCAAGAGGCGGGGTTCGACGAGTTCGCCCACACCCTCTCGCAGCTCCTGCACGGCGAGCAGGCGGCGCTCCAGCTCTGCGGCCAGCTCACCAACGCCTGCCCCACCATGGACGCCAAGTTCTACGCCGCCTCGCAGGTGATCGACGAGGCACGCCACGTCGAGGTGTTCGCCAAGTTCCTCGAGCGCAAGGTGGGCACGATCTACCCGATCGGTGGGACCCTCAAGGTGCTCCTCGACAAGCTGCTCGCGGCGCCCACGTGGAAGATGAAGACGCTCGGCATGCAGTGCCTGTTCGAGGGCATGGCGGTCGGCATCTTCGACATGATCCAGAAGGGCTCGACCAACCCGCTCCTCTCCGACGTCATCCGGCGCGTGAAGCAGGACGAGGCGCGCCACGCGGCGTTCGGCATCCTCACCATGCGCCGGACGGTCCGCGAGGCGACGCCGGAGGAGCTGGTGGAGATGGAGGACTTCTCGTTCAGCCTCCTCGAGGCGCTCAACGCGAACCAGCAGCTCGACATGCTGCGCGAGCTCTGTCCGAAGTACGGGCTCGATCCCGACAACGTCGTCGCGATGCTGCTCGCGCAGCCCGAATGGGCGAAGTTCAACAGCGACGTCTTCATGCACACGGTGGTGCCGAACCTCGCCCGCCTCGGCCTCATCACCGAGCGCACCGAAGCCGGCTACCGGGCGTGCGGCATCCTGTGGGGCGACCGGTTCGGGTTCGGCACCGACGCGGACGTCCAGTCGAGCCTCGCGGGCAGCTGAGGCGCGGCGGCCCTACTTCTTCACCTTGCGGTGGAAGGACCGCTCGGTCTTTCCGCTCGCCGCCTCGGCGCGCTGGGCGGCCGCCTCGGCACGGCTCGCGGCCGTCTCGGCCCGCCGCGCCGCGTCCTCGGCCCGGGCGACCGCGGCATCTTCCTTCCCCTGGGACATCTTGGCGCAACCGGCGGAGAGCGTACCGACCAGCATCAGGCTCGCTGCGAGGCAACCGACCGATCCTAGGCGCATCCCATTACCCTCCTTCCGGCGCCCCAGCACGGGCGCCCCACGCGCGACTTTCTTGGCACAGCCCCGCCGCGCTTGGCAATCCAGCCAGCTGTCTCCTACGAGGTGCGGGCGGGCACCCCTGCCGGCGAGACGCGGAACGGCACGCCCGCCGAGCTCCGGAGCGCGGCCTTCACGAGGTCGCTGTCCACGCCGCCGCCGAGCCCCTGTCGCGTGAGCGCCGCGAGCGCCCGGCGGTAGGACGGGCCTCCGTAGCGGTAGACGTCGCGGTGCACCTCCACGTACACCGCGCCCTGGCGGCGTCCGACCTTGACGGGCTGGTACGTGAAGTCGACGCGCGTGCCGACGGGTGCGAGCGGAAAGAGCCGCTGGATATCCTCCGGGTAGAGCCGCACGCAGCCGTGCGTCACCTGCATGCCGATCCCCCAGGGCACGTCCGTGCCGTGGATGCTGAAGGGCGGCAGCGACAGCTCCATGCGGTACTTGCCGAGCGGATTGTCGGGGTCGCCGCCCGCGATCGAGCGGCGATCGTCGCCGTACTCGCGGATGTGCTCCTGGCGGATCGACTCCGGGATCACCCATTGCGGGTTGACCGTCTTGCCGCGGATGTGGAACTTGCCGCGCGGCGTCCGCCACCCCTCGCGGCCGATGCCGATCGGGTACGTCTCGACGAGCAGCGTCCGCGGCTCGCCAGGCGGGTGGCGGTAGAAGTAGAGCCGCATCTCGGGCACGTTCACGACGATGCCCTCGTAGGTGCAGCAGGGCAGGATCCACGCGGTCGGCAGCACGACGCGCGCGCCAACGGGCGGGAGGATCGGGTCGATCCCGGGATTCGCCTCGACCAGCTCGCCGTAGCCGAGGTCGTAGTACCGCGCGACCTCGAAGAAGGTCTCCCCCGCCCGGATGCGGTATGTGCCGAGCCGGCCGATGACCGTGTCGTCGGGCGCGGCCGGGATGCGGTAGGTCGCGATCGGCTTGCGCGCGAACGCGCCCTCGTTGAACGCGGGCGGTCCGGTCAGCGAGCGGACCCACCGGGTGCCGGCGCAACCGGAGAGCAGCATGACGACCACCAGGCCCGCCGCGCCCCGCACCCCCATCACCCTCGCGCCTTCCGGCCGCCGCATCCCCTTCGCCTCTATGATCGCGGGCGCCGCGCTGTCAAACGCCTCGGCTCACATGCCCTGCACGCGTTCGGGCCGCACCTTGTACAGGATGCGGACCTCGCCCGGCTGGCGGAAGGGGTAGCGGTCCTGGCCGAGGTACTTCTTCGCGAGCGCGTCGATGTGGGCATCGGCTCCCTGCTCCGTCGCCTCGACGACGCGGCCGCGGATCTGGACGTAGCGATAGGGGTTGTCCGGATCCTGGATCGCGAGCGCGACGCGGGGGTTGCGGGCGAGGTTTCTCACCTTGACGCGACCCTTGGCCGTGTTGAAACGGATCGAGGTCCCGTCGTAGTCGACCCACACCGGCGTCACCTGGGGCGCGCCGTCGGGTCCGACGGTGGCGAGGTGCGCGAAGGCCTTCTTCTCGAAGAGATCCCTGTAGGCGTCGAGGGTGGCCGCCATCGGTGCGCCTCCTTTGGAATCGCCCCTTACCAGCGCGCAGGCATGGTGGAAACCACGTCTTCGGGCGAGGAGAGATCTGGTACGCTCGCCGCCGTGGCGCGGGGCGACGAGCCGGTGGTCATCCCGATCGAGGACGCCCTCGACCTCCATCCCTTCCGGCCCGACGAGATCGCGGCCGTCGTCGAGTCCTACCTCGAGGCGGCCCGCGACGCCGGATTCCGCGAGGTCCGGCTGATCCACGGCAAGGGGCAGGGCATCCAGCGTGCCCGGGTCCATCGCGTCCTCTCGACGAGCCCGCACGTCGAGCGGTTCGGCGACGCGCCACCGGAGCGCGGCGGCTGGGGCGCGTCGGTCGTGCGGCTCAGGCCGTTGGGTTGAGGGGGCGGTCGCCCGGCGCTCCACTGCGGACGCGGCGGTCAGAGGGCCGGCGGAGCGGCGAGGGCGATGCCCGTGTCGGGCTTGCGCGCGAAGGCGGGGGTGCAGTGCGGCGCCGCCTGCCGGCGGGTGCCCTGAGCCGAGCGCGTCTCGTGGGCGGCGCGGGCCGGCGAGCTCGGGGGCGGCGGCGCCGCGGCGACGCGCACCTGCGCCGCCGACGGCTGCGGCGCGCACGCCTGCACGTGCTCGGCGAGACGCACCACGGCAAGAAAGCGCGGTACGTAGTCCTGGCTCTTCCGCGGCAAGCGCCCGCTCGCCGCGAGCTCCCAGAACGACGCGTGCGGCTGCCGCGCGAGCGCCCGGTTGATGCGGCCTTCGCCCGCGTTGTAGGCGGCGAGCGCCAGCGGCCAGTCGCGGAAGCGGGCGTGGAGGAAGCGCAGGTAGCGGACGGCTGCACGCGTCGAACGCGCGGGGTCGGTTCTGTCGTCGCGCTGCGAGTTGACGACGAGGCCGAAGCGCCTCGCGGTGGCCGGACGCAGCTGCCAGAGCCCGAGCTCGCCGTGCCGGCCGCGCGCGCGCGGCTCGAAGCCGCTCTCGACCGCGGGGAGCAGGGCCAGTCCCGCGGGCAGGCCCGCGTCCACGACCAGCTGGCGGAGCTGTGGCAGGTAGGGGGCGCCCCGCGCCATGGTCTCCCGCGTGTCGTCCGCGAGCTCGCGCCGTGTCCGCATCCGTCGCTCCCAGGCACTCACCAACGGGTGATCGACGCAGGCGAGCGCCGGCTGCTCGGCGGGCCTCGAGCGGCGGGCAACATCCATCGACGGGCGCGGGCGTGGGTCGGGCGCCACCCGCGGATCGACGGGGCGACGGATCGAGCCGCAGGCGGCGAGCACGAGCCCGAGCAGGGCCGGAATCGAGCGCATGTGCCAATCAGCAAGCCTCCTGCCGCCTCACCCCGCGCGTGCCGTGCGACATGCCGATCACGACGGCGCGTCGGGCCTTCAACGGCCCGCGTCCGGCACCTCCTCAAGCGATCTCCGGTCGGCTCCGCATGGCGCCGCGCGTGCGGCTCGCGGTGGTCGGCGCCGAAAGGCAGACGCCAGCGGCCAGAACTGAACGCCCGTCGCCGCAAAACCACGCCGCGTTTTGCCCGCAGCGCGCGCTCGGTGATGCGAGCTCTGGACGCCTCACGCTGGCGCGCGATTTGCTGCCCACCGCCCGCTCATGCAAAAGGGCGCCGCACGACCGGGACTGCTTCTTGCCGCCTCGCTGACGATCCTGCTGTCGGCGCGCTCCGCGCCGGCGCTCGTTCTCTGCCGGCGGGCGTGCGCCGCGTCGATCGCCGACTGCATCGCCACCCAGGGCTTCCGGACGGAATGCGGACGCCAGACGGTGATGCGCTGCAGGCTCGAAGGCCCCGGCGTGTGCGCAGCGGGGACGGCCGTGGTGACGGTGCTCTGGCCTCCGACGTCTCTCGCCGCTGCCGCGGTCTCGACTGACACCATCCATTTGACCTGGGCCGACAGCGGCCTCGATGCCGGCTACTCGGTCGAGCGGAGCGCCGACGGCGCGACCTTCGCGGCGGTCGGGACCACGCTGCGGAACGTGACGGCGTACAGTAACCGCGGTCTGGCAAGCGCGACCACCTATTACTACCGGGTTCGATCGCTGGGGCCGAGGGGCACCGCCTCCGCCTACTCGAGCGTGGTGAGCGCGATGACGCTCGGTGGCGATGTCAACGCGCCCTCGACGCCGACCGACCTCACGGCGTCCGGCGCGCGCTGCGGGCAGGTCGATCTCGCCTGGGCCGCGTCGACCGATACCGGTTCGGGAGTGATGGCCTACAACATCTACCGGGACGGCTCTCTTCTCGCTCGGGTGATGGCGCCTGCCACGGTGACCTCCGACGCGAACGTCGGCGCCTTCACGCTGTACAGCTACGCCGTCTCGGCCGTCGACCCCGCCGGCAACGAGTCGCCGCCGAGCGCGGGGGCGAGCGTCAGGACAGCACTCTGCCGCGCGGTGACCACGTCGACGACCAGCACCACCACGACGACCACCACGACCATCAGACCCACGTCGACGACCTCCACGACGCTGCCATCCGACACCGCCGCTCCTTCCGTGCCGACGGGGCTTTCGGCCTCGGCCGCGAGCTGCAGCCAGGTCAACCTCGCCTGGAGCGCCGCGACGGACACGGGCGGCTCCGGTCTCAAGGGCTACAACGTCTACCGCGGCACTTCCTTCGTGAAGCTGGTGCCCGTGCCGGCCATCGCTACCGCCGACGCCGCCCTGGCCGCGTCGACCGTCTACTCCTACACGGTCTCGGCCGTGGACAACGCCGGCAACGAGTCGGGGAGGAGCAACACGGCGACCACCAACACGCCCGCATGCCCCGACACCACGCCCCCCTCGGTCCCGACGGGCCTCTCCGTCTCGGCCACGAGCTGCAGCCAGATCGACGTCAGCTGGGCCGCATCGACCGACACGGGCGGCTCGGGCCTCAAGGGCTACAACCTCTACCGCAACGGCGCCTTCGTGACGCAGGTCCCGGTGCCTGCCACCTCGACCGCCGACCAGGGCCGGAGCCCCTCCACGGGCTACTCCTACGCCGTCGCCGCCGTGGACAACGCCGGCAACCAGTCGGCGCCCAGCGCCGCGGTCACGGCCACCACGCCGGCCTGCGCGTTGAACCCGGTGCTCGAAGGCTTCGTGCCGGCCGTCGGGACGGCGCGCGACGTCGTCGTGGACGCGGCGAGAGGCCTCGCCTACGTGGCGTCATCGGAGTTCGGGCTCGCGGTCGTGAGCGTCGCGAACCCGGGCGCGCCGGTCGTGCTCGGGGCCGCGAACCCGCCGTTCTACGGTGACCACGTGGCGGTCAGCGGGTCCCTCGCCATCGTCACGGGGAACAGCCTCGGCCTCAGGGTGGTCGACGTGAGCGTGCCGTCGGCGCCGAGGCCCCTCGCGTCGTTGAACGGCACGATGCGCGCGGCGGCCATCGCAGGGCAGCTCGCCTACGTCCTCAACGTCGTGCCGGGCAACCCCTCCCACACCGACCTCATCGTCATCGACGTCCACGTGCCGGCGGCCCCGGCCATCGTCGGCCGGGTCACCCTCGGCATCGACGGTGCGGCGCTGCGGGTGGACGGCGCGCTCGCCTACGTGGCCGCCGGCAGCGCCGGCCTCGAGGTCGTCGACGTGAGCAACCCCTTCGCTCCCACCCTCATCGGAGCCGTCGACACTCCGGGGACGGCGACCGGCGTTGCCGTCGCCAATGGCCGCGCCTACGTGGCGGACGACACCGCGCTCGAGGTCGTCGATGTCACCAGCCCGAGGAGCCCGGTCATCGTCGGCTCGCTGGCGACCCGGGCCCGAGCGGTGACCGTGGTGGGCACGCGACTCTACGTGCTCGACGGCGGCCTGCAGCTCAAGGTCGTCGACGTCACCAATCCCGCCGCGCCGGCCCCGCTGAGCGCCGTGAGCGGCCTCGGAGCCCAGAGCCTCGACGCGGCCGGCAGCCTCGTCTTCCTCGCGAGCCCGCAGGTCGACGTCACGACCAAGACGGCGGGCCTCTACGCGGTCGATGCCTCGATTCCGACCGCCCCGCGGGTGGTCGGCAACAGCTGGGGCGGCTTCGACAGCTGGGGGGTGGCCGTCGCGGGTCCGCTGGCCGTGGCCGCGGGGAACTCCTTCGGCATGAGGGTGGTGGACGTGAGCGTCCCGGCGGCGCCGAGAACGGTGGCTGCCCTCGGCGGCACGATCCGTGGCGTGGCGATCGCGGGGCAGTTCGCCTACGCGCTCAACCTCGTGCCGGGCAATCCCGCCCACACCGATCTCCTCGTGGTCGACCTGCGAGCTCCCGCCTCCCCCGCGGTCGTCGGCCGCACGACGCTCGCCGGGGGCTCGGACGTGAAGGTGGCCGGCTCGCTCGTCTACGTGGCCGCCGGCGGCGCCGGGCTCCAGATCGTCGACGTCGGCAGTCCCCTCGCGCCCGCGATCGTCGGCACCGTCGACACGCCGGGGACGGCCACGGCGGTCGCGGTGGCGAACGGCCATGCCTACGTGGCGGACGATACGGCGCTCGAGGTGGTGGATGTCGCCAACCCGGCGAGGCCGGTGATCGTCGGGTCGCTGGCGACGAGGTCGACGGCGGTGGCGGTAGCGGCCGGGCGCGCCTACGTGCTCGACGGCGGCTTGCAGCTGAAGATCGTCGACGTGAGCGCCCCGGCGGCGCCCGCGCTGCTGAGCGCGACCAGAGGCTTCGGGGCTCAGGGGATCGACGTGGCGGGCACGCTCGCCGTCCTCGCCACGCCTGCGGCCAACCACGACCCGACGGCCGGACTCTACGTCGTCGACGTCTCGAACGCCACGGCGCCGCGACTCGTGAGGCAGGTCATGGTGCCCGGCACCGTCCGCACCGTGGCCGCCGCCGGTGACGTCGTCTACGTCGGCGACGGCGCGGCCGTGGTCGACGTCGTGGCGCTCGTGCCCTAGCGCGCCCTCACGCCGCCGGCGGACACGACTGGGCGCACGTCCGGAAGTTCCACCGGCAGTGGTTCAGGCCGGCCCACGCGTTCTCTCGCGCCTGGTCGCGGCACTCGAAGGCGGCGGCCTGCGCGTTCTCGATGCACCGGGCGCGCTCCGGCGTGCCGTCGCCGTAGAGATCCTGGCAGTTCTGGATGTCGCTGTCACGGGAGGCGTTGCAGGCCGCGATGTCCCGGGCGAGCTGATCGAGCACCGGCCGAGCGCAGCCGTCGCGGTCGGCCCGGCATTGCTCGACGCAGGCGTGGTCGCGATTGACACAGGCGTCCGTGGCGACCTCGGCGTTCTCCCGGCAGCTCCCCTTGCAGTCGATGCGCGTCGTGACGGCAGCCAGCTTGCACTGCTTGACGCCATCGGGGTTCGGCGGGACGTTGGGGCCGCAGGCCAGCGCGCAGAGCTTGAAGCCCTTGCGACACTCAGAGAGAGCCGGTTTCGCCTGGGCGATCGCGTCCAGCCGACACTGGAAGGCCACGAGCTGGGCCTGGTCGATGCACTGATCGAGCTCCGGAGAGCCGGCGGGATGCGCGTTGCGGCAGCGCTGCTTGGCGGCGGTCAGCGTGTCATTGCAGCTGGCTATGGCCGCGTCGACCCCGGTCGCCGCGCGGCAGTCGTCGCGGTCGGCCCGGCAGGCCTCGACGCACACGTGATCCCGATCGAGGCAGGCGTCCTTCGCGGCGTGGAAGTCCTCCGTGCAGCCGTCCTTGCATTCCTTGTATCCCTGCTTCGCCTCGTCGAGACAGGAATCTCCGGCGCGCGCCGCGGGAACCCCGAGCACCGCAGCGAGCGCCGCCATCGACGCCAGCGACCTGATCGAGAGCACGGCCTTCACTGGGGTTCTCCGTGGGCTCGACCTCGCGTTCGTCACGGACACGTCGTCTCCGTGCACGTCTCGGGCCCACCGCACTTGAGCCCGGAGGTGCACTGCGCCTCGCCAGGCCCGACCACCGTGCAGAGGTTCTGATTCGCGTCATTGCACTTCTTCGAGCTGCTGGCGGGGCACTTGTCTTCCGCCTTGCAAATGCTCTTGGGCAAGTCCCGGTTGTCGCAGTTGCCGGGCGCAGGATTGCAGGACGCGCCCGGCGCCGGCGTGCCGCCGGTATTGTTGAAGCAGTCGAGCGCTTCGATGCACTGGCTGAGACTGGTCTGCGTGGCGCCGGGATTCTGGCACACCCCGTCGCAGAAGCTGAATGTGCTCGCGATCCCGGACGCCGAGCAATTCGACGGGCCGCCGTTGACGACGCAGTTCAGCGCCGCCGCCATGAGCTGGCGGGCCAGCTGGAGCTGACTCTCACCGTCGATGTTGACGCAGAGCGCCTCCTCCGCGGAGTTGGCGTTATCCAGGTTGGTGTTCTGGATCTTCTCCCCGCAGATGATGATGCAGCCGCCGGCGGCGTCGATGACGCGCTGAGTGAGGTTCGGGGCGCCCTTCTCGCGGCCCGCATGCGTCGCCCAGAATCCCGGGGTCCGACAGACGAAAGGCCCATTCGTCGGGGTGGTGGTAGAGGTGGTGGTGGTCGTGGTCACGGTGGTCGAAGTGGTGGCGGCGGTAGAGGTGGTGGTCGTCGCCACCGTGGTAGAGGTGGTGGTAGCTACCGTGGTCGTGGTCGTCGCTACCGTGGTCGTGGTGGTGGTGGTCGCTACCGTGGTCGTGGTCGTCGCTACCGTGGTCGTGGTGGTGGTGGTGGTCGTCGTCGTGGTCGTGGTGGTCGTCGTCGTGGTGGTAACGCACACCATGTGGCGCTGGTCGCACGTTCCGTTGCCGTCGCATCCCGCCGTCGTGCAAGCATCGCCGTCGTTGTCCGTGCAGGGCGTGCTGTCCTGTTTCGGCGGGTTCGTGCACGTCCCATCCTGCTGGTTGCACACGTTTTCGGTACACTCGTTGTTGTCGTCGCAGGTCGGGCAGAGCGGGAGCGAGGCCGACTGCTGGCCCGAGGAGGTGAGCCCGTTGTCGCAGCTGGCGTCGCTCTGGGACGCCAGGTAGCCCGTCACCTCCTCGATCTGGTCGGGCGTGCTGTCGACGCTCTGGGAGAGGACCTTGACGTCAAACTCGAGCGCGCAGAACCCTGGCGGGATGCTCTGGCCCGCGGGAATCATCACGGGGGTGCTCGGCGTGAACACGACCTCGTTCGGCGAGCTGCTCACCGCATGGCCGCTCGACCAGGTCACCCCGGCGCACGTCGTCGTGATCGTCGGGTCGCCCTCGTACTCGACGATGGCTCCTTCGTCGGTGCAGGGAATTCCCAGCGTGAAGTTGGAGTTGCAGTCGAGGTCGAACCGCAGCCGGTTGACGGTGAGCTTGGTGCCGCCCTGGATGCTCCCGGTGCCGAGGGTGAGCCTGACCCGCACCACGTCGCCGGGGCGCGGGAAGTTCGGGCCCGCGACGTAGTCGATCGTCAGCAACCCGTTGCATGTCTTGGCCGCGGCGATTGACGGCACACCTCCGAGGAGACCCAGCACCACCCCGGCCGTCGACAGGCCTCTTGCCGTGGACTTCCAGCTACAGCGCATCTCTACGTCTCCTTCCGTCGGGCGAGCTCGGGCGGCCGCCCCGCTCTCCGCGGGCTCTACTGCCGGCCGCCCGCTCGCGTCAAGCTTTTTTTGAGGATTCTGCTCATCGCCCGAGAAGCCATTCGAGCCATCGGCTGACGCCTCCGCGCGCCTCGGCCTCCCGGGCACCGCTCAGCAGCTTCCGGGCCCGCTCGAGGTAGGCGAGGGCCTCGACATGAAGCCGGTGGACGTCCACCTTCGCCGGCAAGGCGCCACAGCCCCCGGCCCTAGAGCTCAGGTCCTGGCGCCTCACCCGCTGATACTCGGCGAGGGTCCTGTGCCGATCGCGCTCGAAGTAAGGGTAGAACTCCGCGACGAGCTCGCCCGGCCCGCCGGTGTCGTAACAGTTGCTCTCCGAGCTGTAGAGGCTCTGGATCACGAGCAGCTGCGACGCCGTGTTGTTCACCACCTTGTTCCGCCTGACCAGCGCGCGGTCGGCGTTCTCGATCGCGATCCCGCGCTCGTGGTTGTCGAACAGCGTGTTGTCGAGGCACAGAGCGTCGACCGACTGGCTGCTCCAGCGCACGCCCTTGACGTTCTCGTAGGCCGTGTTCCCGATCGCCGCGCCGTTGGCCGACTGCGCGGCGAAGTAGACGCCGCAGTTCTCGTTGCGAAACAGGGTATTGCCGTACACGAGCACGTTGCTCGCCCCGTAGACGCGGATGCCCTGGCGGCTTCCGTACGAGGTGTTGTCGACGGCGATCTCGTCCCCCGCGCCCTTGAAGAAGCTCACCCCGGAGTCCTGCATGTGGCGAAAGGTGAAGCCCATCACCGTCACGTAGTGCTTGCCCTGCACGAGGATCCCGTTCCCCCGGTAGATCAGCTCCATCTCGTGCGCGGCGGGAGGACGCCCGTCGCTCGTGTGGAGATAGAGGACCTTTTCGGCGTCGTCGTAGTAGTAGGTCGACGGCAGCTTGGCGACGACGTCGACCGGGGACATCTTCTCCACCACGAGCTCCCGGGTCTCCTGCGTCCCCCGGTAGCGGTACTGGGGGCCGTCCATCTCGACCGCCCCCCAGACAATCGATGGGAGCCTGGCGGTGTAGACCCCGGGGGCCGTGTGGGGCACGAACGTGGCCCCATCGACCGGCTCCGCGCCCGTGACCATCACCGTGCCCGGGGGATCGCCCGTGTGCTGGCCCGTGGGGTCGGCGACGAACACGATCCTCGCGTCGGGGGCACCATCGTTCTCGACCACGACCTCCTCGCGGTAGAGCCCCGGCCCGACGTACGCGATGTCGCCCGGGTGCATCGCCGACGACAGCTTCGACAGGTGTTGCCATGCCGTCTGGGGGGTGAGTCCGTCGCGCGCGTCGTCACCAACCGTCTGGCGGACATAGTAAGTCGCCGCCGCGGCGACGCCGGGTGCGACGAGAACGACCACCAAGGCAAGCGGAAGGGCGGCACGTCGCCCGGCGGCCTGGCGGGTCCCCTCGGCCGCCTTCAACCCACCGCTCGTCCAGGCACTCACCTCATAGCGAGAAACCGTGGGCCACCCAGCCCGCCGCCGTGCGCTTCCACAGCTCGGTGTGGATGGTCGGCGTCGGCTGGTTGGCGATGTAGAATTGGAGGGACATCAAAGCGTCGGTCGCTCCCGACATGTCACCGTACGCCTCGACCCTGTAGCCATACGTTTCGCCGAGGCTCGAGATCTTGATCAGGACCTTGTAGATGCCGCCGTGGATCTTCGCGTCGGGGTTCTTGTACGTGAACCTGTCACCCGAAGGGTACGGCGTGAGGGCGCCGGGAGGCAGCGCCGCGCGGTAGATCATCCCGTTCGAATTCGTCAGCAGCCAGGCGACCTCCGCGCCCATGACATCCGCCGAGATGGGCAGCGACGCGCGCCCGTGCGACTTGAACTGATCGAGGCCCGCGCCCGGCGGACCGAACTTGATGGTCGTCGGGTCCTTGCACAGGGGCCCGCATTGGCAGGTGCCTCCGGTGTGGGTGCAGGCCCTCGCACTGGGCGGGCGTTTCGCACTGCCGCAGGTCGAGCAGTCTTCACCGTTGTGCGGCCCGCCCGAGCATACGGGGGGCTGGCAGGCAGGATCGGCGCAGTCAATGAGCCCGTTGCAGTCGTTGTCGATCATGTCACCGCAATTCTCGGGTCCGGTCGGGACGCAGCCCTGGACGGTGGTGGTGGTCGTGCTGGGGACCGTCGTGGTCGTCGTGGGGATGGTCGTCGTGGTGGTGACACACAGGATGTGACTCTGGTCGCAGACGCCGTTGCCGTCGCAGCCGGCGGTCGTGCAGGCGTTGCTGTCGGTGTCCGGGCAGGGCGTGCTGTCGGGCACGTTCGGGAAGTCGCAGTTCCCCGTCTGCGGGTTGCAGGTGGGCGGCCCGGTGCAGGGATTGGTGTCGTCGGTGCAGGTCTTCACCATGTGGTTCTGGTCGCAGCCGTCGGTCACGCTGCCCCCGGTGGCCAGCGTGCCGTTGCAGCCCGCCGTCGTGCAGGCGTTGTTGTCCGTGTCCGTGCACGGCGTGCTGTCGGCCACCGGGGTGTGGCTGCACATCCCGGTGCTCTGGTCGCACATGTCCTGGGAGCACTCGATGTTGTCGTTGCAGTCCGGGCAGAGCGGGATCGAGCTCGACTGCTGCCCCGTCGAGGTGAGGTTGTTGTCGCACCGGGCGTCGTTCTGGGACGCCAGGTAGCCGGTGGTCTCCTCGATCTCGTTCGGCGTGCCGTCGGTGCTCCGCGCGAGCACCTTGACGTCGAACTCGAGGGCGCAGAAGCCGGGGGGAATCGTCTGGCTGGCCGGGATCATGACCGGGCTGCTCGGGGTGAACACGACCTCGTTCGGCGTGTCGCTGACCCCGTGGCCGGTCGCCCAGGTCACGCCGCACGTGGTGGTGATCGTCGAGTCGCCCTCGTACTCGACCTTCATCCCCTCGTCGGTGCAGGGGATGCCGAGGGTGAAGTTGCTGTCGCAGTCGAGGTCGAAGCGCAGCCGGTTGACGTTGAGCTTGGTGCCGCCCTGGATGCTTCCCGTGCCGAGCGTCAGCTTGACGCGGACGACGTCACCCGGGAGCGCGAAATCGGGTCCGCCGACGTAGTCGATCGTGATCAGTCCGTTGCAGGTGTTGACGGCGTGCGCGACGCGCGGAGCCGCCGCGCTGACGGCGATCGCGAGCAGGCCGAGCCGCAGGATCCTCGCCCCGGCGGCCGGGCCCGCATTTCCCGGCTTCGACGCCGAAGCCTTCCCGTGGACACACATCTCGGCACCCTCCTCGCAGGTATGGCGAACGGGACTACCCGTAGCATCGCCCGTTCCAGCGCCGACGGGCCTGCGGGGACGCGACCAGGCTGTGGTCGGCAGTCGATGTCAAGCACGAAAAGCCGACCAGGGGACGGCGCGAACGGTCAATGGGGACCGGGCGTTGGGGGACGGAGGAGGGGGCGCTGCAAGACGGTCACAAGACTGCCGAAATGCCTCGACCTGCAGCTCTGCGGGCTCCTCGTACTACCGGGCAACCCCCAAGAGCCCCTAGAAGTACCCCTCGGGCTCGTCCTTGCCCCGGGGCGCCTCGCCGCGGCTCGGGATGTACTTCCCGGTGATCATGTCCTTGTAGCCCATGCCGGGAGCCACCATCGGGTAGACGTGCGCGGTCTGGTCTACCATCACCTCGAGGAAGGCGGGTCCGGGGAAGCTGACGAACTCCTCGAGCGCCGGACGGACGTCCGGGATCGCGGTGACCCGCCGGGCGAACCCGAAGCCATCGGCCTCGACCGCCTTCACGAAGTCTTTCTTGTGGAGGGTCTTGTCCGAACCCGAGTAGCGGTTCGAGTAGAAGAGGTCCTGCCACTGACGAACCATGCCGTCGCCCAGGTTGTTGAGCAGCAGCACCTTCACGGGGATGTCGTAGTTGGTGAGCGTCTCGAGCTCGCCGAGGTTCATGCGGATCGAGCCGTCGCCATCGACATCGATCACGAGCTTGCCGGGGTTGGCGAGCTGGGCGCCGATCGCGGCGGGGAGCCCGAAGCCCATCGTCCCCATGCTGCCCGAGGTGAGGAAGCTCCGCGGCGCGTGGAAGTCGAGGTACTGCGCGGCCCACATCTGATGTTGGCCGACGCCCGTCGACACGATCGCGTTGGCCCGGGTGATCTGGTTGAGGGTCGAGAGCACGTACTCGACCTGGATCAGGCTCGAGCCGCGGTTGTAGTTGAGGGGGTGACGGAGGCGGAGCTCCGCCACGTGCGCGCGCCAGCGGCTGAAGTCCTTCTTGAAGCCCGCCCCCGCCTCGAGGAGCTGGTGGAGGCCGCGCCTGGCGTCCGAGACGTGGGCCCAATCGACGTGCTTCACCTTCTCGATCTCGGACGCGTCGATGTCGAGGTGCGCGATCCTGGCGTGCGGGGCGAACTCCTTCACCTTGCCGGCCACGCGATCGTCGAAGCGCGAGCCGACGGCGAAGAGGAAGTCGCAGTCCTCGACCGCATAGTTGGCGTACGCGGTGCCGTGCATGCCGAGCATGTGCAGCGAGAGCTCGCTCGTCGTGTCCATCGCACCGATCCCCATGAGCGTGGTCACGACGGGGATGCCGAAGCGCTTGGCGAAGGCCCGCAGCTCGGACCCCGCGTTGCCGTTGATGACGCCGCCGCCGGCATAGATGAGCGGCCGGTCCGAGGCGCCGAGCAGGCGGAAGAAGGCGTCGGCGTCCGGCGACGAGATCGTGGCGCGCTCGAGCGCCTCCAGCCGGTCCTGGTAGCCGCGCATGTGGAGGAGTCCCGCGCCGCGGAAGGTCCCCTTGGCGAGCTGCACGTCGCGCGGGATGTCCACGACGACGGGTCCCGGCCGACCGCTGCGCGCGATGTGGAACGCCGTGCGGAGGGTCTGCTCGACCTTCGTCTCGTCGGTGACCAGGAAGACGTGCTTCGCGCAGGCCGCCATGATGTTGAAGACGGGTGCCTCCTGGAACGCGTCGGTGCCCATCGCGACGCGCGGCACCTGCCCGCAGATGAGCACGATCGGCACGGAGTCGGCCTGGCAGTCGCGGACGGGTGTCACGGAGTTGGTCGCGCCGGGACCCGAGGTGACGAGGGAGACGCCCACCCGGCCGCTCGAGCGCGCGTAGCCCGCGGCCATGAACCCCGCGCCCTGCTCCGTGGCCGGCACGATCAGCCGGATCTCGTCCTTGCCGGCGCGGCCCTCGTTGTAGCGGAAGACGGCGTCGTAGGTCGGCAGGATGGCGCCGCCGCTGTAGCCGAAGATCGTGTCGACGCCCTCGTCGGCCAGCACCTGCACGATCATGTCGGCGCCGTTCATGACGGCCCCGGCGAGCGGGTGAGGCGCGGCGGCTGCACCGGCGACGGTGGCGCGCGGCGGCTTCATGGCGATCGACATCGACGGCTCCTTGCGCTCGGTGCGAGCTTCCGATCTATAGCGCGGATCAGGACTGGAGGCGACCCATGCGCATCCGCGCATTACAGCACGTCTCGATCCGGAGCCGCGACCTGGCCCGCGCGCGCGATTTCTACGAGCGTCTGCTGGGGCTCCCGGCGGTGCCCCGCCCCGAGCTCGGCTTTCCCGGCGCGTGGTACGGCATCGGGACGAACCAGCTCCACCTGATCGCCCACGAGAAGCTGATGGAGGGAATCGACCCGACCGACCCGCACTTCGCGCTCGAGGTCGAGAGCCTGGAGGCCGTCCGGCGCGAGCTCCAGACAAGCGGCATCCCCTACCTCGACTTCGGCGGGCCGCAGCTCTGGGTGCGCGACCCCGACGGCAACGTGGTCGAACTCTGCGAGCCGAGCAGCGTCTAGTGCCCGGATGGGCCCGGGCGGCGGTCGCCCGCCTTCGCCCAGCCGGCCCCGCTACGCTGATCGCCCGCCTTCGCCCAGCCGCCGCCGGCGCGCTCGGTGCTGCTGGTCCAGCCCCGAGAGCTTGCGGGCGAGCCCGTCCCGCCTCCCGCCTGCCCCCCGGGCTTCGCCCATCCCTCCGTGCCCGAGCTCACCGAACCCGAGCTCAGGTGGCTCTTCACCGTGCCGAGGGTCGCGGCCGGGCGACCGGCGCTCGTCCCGCTGAGGGTCGAGTGGGTCCCCATGGCCGCGGTCGTGTCACCGAGCGTCTGGGCCCGTCCCGCGGCGGGAACCATCAGACCGAGCACCAGCCCCATCCCCAACAACCCCATCACCCGTGGTCGCATCATCTCCTCCCGGACGTGGCGCCAGTGTAGCGCCCGCGGACGCGGGTCTAAAGCAGCATCCGCCTGGGCACGTGGGGGAGCGCCCGCTCAGCGCGGCCGGAAGACGAGGCAGTACTGATAGGGGAGCACGTCCGGCTCGTCGGCGAGCGCATAGCCCGCCGCCCGCATCTCCTCGACCACCTGCTCGCGCGCGAGCCGGTGCTCGAGCTCGGGGCCGACCGGCGTCTCCCGCTTCTGCCAGTCGACGACCGCCACGCGCCCGCCCGGCGCGAGCGTCCGCCGCAGGCTCCCGAAGTACGCCACCCGGTGATCGATGTGGTGGAAGGTGTCGACCAGCAGGACTAGGTCCACGGCGCCGCGCGGCAGGCGCGGGTTATCGGGCGACGCCAGGATCGGCACGACGTTGTCGGTCTTCTCCTTCTCCGCCCGCTCCCGCAGGTAGCGGACGAGCTCCGGCTCGGTGTCGACCGCGAGGACGGTGCCCGCCGCCCCGACCGCAGCGGAGAGGTAGCGGCTGAAGTAGCCCGTCCCCGCCCCCACGTCGGCGACGCGCATGCCGGGACGGATGCGGAGCGCGCGCACCACCTCCCGCGGCTTCTGGTAGGCGTCGCGGGCCGGGTCGTCGAAGACCGCCACCCACTGCTCGACGTCGGCGAAGGATCGGTGCGAGGTGGCGTCGTCCGAGGGGGCCCGGCCGAGCGGCGCCGCGAGCAGGACGTACCCCACGAGCATCGCGGCCCAGCGGCACGTCGTGTTCACGGGCTGCCGCGCTCAGAAGTGAATCGCCCGCTTGCCGACGGCGAGCGCCGCTTCCTTGACCGCCTCGGGCAAGGTGGGGTGCGCATGCACGGAGCGGGCGACGTCCTCGGCGCTGGCGTCGAACTCCATCGCGAGCGCGGCCTCGGCGATCAGGTCCGAGGCGCGCGGGCCGAGGATGTGAAGTCCCACGATGCGGTCGGTGCGCGCGTCCGCGAGCACCTTCACGCCCCCGTCGGTCTCGTTCAGGCAGCGGGCGCGCCCGTTCGCCACGAAGGGGAAGGTGCCGACCGCGACGGCGAGGCCGCGCGCCGCAGCCTCCTCCTCGGAGAGGCCGACGCTCGCCAGCTCGGGCCAGGTGTAGACGATGTTCGGGATCGCATCGTAGTTGACGTGCGCGGGCTGGCCCGCCATGCACTCGACGGCGATGACGCCCTCCTCGCTCGCCTTGTGGGCGAGCATCGGCCCGGTGATGACGTCGCCGATCGCGAACACGCCCGCCACACTCGTCTCGAAGCGCTCGTTCACCGCGATGCGGCCACGCGGGTCGAAGGTGAGGCCGAGCTCGCGGCCGCCAAGCCCGTCCGTGTAGGGCCGCCGGCCGACCGCGACCAGCACGACGTCGGCCTCGACCTCGGCGGTGCTCCCCTTGGCGGCGAGCGTCACGCGGACGCCGCGTGCCGTCCGCGCCGCGCTGCGGGCCTCGGTCTCGAGGCGGAAGGTCAGGCCCTGCCGCTCGAGCGCCCGCTGCAGCTGCGCGGCCATGCCGCGATCCATGCCGGGCAGGATGCGGTCGAGGATCTCGACCACGGTCACCGCGGTGCCGAGCCGGCTCCAGACCGAACCGAGCTCGAGCCCCACGGCGCCCGCCCCGATCACCAGCATCCGTTCGGGCACCTGCTGGAGCGAGAGCGCCTCGGTGGAGCTCACGATGCGCTCGCCGTCGAAGGGCAGGCTGCGGAGCGGCGCCGGCTCGCTGCCGCTCGCGATCAGCACGCGAGCGGCCTCGAGCGTCTGCTCGCCGTTGCGGCCGGCGACGACGACCCGCCCCGCGCCCGCCACCCGCGCCGCGCCCTCGACCCGGGCGACCTTGTTCTTCTTGAACAGCGAGGCGACGCCCTGCGTGAGGCCGCGGACGACCCGGTCCTTGCGCGCCATCATGGCCGCGAGATCCAGCTCGAGAGCGCCCACCTTGACGCCGTGGGCCGCAAGCCCGTGGCCCGCCTGGTGGTAGAGCTCGCTCGAGTCGAGGAGCGCCTTCGACGGGATGCAGCCGACGTTGAGGCACGTGCCGCCGAGCGCCGGGTCCTTCTCGACGCAGGCGACGCGCATGCCGAGCTGGGCGGCGCGGATGGCGGCGACGTACCCGCCGGGCCCGGCGCCGATCACGACCAGGTCGTAGCGATCCCCGGGCATCACACGTCCAGGAGCAGCCGCGACGGGTCCTCGAGGCGTTCCTTCACGCGCACGAGAAAGGTCACGGCCTGCTCGCCGTCGACCAGGCGGTGGTCGTAGGAGACCGCCACGTACATCATGGGGCGGACGACGATCTGGTCGTCGACGACGACCGGCCGCTTCTCGATCTTGTGCATGCCGAGGATGCCGCTCTGCGGCGGGTTCAGGATCGGCGTCGAGAGGAGCGAGCCGAAGATGCCGCCGTTGGTGAGCGTGAAGGTCCCACCGGAGAGGTCCTCGAGCGCGAGCTTCCCCTCCCGCGCGCGCGCCGCCAGCCGCTCGATCTCGCGCTCGATCTCGGCGAACGACAGCCGGTGGGCGTCGTGCACGACGGGCACGACGAGCCCGCGCTCGGTCGCAACCGCGACGCCGAGGTGGACGAAGCGCTTGTAGACGACGTCGTCGCCGCGGATCTCGGCGTTGAGGGTGGGGACCTCCCGGAGCGCGGCGATCGTGGCCCGGGCGAAGAACGACATGAAGCCCAGACCGACGCCGTAGCGGTCTCGGAACCGGTCCTTGTAGCGAGCGCGGAGGGCCTGCACGGCGCTCATGTCGACCTCGTTGAAGGTGGTGAGGATGGCCGCGGTGCGCTGCGCCTGCACGAGCCGCTCGGCGATGCGCCTGCGGATCGCGCTCATCGGCACGCGCTCCTCGTCGGCTGCAGATGGCGCCGGCACTCGCCGCAGCGGCTCGGGCGCCGTCCGTGCGGCCTCCGCGACCGCCGGTACGGGGTCGGGCGGCGCCGCGCGGCCGGTCCGCTCGAGGTAGCCGAGCACGTCGTCCTTCGTCAGCCGCCCGCCCTTGCCCGAGGCCGGGATCGCGCCCGCCTCGAGCCGGTGCTCCTCGATGAGCCGCCGGACCGCGGGACTGAGCGGGCCAACGCCGCGTGGCGGAGGCACGGCATCCTGCTCCGACGCGGCCTCCAGATTCGGGAGATGATCCAGCTTGACCGGCTCGGCCGGGGCCGGCTGCGGACGCGCCCGCTCCGCGCCGCGCGCTTCGGGCGCGGGCTTCACTTCCTCCGCCGCGCCGCCCTCCTCGATACGGGCAATCGCGTCGCCGACGGCAACCCGCTCGCCCTCGCGCCGGAGGATGCGCAGCACCCCGGCGCGCTCGGCGGGCAGCTCCATGGTGGCCTTGTCGGTCTCGAGCTCGAGGAGGATGTCGTCCGGCCGGACCCGGTCGCCGTCGCGCTTCACCCAGCGGAGGATGACGCCTTCGGTCACGGATTCGCCGAGGGGCGGGATGCGCACGTCGAAGGCCATGCAAGCCGTCAGCGAGCGAGCGCGTTCATCACCAGGTCCCGTTCCTCGGCCTGGTGGACCTTGTACGAGCCCGTCGCCGGGCTCGCCGCCTCCGCACGTCCGACGTAGGACAGCTCGCGGCCCTCGGGAAGCACGCGCCGCAGGCGGCGGTACATGGTGTGCCAGGCGCCCATGTTCCAGGGTTCCTCCTGGACCCAGCACACCTGCCGCGCATTCGGGTAGGCGGCGAAGACCGCCTCCAGCTCCTTGCCCGGGAAAGGATAGAGCTGCTCGACCCGCACGATGGCGATCGTGTCGTCGTCGCGCTCGCGGCGGCCGGCGAGGAGCTCGTAGTAGACCTTGCCGCTGCAGAGCAGGATGCGGCGCACGCGCGGCCGCTCGACCCGGACGCCGGCCTCCGGCGCGCCTTCGATCGCCACGTCGTCGATGACGGTCCGGAACGTGCCCTCGGTGAACTCGCCGAGCGGCGACACCGCGAGCTTGTGACGCAGCAGGCTCTTGGGGCTCATCACGATCAGGGGTTTGCGGAAGCTGCGGTGCATCTGGCGACGGAGCGCGTGGAAGTACTGCGCCGGCGTGGTCAGGTTGCAGACCTGCATGTTGTCCTCGGCGCAGAGCTGCAGGAACCGCTCGAGCCGCGCGCTCGAGTGCTCCGGCCCCTGCCCCTCGTAGCCGTGGGGGAGGAGGAGCACGATGGCACTCATCCGCTGCCACTTCGACTCGGAGCTCGAGATGAACTGGTCGATCACGACCTGCGCGACGTTGGCGAAGTCGCCGAACTGCGCCTCCCAGAGGACCAGCTGACGCGGATCGGCCAGGCTCACGCCGAACTCGAAGCCGAGCACGCCGTATTCGGACAGCATGCTGTCGAGGATCATGAACCGGGCCTGCCCCTGGCGGATGTGGTCGAGCGGGACGTACCGGGTGCCGCTCTCCACGTCGTGCAGGACGGCATGGCGGTGGCTGAACGTGCCGCGGCTGGTGTCCTGCCCGCTCATGCGGACGGGGATCCCCTCGAGCAGGAGCGAGCCGATCGCCAGCGCCTCGGCACAGCCCCAGTCGATCCGCCCTCCTTCCGTCATGGCCGCCCGGGCCTCCATCAGCCGGGCCGCCTTCGGGTGCGGCGTGAAACCGGCGGGGAAGCGCGCGAAGGCTGCGGCGACCTCCCGGAGGAGGTCCGCCCGGACGGCCGTCGCCGCACTCCAGTCGTCGCCCGCCCAGCCGAGGCCCTTCCACAGGCCGCCGAAGGCGAAGATCGGCTGGCGCGGCATGAAGTCGCGCGCGTACGCCTGGGCGGCGTCCATCAGCTCACGGAAGTCGGCGACCCGCCGCTCCACCTCGTCGGCGACGATGACGCCGGCCGACACGAGGCGCTCGCGGTACTGTGCCAGCACCGACGGGTGCGCGGCGATCGTCTTGTACATGAGGGGCTGCGTGAACGTCGGGTCGTCGAGCTCGTTGTGCCCGTGGCGGCGGTAGCAGACCAGGTTGATGATCGCGTCCTTCTTGAACCGCTCGCGGAAGCCGATGGCCAGCCGCGCCGCCTGCACGGCGGCCTCCGGGTCGTCGCCGTTCACGTGGAACACGGGGGCCTGGATGATCTTGGTGACGTCGCTCGGATAGCGCGTGAAGCGGTACGCCCCGGGCGGCGTGGTGAAGCCGATCTGGTTGTCGATGATGACGTGGATGGTGCCGCCGACGTGATAGCCGGGCAGCTCGGACAGCCCGAGCGTCTCGGTGACGACGCCCTGCCCGTTGAAGGCGGCGTCGCCGTGCAGCAGCACCGGGACCACGCGCGAGCGCTCACGGTCGCCGTAGCGGTCCTGCTTGGCTCGCACCATGCCCTCGATCACCGGGTCGATGGCTTCCAGGTGGCTCGGGTTGGCGCTGAGCGAGAGGTGGACCTTGTGGCCCGCCCGCGTGGTGTGGTCGCGCGAGTAGCCGAGGTGGTACTTGACGTCGCCGTCGCCCGTCGCCTCGCGGGCGAGCAACGCGCCCTCGAACTCCGCGAGGATCATCTCGTACGGCTTGCGGATCACGTTGGCGAGGACGTTCAGCCGGCCGCGATGCGGCATGCCGAAGACGATCTCCTCGACGCCCAGCGTGCCCGCCTCCTCGATGAGCGTGTCGAGCATCGGGATCAGCGAGTCGCCGCCCTCGAGCGAGAAGCGCTTGGCGGTGGGGTAGCGGACCTGCAGGAACTGCTCGAACGCCTCCGCCTGGAGCAGGTTCTCGAGGACGCGGATGCGGTCCTCGGCGGCGAGCTCGGGGCGGTTCTCCGTCGGCTCCATGCGCTCCTGGAGCCACTCTCGCTGCTCCTTGTCCGGGATGTGCAGGTACTCGACGCCGAGCGTGCCGCAGTACGTGCGCCTGAGGCGTTCGATCAGCTCGCCCAGTGGAGCCCGGCGCGGGCCGCGGAAGCCGCCGCAGTCGACCGCGCGCTCCATGTCCGCCTCGGTGAAGCCGAACTCGGCGGGGTCGAGCAGCGGATGGCCCATCGGCCGCGGCTCGAGCGGGTTCAGGTGGGCGACCAGGTGGCCGAGCTCGCGGAAGGAGTGCACCAGGTCGGAGGCGTCGAGGACGCGGCCCGGGGCTGCCGCGGCCTCGATCAGGGTGGCGGGCGCCTCGCCGTTGCCGTTCGCCAGCTCGAAACCGGCGAAGAAAGCCGCCCAGCGCTCGTCGACGGAGGCGGGATCGGCCTGGTAGCGGCGATACTGCTCGGCCACATAGTCCTTGTTCGCCAGCGCCACCCCGTCCAGGCTGTACATGATGCGTCCCTTTTAGCGTCCCGCAGGCTCTCCCGCCACCCGCCGCGCCGCTCCTTCCCCTGGCCGCGCCGGCGCAGCTATCCTGCGCGCTCGAAAGGAGACACCCCATGCGGGACCTGTTTTCCATCGCGGGCAAGACGGCCCTCGTGACCGGCGGCTCGCGCGGCATCGGCCTCATGATCGCGCGCGGCTTCGTCGAGGCCGGCGCCAAGGTCTACATCTCCTCCCGCAAGGCCGACGTGTGCGACCGGGCGGCCGCGGAGCTCGCGCAGGCTGGCACGTGCGTCTCCGTGCCGGCCGACGTCTCGACCGAGGCCGGCGCGCGCGGGCTGGCCGACGCCGTCGCGGCACGCGAGCAGGCGCTCGACATCCTGGTGAACAATGCGGGCGCCAACTGGGGTGCGCCGCTCGCCGAGTATCCCGACTCCGCGTGGGACAAGGTGCTGGCGCTCAACGTGAAGAGCGTCTTTCACCTCTCCCGCTTCCTGCTCCCGCTCCTCGAACGCGCCGCTCGCCCGGGCGACCCGGCCCGCATCATCAACGTCGGTTCGATCGACGGGCTGCACGTGCCCGTCCTCGAGACGTACGCCTACTCGGCGAGCAAGGCGGCCGTCCATCACCTGACGCGGGTCCTCGCCCGCCGGCTCGCTCCCCACGGCGTCACGGTGAACGCCGTCGCGCCGGGTCCGTTCGAGAGCAAGATGATGGCCGAAACCCTGCAGCGATTCCGTGACGCCATCGTGGCCTCCTGTCCCCTCGGCCGGATCGGGGAGCCGGAGGACATGGCAGGCGTGGCAATCTACCTCGCGTCCCGGGCCGGGGCCTATCTCACCGGCGCCGTCATCCCCGTCGACGGCGGTATCTCGACCTGCGTCTGAGCGGGGATCGGAAGCGCGCCGCGTCCGCAGGGCGCGAGCACTGCACGGGCCCCGGATCCGTTACCCACTTGCGCGACCGCCTCCGAGCTGCGACATAGCGTAGCCCGGGCGCGTGCTTCCGCCCTGCGGAGGAAACGTCATGCCGACGCGTGAAGCCGTCATCGTCGCCAGCCAGCGGACGGGCCTCGCCAAGTCGTTCCGCGGCTCCTTCAACCTGACGCGGCCCGACGACATGGCCGCGCATTGCATCAAGGCCGTCCTGCGCAAAGTGCCGCAGCTCGACCCCGGCGAGATCGAGGACGTGGTGATGGGCTGCGGCTTTCCCGAGGGCCCGCAGGGCTTCAACGTCGGCCGCAACGTCGCCGTGATGGCGGGCCTGCCGATCACGGTGCCGGGCTGCACGGTGAACCGCTTCTGCTCCTCGGGCCTCAACGCGATCGCGATCGCCGCCCACATGGTGCAGAACGAGGGCGCCGAGGCGGTCGTCGGCGGGGGGCTCGAGTCGATCACCATGCTGCAGAACGACTTCAACAAGACCAACCTCTTCAACCCCTGGCTCATGGACCACAAGCGCGCGGTCTACATGCCGATGGGTCTCACAGCCGAGGTCGTGGCCGAGCGCTACAAGGTGACCCGCGAGGCGCAGGACGAGTACGCCCTCGTCTCCCAGCAGCGAACCGCGGCCGCGCACAAGTCGGGCAAGCTGAAGGACGAGATCGCGCCGATGACGGTCACCATGGAGGTGACCGACAAGGCGACGGGAGAGAAGTCGACCAAGGAGGTCACCGTCGACCGCGACGAGTGCAACCGCCCGGACACGACCCTCGAGGGCCTCGCCAAGCTCCCGCCCGCCTTCCGCGAGGGCGGCACGGTCACCGCCGGCAACTCCTCCCAGTTCTCGGACGGCGCCTCGGCGACGCTCCTCATGTCGGCGAGCCGCGCCAAGGCGCTCGGCATCGAGCCGCTCGGCGTCTTCCGGGGCTTCGTCGTCGCTGGCTGCGAGCCCGACGAGATGGGCATCGGGCCGGTCTTCGCGGTCCCGAAGCTCCTGAAGCTCGCGGGCCTCCGGCTCGACGACATCGACATCATCGAGCTGAACGAGGCCTTCGCCTCGCAGGTCGTCTACTGCCGCGACCGGCTCCACCTCGACCCGGCCAAGCTCAACCCGAACGGCGGCTCGATCTCGATCGGTCATCCCTACGGCATGACGGGGTCGCGCATGACCGGGTCGATCCTGCTCGAGCTGCGCCGGCAGAAGAAGCGCTACGGTATCGTCACCATGTGCGTCGGCGGCGGGATGGGCGCGGCGGGGCTGTTCGAAGCGGCACGCTAACGGGCGAGAGGCCCTGCATGCGAAAAGGAGGAGCCATGCCGGAGAGCGTCTACAAGGTGATCGAGCTGGTCGGCACCAGCCCCGACTCGTGGGAGAAGGCGGCGTCGGCCGCCGTCAACAAGGCGTCCAAGACGCTGCGCGACCTGCGCATCGCCGAGGTCGCCGAGCTCGACCTGCAGATCGAGGACGGCAAGGTGCGCGCCTATCGCGCCAAGGTGAAGGTCTCGTTCAAGTACGAGGACTGATCCGCCCCGCGGACGGGCGCCAGGGCGGCCGCCGCGCGTGGCACGGGAAAGGAGGTCCGCGATGTGGAGGAGATCCCTGCTCGCCGTCCTGGCCGTCGTCGTCGTGGCCGTCCCGTCGAGTGCTGGCGGCCCGGAGCCCAAGACCGACGACGAGAAGACGCTCTACGCTCTCGGCCTGGCGCTCGCCCGCAACGTCGGCTCGTTCAACCTGACCGAGAAGGAGCTGGATCTCGTCAAGGCCGGCCTCACCGACGGGGTCCTCAACCGCAAGCCCCAGGTCGACATCGAGACCTTCGGCCCGAAGATCCAGGGGCTGGCTCAGGCGCGCGCCGCCGCCAGCGCCGAGGTCGAGAAGAAGTCGAGCCAGGCCTTCCTCGAGAAGGCGGCGGGCGAGAAGGGCGCGACCAAGACGCCCTCCGGCCTCATCATCTCCGAGATCAAGCCGGGCACGGGGGACTCGCCCAAGCCCACCGACACGGTGAAGGTCCACTACCAGGGCACGCTGACCGACGGCACGGTGTTCGACAGCTCCATCAAGCGCGGCGAGCCGGCGACTTTCCCGCTGAACGGCGTCATCAAGTGCTGGACCGAGGGGTTGCAGCTCATGAAGGTGGGCGGCAAGAGCCGTCTCGTCTGCCCCTCGGACATCGCCTACGGCGACCGCGGCTCGCCTCCCACGATCAAGCCCGGCGCGACGCTCGTCTTCGAGGTCGAGCTGCTCGAGATCGTGAAGAAGTAGCGAGCGAGGCGCGGACTTTTTTCCCATCTTCATCGAATGCCGCTCCCGGCGGCGCACCGGGAGTGGTATCCGGTGACATGGCCTCGATCGGCGTAACGGAGCGCTCGGCGGACTCGCGGGCGCTCGCCTACGCGGGCCTTTCGGTGTCGACGTTCGGATGGGCGGCCGCCTTCATCGCCGGCAAGGTCGCGCTCGCCGACATGACGCCGCTCTCGGTCGCCGTGTGGCGCTACGCGCTCGCCTCGACGGTCCTGTTGCCCTTCGCCGTGCGGCAGCGGCCCGCACGGGGCGTCGGGCGCGCGGCGGCGCCCCTCGCGCTCATGGTCGTCTGCGGCGGCGTCCTCTACCCGTGGCTCTTCCTCCTCGCCCTCGCGCACACGAGCGCCACCAACACGGCGCTCCTGATCGCGCTCAACCCCGTCTTCACGCTGCTCCTCTCGCCGCTCATCGGCGAGCCGCTCGATCGGCACCGGCTGGGCGGCGTGTCGCTGGCGCTCGCCGGGGCCGCCGTCGTCATCACCGCCGGCGACACGCACCGCCTCCCGGGACTGTGGTTGCAACGGGGCGATCTCCTGGCCGTCGCCGCCGCGGGGTGCTGGGCGCTGTTCAACCTGGCCTCGCGCCCGGTGGTCGCGCGGCTCGCCCCGGCCTTCACCAACTGCGTGGTGTACGGGCTCGGCGGCCTGGCGCTTTATGGCCTCGCCCGCGGCGACGCTCCGTGGGCTCAGCTCGCCGCGGCCACCCCGGCGGCGCGGGGCGGGGTCGTCCTGATGGCGCTCCTCTCCTCCGTGATGGCCGGCCAGCTCTTCCTGGTCGGCGTGCGTACCGTCGGCGTCGGCCGGACGGTCGTGTTCGTCTACCTCGTGCCGGTGCTGACGGCCGTCCTGTCGACGACGCTGCTCGGCGAGCCGTTCCGCCTCGCACAGGCGGTGGGCGGCTCGGCGGTCCTCGGCGGCGTCTACTGGACGACGCGGGGGTAGCCCTGCTGCGGGTCGGGCTCGCCGTGTCGCTCACGGGGCCCCTCGCGCCGATGGGAAGCTGCGCGCGGCGCGGGCTCGAGCTCTGGGCGGACGAGGCACGGGCCGCTCGCCGAGCCGTGGAGCTGGTCGTGCGCGACGACCGGAGCGCCGCCCGGACCGCGCGCGAGCAGGTCGAAGACCTGCTCCGCCGGGTCGATCTCCTGGCCGGGCCATACTCGAGCGGACTCACGCGCGCGGTCGCGCCGATCGCCGAGGCGCACGGCGTCGTCCTCTGGAACCACGGCGGCGCGGCGGACGACATTCACGCCCAGCGACTCCGCGCGCCCGTCGGCATTCTCACGCCGGCGAGCCGTTACTTCGAGCCGGCGCTCCGCTGGATTCCGGACGGCCCCGTCCTCGTCCTCTGCCGGCGCGCGAGCGGCTTCTCGGCCGCCGTCACTGCGGGCGCGGAAGCGGCGGCGCGGCGCCAGGGCCGTCCGGTCCGCATCGCGACGTATTCCGCCGCCGACGCCCTCCGGCGGTTCGTCGCGCGTCTCGCCGCCGAGCCGCCCGCCTTGCTCCTCGCCGCGGGGCGATTCGAGGACGACGTCGCCCTCGCCGGCATCCTCTCCCACGGCGCACGACCGCCGACCGTGCTCGTGGCCGCTGGCGTCCGACAATTCGGAGAGGCACTCGGCGTGGCGGCGAACGGCTTCGTCGGACCAAGCCAGTGGCAGGCCGGCGCCGACGTCGTGCCGGACCTCGGGTCGTCGGCAGCGCACTTCGTCCGCCGCTTCACAGCGTGCTTCGGGGTCGCGCCCGACTATGCGGCCGCGCAGGCGTACGCGGCCGGCGTCGTCATGAGCCGCTGCGTCGAGCTGGCAGGCACGCTCGACCAGGAGAGGCTCCGCGCCGCGGCGGCGACGCTCGACTGCACGACGCTCTTTGGGCGCTTCCGCATCGACCCCGTGACGGGGCTGCAGACGGGCCACGAGATGCTGCTCGTCGAGTGGGTGGAGGGACGGCGGCGGGTTGTTCCCGTGTGACTGGAGAGCCGCGTCTAAGGCTCGGGCCTCGCCAACCGATGGAGCGCGATCCCCGCCGCCGTGGCGACGTTCAGCGAATCGACGCCCGGCACGATCGGGATGCGGAGGTGGACGTCGGCCGCCGCGCGGGCCGCCGCGCTGAGGCCTTGGCCCTCCGCGCCGAGGAGCAGCACGAGCCGCCCCGGCACCGGGCCGAAGGAGCTGATGTCGACGGCGGCCCGGTCCGGCGTGAGCGCCGCGATCCTGAAGCCCACGGCCCGCAGCCTGGCGAGGCCTGCCGGCCACTCGAGGACGCTCACGAAGGGGGTTTGCAGCGCCCCGCCCATCGAGACTCGCAGCGCACGCCGGTAGAGCGGATCGGCGCAGCCCGGACCAAGGAGCACACCGTCGGCGCCGAACGCCGTCGCGTTCCGCAAGACGCCCCCGACGTTGTCCGGGTTCGTGACGCCCTCGAGCGCGACGAGGATGCGGCGGCCGTGGGGCTGAAGCAGCACGTCGAGCCCGAGCTCGGCCGGACGCTCGCCCGCTGCCAGGCAGCCGCGGTGGAAGTGGAAGCCGACGATGCGCTGGAGCGTCTCCGGTCGTGCGACGTAGACCGGAACGGTCGATCTCTCGAGCGCGAGGCCCGCGAGCGCGGATGCAGTCCCGAGCACGGAGCGCACCCGGAAGCGCGGCGCCGCGAGCAGCGTCCCGACGATCAGCCGCCCCTCGGCGATGAAGGCCGCCCGGCGCCCCCGGCGGCTCGCGGCGGGGAGGTCCCGGTAGTCCGCGAGCCGCGGATCGTCCGGGTCCTCGATCGGGATGTGCCGCTCGCTCAGGCCCCGCTCAGATCTTGAGCCACACGCTCTTCACCTGCGTGTACAGGTCGAGCGCATAGCGTCCGAGCTCCCGCCCGTAGCCGCTCTCCTTGTAGCCGCCGAAGGGCGCTGCCGGGTCGAAGACGTTGTAGCAGTTGACCCACACCGTACCGGCGCGCAGCGCACGCGCCACCCGGTGCGCCTTGCTCACGTCGCGCGTCCAGATGCCGGCGGCGAGCCCGTAGGTCGTGTCGTTGCCCTGGAGCACGGCGTCGTGCTCGTCCTTGAACGGGATCACCGAGACCACCGGCCCGAAGATCTCCTCGCGCGCGATCTTCATGTCGTTGCGGACACCGGTGAAGACCGTCGGCTTCACGTAGTAGCCCTTCTCGAGACCCTTCGCCATGTTCCGCTCGCCGCCGATCAACGGCTTGGCGCCTTCCTTCTTCCCGATCTCGAGGTAGCCGGTCACGCGCTCGAGCTGCTCCTGGCTGACCAGGGGTCCGATCCGCGTGTCGGCGTCGAAGGGGTTCCCCTGCTTCATGCCCGCGGCGCTCTTGGCGAGCTTCTGCGCGATCTCGTCGTGCATCTTCTGCTCGACGAAGAGCCGCGTGCCGGCGCAGCAGACCTGCCCGGCGCAGAAGAAGACGCCGAGGAGCGCGCCCTGCACCGCCGCCTCGGTGTCGGCGTCGCTGAAGATGATGTTCGGCGACTTGCCCCCGAGCTCCAGGGACACGCGCTTGAGCGTCGCGGAAGTCTCCCGGTGGATCTCCTTGCCGACCTCGGTGGACCCCGTGAACGCGATCTTGTCGACCATCGGGTGACGGACGATCGCGCGCCCGGCGGTCTCGCCGAAGCCGGGGACGATGTTCACGACGCCGTCGGGGAGCCCCGCCTCGAGCAGCAGCTCGCCCAGCCGGAGCGCGGTGAGCGGCGTCTGCTCCGCGGGCTTCAGCACGCTGGTGTTGCCGCAGGCGAGCGCCGGCCCGAGCTTCCACGCCGCCATGAGGAGCGGAAAGTTCCACGGGATGATCTGCCCGCACACGCCCACCGGCTCGCGGAGGGTGAAGTTGAAGAAGGTCTCGTCCGAGGGGTTCGTCTCGCCGTAGATCTTGTTCACCCAGCCGGCGTAGTAACGGAAGGTCGCGGCCGCGGCCGGGATGTCGACGTGGCGGCTCTCCATGAATGGCTTGCCGTTGTCCAGGGTCTCGAGCTGCGCCAGCTCGTCCGCGTGCGCCTCGATCAGATCGGCGACCTTCAACAGGAAGCGCTCGCGCTCGTTCGGCGGCGTATGCGGCCATGGGCCGTCATCGAAGGCGCGCCGCGCCGCGCGCACCGCCCGATCGACGTCTTCTGGCCCCGCCGCAGCGACGCGAGCCAGCACCTCGCCCGTGGCGGGGTTCGGTGTCTCGAAGGTCTTCCCCGACGCCGCCTCCACCCACTTGCCGTCGATCAGCATCCTGCGCACCGGGGCGGAGACGAAGCGCTCGACCTCTGACTGCAAGGACACGGCGGCTTGCATGGTATGACCCTCCGACGCGAATCCTAGGACCGCCCGCTGGGCGGGTCAACGGAGGGCGGCGGTGGGGGGGCTCTGGGGTGCACCCACGCAACGCCCAGGCATTCCGCGCAGGGTTTGACTCTCTTCACCCTCTTGGAGGAATATCTAATGGATGTCGTTTCAGCCCCCTCGCTTCCCCGCCGTGCGTCCCGCGCGGGCGGCGAGGCCTGTCCTGTCCGTCGGCCGGCGGGTTCTCGTGAACTGTCCGCGCGACGAAGGGCGTGTGGCGTTGACCGACGCCTTCGGCAATGGGGGCGCGGGGAGCCTGCCCGACGGCGCCGAGGTCGAGATCCTCGCCTGGCGGCCCCGAGGGCCCAGCGGTGCGCGCTACCAGGTGGTGTCCACGCACGACGGGCTCGAGGGCTGGGTGTCCGCCGACCATTTGCGTGCGCCCGCGGCGCTCGGGCGGCCCTCTCCGGAGCCGACGCCGGTGCCCGCAGCCGATCCACCCCGCAAGTTCGGCAGGCGACGCTGAAGAGAAGACCAGGCTCTCCGCGTGATGTCCCGCCGTACTTTGTTCCAGGGGTCGCCTGTGGCTCCGCAAGCTGCTACGCTTCCTCGAACTCGACTCTAGAAGGAGACAACCCATTTCATCCACGATTTTCGTCGGCAACCTGTCCTTCGACACCACTGAAGAAGAGCTCCACGCCGTGCTCGCCGAAGTCGATCCCGCCGTGCGGGTGCGGCTCGGGAAGGACCGCGTAACCGGTCGGCCCCGCGGCTTCGCGTTCGCCGAGTTCAGCGATCCCACGCGCGCGGCCGACGCCATCCGTCGTTTCGACGCGTTCGAGCTGCGCGGCCGACGGCTGCGCGTCAACGACGCCGACGACAAGCCGCCGGCGCGTGCGCCGCGTCCGTTCGTCCCGCAGGCCGCCGCCTCGGCCCCCGTCGCGCTGGAGAGCTTCGAGGAGCCGAACTACCGGGCCTTCAACCGCAAGGGCGGAAGTCGCCGCGGGCTGCGCGCCAAGAAGCGCAGCCTTCGCTAGGCCATCGGCCGGGTTCTCGGAGCAGAGGGGCGGGGGGGAGATGCTGATTCTTGCGGTGTTCGTGGGACATTGGGTTCTCGCTGCCTTCTTCCAGTCGAGCTTCCATCATCGCTACGCCTCCCACCGCATGTTCACCATGAGCCGGCGGACAGAGCGGATGTTTCACGTCCTCACCTACGTCGTACAGGGTTCGTCGTACCTCTCGCCGCGGGCGTACGCGATCCTCCACCGCGAGCACCACGCCTACAGCGACACCGCGCGCGACCCGCACGCTCCCGGCTTCTTCTCGAACGTGCTCACGATGATGTGGGCCACGGCGGAACGCTACGCCGCGCACGTCACGCGCAGGTCGTCGCCCGAGGCGCGCTTCCTCGGCGGATATCCCGACTGGCCGGGGCTCGACCGCCTCGGCTCATCGTGGGGCGGCCGCATCGCCTGGGGCACAGTGTACGGCGTCCTCTACCTCTGGCTCGCCACGGCGTGGTGGCAGTTCCTCCTCCTGCCGATTCACTGGCTCATGGGCCCGGTGCACGGCGCCATCGTGAACTGGTGCGGCCACCGCTACGGCTATCGGAACTTCGGGACCTCGGACGCGTCGCGCAATTCGCTTCCTGTCGACCTGGTGATGCTCGGCGAGCTCTTCCAGAACAACCATCACCACGCCGCCGGCCGGCCCGATTTCGCGTCCCGGCGTTTCGAGTGGGACCCGACCCACGCCGTGCTCCGACTCCTGGCCCGTATGCGCGTCATCCAGTGGCGGGCCGACGTTCCCGCGCTTTCCGCCGCGGCTTAAATCAGCGAGGGTCTCCGCGCCGCGCCACGTTCGCCACGACCTCGGCGAGGCGCTGGATCCCCTCGGCGATCTCCTCCGGCGTCAGCGCGCAGAAGGGCAGCCGCAGGAACCGCTCGCCGTCGGCCGGTTCGGGGAAGAAGCCCCGTCCGTCGCTCAGGTTCAGCCTCGCGGCGGCGGCGCGGGCGCGGAGGTCCTCGGCCCGGACACCTGCCGAGAGTGCGAGCGAGAGGAAGAAGCCGCCCTCCGGCTCGATCCACGCCGCATCGGCGAGGCAGCGCCGCATCGACGCGCACGCCGCCTCCAGCCGCGGACGGTAGAGCGCCCGGAGCCGCTCGAGCTGCGGCTCGAGCAGACCCTGGCGGCAGAACTCGTACACCGCCGCCTCGCCGAGGAGGTTGGGCGTGATGTAGGTATCCTCGGCGGCCTTGGCCAGGCGCGCCACCAGGCGCGCGTCGCCGATCAGGTAGCCGACGCGCACGCCCGGCGAGATCTGCTTGGTGAAGGACGACATGTGCAGCGTGCGGGCCGGGATGAGCTCGTGCAGCGACACGACCTCCGCGCCCCGGTAGCGAAGCGGACGATAGGGGGCGTCCTCGAGGATCCAGAACCCGTGCTCCGCGGCCAGCTCCGCGACCCGCCGCCGGGTGGCGAGCGTCGCCGTCGCGCCCGAGGGGTTCTGGAAATCGGGAATGGTGTAGAGCAGCCGGGGGCGTGCGCGCCGCACCGCGGTCTCGAGCGCCTCGAGATCGAGCCCCTCCGCCGTGATCGGGACGCCGGCGATCCGCGCCCCGTGCCGGCGGAGGAGCGTGAGCGTGCGGTCGTAAGTCGGGGACTCGACGAGCACCGTGTCACCGCGCTCGAGCAGCGTCCAGCCCAGCAGGTCGATGAACGGCAGCGAGCCATTGCCGAGCAGCACCTGCTCGACGGCCACCCCGTGGCGCGCCGCCAGCCACTCGCGCAGCGGCAGGAACCCCGCGCTCGGCCCGTACTGCAGGACCTGGACCTTGCGCTCTCGCAGCACCGCCGCCACGCATTCGGCGAGCTCCGGGGCGGGGAACGCTTCGTCGGCCGGGACGCCGCGCGTGAAGTTGATCGTGCGGTCGGCAAGGCTCATGCGAGAGATCCTTGTACCTCGTCCCGCGCCGCGCTGCGAGCGGCGCTCGACGGTCGTCGAGTCGCGCTACGTCGCGCGTCGCTCGAGCGCATCCACCCGCCGCTCGAGTTGCGCCAGCCGCTTCAGGTCGGCGGTGCGGCCGGTCACGATCGCCTTGGTCAGCCGATCGAAGCGGCCGTTCAGCCGCTCGAAGTTGCGGTTCATGCGGTCGTTCTGCGCCGCGACCACCCGGACGAGCCGCGTGAGCACGTCGACCGCCTGGTCGAGCCGGGCGTTCGTCTGGTCCAGACGGGCGTTGGTCTGATCCAGACGGGCGTTGGTCTGATCCAGACGGGCATTGGTGCCCTGCACGGCCTCCTCGACCGCTTCCATGCGTCGCTCGAGCCGGCGCAGCCGCTCGTCGGTCAGCCGAACTATCCGGCCGTCGTTGTTCCCCGCCGCCACGGCGACAGTATCGCCGCGGTGCGGCCGAGCGTCAACGGACGAACGTGCTTCCGATCAGGTATCGAGCGGCGTCACGTAGGCCGCCGTGATGCCGCCGTCGACGAGGAAGGTCGCCCCGTTCACGAACGACGACTCGTCCGAAGCCAGGAACAGCGCGGCCGCCGCAACCTCGCGGGCTTCCGCCAGCCGCCCCATCGGGATGTGGACCATCCGCCGCTCGCGTGCCGCGGGATCGGCGAGGAGCGGGGCGAGCAGCGGTGTGTTCACCGGACCGGGGCAGAGGGCGTTGGCCCGGATGCCGCGGCGGGCGTACTCGACGGCGATCTCGCGCGTGAGCGCCAGCACGCCGCCCTTCGAGGCCGTGTACGCGCTCTGCGACGTCGCCGAGCCCACGACGGCGACGAACGACGCCGTGTTGATGATGGTCCCGCCGCCGGCCCGCAGCAGCGCGGGCACGCCGTACTTGCAGCCGAGGAACACGCCCTTCAGGTTGACGGCGATCACGCGGTCGAAGACCGCCTCGTCGGTGTCGACCACCGAGCCGTCCGCGTCCGGGAAGATGCCGGCGTTGTTGAAGAGGACGTGCAGCGCGCCGTAACGCTCCTCGGCGAAGCGGACCATGGCGGCGACGCTCGCCGCCGCGGTGACGTCGGCGGCCGTGAAGGCGGCCATCCCACCGGCGGCCGCGACCGCCCGCACGGTCTCCTCGCCCGCCGCGCGGTGCGCGTCTGCCACGACGACGCGCGCGCCCTCGGCGGCGAACGCCAGCGCCGCCGCGCGCCCGATGCCCCCTCCCCCGCCGGTGATGACCGCCGTCCGTCCCGCCAGCCGTCCCGCCATGGTCATCAGTATTCTTCGCTCGCGTTCATGCCCGCTCGAGGTACCGCCGCCGTTCCCACGACGTCACCGTCTCGTCGAACTTCCGCTGCTCGGTGCGCGCGAAGTGGACGAGGTGCTCGACCACCTCGGCGCCGAAGGCCTCGCGGAAGAGCGCCGAGCGCTCGAACTCCGCGGTCGCCTCCGGCAGCGAGCGGGGCACCTGCGGCAGGCCCTCGGCCTTGTAGACGTCGCCCGTGAACATCGGCGGCGGCTCGAGGCGGCGCGCCAGCCCGTCGAGGCCGGCCGCGAGGGTGGCGGCGAAGACGAGGTAGGGATTGGCGTCCGCACCCGGGATGCGACACTCGACCCGCAGCGAGCGGCCGTGGCCGACGACGCGGAAGCCCGCGGTGCGGTTGTCGTACGACCAGGCGATCCCGGTCGGCGCGAACGACCCCGCCTGGTAGCGCTTGTAGGAGTTGACGTACGGCGCGAAGAGCAGCGTCGACGCCCGCGCGTGGGCCATGAGCCCGCCGAGCCACCAGCGAAACTTGTCCGAGACGCGCGCGCGCGCGCCGGGGATCGGACCCTCGCCCTCGAACAGCGGCGTCGTGCCGTCGGGCGACCAGAGGCTCGAGTGGACGTGCATGGAGCTCCCCGCCCAGCGCTCGTCGAGCTTCGCCATGAAGGTGAGCGCCAGGTTCTGCTGATCGGCGATCTCCTTGGCCGCCTGCTTGTAGAGGACGTGGCGGTCGGCCATCTCGAGCGCGTCGGCGTAGCGGACGTTGATCTCGTGCTGGCCAGGACCCCACTCGCCCTTGGAGAACTCGATCGGCACGCCCGAGGCCTCGAGGTGATGGCGGATGGCACCCACCAGCGGCTCTATCTTCCGGCCCTGCATCGTATGGTAGTCCTCGAGGTACCAGCCGAAGGGCTCGAGGTCGTGGAAGTGCTTGCGCTCGGCGCCGGCGTAGGAGTCGCGCAGCACGAAGAACTCGAGCTCCGAGGCGGTCATGACGCGCACGCCCGCGGCGGCCGCGCGCTCGACCTGCCGCTTGAGGATGGTGCGCGGCGCCACCGCCACGAGCGCGTCGCGTTCCTCCTCGACGACGTCGCACAGGACGATCGCCGTGTGCTCGAGCCAGGTCGCGCGGCGGAGCGTCGAGAGGTCCGGCACGCAGCGCACGTCGCCGTAGCCCTTCTCCCACGAGGCGAAGCGATAGCCGGGGACGGGATCCATCTCCATGTCGCAGGCGAGGAGGTAGTTGCAGGCGTGCATCCCAATGCCCAGCACCTCGTCGCAGAAGTAGCGACCGACGATGCGCTTCCCGACGAGGCGGCCATAGAGGTCGGGAAAGACGGTGAGCACCGTGTCGACGTCGCCCTGCGCGACGAGGTCGCGCAGCTGGTCGGGGGTCAGGATCGGGCTCCGGCGGAGCATGGCGGCCATCGGGGGCCGATGTAGCACGGAGGGCAGGCGCACGCCACGTTCGAGGGCCCGACGGCTTGACACGGGCCAGTCGTCGAGCAGATCTCTTGATCGCTGACTTCGCTCCTGCTCGCCGTGACCATCGTCGCCGCGGTGTGCTCCGTTGCGATACGCCGCTGGCGCCGGATGCGCCTCCGACGGGCGGCGGCCACGCGTGCCGGCTCGTCGCCCGAGCGCGCGATCACCATCCGCTCGTACGCCGAGATGGACGAGCATCTCGTCCGGCGCTGGTGCGCGTGCGGCGGCTACCTCGAGCGGAGCGGCGAAGGCACGCGCGAGACCGACGGCCGTCGGTTCCGGGTGGCGCGGCTCCGCTGTCAGGAATGCGAGGCGGTCGACGAAGTCTTCTTCGACACGACCGAGCTGCTGCACTGATGCCTCTCCCGCGGACCGGTCGCACGGGCTTCCCGCCCGGCCCGCACCTGCGCTAGAGACCCCCCATGGGCACGATCGCCGCCCGAGCGGCCGGCGTCCTCAGGCGGGTGTTCGCGCCGCTCGACGTGCCGATCACGTTCCGCCTCTGGGACGGCACGACGGCGCGCGTCGGGCAGGGAGACGGCGGCTTCACCGTCGTCCTTCACTCCCGCCGCATCTTCTGGCGCCTGATGCTGCGACCGACGTCGCGCCGTTTCGGCGAGGCGTTCATCGCCGGCGAGGCGGACATCGAGGGCGACATCTTCTCGGTCGCGGCCGCAGCCAACCGGCTCGAGGCGCTCCGGCTGCCGCTCGGTACGCGGCTCGCGCTGCTCGCGTCACTGATCCTCCCATGACGACGCACGACGTCCTCGTGGTCGGCGGTGGGCCGGGCGGCAGCACCGTCGCCTGGCGGCTCGCGCGCGCGGGGCTCCGGGTGCTCGTCCTCGACGCCGCCACCTTTCCGCGCGTCAAGCTCTGCGCCGGCTGGGTGACGCGGCGGGCGCTCGCCGATCTCGAGCTCGCGCCCGACGCCTATCCGCGCACGATCCAGCCCTTCGCCTCGGTCACCATCGCGGTCGACGGTCGCGAGCACGAGACCCGCTGGGACGAGCCGGTGAGCTACGGGATCGTGCGTGCGGAGTTCGACACGTTCCTGCTCCGTCGAGCCGCTGGTGCGGGCGCGGAGGTGCGCGAGGGCGTCCGCGTGCGCGCGGTGCACGAGGCGGGCGCGGCCGTCATGGTCGAGGCCGGCGCGGAGCGGTTCACGGCGCCGCTCGTGGTCGGCGCGGGCGGCCACGGCTGCCCGGTGGCTCGCGCGCTCGGCGACGTCGACGCCGCAGCGCAGGTCGTCGTCACGCAGGAGAGCGAGACGCGAATCGGCGCCGAGCGGCTGCGCGAGCTGACGGCGCGTCACGGCACGCCCGAGCTCATCGCCGAGCCCGACTTCCGCGGCTACGGGTGGTACTTCACCAAGGGCGACTTCCTGAACGTCGGCGTCGGCGCGCTCGGCGGCCTCGCGATCCGCGAGCGACTCGCCCGCCTCCTTGCCCGGCTGCGCGGCGACGGGCGGCTGCCGCCCGACCTGGCGCTCACGCCCTTTCGCGGGCACGCGTATCGCGTGCGCCGCGGCCTCCCTCGCCGGCTCGCTGGCGAGCGGTTCGTGCTCGTGGGCGACGCCGCCGGCCTCGCCCGCGACGTCTCGGGCGAAGGCATCGGCCCCGCCGTCCGGAGCGGGCTCCTCGCCGCCGAGACGATCCTCGACGGCCGGCCCGCGAGCTACGCGGAGCGTGTGGCCGGGACTTTCGGCCGTCCGGAGCACGGGCTCGCGCGCCTGACGCGGCACCTTCCTGAGTCCATCATCGTCGCCTTCGCGCGGCTCGCCTGTACGCGCCCCGGGCTCCGCCGCCGTCTCGTCCTCGAGGGCGCCTTCGGGATGGGGTGAGCCATGCGACGCTGGAGGACCAAACGCTCGGACCGCCGCGCCATCAGCTTCCACTACGACGTCTCGAACGACTTCTACGCGCTCTTCCTCGATAAGCGGATGGTCTACACGTGCGCCTACTACCGCCGACCCGACGGCGACCTCGACCAGGCGCAGGAGGACAAGCTCGACCTCGTGTGCCGCAAGCTGCGCCTCGCGCCGGGCGAGCGCCTCCTCGACATCGGCTGCGGCTGGGGGAGCCTCGTCATGTGGGCCGCCGAGCGCTACGGCGTCGAGGCGCACGGCGTCACGCTCTCGGCCGCGCAGGCCGAGTGGGCCGGGAGCGCGATCCGTCGCGCGGGCCTCGAGGGCCGAGCGCGCGTCGAGCACCTCGACTACCGGGACCTCCCGGCGGGGCTGCGCTTCGAGAAGATCGCCGCGGTCGGCGTCATCGAGCACATCGGCATCCGCAACTACCCCGCCTACTTCGCGCGCGTCCACCGGCTGCTCCAGCCGGGCGGGCTCTTCCTGAACCATGGCATCACGCACGAGAAGCACTGGCGGCGGACCAGCCAGACCGAGTTCTTCGAGCGACACGTCTTCCCGAACGCCGAGCTCGACAACGTGAGCCACACGCTCGACGCGCTCGAGCAGGCGCGCTTCGAGATCCTCGACGTGGAGGCCCTCCGCGCCCACTACGCGCGCACGACGCGGCAGTGGGTCGAGCGCCTGCAGGCGAACGCCGAGCAGGCGCGGGCGCTCGTCGGCGAGCGCGTCTACCGGACCTGGCTCCTCTACCTCGCGGCCTCCGCGGTGTCGTTCATGCAGGGCTCGATCGGCCTCTACCAGATCGTGGCCACGCGGCCCGACCCGGCGGCTGCGACCGCGGTGCCCGCCACCCGCGAACCGATCTATGCGCGGGCGGAACAACCAGCCCTCGCGCGGGCCTCCTGAGGCGGCTCAGGGCGGCATCCCCATCTCGCGCCGCAACGCCTGGAACGCATCCGTCCGCCGCCCCGCCCGATCGCGCACGACCAGCGGCGGGTGCACGGCCGTCGCGCCGGGCTCGCCTGCGCGGCGCATGCCGTAGACCGAGAACAGCGCCGCCTTCCCCTCGCGCGGGACGACGTCGAGTCGCGCGTCGACGCCGAGCCCCGCGGCCTCGGCCGCGGCGAGCACACGCTCGACCTGTGCCGCCGCCTGGCAGACGACGAAACGGCCGCCCGGCGCCATCCAGCGCGCCGCGGCGACGCAGTAGTCCTCGATTCCGCCCCGGATCTCCAGGTGGCACGGCCCACACTGGACGCGCGACGGCGGCGTCGCGCTGCCCGGGTGGAGGTACGGCGGCGTCCCGGCGACGAGGTCGAAGGCCGCGGGCGGCAGCAAGCCCGGGTCGCGCAGGTCGCCGAGGACGACGCGGCAGCGGCCGGTCGCGCCGTTCCATGCGACTGAGCGCCGGGCGAGCGCGACGCTCATCTCCTGCGCCTCGATGCCGACGGCGCGCGTCGCGGGGAACCGCCACGCCAGCAGCATGAGGACGGCACCGATGCCGCAGCCGAGGTCGAGGACCGTTCGGGCCGGGGCCTCCTCGAGGAGCCGGGCCGCGAACCAGGCCGTCACGAGGTCGTCCAGCGACCAGCGATGCCCGTCGAGCCGCTGCAGGATCCGCCAGTCGCCCGCCAGATAGCAGAGGTCCTCGCCGGGACCGGGACCTCCCACCCCCTGCGGGCCCGCCGGCGGTGGCCCCGCCGCCCGCCAGCCGTCCGGCCGGCGGGCGGCCCGGATGATTCCCGCCTGGTTCACGCGCGCGGTTCCCGGGCGGCAGCGGCCCGTGCGACGGCGGTGACGACGTCGATCGGCTCCACCGGCTTCGTCAGGTGGACGTCGAAGCCGGCGGCCATCGCTTTCTGCCGCTCCTCCGTGCCCGCGAGCGCCGTCACCGCGATCGCCGGGAGCCTCGATCCGACGGCGCGCTCCATGGTGCGGACCTTCTGGATGAGGGTGAAGCCGTCCTCGTCCGGCATGACGAGGTCGGTCACCAGCACATCGGGCCGCCCCGACTCGAGGCCCGCCAGGGCCTCCTGCACCGACGCGGCGGGGATCACGTCTGCCCCGAATCGGGTGAGCAGGGTCGTCAGGAACTCGCGCGCGTCGGGCTCGTCCTCCACCACGAGGACGCAGAGACGCTGGAGCGTGGAGGGCTCGGGCGCCGGCCGGGCGATCTCGACCGCCGGCGCCGCCGTGTCCTTCACGGACTCGACGTCGAGCGGCAGGCGGACCGTGAAGGCCGCCCCGCGGCGCACGCCGTCGCTCCGCGCCTCGATGGTACCGCCGTGCATCTCGACCAGGTGGCGGGCGATCGCGAGGCCGAGACCGAGCCCGCCGTGCTGCTGCGCGATCGAGGGGTCCTGCTGAAAGCGTTCGAAGACGTGGGGCAGGACGTCGGGGGCGATGCCGATCCCCGTATCCCGCACGACCAGCTCGGCGCTCGCTCCCGCGCGCCGGACGACCACCGTCACCCGGCCGCCGTCCGAGGTGAACTTGATCGCGTTGGTCAGCAGGTTCTCGAGGACCTGCTCGAGCCGAATGGCGTCGCCCCGCACCGGGACGACGTCCGCCTCCCGCTGGACGTCGAGGGCGATCCGCTTGCCCTCGGCCGCCCCGCGCACGAGCTCGACGGCCGCGTGCGCGATCGAGCTCAGGTTCACGCAACTCAGCTCGACGCTCAGCTTGCCCGACGCGATGCGCGTCACGTCGAGCAGGTCCTCGATGAGCCGGGTCTGGGCACGCGCGTTGCGCTCGATGATCTCGAGCGTGTGGTCGATCTTCGCCGGCTCGACCAGTCCCCGGCGCAGCATGTGCGTCCAGTGGAAGACGGCGCTCAGCGGCGAGCGCAGCTCGTGCGAGAGCGTCGCCAGGAACTGGTCCTTGGCCCGCGTCGCCGCCTCGGCCTCGGCCCGCGCCCGCTCGGCCTGCAGGCGCGCCTGCTCGGCGTCGATGCGCGCGCCCTGCTCGCGGATCAGGACCGCGTCACGCTCCCGTTCGAGCTGCTTCCGCTCGGTCACGTCGCGGCAGATCGCTCGCACCCCGACCACCTGCCCGCGGCCGTCGCGGATGATCGACGGGCTGGTCTCGAGCCACCGCATCCCGTGCAGCGTCCGGACCTCGAAGACCGTGGCCGGCACCGGCTCGCGCACGGCGTGGGGCGCGCCGAGGAGGCTCCGGACCTCGGCGTTGACCGGATGCTCGGAGAGACAGTCGCCGCTCGGCCGCCCGAGCAGCTCCCCCGGCGTCACGCCGAAGCAACGCGCGAATGCCGGGTTCACGTAAGTGAACCGCCCTGCCTGATCGGTCGTGATGATCAGCTCCGGGGCCTTCTCGGCGAGGTCGCGGTAGGCGTCCCGCGACGCCTGCAGGGCCCGGCGGCTCTCGAGCTCGTTCCGCCGGTGCAGCAGCGCCGCGCGCAGCGCGCGCGCCGTCCCTTCCGCGATGCCGAGGGACAGCAGCGAGCCAAGGACGATCCCCGTGACGAGCTCGATGCGCGGTACGTAGAAGGTGAGAGACGGCGTCGCCGCGAGCCAGGCGGCGGTGGTCGTGACCTGGAGCACCAGCGCAGGGAGCCAACCCCAGGCGAAAAAGAGCGACGTGGCCAGGTAGAGCATCAGGAGCACGAAGGCGAGCACGTCCCCGTCGGCGCCCACTGCGGCGAAGAGCGCCGTCTCCGCGATGCCCAGCAGCACGCATGAGGTCGCCACGATCGGCAGGACCCGGCGCGCCTCGGGGTGGGCGCGACACAGGACCGCCGCGGCAAAGACGATCGCCGCGGCGACGACCAGCGCGAGCAGCGCGTCGCGCGGGGTGAGGAGCGACTCGACGACCAGGACGGCGTGCCAGCCTGCGGCGATCCCGAGCCAGCACAGCGCAAACCGCGGCAGCTGGCGGACCGCCACCCGCCGGCGAGCCGCCGCACGCACCGGCGCCTGGTCGTCGGTCCACCGAACCGCTTCGGCGTGCGGCATTCCCCTCCCCTCGCCTGGATCGAGCCGGAGCATACTGCCCCCATGCAGGCCCTCCGGGCAAGCGCCGCGAAGCAACAAAGGTGCCGCCCCAGCGCAGCGCGTCACGCCTTTCTAGATCGCGCGGGCGCGCGGCGGCGGGCAGGGTTGCAGCTCGGGGGATGACGACCGTCGCGGGGCGGCGGTCCGACCTTCGGGTAGCCCCGCGGCCGAAGTGGGGAGGACTAATGGCCCGCGTTCACCAGCGCCGCGACCGTGAACCAGTCGTCGGTGATGCCCGCCTGCTCGCCCTGGTTGAAGTACCAGCCCTGCTCGCCCGGGAAGCGCAGGCTCGGCAGCGAGACCTTGGTCGCGTGCTCGAGCTGCATGTCGACCATGACGATGGCCGGCGCGAAGATGCGCTCCTCGGGATACTCGATCGCGCCCGGGAGGATCTGCTTGCGGATCGCGACGTCGTTGATCCAGATCTTCCAGAGCTCCCCCGACCGGTCGTAGATGTCGCTGTACGGGATGCCCCAGGCCTCCTTGTCGATGAAGAGGACGCGCTTGCCGAAGGCGTACTGCGGCAGCTTCGAGACGCCTTCGACCACGTGCACGCGCCTTTTCTCCCACACGTCGTCGAAGGCCCAGTCGACCTTCTCGTTCCATTTCACCGGGAAGTGCTCGCCGTGCACCATGGCGAGCAGGTCACGCTCCCCCAGATACTTCCAGTCCATCCAAGCGACTTGGCCGGCGTAGCCGCCGTAGCTGTCGACGTCGGTGTCCTGCCCGAAGAGCGCGTCGGAGCGCTGCGCGGTCGACAGGCGGCGGATGCGGCGCAGCGCGGGCAGGTAGAGCCAGGCGTCGTCCTGCTTGGCGAAGTCGAGGTACCGGTTGCTGACGAAGCCGACCCCCTTCACATCGTACGGCTCGAGGATCGGGTAGAGGCCCTGCTGCAGCTCGTAGCCCGCCGGGTTGGGGGTCTTCTCGGGCTTCGGGTCGACGTAGAGCCGCCCGATCCACCACAGACGGCGGAAGTGGTCGAGGAGGAAGTGCCGCTCGACGCTCATCGGCCCGTGGTCCGCGATCGTGCCGGTGTCGGCGTCGAAGTTGCGCGCGTCGAGGTCGTCGGTCGCGAAGAAGTTGTGGTTGTAGTTCCACATGATCTTGATCGCGAGCTGGGGGTCGTTCGGCTGCAGGTTCGGGAACGGCAGGCCCGCGACGTAGTCCTTGAGCGAGAGGCCGTCGGCGCCGAGCCGCACCTGCTGCGAGTACTTCTCCGTCGCCTCCTTGTAGGCCTGCGGCCAGATGATGCGCCGGGTCTCCGTCACGGTGAGCGGAAAGCCGTGGCGGATGCACCACTCGAGGCCGGGCGACACCAGGTCCTTCACCCGCTCGACGTTCTCGGCCGTGATCCGGTCGCCGGGCGCGACGTCGGCGTGCGCGGCGCACGCGAGGACCGCTGCCGCGAGCACCCCGACGCGCCAGGGAATCCGTGAGCTCAGCAACCGCCTCCGAAGGTCTCTGCCATGCTCGCCTCCGCGCCGTAGAGGTCCACAGCCGGACGGCGAGCGCAAGCCGGTGGCATTGAACGTCGCGGGATCGCTCGGTAGGAGCAGCGGCCATGCCGGCCGACCCGGGGAGCTTCGCGCTCCTCGCCGCCCTCGTGCTGGTGGCGGCCATCCTCTACTCGTCGGTCGGCCACGCGGGCGCCTCCGCCTACCTCGCGGCGATGGCGCTCTTCGGCGTGCGCCCGGCCGCCATGAAGCCGGCGGCGCTGGTCATGAACATCGTGGTGGCGAGCGCGGGTACGGCCCGATGGTGGTCGGCCGGGCTCGTGCCGTGGGAGCTGCTCTGGCCGCTCTGCGCGGGCTCCGTCCCGGCCGCGTTCGCGGGCGGCGCTGTCGTGCTGCCGGTCGAGGTCTATCGCCGCGTGCTGGCCGTGATCCTGCTCGGCGCCGCGCTGCGCCTCTGGTTTCCGGCCCGCGCAGGGCAGCTCCGGCCGGCGCCTGGACCCGGCGTGCTCGTCGCCCTCGGCGCCGGCCTCGGGTTCCTCGCCGGGCTCACCGGCATCGGCGGCGGCATCTTCCTCTCGCCGATCCTCATCCTCGCCGGCTGGCAGGATCCGAAGCGGACGGCGGGCGCCTCATCTACCTTCATCCTCGCCAACTCGGTGGCCGGCCTCCTCGGCCACCTGACCGGCGCGCGGGACGTTCCGCCGGGCACCGGCCTCCTCGCCGCGGTGGCGCTCGTGGGCGGCCTCTACGGCTCGTGGCTCGGCGCGCGGCGGCTGCCGCCGCTCGCGCTGCGGCGATTGCTCGCTGCCGTCCTCCTCATCGCCGGCGGCCGGCTCGCGCGCGGCGGCTGAAGCCCGCGCGTCGGTGCGACGAGCGGGCATGCTTGCGGACTCGGGATGCCCCGAAGCTCGATCGCGGAATCCCTGCAGAGCTTCGCCATGGAGTCTATCTCGAGGCACGCGCATGGCCGGCGAGCGCGGCTTGGCATGCTTCCGGCAATTGCGGCCAATCGAGCCGGGGCTGGTGAGGAACGTGTCGCACGTCTGCATGCCCGTGGGGTCGACGAGGCCGCGCCTCGCGCGCGCCTGGTTCGTGGTGCTCCTGCTGCTCGGCCGTACCGCCGCAGCGGAGACCGACGGGGTGCTGGCGTTCACGCCCGACGCCGACACCTACGTGCACGCCCGCGCGCGCGGTCGGAGCTTCGGCACCGCCCGGCGGCTCTGGGTGAGCGACGCGCCCGCGCGCCAGTCGTTCCTGCGCTTCACGGTCACCGGCATCGGCGCGCGCGCGGTCGGGCAAGCCGTGCTGCGCCTCACGGTGGGGCCGGGGCGGCGCGCCGCGAGCAGCACCGGGGGCAGGGTCCGCCTGGTCACTGACAACGGCTGGACCGAGGCGCGTACGACGTACAACACGCGGCCGGCGGCCGGCCCGGTGCTGGCGCAGCAGGGGGCCGTCAGGGCCAAGCAGGCGGTGGACTTCGACGTGACCGCGGCGGTCGTCGGCGACGGCACCTACAGCTTCGCGCTGGATAGCCCGGCGCGCGACGCCGTCTGGTACCGGAGCCGACAGGCCCGGAGCGGACGTCCCGAGCTCCGGGTGGTCCTCGCTCCACCCGAGCCGAAGCCGGAGGTGCTCGGCGTCGAGGACCTCGGCTTCGGTCCCGCCATCGAGCCCGACGACAACAACAAGGCGACCGCACAGAAGCCCGAAAGCAAGCTCTGGTACGACGACGGCACATGGTGGGCCACGCTCTTCGAGCCCGGCGCCGGCGCGTACCGCATCCACCGGCTCGATCCCGCCACCGACACCTGGATCGACACGGGGACCTTCGTCGACGAGCGCCCGATGAGCCGGCAGGACGTCCTCCCGGACGGCGGCAGGCTCTACATGGTGTCGCGTTTCGACGGGACCCCGCCCGTGAGCCGGCTCCTCCGCTTCACCTACTCGCCCGCCTCGCGCTCGCACGTGCTCGACCCCGGCTTTCCCGTGAGCATTCCCGGCGGCGGGACCGAGTCGATGACGCTCGCCAGGGACTCCGGCGGCACCCTCTGGATCGCCTACACCTTGAACGACCAGGTCTTCGTCGCGACCACGCTCGGCAGCGACCTCGACTGGAGCGCACCCCTCGTCGTGCCGGTCGCGGAGGGAACGACGGTCAGGCCCGACGACATCGCCGGGGTGCAGCGGCTGCAGGGCGGCATCGGGGTCTTCTGGAGCAACCAGCTCACCGACAAGTTCTACTTCGCGGTGCACCGTGACGGGGCGCCGGCGGCGGATCCGGCGGCGTGGCAGCTCGAGATCGCCGCCGCCGGCGGACGCGTCGCCGACGACCACTTCAACCTGAAGCTCGCCTCCGACGGCCGCCTCTTCGCCGCGGTGAAGACCAGCCACCACACTCCGAGCTCGGCGCTCATCGGTCTGCTCGTCCGCTCGCCGGCGGGCGTCTGGTCGCCGCTCCACGAGGTCACCGACGTCGCCTCCAACCCGACGCGGCCGCTCTGCGTGCTCGACGAGGCCGCGCGCCGCGTGTACGTGTTCTACTCGCTGGATCAGTCCGCCATCTACTACAAGACGAGCGACCTCGATTCGATCTCGTTCCCCGACGGCCCCGGCACGCCGTTCATCGTGAGCACGCTCGCGACCGACATCAACAACCCGACCAGCACCAAGCAGAACGTCGACGCGAGCACGGGTCTCGTGGTGCTCGCCTCGAGTACCGAGCGCATGACGTACTGGCACCGGCGGATCGATCTCGCGCCGCCGGTGAGCACTCGTTGACGAGCCCGTGCCGACACAGTAGCCGGAGCGGTGGACATGACGCGACGGCGACGGCGCTGGCTCGTGGCGCTCGCCATCCTGGTCGTGCTGCGAGCGGCGCTCCCCGCCGGCCTGCGCGTGCTCCTGGCCTCGCAGGCCGGCAAGCTGCTCCGGGCGCGCGTCGAGATCGGCGACGTGGACCTCGCGCTCCTGCGCGGCGCGATCGCGCTGAAGGACGTCGTCGTGCGGCCGGGTGCGACCGCGCCGTCGTCCGGCCCCGACTCCGGGCCGCCCCTCGTCGCGTGGAAGCGGTTCGCCGTGAACGTCGCCTGGCTCCCGCTCTTCCGCAAGACCGTCGAGCTCGAGAGCGTGGAGCTCGACGAGCCGCGCCTCGCGCTCGACCGGCTCGCGAGCGGCGAGATCAACCTGATGGCGCTCGTCCCGAAGGGCGATGCGCCAGCCACAGAGCCGGTGGAAGGACAGGCACCCGAGCGCGCGCCCGCCGGAGCGGAGGGCGCGGGAGCGAAGGCGAAGGCCGCCTGGGGCGTCGGCGTCGACTACCTGGCGCTGCGCGGGGGACACATCCGCTTCCGCGACTTCGCCGTGCGCGGGGTCGAGCCTGTCGACGTCGCCCTGCCGACCATCGAGGTGCGCGACGTGGCGCTGCGGCCAGGGATCTACGGCCGCCCCGCACGCGCTCACCTCGACGTGCGGGTGGACGAGGGCCGGCTGCGGATGAACACGCAGCTCCGGCTCATCGCGCACGGCGTCGCGGTCGCGACCAGCCTGCGCGCGCGCCGGCTGCCGGTTCGCCGCACCCGGCTCTACGTGCCGAAGGTGGGCTGGCGCGAGCTCGCGGGGGAGCTCGGTGCCTCGGTCGTGCACCGCTTCGCGACCGGCGGCCGCCACGAGGTGCGCGGGACGGTCACCCTGGATGACGTGGCGGTCCGCGTGCCGGGCGTCGAGGAGCCGGCTCTGAAGTGGAAGCACTTCGCGGTGAGCGTCGATCCTCTCGACCTGCTGGCGCAGCGCGCCGCGGTGGCGAGCGTCGAGCTCGCCGGGGCGTCCGTCTTCGTGCGTCCCCGCGGCGGCGAGCCGCTGCTGGTGGCCGCACGGGCGCCGAACGGCGGGACGCCGCCGGCGGGCACCGGCGAGCCGGCGAGCTCACCCGCAGCGGACGCGAAGCCGTGGCGGTGGTCGGTCGCCTCGCTGCGCGTGACGGACGGCCGCGCGCGCGTGCTGGCCGGCGACGCCCCCACCGACGTCGGAGTCGAGCTCGAGGCACGCGGGCTGAGCGGCGACGGCGACGAGCCGGCTCCGGTGAGACTCGCGCTCCGGCTGGGCGACGGGTCGCTCACCGCCGAGGGAGGACTCCGCGTCGGCCGGCCCGGCTTCGCGGGCTCGCTCACGCTCGACAAGCTCCCGCTCCCCGAGCTCGCTGCGCTGCCGGGAGCGCTGCCGCCGAACGTCGTTCAGAAGGGTGTCGTCAGCGCGGAGCTCGGCGTCGCGGCCGGCTCCTCCGCTCCCGTGCCCGGCGACGTGCGGGTGCAGGGGAAGATCACGGTCACTGATCCGTGGGTCGCGGCCGCGGACCCGGAGGAGTTCGCGGCCGGCTGGTCCGCGCTCGACGTGGGCATCGACGAGCTCGATGTCCCGGGGGTGCTGGGCGGAGACACGACGACCGCGCCTCAGATCGGTGTCCGTCTCGCGGCCGTGAGTCTCGTCGAGCCCTACGTACAGCTCACGCGCACGCCGGAGGGGCTCATCCTCCCGCCGCTCTCGACGGCGCCGGCGAGCGAGGCGAACCCGGCGGCCGCCGCGCCGGAGCCCGCTCCACCCGGCGCGCCCGCCGTTCAGCCGGTCGGGCCTTCCGGCGACCTCGCGGTAGAGTCTCTCCGCCTGACCAAGGGCCGCATCTTCGTGACGGACCGCACCGTGAAGCCTTTCTTCTCGGGCGGCCTCTCGCCCCTCGACATCGACGTGACGCAACTCCGCTGGCCCGCGCTCGCGATGGAACACGTGCGCGTGGAGGCCACCTCGGCGACGCGCGGGACGCTTCTCGTCACGGGGGGCTTCTCGCCCGCGGGCGGCCAGATCGAGGTGAACGGCAAGGACATCGCCCTCCAGCCGTTCAATCCGTACGCGACGGCCTACTCGCCCTACAGCATCTCGAGCGGTGGGCTGGTGGTGACGACCAGGGCGCGCTTCCGCAAGGGCCGGTACGACTCGACCACTGCCCTGAAGCTCCTCAAGTTCGACCTGGGGGGCAAGGAAGGCGATACGCTCTTCGCGCAGCAGTTCGGCATCCCCCTCAGCGTAGCCCTGGCGCTCCTCAAGGATCTGCAGGGCAACATCGGCCTCGACGTCGCGCTCGCCGGCGACGCGCAGGGAACGCGGTTCGGGCTCGCGAGCGTCGTCGGCCAAGCGCTCCGCAAGGCGCTCATCGGCGCGCTCGCGTCGCCGCTCAAGCTGGTGGGGGCGGCGTTCGGAGGCGGCGCGGGCGAGAGCCTGGCGCCCGCCCCGATCCCCTTCCGGAGGGGCCGCGCCGAGCTCGCGGCAGGCGCGGAGGGGGCGGTGGCGGCGCTGGCGCGCCTGCTCGCGAGTCGGCCCGGCCTCGCCGTGACGCTCGACGCGGCGCCGAGCGTGGAGGATGTCCGCTGGCTCCGCGAGCAGGCGCTGCGCGAGGAGCTGGCGGCGCCGCAGGGCGTCCTCGGCTCCGTGCGGAACCTCCCCCAGCGCGGTGCCCGCGACCGCATTCGCACGGCGCTGGAGGCGCGCGCGCACGACGCGAAAGGCGAGCTCGCGACCGAGGACGCGGCGACCCTCGAACGGTGGTTGAACGAGCGCCCCGCGCCGACGCCCGAGCGGCTGCGAACGCTCACGGCCGAGCGCATGACGCGCCTCCAGGCGGTCCTGCGGGAGCAGCACGGCATCCCGTCCGAGCGCGTGGTCCGCCGCGATCCCAGCGCCGACGTGGCCGAGGGTGCGCCCGCCGTCCGCTTCGAGATCGGCGCGGCGAGCGCAGTCGCCAGCGCGCAGTGAGCCGCGGGCCCCTCCCCCAACGTTGTGTGACTGCCTGGACCCTTATATATTCCTAATATGGGTACTGTTGCATTCAGTATTGACAAGGACACGCTCTCGCTGCTCGACGAGCTCGTGTCCGGGTCCTCTCCTCCTCGGAGCCGCTCATCGGTGGTCCGAGCCGCCATCCGCGATCTCGCCTTCAGGGAGCGCCGGCGTCGGACGGAGGCGCGGGAGGCGGAGGTTTTGCGGAAGCACCGCAAGCGGCTTGCGCGACAGGCGCGAGCGCTTGTCGCGGCGCAGGCACGCCCGTGAGACGGGGCGAGATCTACCGCACTCGCGAGCGAGTGGCCGAGCGCGGCGACAAGCCGGGATTTTACGTCGTCGTCTCCCGGAACTTCATCGCGCAGCACGACGCCGTGGCGACCGTCGTCTGCGCACCGGTCTACGGCGAGGTCCTCGGCCTCAGCACCGAGGTCACCCTCGGCCCGGACGACGGACTGCCGCGCAGCTCGGCGGCCCGCTGCGACTTCCTCACCCTGATGTTCAAGAGGCGGCTCACGGACTTCGTCAGCACGCTCGCCCCGGCCAAGGTAGCCGACCTCGACCGGGCACTCGCCAGCGCCCTCGAGCTGCCACTCCCCGCCTAGCGCGACGCGTGCGGCCGCGCCCGCTCGATGATCCGGCCGAAGTCCAGCCCTGCCGGCAGCGTCCCGAACGCGAGCCCGCGGTCGCCGTCCAGTCGCGAGACGCAGAACGCCTCGGCCACTGCCGGGTCGCCGTACCGGACGAGGAGCGACGCCTGGAGCGCCACCGCCATCCGCTCGACGAGCCGGCGCGCGCGCGCCTCGATCGCCTCCGAGCGGCCGAGATCCTGCCGCAGGTTCCCCACGAAGAGGTCGAGCCGCCGCTCGTCGCCGCCCGCCTGCCCGATCTCGCCGAACAACGCCTCCACCGACTCCGGCTCGCGCGCCATGGCGCGCAGGACGTCGAGGCAGATGACGTTGCCCGACCCCTCCCAGATCGAGTTGAGCGGCGCCTCGCGGTAGAGGCGCGGCATCATGGACTCCTCGACGTAGCCGTTCCCGCCGAGGCACTCGAGCGCCTCGGCGACGTGCATCGGCGTCCGCTTGCAGACCCAGTACTTGATCACCGCCGTCGCCAGCCGCGCGAAGTGCCGCTCGCGCTCGTCGCCGCCGTCGTAGGCGCGTGCGAGACGCATCATCGCGACGGTCGCCGCCTCCGACTCGACGGCGAGGTCGGCCAGCACGTTCTGCATGAGCGGCTGGTCCACGAGGCGGCGGCCGAAGGCGCTGCGGTGGGCGGCGTGGTGCGTTGCCTGCGCGACGGCCTGCCGCATGGTCGCGGCCGCGCCGATCACGCAGTCGAGGCGGGTGTGGTTCACCATCTCGATGATGGTCGGGACGCCACGCCCCTCCTCGCCGACCAGGCGCGCCCAGGCGGCGTCGAACTCGACCTCACTCGAAGCGTTGGACCGGTTGCCGAGCTTGTCCTTGAGCCGCTGGATGTGGAAGCGGTTCCGCGTGCCGTCGGGCAGCCAGCGCGGCAGGAGGAAGCACGACAGACCGCGCTCGGCCTGGGCGAGGACGAGGAAGACGTCGCACATGGGCGCCGAGCAGAACCACTTGTGGCCGGTGAGCTCGTAGGCGGCGCCGGGACCCGGACGGCCGAGTGGCCGGGCGCGCGTCGTGTTGGCGCGCACGTCGGAGCCGCCCTGCTTCTCGGTCATCGCCATCCCGCAGAGGGCGCCTGCCTTCTCCGACGCCGGGATCGGCCGCGGATCGTAGGTCGTCGACGTGAGACGCGGCTCCCACTCGGCGGCGATCTCGGGCACGACGCGCAGCGCGGGCACCGCCGAGTACGTCATCGAGATCGGGCAGCCGTGGCCCGCCTCCACCTGCCCGAGGACGTAGAACAGCGCCGCCCGGGCGGCGTGCGCGCTCGGGCGAGGCTCCCGCCACGGGAGCGCGTGCAGCTCGTGGGCGACGGACAGCCGCATGAGCTCGTGCCAGGCGGGGTGGAACTCGACCTCGTCGATGCGGTTGCCGTAGCGGTCGTGGGTGCGGAGGACGGGCGGATTCGCGTTGGCGAGCCGCCCCCAGGCGAGCGGCTCGCCGCCCGCGATCGCGCCGAGGCGCTGCACGCGCTCCTCCGCCCACCCCGCGCCCTCGCGGCGGAGCGCCTCGACCAGCACCCGGTCGGTCGTGAAGAGGTCGTAGCCCTGGAGGGGCGGGGGCTGGTTCAGAACCTCGTGCGTCGGCATGACGAGCCTCCTCGCGCCGGGCAGATCATTCCTCCCCGCATACCCCGCCCGTACCCTTGCGCCAAGCAGCGGGCGGTCAGATCAGGAGCAGCACACCGTCACTGAGCAGGGCACTGATCGAGGCTGAGGACGACCCGGCCCGACACCGCGACGTCGACGTGTCCGAACGGATCGAACGCGAGCGGGAGCTGCGCGCCTCTCGGGCTGGTGTCGTACTCGAGCTGGCCGTCGTCGTGCTTGGCCTTGACGCGGATGGTCCCGCGCTCCACCCCGTCGACCAGCACGGAGTAGAGCCCCGGCGGCACGTCCTGGATCTCGACGTGCACGTTGTGGTCGCAGTCCGTCTCGACGCGCAGCCGGCGGGTCCCGGTGGCCGTCGAGATCACGCCGCAGTTCAGGAGCGACACCTGGTCCTCGAAGATCGTGCAGTTCGCCGGCGCCGCGACCGTGGCGGTCGCCCCGACGATACCGATCGTGAACATCACGGCTGCAGCCAGCGATACTCTCATCATCGAGTTCCATGCGGACCCTAGACGCCTCCGCACGGCTTCTCCATTCGGAAAATCCCCTACGGGTCTTCCGTTGCGTACTCTTTCCCCGCGCGGAGGGGTCGAGCTATACGACCGCCATGGCAGAGACGGCGTCCTTCCGGCAGCGGTACGGCGAGTGGGCGCTCGTGACCGGCGCCTCGGCCGGGATCGGCGGCGAATTCGCCCGCGCGCTGGCCACGCGCGGCATGTCCTGTGTGCTGACCGCGCGCCGCGAAGATCGCCTTCGCGCCCTCGCGCGCGAGCTCGAGGAGACCTGCCGCGTCGCCACCCGCGTCGTTCCTGCCGACCTCGCCGCTCCCGACGGCGCGGACCGGCTCGCCAACGCCGTCGCCCGCCTCGAGATCGGCGTGCTCGTCAACAACGCCGGCTTCGGATACGCGGGGCGCTTCGAGAAGCTCGCGACCGACCGCCTGCGCGCCATGGTCCAGGTGAACTGCATGGCGCCGGTCGTGCTCACGAGCCGGCTTCTCCCGGGCATGCGTGCCCGCGGCCGGGGCGCGATCATCGTCACCGGCTCGGTGGCCGGGCGCCAGCCGCTGCCCCTGCACGGCGTCTACAGCGCCACCAAGGCCTTCGACCTCTTCCTTGGTGAGTCGCTGTGGGCGGAGCTGCGCGGCAGCGGGATCGACGTCCTCGTCATCGAGCCGGGCTCGACCGCCACCGAGTTCCAGGACGTGGCCGGCGAGGTGGCGCATCGCGGCGAGCCGCCCGAGAAGGTCGTCGCCGTGGCGCTCGCCGCGCTCGGCCGGCAGCCCTCGGTGGTGTCCGGCTGGATCAACTGGGTGACCGCCAACGCCTCCCGCTTCCTGCCGCGTGCGGCGACGGCGCGGGTCGCGGAGTGGGTGATCGCGCGGCAGACCCCCGCGGAGATGCGATAAGAGACATCATCCACGTCGACATGGACGCGTTCTACGCGTCCGTCGAGCAGCGCGACGACCCCGAGCTCCGCGGCCGCCCCGTGCTCGTCGGCGGGGATGCACGCCGCGGCGTCGTGACCTCGGCCTCGTACGAAGCCCGGCCCTTCGGCATCCGCTCGGCGATGCCGATGGCCGAGGCGGTCGCTCGCTGTCCGCACGCCGTCGTCGTCCGTGGCCGGATGGACCGGTACGTCGCGGTCGGTCACGAGCTGCGGGCGATCTTCCACCGCTTCACGCCGCTCGTCGAGCCGCTCTCGCTCGACGAGGCCTTCCTCGACGTGACCGCGAGCGTCCGGCTCTTCGGGCCGGCTGCGGACATCGCTCGCCAGATCAAGACCGCCATCCGGGCCGAGACCGCGCTCACGGCGAGCGCGGGCGTGGCGCCGAGCAAGTTCGTCGCCAAGATCGCGAGCGACGTCTCGAAGCCGGACGGGCTCCTCGTCGTCGCGCCCGAGGACGTGCGCGACTTCCTCGCGCCGCTGCCGGTGCGCCACGTGTGGGGCGTCGGCCGCGTGACCGAGGCCGCCCTCCACCGCCTCGGCCTGCGGACGATCGGCGACCTCGCCGCGGCCGACCCGCGCCTCCTGGCGCGTCACTTCCGCGGCGGCGCCGCCGAGCTCGTCGCGCTCGCGCGCGGGATCGACAACCGCCCCGTGCGGCCCGACCGCGAGCCCAAGTCGATCGGCGAGGAGGAGACGTTCGCCCGCGACCTCGCCCGGGCGGAGGTGGCGCCCCACCTCCTCGTGCAGGCGGAGAACGTCGCCCGGCGGCTCCGGGCCCGCGGTCTCCAGGCGCGCACCGTGGCGCTCAAGGTGAAGCTCGCCGCCCGCGCGCGCGCCGGCCGCTTCCCGACGCTGACCCGCCGTTACACGCTCGCCGAGCCGACGGCCGACGAGTCCGTGCTGTTCGCCGTCGCCCGCAAGCTGCTCGAGCACGTGGACCTTGGCGGCCGTCGCGTGCGGCTCGCAGGGCTGGCTGCGGCGAACCTCGTCCCGGCGGCGCCCGAGCAGCTCGCGCTGTTCGCCGCCGCGCGCGAGTCGGCCACACGGCGCGCCGCGGCCGCACGCGCGGTCGACGAGCTCGCGCGGCGCTTCGGCGCGGACGTGGTGCGGCGTCGGCTGCCGCGCGAGGGATGAGGCCGGGTACCCGGAGGTCATTCGTGCGGACGCCTCCCTTCGCGCTATAAGAGCTGCGTGGACCCCGAGCTCGACCGGAGCCTGCAGCGTTTTCGCCAGGCGCTCGAGGAGCGGTTCGGAGACGACCTCATCACCCTGGCTGTCTTCGGCTCCCGGGTACGAGGGGAGGCGAGGCCGGAGAGCGATCTGGACATCCTGCTGGTGATCCGGGGCCTCCCGCGCCAGCGCTTTGCGCGGCGGCGGCTGGTGAGCCCGCTCGCCCATGCGGTGGGCGACTCGTTCGCGGAGACGGTCTCGACGATCCCGCTCACGCCGGAGGAAGCGAGCCGCGTCAAGCCCTTCTACCTCGGCATGCTCGACGGCCACCGCCTCCTGGTCGATCGCGGCGGATTCTTTCGCGGTGTTCTCGACCGGCTCGAGCGGCGGCTCGAGGAGCTCGGCGCGCGCCGCCTCGTCGATGAGCTCGGCAATGCGTACTGGGACCTGAAGCCGGATTACGTCCTCGGTGAGGACATCGTGCTGTGACGACGCGCAAGATCGCGCGCGACTATCTCGGCAAGGTGGAAGCCCGCCTCGATGCCCTCCGGCTCTTCCTCGGACGCGGCCGGTACGACGACGTCGTGCGGGAGGCACACGAGGCAATCGAGCTGCTGCTCAAGGGTGCCCTGCACTTCGTGGGCATCCTCTTCGAGCGTTCGGAGGCCGAGGAAGCCATCCGCGCCGTGGAGCGTCTGCTCGGCCTCTACCGAGTCCTGCTCGACACCGCGAAGGACTGAATGCCTCGCGTCGTCGTCGCACCCGATGCGGCCACCCGGCTCGCCGTCGCCGCCGAGTGGCTCGCGGCGCAGCCGCTCGATGCCGAGGTCCTGGTCGTCGGGCCCACGTGGGAGGCGTGCGACGACCTCGTCCGGAGCGCGGTCGTCCAGGCGCGCGCGCGTTTCGGCACCGTCCGGCTGACCCTCGATCGGCTGGCGGCACGCCTCGCCACCCCGGTCCTCGCCGCCGACGGTCGCGTACCCGCGGGCGGGCTCTCGGTCACCGCCGTCGCAGCGCGGGCCGTCCATCTGCTCCGCGCCGAGGACGCGCTCCGCTACTTCGCCCCGGTCGCGGGACGGCCCGGCTTCCCGGCGGCGGTCGCCCGGACGCTCGAGGAGCTCCGCATGAACGATGTCGGCCCGGCGGCGCTCCGCCGCCTCGGTGCGAGCGGAGCCGATCTCGCCGCCCTCGCCGAGCGCGTCCAGCGCGAGCTCGCCGCAGCGCGGCTCGCGGACCGGGCGCTCGTCTTCGAGGCCGCCCGCGGCGCCCTGCCGGACGCGCGGCTCCCGGCCGCCATGCTCTTCCTCGACGTACCGCTCGCCAGCGTCCGGGAGAGGGAGCTCGTCGCGGCCCTCGCGCGCCGCGCGCCGGAGGTCCTCGCCACGGCGCCGCGGGGCGACGCGCGCACGATCGCGCAGCTCGAGGCCGCTCTCGGCTGCGCGGCCGAGGCGGCCCGCCCCCGGCGGCGCAGCGGCTCGCTCGGCGCGCTGCAGGAGCATCTCTTCGAGGACTCGACGCCGCCGCGAGCGGGGCTCGACGAGACCGTCACCCTGCGCTCCTGGCCGGGCGAGGCGCGGGAAGCGGTGGAGATCGCGCGCGCCGTGCAGGCGGCCGCCGCCCGCGGCGTCCCCTTCGACCGGATGGCGGTCCTCCTCCGCTCGCCCACCGACTACCGCGAGCATCTGGAGGAGGCCTTCCGGCGGGCGGCCATCCCGGCGTTCTTCGCGCGCGGCACGAGGCGGCCCGATCCCGGCGGGCGCGCGCTCCTGGCGCTCCTCGCCTGCGCGGCCGAGAAGCTCTCGGCGCGGCGCTTCGCCGAGTACCTCTCGCTCGCGCAGGTCCCCGATCCCGACCGGCCGGCGGACCCCGAGCCGCGCTGGGTCCCGCCCGAGCCCGACCTGCTGCCGACCGCGCCGGCAACCGAGCCCCTCGACGATCAGCTCCCGCCCGATCCCGACTCGGCCGCGGTGGTCGCCGGCAGCCTGCGCGCGCCGTGGCGCTGGGAGCGCCTCCTCGTCGACTCGTCGGTGATCGGCGGCAAGGAGCGCTGGGCGCGCAGGCTGGCCGGGCTCGAGCGCGAGCTTGCGCTCCGCCGGGCGGCGATCGCCGGCGAGGACGAGCTGCGCGCCGCCGCGCTCGACCGCCAGCTCGCCGACCTCGCGCACCTTCGCGACTTCGCACTGCCGCTCATCGACCGGCTCGCCGCGCTGCCCGCGCAGGCGACGTGGGGCGAGTGGCTGGGCCAGCTCCGCGCGCTCGCCACGGCCGCGCTCCGGAGCCCGGACGCCGTCCTCGCCACCCTCGCCGAGCTCGAGCCGATGGCGCCGGTCGGCCCCGTCGACCTCGACGAGGTGCAGCTCGTCCTCGGCCCCCGGCTCCGCGAGCTGACCGTGCCGCCTCCTCGCCGCCGCTACGGCGCGGTGCTGATCACCGCCGCGGAGGCCGCCCGCGGTCTCGCCTTCGACGTGGTCTTCGTCCCCGGCCTCGCCGAGAAGCTCTTCCCGCGGAAGATCGTGGAGGATCCCATCCTCCTCGACGGCGAGCGCGAGACGCTCGGCGTCCCCGCGCTCACCACCCGCCACGCGCGTGGCGCGGCCGAGCGCCTCGCGCTCCGCCTCGCGATCGGCGCGGCGCGCGAACGGGTCCTTCTCTCCTATCCGCGGATCGACGTGGAGCAGGCGCGGCCGCGCGTGCCGTCCTTCTACGGCCTCGAGGCGCTGCGCGCCGCCGAGGGCGCGCTTCCCGGGTTCGAGGAGCTCGGGCTCCGCGCCGAGCCCGAGTCGGGCGGGCGCCTCGGCTGGCCTGCGCCGAAGGAGCCGGAGAACGCGATCGACGAGGCGGAGTACGACCTGGCCCTGCTGGCGCCGCTCCTGACCGCCGATCCGGAGACGACGGCGGGCACGGCGAGCTACCTGCTGACGGCCAACCCCCACCTCGCCCGGGCGCTGCGCGCGCGCGCCCGGCGCTGGCTCCGCCGCTGGACGCCTGCCGACGGGCTCGTCGATCCCGACCCGCTCGCTCGCGAGGCGCTCGCACGCCATCAGCTGGGCGCGCGCTCCTTCTCGCCCACGGGGCTCCAGCACTTCGCCCTCTGCCCGTACCGCTTCCTCCTCCAAGCGATCCATCGCCTCGAGCCGCGCGAGGAGCCGGCAGCGATCGAGGTCCTGGACCCCCTCACGCGTGGCGCGCTCTTTCACGACGTGCAGTTCGAGGTGCTGAGCGAGCTGCGTGCGGCGGGCCTCCTTCCCTACCGGCCCGCCGACCTCGAGCGGACGCTCGCGACGCTCGACGTGGTGCTCGAGCGGGTGGCGGCGCGCTATGCCGAGGATCTCTCGCCCGCCATCCCGAGGGTGTGGCAGGACGGCATCGAGACGATCCGCTGCGACCTCCGCGAGTGGCTCCGGCGTGCGGCCAGCGCCGGCGACGGCTGGGTGCCGCACAAGTTCGAGCTGTCCTTCGGCCTCGCCGACCGCGACCGGCCGAACGCGGACCCGGCCAGCGTCGGCGACCCGGTCAGGGTACTCGGCGATTTGACCCTCCGCGGCTCGATCGACCTGGTCGAGCGGCACGCACGCGGCGCCGTCCGTGCGACCGACCACAAGACCGGCAAGGCGCGCGCGGCCGACGGGGTGGTCATCGGCGGCGGACAGGTCCTCCAGCCGGTGCTCTACGCGCTCGCGCTCGAGCAGCTCCTCCCCGAGCCCGTCGAGGGCGGCCGCCTCTACTACTGCACGGCCGACGGCGGCTTCCAGGAGCGCGTGGTCCCGCTCGACGCCGAGAGTCGTGCAAGTGCGGGCACGGTCGCCGATATCGTCGGCCGCGCGCTGGCGGACGGGTTCCTGCCCGCCGCCCCGGTCGCGGGCGCGTGCCGGTGGTGTGACTACCGTCCCGTCTGCGGTCCGCACGAGGAGGCGCGGGTTGCGCGCAAGCCCCCCGAGCGGCTCGCCGAGCTCGCCCGCCTGCGCGCGCTCAGGTGATCATGGCGCTCGCCGACCAAAACGCGCGCGAACGTATCCGTGCCGATCTGGACACGACGTTGGTGGTCGAGGCCGCAGCGGGCACCGGGAAGACGACCGAGCTCGTCGGCCGCATGGTGGCCGTCCTCATGGCAGGCCGCGGGCGCCTGGACGGCATGGTCGCGGTCACCTTCACGGACACCGCAGCGGGCGAGCTGAAGCTGCGTCTCCGCACCCACATCGAGCAAGCCCGCCGCGACGACGCGGGCTGTACCCCGGAGGCGCGCCGGCTCCTCACCGACGCGCTGCCGCAGCTCGAGGAGGCACGGATCGGGACGATCCACTCCTTCTGCGCCGACCTGCTGCGCGAGCGGCCGGTCGAGGCGGGCGTCGACCCGCTCTTCGAGGTGGCGCCCGACGACGTCGCCCGCATGCTCCTCGACCGCGCCTACGACCGCTGGTTCGAAGCGGTGCTCGCCAATCCGGGACCCGGCGTGCGGCGCATCCTCCGCCGCCGCACCGGCGAGGACGGGCCGCGCGGCCTGCTCCGCGCGGCGGTGCACGCGCTCGCCGAGCGACGCGACTTCCCGACGTCGTGGCGGCGGGCGCCCGGCTTCGACCGCGACGGCGCGATCGACGGCCTCGTCGCGGAGATGGCGGCGCTGGCCGAGTGGGCATCACGCGGGAACCCGGAGGACTACTTCACGCAATCGCTCGCCGAGCTGGCGCGGTTCGTCGACGACGTGGCGCGGGCCGAGTCGGTGCGCCCCCGGGACCACGACGGCCTCGAGGCGGACCTCGTGCGCTTCGTGCGCGACTGGCATGCGGCGTGGGTCGGCTTCCGCTCCGCGCCGAACGGGTTCCCCAAGGCGGAGCTGCGCGAGAAGCGGGACGCGCTGAAGGTCCGGCTCGACCGCTTCGTCGCCGATGCGGGCGCCGACCTGGCGCCGGAGCTCAGGGACGAGCTCTGGCCCGTCGTGGAGACCTACGACGAGCTCAAGAAGCGCGCCGGCTGCCTCGATTTCCTCGACCTCCTGCTCCTGGCCCGCAACCTGGTCCGCGGCAAAGCCGCCGTGCGCCGCGAGCTCCAGCGGCGCTTCACGCACCTCTTCGTCGACGAGTTCCAGGACACGGATCCGCTCCAGGCGGAGATCCTGGTGCTGCTCGCGGCCGACGATCCGATGGTGGACGACTGGCGGCGCGCGCGCCCGGTGCCCGGGAAGCTCTTCATCGTCGGCGACCCGAAGCAGTCGATCTACCGCTTCCGCCGCGCCGACGTCGCCCTCTACGAGGAGGTGAAGCGACGGGTCGTCGACGCGGGCGGAGCGCTCGTGGAGCTCACCACCAGCTTCCGTGCCGTGCCGGAGATCCAGGAGGCGGTGAACGCCGCCTTCGCCCCGCGCCTCGACGGGGGGAGCCAGGCCCGCTACGTGCCGCTCGCGCCCTTCCGCAGCGGCGTCGACAGCCAGCCCGCGCTCGTCGCCCTGCCCGTGCCCGCGCCGTACGGCAAGTTCCGGACCATCGTCCAGTGGAAGATCGAGGAGTGCCTGCCCGACGCGGTCGCGGCCTTCGTCGAGTGGCTGGTCCGCGGGAGCGGCTGGACGGTGACCGAGCGCGAGCGGCCCGCCGAGCGCGTGCCGCTGCGCGCACGCCACGTCTGCCTGCTGTTCCGGCGCTTCCGCTCCTTCCGCACCGACGTGACGCATCCCTACGTGCGCGCCCTCGAGGCGCGCCACCTGCCGCACCTGCTGGTCGGCGGGACGTCTTTCCATCGGCGGGAGGAGGTGGAGGCCATCCGCAATGCGCTCGCCGCGATCGAGCGTCCCGAGGACGAGCTCGCCGTCTTCGCGACGCTGCGCGGCCCGCTGTTCGCGCTCGGCGACGCGGCGCTCCTCGCCTTCCGCGAGCGGTGCCGGACGCTGCACTCCTTCCGGCCGCTGCCCGCCGACCTGCCGCCCGAGCTCCAGGAAGTTGCGGACGCGCTCGCCGTGCTCCGCGACCTCCATCGCGGCCGCAACCGCCGGCCGATCTCCGACACGATCGGCCGGCTGCTCGCCGCCACCCGGGCGCCGGCCGGGCTCGCCATCTGGCCGACGGGCGAGCAGGCGCTCGCCAATGTGAGCCGGCTCGTCGACCTCGCCCGCCGCGCCGAGCGCGGCGGCGTCATCTCCTTCCGCGCCTTCGTCGACCGCCTTATGGTAGAGGCGGAGCGCGGCGAGGCGAGCGACGCCCCGATCGTCGAGGAGGGGACCGAGGGCGTGCGCATCATGACCGTGCACCGCGCCAAGGGCCTCGAGTTCCCGGTCGTGATCCTGGCCGACCTCACGGCCAACGAGACGCACGCCGAGCCGTCGCGCTGGGTCGACGCCGAGCGCGGGCTCTGCGCCATGCGGCTCGCCGGCTGCTCGCCCCCGGAGCTCCTCGAGCACGCCGCGGACGAGCTCGCCCGCGACCGCGAGGAGGCGGCCCGCGTCCTCTACGTGGCGGCGACGCGCGCGCGCGACCTCCTGGTGGTGCCCGCGGTCGGGGACGGTCGGCAGGACGGCTGGCTCGCGGGCCTCAATCCGGTCGTCTATCCGGCCGAGTCGCGGCCCGAGAGCCGGACGCCGCGCGGCTGTCCCGGCTTCGGCACCGACACCGTGCTGGTCAGGCCGGCCGACGTGCCGCGCCCGCCGGCGTCGGTGGCGCCCGGCCTGCATCGCCCCGAGGCCGGGCAGCACCGCGTCGTGTGGTGGGATCCGGCGGCGCTGCGCCTCGACGTCCAGGAGTCCGTGGGCCTCGCGCAGCACAAGCTCCTGACGGCGGACGAGAGCGGAACCCGATCCGAGGCGGGGATCCGGCGGCACGACGCCTGGCAGGCGACGCGCGCCCAGGTGCGCGCGGCGGCGGGCCTCGCGAGCCTGCGCGTCGTGACCGCGACCGAGCAGGCCGCGGTGGCGACGTTCGACGCGGCGGCCGACGTGACCGTCGAGACCGTCCCGCCCGACGGGCCCCGTCCGCACGGCAAGCGCTTCGGAACGCTGGTACATGCCGTGCTGGCGGTGGTCGACCTCGACGCCGGGCCCGAGGAGGTGGCGCGCGTGGCGGCGCTCGAGGGCCGTCTCCTCAGGGCGTCGGCGGAGGAGACGTCGGCCGCGACCGGGACGGTGGTCCGCGCGCTCGCCCACCCGCTCGTCCGCCGCGCGGCCAGCGCCGGGTCCTGCCGGCGCGAGACGCCGGTTGCCATCCGGCTCGACGACGGCGTCGTGGTCGAAGGGGTGGTCGACGCGGCGTTCCTGGAGAACGGGGTCTGGACCGTCATCGACTTCAAGACCGACGTCGAGATCGCGGGCCGCCTCGGCGAGTACCGGCGTCAGGTCGCCCTCTACGCCGCGGCGATCGCGCGCGCGACGGGCGCCCCGGCCCGCGCCGTCCTCCTCCAGATCTAAGGTAATGGAAGCCATCGCGCTCGTGGCCTTCGGCGTCTTCGCGCTCCTCGACTGGCTCGCCGTGTCGCGGAGCGTGCGTCCCGTCGAGTACGTCGCCAAACCGGCCACGCTCCTCGCGCTGCTCGTCTATGCGGGCTGCGGCCATCCCTCGCCGTGGCTGGTCGCGGCGCTCGCCTTCTCGCTTCTTGGCGACGTCTTCCTCATGCTGCCGGCGGACCTGTTCCTCGCCGGCCTGGCCGCGTTCCTGGTCGCGCACCTGGCATACATCGGGGCGTTCGCGGGGCCGGTCATGCCACGGCTCGTGTGGCTGGCGGTGGTGATCGGCGCCCTCTCGCCGGTCGCGGCCCGCATCCTGCGCGCGGTTCCCGACCGGGCGCTCCGGGCGCCCGTGGCGGTCTACAGTCTCGCGATCTCGCTGATGGTGGCGTCGGCGCTCGCCTCCACCTCGAGCCTCGCGATCGCGGGAGCCGTCCTGTTCCTCGTCTCCGACATGCTCATCGCCTGGAACCGGTTCGTGCATCCGCGCCCGTGGGCGCCGCTGGCCATCATCGTGACCTATCACCTGGGGCAGCTCGGCCTCGCCACCGCGCTGCGGGGGTGATGCCCGCAGGTCCGCTCCAACCGCGGGTCAGGCTTCACCTTACCGTAACGCACCCGCGCCCCATCGCAGCATCGTGACCTATCGAAGAGATCGATGCCTGGCGAAGTGGAAGACGGTGCCTTCCGGATCCTCGAATCCCAGATTCGGACCGATGCGCCGGAGGGGAATTCCCGCTGCGCGAAGCGCGGCCTCGGCGGCGGCCGGATCGGGAACGCGCAGCGCCACGTGGTGGGGCTGGCGCAGCGGCTCCTCGCCTTCGGCTTGAAACAGCGCCAGGTGCGAGCCGTCGTCGCCGACGTGGACGAACGCCATGGTCCGTGTTTGGTGGTCAATCTGCAGACCCAGGACATTGCGAAACCAGGCGACGGCGCGCGGCAGATCGCGATACCGAATGCCAACGTGGTCGATGCCTCTGCTGTCAAAGAGTGCCATCAGGTCCTCCATTCAATGCGCACGCCGACGATGCATCATCACAGGCTTTGCGCGCAACTACTCGCAACGGTAGCGCTCACCCGCACGCGGCTTCCTACGCGTCGGGTTTGCAGCGCCGAAGTTAGACGGCGACTTGTAGGCGATGCTGCGGGAAGTGGCCCAGCCGACACAAGCCGCCGGCGCCCCGGATCGATTGTTAGATTAAGACCCTCGAGCGTCCGCGGGCCAAGCAGCAGGAGATCCCCGGGTTCGGCGAAGACGACCTCATCCACAGTGAAGTACTTGTCGAGGCGGATGATCGCGAACCCCACCCTGCGCGT
>Ga0209470_1000053_pt1 | contig 73763 bp, 63 predicted proteins | sample GraSoiAngelo_125_FD_185882 | JGI IMG/M metagenome (GOLD analysis project Ga0209470, IMG submission 185882) | Grasslands soil microbial communities from the Angelo Coastal Reserve, California, USA - 14_0927_05_40cm (SPAdes) (version 2) | ecosystem: Environmental > Terrestrial > Soil > Grasslands ... | reverse complement strand
GGGCTCCTACCGATTATCGTGGCGGCTCACTTGGCGATGCCTGTAAGTGCACTTTCCCAGTCGTCCGGCTTGGCCTTGACTCGCTCGAAAGAAGCGGACCTCGATTCCCTGGCATCGCACACAGCGCAAAGGATTCGACAGGCGAAACTCGAGGAGATAGAGCCTCATGTTCTTGTAATTGATTTCTTCCGAAGTTCACCAGGCAGTTCGTCGCGATTAGGCACGCTGCTCTCAGATTACTTTTCTGAATCACTGTCTGCATATTCGGCGGGATTGAAAATTCTGGATCGCAACGTTCTCGAAGACTATTTGATCAAAGAGTGGACGACACTCGAGGATCTCAAGTCTGGAGACGTATGTTTGCTGATTGGCCGACAATTGGGGGCAACAGGAGTCATTCTGGGGACTCTGTATGAGGAGAACGGCCAGATCAGTCTCACAATCCACCTCGAAGGATTTGGTCCGGTCGCTAATAGAACAGACCCATTTGAGGCGACGGATGAAAGGGTTCGTTTTGCCACGAGTGAAAACATGCGTGCGATGCTCTACCAGCATGGCCCCAACTACGCTCGCAGAGCCCACGAAATTCCGGAGGAGCCGGATGTCGTTAGGTCCGGTAGCCCGGGGGTTGCATCACCTGTCTGCAGCTATTGTCCGCAACCAGACTATTCGGACGCGGCCAGGGCCGCCAAATTCCAAGGAACAGTGATTTTGTCAGTCGTGGTCACCGCAGAAGGACAGGTCACGTCTGTCTATGTCTTGAAGGGAGCGCCTTTTGGCCTGACTGCTCAGACAATTAAAGCAACGCGAGGTTGGCGCTTCAAACCGGGGCAGAAAGACGGCAGGCCTATTTCAGTTCGGGTCGAAACCGAAACCACTTTCCACCTCTATTAAGCCTTTGGTGAGCTGCACTTGAATCTCAGAAGAAGGTTATACAGGAAGTTTCTACCCGCCCTTTTTCAGTTCGGCGAGCACCAGCTTGGCTAGTTCCTTCAGCGTCTCAAACACGCCCACTCCCTGAATCGCTATGCCTTCCAGGACCGGCTCGCCTTTTTTCTGCAACTCCTTCGTCAATTCCGGCACGGCCATTGCATTTGGCAAATCGCGTTTATTCAGTTGCAGCACGTATGGAATCGTCGCGAAATTCAGGTTGTGCTCTTTCAAATGTTCCTGCAGGTTTTCCATGGTTTCGAAGTTCGCGTCCAGCCGTTCTTCCTGCGAATCCGCCACGAACACCACGCCATCCGCGCCTTTCAGGATCAGCTTGCGGCTGGCTTCGTAGAACACCTGCCCGGGCACAGTATATAAATGAAAGCGCGTCTTGAACCCGCGCACCGTCCCTAAATCCAATGGCAGGAAGTCGAAGAACAGCGTGCGGTCCGTCTCCGTGGCCAGAGACACCATTTTGCCCTTCTGATTCTGCCCCGTGTGGTCATAGATCCATTGCAGGTTGGCGGTTTTTCCGCCCAGACCTGGACCGTAGTACACCAGCTTGCAGTTAATTTCGCGCGCAGGAAAATTGATGAAAGGCACTTTGTCGTTAACCAGGATTGGCCACAAACTTATAGCATACGCGGCGCAGGCAGGCCAGCTTTCCAGCCCCGCGTGGTAAGTTGCACGAACTGCATATAGTTTCCGCGATTCGGCGCTGAACTCCACGTGCTATTTTCGGCCATGCCTCCGTTCGGTAACGCCTGAAGCGCTAAGGAGCGCCTCCGCTCACTCGATTTGACGCGAGAATCCTGCTCTGCTAGCATTCGCCCCATGGCCAAAGCGCATAAGCCCTCCTCAGGGTCATCCGGGCATTCCAAGGGCGCGGCGCGCAGTCCGTCTAAGTCACTGAAAAAGAAGCCTTTCCCTCCCCTGCCGCCCGCCCAACGTGGAGGTGTCGAGCTGGTTGACCCGCTCGTCCAAGCGCAGCTCAAACTTTACGATGAGGCTTTGTCGCTGTTCCACCAGCAAAAATTTGCCAAAGCCAAGCAGGAACTCGAAAAAGTTCTCGAAGGCCCCAGCAAGGAACTCGCGGACCGCGCGCGTATGCACGTGAAAATCGCCGAGCAGCGCATGAAGCCGTCCCACGAACAGAATCCGCGCACCGCCGAAGAACATTATCAGCGTGGCGTTGCCATGATGAACATCGGACGCTGGGACGACGCGCGCGAAAGTCTCGACAAAGCCCGCAAAGCCGCGCCCAAGGCAGACCACATTCACTACGCGCTGGCCGCGCTCGATTGCCTTACCGGCGAAGCCGATTCCGCGCTGGCCAATCTGAAGGTGGCGATTCAGCTACGCGCGGAAAACCGCTATCACGCGCGCAATGACGAGGATTTTGCGTTCCTCCAGGAAGACCCGCGCTTCACCGAACTGCTTTATCCAGAGAAGGACGGCCTCGCCAGCTAGTGAGACAGGCTTTAGCTTGGCCGGGTTTTTTCCTCTCCGTGTTTCTGTGTACTCCGCGTCCTCAGTACTACTAATCCTCAAATTCGTTGTGCGCCGCGCAAAAATGTTATCGTCCGTCGCAATACCTTCCGACGTGTGGGTCATTTGCTTTTGGTTGCGGCTCCGCCGCGCTGTGTTAGATTCTTTTCCGTGAAATGAAGCCGCTTCTGCGATCCCAAATATCCTTATGAAAAAGCGGGCCTCCAAATCGAAAGCTCTTTCCCCCGGTTTCCGCGTCGTCGCTCTTGGAGGCGGCACCGGGCTTTCCACGCTGCTTCGGGGACTCAAGGAACACGTGATTCGCCGCACCGACGGTCGCGCCACCGCCGAACGGCCCATCGCCGATCTCGCCGCGATCGTCACCGTCACCGATGACGGCGGCAGCTCCGGCCGCTTGCGCCGCGAGAACCGCATCCTTCCTCCCGGCGACATTCGCAATTGCATGGTGGCTCTCTCGAAAGATGAAGCCCTTCTCGGCCGCCTGTTCCAATATCGTTTTCACGCTGGCCGCGGCCTCATCGGCCACAATTTCGGAAATCTTTTCCTTGCTGCGCTCACGCACGTTACCGGCGATTTTACGGAAGCCATTCGCGTCAGCAGCAAAGTGCTGGCGATTCGCGGCAGGATTTTCCCGTCGACGCTCTCGAACGTGCATCTCGTCGCCACGCTCGAAAACGGCCGCACCGTTCACGGCGAAACGCGCATCACCGCCAGCCGCGCGCCCATCAAGAGGCTCAAGCTTTCCTCGCGCCGCGTGCGTCCGCTCCCCAGGGCCGTCGAAGCCATCAAGGAAGCGGATCTGATTCTGCTCGGCCCGGGCTCGCTCTACACCAGCATCCTTCCGAACCTGATGATCCCGGAAATTGCCGCCGCCATCGCCAAATCCAAGGCCCCGCGCGTCTACGTCGCCAACTTGATGACCCAGCCCGGCGAAACCGCCGGCTACGCCCTCGCCGATCATCTTCGCGCCATCCAGAAGCACGTCCCGCAGCGCGTCATCGATTTCGTCGTTGCCAATCGCCAGCCCGTGTCGCCCGACGTGGCCCGCCGCTATCGCGCGCAGGGCGCCGAACCTGTGGCCGTCGATCCCCCGGCCCTCCAGAAGCTCGGCTTCCGCGTCATCCTCGACAATCTCCTCGAGGAGCACGGCGTCCTCCGCCACAACACCCGCCGCCTCTCCCGTCTCCTTCTCGAACGATTCCTCCGCCACTAAAAGCAAAAGGGCGGTCCGACCCGGTCGGAGCGCCCTTTGCGTTAAAGGTTTGTGCAGCCGTTAGAAGATGATCTTGGCCACAAGTTGGATGTTGCGGGCTTCGCCAGGGCCAATGGCCGGGGCACCGTTGAAGTCGCCGATCGTGTCCGTCACCTGACCAAAGCCACTGGCGGCGGTGCAGACCCCTGTTGCCGTGGTTGCTGGGGGTATTGGGGCAGCCGGCGCGCAAACGCCGCCCACGGAGCCGACTCCAGACGCCATGTTAATGCGGTTGAAGAGGTTAAAGAAGTCTGCTCGAAGCTGGACTTTGACCCGCTCGGTGATTGGGATGTTCTTGATGAAAGACAAGTCCACATCGCCAAAACCGGGCCCGGTAAATTTGTTTCGAGAGAGGTTAGCCGCACCTGGGCACGCTGTCGAAAGCGCCGGGTTTGCATTCGGAAGGCAGAACGCAGCGGGGTTCCACCATTGCGTCCCAAAGGTCGGGTCGAATTTGTGACTGACACTGGCATATGGATTACCGATTAGAGACAGTCCCGAGAGTGTCTCGTCGGAGGGCTGCCCCTTGTGCCAATTCATTACGCTGCTGATTTGCCAGTCGTTAAAGACGCGCTTTGTCAGGCCAGAGGTAGCCCAAGGCGCCTTGGGAATATCATACGTACCACTGACAGTGAAAAGGTGTCTTGTGTCGAAATCACTGTTTCCATAGTCCGCCTTAAGGTTAAAAGCATCGTCCAGTACTTGACCGCGGTACTCGCTGACTTCATCCAGAGCGTGCGACCAGGTGTAAGCGAACTGGGTGCTTAGCCCGCGCCAGGCCCTTGTCCGGAAAATGGTTTGCAAAGCGTTGTAGTTTGATGTGCCAATAGTGTTGAGCTGCAGAATGTGCCCAAAGTGCGTAAACGCCCCTGCTTGGTTGATATCGGAAACGATATTTAGCTTGCGGCCTTGACTGCCAACATACCCGATCTGGAATATAGCGGAGTTGCCCAAACTCTTCTCCACCTGCAAGTTGTAGTTATAGAAATACGGTGTGCGGAAGTTCGAGCTGACCGAATAGGCGCCGAGGCCCTGAGGATCGCCTGCGGCAGCGCAGAGGGGATTGCTGCAGCCCTTGACGCCGGGAAAGATCGACGCCCCACCAGCTTGGACCGCATCCCAGTTATAGCCGCTACGTGAGTAGGTGGAGACGGGGGTCGCGCCAAATGGGTTGCCCTGAATCCCTGAAGGTGCCGAGACGGGCGGCCGGAAATCGAGAAAGGGGTTCAGGTTAATCTGGTCATAGAAGACGCCAAAGCCTCCGCGGACAACCAAGTCACCCTTCGCGGTGGGCTGATAAGCAAAGCCGAGGCGAGGAGCGAAATGATCCTTACCGGGGTTGAAGAGGGCATGGCTGCCGTCCTGAACCACAAATCCCGTGCCAGAACCATTCAAGGCTCCAACAAAGTTGGCTATGTCTTTCTTATCAGTCTGCATCGGACCAAAGTATTCATAGCGCAAGCCGTAACTAATGTTGAGCTTCCTGGTGAGCTGCCACGAATCCTGAATATAGGCGTTGAAAGCGTTGACGTGCACCCAGCGCTCTGGGTCACCGACGGCAATTGTGGAGCCGCAGGTGAAGCTATTGTTGACATGAAGTGCATCGGTGCACGAAGAAACGTCGCCTGCCAGAAAATCGGCTAGGGCCTTTGTTAACGGGGTTTCCGTTGCAGTCACCGGATCGTTAGCCCATGGCCCGAACGAGCCATCAAAGACGAACTTTCCCGTTCCGCGGCGATGATAGAACTCATTGAGTTTTCCGTGGCGGTATTCGGCTCCGAAGCGGAACTGGTGCTTTCCGGTGCTGTAGGAAACGATGTCGGTAAAGTGCAAGGTCAGGTCGCTTCGGCCCTCCGGCGGCGTCAGACCTATCTGTTCAAATCCCCCCGAACCGCCCTTGGAAGGAGGCGCGATGATGATATTGGGAGCGCCGTGGATGGGCTGTCCGTGGGCGGTGGCGTCCGGGCTAAGAAATATTCCCATGGCCTTGGTATCGAAGCCATTGTTGTTGTCATGGAAGAGCTGATTGAAGTAGCTGGCGCCAAAAAGAAATTGATTGGTCCACCTCGACGACAACGCGGAGTTCAAGACTGCGCCATAGTTACCGTCGTGGAGCGGCGCAACCTCGAAGTAGTACGCCAAATTCGAGCTGGCCGTTCCCAGCGCTGGGCTGCCGCCCAGTGGAGCCGTCTGGTTACCTTGACCGATGATGGCGTGTAGAGAAAGATGATGTTTGTCAGAAATCTGATGATCGACCCGAGCCACGCCGTTGTAGCTATATCCAAACTCGGAGCTGGGGCTGAAGAAATTGCCGGCAGTAGCGGGGAGGCCTGCGATGCTTGAGCTCCCGCTCCGGGGCCAGAAACCGCTCGTTCCAATGGCGGTCGTCGATGCGGCACTTTCGGTAACGCCATGGGCGGCAAGCACTGCCAGAGCTTGGTTCACCCAGGCATCCGAGGGTTCCGTTGCAATTCCGGAAAGACCAAACACGAAGTCATTCTTCTCGTAGGTGACAAAGGCAAATGTCTTGTTCTTGATGATCGGGCCACCCGCGGAGAAGCCGTAGTTTTCGTTGCGCTCTCTTGGCGCCTTGGTTCCGGGCGCGGGAATAAAGAAGGGCGAGGGGGAAGCGAAGTATTCGTTCCGATTGTAGTAATAAAGTGACCCATGAATGTCGTTGGTTCCTGACCTGAGGACAATGTTGGCTGTCCCGCCTGCGTTGCGCCCGCCTTCGGGTCCGGAGGAGGTTTGTACTGAAAATTCCTCAGTTGCGTCAATCGGCAGAACGGTGCCGGCGATGCCCGAGACGCCGCCTTGATTGATGGCCGGAATGTTGTGCCAGAAGTCGTTGTTGTCCACACCGTTGATCTGCCAGTTGATCTGGTTAGGCCGGGTGCCATTGAGCGAACCGAAGCCGCCCACGTTGTAGCCGCCGAAGCCCGGTGCAACACCGATCATCTGCGTGAAGTCCCGGCCGTTGAGAGGAATGTTCTGCACCACATCGTCGGGGATGGTCATTGTCTGCGTCTGTGTTGTGGTGTCGAGAGTCAGGGCAGCGGCGGATACTTCTACTGTCGTGGTCTGCTGTTGCAGCGAAAGTCTGACGTTCAGTGTATAGATCTGGCCCGCGCTAACTTCTACCTTGTCCACGGTGTAGGCTGGGAAACCCGTCGCTGTCACCGTGATTTTGTACTGGCCCAGTGGAATGTCCTGAAAGGAAAAGGCTCCATCATTAGTTGTTGTTGTAGTGTGGTCAATCCCTGTGGCACTTTCCGTGGCTTTCACTGCGGCATTGGGTACTAACGCCCCGGACGGATCCGTCACTGTTCCGTTGATGGAGCCGCGGAACGTCTGCGCGTTCATCCCCACTGCGAGCGACAGAACAACCACAATTGCTAAGACTAAGCGCTTCATATGATCAACACCCCCCTCATCGAGATCGAACTATAACCGACAGCACCGGCCTGCCCCCACTCGGTCGAGGCACGCTTGAAAAAGCAAGTTGCACCGCGGACCAATCGCTTACTGTTTGTGGATCGTGACCTGTTGCAAACAAGGACAAGCCCCCCGGACCAGCTCGCCCTTACTTCAAAAAAAAACAATTCAGCAATACGACCAATATGGCTGTGGTGTCTGATTTTTAACTCGCTCCTGCGTTCCATGTCAAGGAGAATGAATTTTATTCCACGAACCCAAAAATTTCATCGCCTGGGCGCTCCTGCGGAGCGTTTTTTCGTTGACTTCTGCCCGCAAATTTGAGCCTTCCAACCTTCTTGCGCACTCGTCACTACCCATCTGCCGCCGCTTCCTGCTACCTTCTTCCAAGAATTTTACTTCAGCTAACTTCGGAGACCCTCATGGCCACATTCGGATTGATTGAATACGAAGACGCCTCGCCCCAGGTGCGCGCCATCTACGACGACATCATGGCCACGCGCAAAACCGATTGGATCAACAATTTCTGGAAGGCCATCGCGCACGATCCCGCTTTGCTTAAGCGCACCTGGGAGAGCATCAAGCAGATTATGGCGCCCGGCGCGCTCGACCCGCTCACCAAAGAACTGATTTACATCGCCGTCAGCGTGACCAACAACTGCAACTACTGCATCGCTTCGCACACCGCTTCCGCCTTCGGCAAAGGAATGACCGACGCCATGTTCAAGGAACTGCAGGCCATCATCGGCATGGCCAATGAAACCAACAAGCTCGTTACCGGCTATCAGGTCGAAATCGACCAGCGTTTCCAGCCACCTCTTCCGCTCTAGCACTCGCATCTTATCGTCACTCGCAACGGCTGACGCGCCGCGAAATGCTGGCCTGTCCGTGCGGACAGGTGTTTCTGCAGCACGGTAGTACGCACGTACTATGGTTGGGCTTCTCCCCTGAGGCGGAACATATAGATGTTACCGGGGAGTCCTGTTTCGAGCAGGGCGTGTCCGAAAGTCTAGCTTCGCGAGTGTGCCAGCCATGCCTCCTATTGCGAAAGACGCCGAAAACTTGGCCCCCAAACCGGACGGGTCCGCACGCGCCACATCAGGCTCCGGCGACTCGGCCATTAAGCAGCAGCCCGTCGCGCTGGAAGTTCCCGTCACTGTCAATGGCGCGCGCGCCCTCGACGGCAGCGACAAACGCGAGCCTTTCTCCGAGTCCACAAAGACTGTTTTGATTTTCGGAAGCGGCGCTGTCATCCGTCTTTCCTCTGCCGTTGCCCCGGGACAGCTGCTATTTCTCACCAACGAGAAAACCAAGAAAGAAGTGGTCTGCCAGGTCGTCAAATCCAAGAACTACCGCAGCGTCAGCGGCTACGTCGAGCTTGAATTCACCGAGTCCGTGGTCGGCTTTTGGGGCATGCGTTTTCCGGGTGACCGTATCAGTCCGGCTCCTCAACACGCGAGACCCGCTCTTGCGGCCAACGCTACTCCCAGCGCAGTTCCAGCAAAGCCGGCCGCTCCGGTCTCTGCTGTGAAAGAGGCTGTGCTAAAGCCGGCCGAAACGAAATCCGTTGCTCCCGCGGCGCCGAAATTGGAAGACGTCCTTCCGCAGAAACCAGTCGCTCCCGTTGCGCCGCTCTCGTCCACATTGTCTTCGTCGTTCGATCCCGAAGCCCCACTCAGCGTTCGGACGACTGCGCCGGCTGCGCCCGTCGTCCCGGTGGTGCCGGCCGTGCGGGTTTCGCCTGCTCCACAAGCACCCGTGAATTCCGTGCCAGCGCAGCTCATCACTCCTGCTTCCGCCTTGATTGATTCGCCGCGCGCTTCGGAAGTGCAGGCCTCCTTCTTGGAGCCAGCCAAGACCCCGGTCGCTCCGGTGGTACCCACGGTTCCGAATCTGCTCGCGCTTTTCGAAGGCGAACCGGCTACTCCTGAGGTCGATGCCCCTCCCGCTGTGCAGATTTGCGTCGACACGGAAACCGAAACGCTCAAGAAGCACACCGCGCGTCTTCAGGAAGAGCTTTCGCACATCATGTTCTCCAGAGAACCTGAGACGCAAGAAACGGTTTCAGTTCAAATTCCACACGCGTCACCCGTGGTCATACAAAAAGAACTTGCGGATAGCGGTGCAAAAGCTGTGGAACAATCCAAAATTCACGCTCCTGAGCTCCCGCCTCCCGCACGCGTAGAACCCGTGCAATTTGAGACCGCGTCAACGAAGTCGTTGCTCGAGCACGAAGAGCTGAAAATTCCAGCATGGCTCGAGCCTCTCGCTCGCAACGCCGCGCCTTCCTCGCCCCAGGGACTGGTCGACAAGGAAAAGACAAAGAGCCTTGTGGAACAACCTCACGTGGAAGAAACTACCGCGGAGGCCGCTGCACCTGCCGCAGAAAATCACATTTTCGAGCTGCCGCCTCCCACGTTCGGCAGCGCGCTCCCGCTCGACGAAGTTAGAGGCATGCGCGAAAGCCGATCCGGGAATTCCGGCAAAGGCCTTTTGATGGGAGCGATTGCGACTGGTGTCCTGGTCCTCGCCGGCGGCGGTTGGTGGTATATGCAACGGCAGTCCGGGGGCGTCCAGGCGGGTTCTGAGCCTGCGTCGAATGTGCAGGCTTCCGTGGCCGCGCTTCCCGTCGCGAGTTCGCCATCACAAACCCAGCAGAGTGCGCCGCCGCAGGTGAATCCTCCGGCGCAATCAAACCCTCCGGCGCTCACAAACGCTTCCGCTCAAGCGAAATCGAGTTCGAATACCCTGAGCGTTGTTCCGGCGGTTCAATCGGCGCCGCCAGCGCGCAATTCGCAACCCATTTTGAACTCGGCAAAATCCGGTGCGGGCGTGGCGACATCGGCTTCGGCCCAGCCTCCGGTGGAGGAGCCAAAGAAACCCGTCCTCGGCGAAATTCATCTCGCGAAACCTAAAGTCTCGCCGGGCAGGCGCACGCAGACCGTTGGAGAACCCGACGCCGGCATCAATTTAACCAGCGACGATCAGCCGGACGCGGAATCTCTTAACACCGGCCTCGCCGTCAGCAACAATCAGCCATCCGCGCCCGCGGCTCCGCTCCCCGTTGGCGGTGATGTGAAACAGGCAAAATTGATTTCTTCCGTTCCTCCGGTCTATCCAATGCTCGCGAAGAACCAGCATGTCTCGGGCAACGTCATGGTTGACGCGCTGATCGATGCCAACGGACGCGTCACTACCATGAAAATTGTCTCCGGCCCCACGCTGCTGCAACAGGCGGCCATGGACGCTTTGAAGCAGTGGAAGTATCAGCCCGCAACGCTGGACGGCAAACCTGTAGCTATGCACCTGACGGTGACCGTCCAGTTCCGCTTGCAGTAGTTCTCTACAATTCGACGATGACGATAAAGCCTCCCAAGCCGCGGGTGTGTGCTCTCGCCGCCTGAGGAATTCCCTTTCGGGAGCCCTCGCACATTCAGTCACTGATGCAGAGAGAGACGGCGAATGCACGCCCAGATTTTTCTGAACTGCAGGCGTCCTTGCGGGATAAAATCCGGACTTTGGTTCGGATGGTACTTCATTCCATTTCGAACAAGGAGGCGGTCTTGATCCAGCGAAGAGTCTTATGTGCGATTCTGGCCATCTATGCCGTGGTCCTAACCGCGCCGCATGGCGTTCGTGCACAGCAAAGCTATGCGGTGATCACGCAGAATGGCGTCCCGATGAAAACGCGTGACGGCGTCACACTCTATTCGGACATTTACCGTCCGAAGGCGGACGGGAAATTTCCGGTCATCTTGATGCGCACGCCCTACGATAAAAGCGTGGGCTGGGCGGCCGCGCCTGCCTATCAGATTGCCACGCACGGCTATGTCGTCGTCGTGCAGGATGTTCGTGGGCGTTACACGTCGGAAGGGGACTGGTATCCGTTTCGTCATGAGTCCAACGACGGCTACGACACCATCGAATGGGCTGCTGCGTTGCCATCCTCGAACGGCAAAGTCGGCATGATGGGAGGTTCCTACGTCGGCGCGACACAGATGCTCTCCGCGATTGCCCATCCTCCGCACCTCGCGGGAATCTGCCCGGTGGTCACGGCCAGCAATTATCACGACGGCTGGACATATCAGGGCGGAGCGCTTGAACAGTGGTTCGATCAAAATTGGACGACGCAGCTCGCCACGAACACGATGTGGCGATGGATCGCGAAAAACACAAACGCGCTGCTGGGCGCACCCGTGCTTCCGCTCACTCACTATCCGACCTTCAATTACGCCTCGCTTCCAGCGGGCCCCGACGCCACGGCCCAGCTGGCTCCGTATTATCTTGATTGGCTCGCGCATCCCGACTACGACGGGTATTGGAAGCAATGGTCCATCGAGGAGCATTTTTCGGACATTCAAATCCCGGCTCTTCACATCGGCGGCTGGTACGACATTTTTCTGGCCGGCACACTGAGGAATTACATGGGAATCAAGGCGCACGGCGCTACGGACGAGGCCCGCAAAGGCCAGCGCCTGCTGGTGCAGATTGGCGGGCACGCCGGCTTCGGGCGCCGCATCGGCGACGTCGAATTCGGCGATGACGCGCTCAAATTTACTTCTACGGATGTCGTGCTTGCCTGGTATGACTATCTTTTCAAGGGCGTGCAGAACGAGTTTGCCACCGTGCCCGTGCGCATTTTTGTCATGGGAGAGAATAAGTACCATCAGGAATCGGATTGGCCTCCGCCGGAAAATAAACTCACGCGCTACTACTTGCACTCGAGCGGTTCGGCCAATTCGCTGCGCGGGGACGGCGGCCTTTCCCTCACGCCGCCAAAAAAAGAGACGCCCGACAAATTCACGTACGATCCGGCAAACCCCGTGCCCACGATCGGGGGCTCGCTGTGCTGCGACGCGGCGCACTACGAGCCGGGCCCGCGCGACCAGCGCGCTGTTGAAAACCGCAACGACGTACTTGTCTATTCCACCAAGCCACTTGCCGAAGATATGGAAGTCACCGGGCCGGTCACGTTCGAGCTCTGGGCCAGTTCTTCCGCGGTGGACACCGATTTCACGGCAAAGCTTGTGGACGTCTCACCCGGGGGGTTCGCCATGAATCTCACGGACGGAGTTCTCCGCATGCGCTATCGCGATTCGCAGGAGAAGCCCGAGTTGATGAATCCGGACCAGATTTACAAAATTTCGGTGGACCTGTGGGCCACCGGCAACGTCTTTAAGAAGGGCCACATCCTTCGCCTGGAAGTTTCCAGCAGCAATTTCCCGCGTTTTGATCGCAACCTGAACACCGGCGCGGATCAGGCAACGAGCCGAGAGTTCGTCTCCGCCACCAACATGATCCTGCACGACGCCGAGCATCCTTCGGCGCTCTTGCTTCCTGTGATTCCCGCCGGAGCCGCCGCGCCGAGATGAATAATCAGCGGCGACCCGGAAGCTATCGTGCACTTCTGTTTCGAAAATCTGGCGCGACGCCCTCAGGCACTCCGGCTTGCGGGATGCGAACCAGGTTCGTATACTGGCGGCCCGGCCAATTGGCGGTTCCTGCGGTGGGGTAGACCGCTGGTGCTCACCTTCCTTGGCCTGACAAAACAGAGCTGACGCAGCCGAAGCATCGATTCTGCTCTGGAATCCAGCGAAGAGAGATTTTTCACTCCGTTCGAAAAGACGGAAGCAGGGCTGTCCGCACCAAAGGAGAATTTCGCATGTCGCAAGCTCCCATGCCGGAAGAGATGAATGTCTACCAGAACGCCGAAGCGCGCTTTGAAGTCGCCGCGGAAAAGCTGGGACTCGAACAGGGGCTTTATCGCTATCTCAAGTATCCCAGCAAAGAAATCACTCTCTACATTCCCATCGGAATGGATAACGGAACTCTGGAAGTCTTCACCGGATACCGCGTGCTGCATTCCACCGTGCGCGGGCCGGGTAAAGGTGGAATCCGGTTTGCTCCAGACGTTTCCATTGACGAAGTGCGCGCGCTGGCCACCTGGATGACCTGGAAGTGCGCGGTGGTAAATATTCCGTTTGGCGGCGCGAAAGGCGGAGTGATTTGCGATCCGCGGAAAATGTCCCGCGGCGAACTCGAGCGGCTCACCCGCCGTTATACCGCGGAGCTCGCGAACTGGCTTGGTCCGGAGCGCGACGTTCCAGCGCCGGACGTGGGCACTGGTGAGCAAACCATGGCCTGGGTCATGGACACTTACGCGATGCACGTGGGTCAGGCGACCACGGCTGTCGTCACTGGCAAACCTATTGAACTCGGCGGATCGCGCGGAAGAAAAGAGGCAACCGGCCGCGGGGTGATGATCTGCTGTGACAAGGCCCTCGCGAAACTCGGCATCAAGAAAGCTGGCTGCCGCGTCGTGGTGCAAGGCTTCGGCAACGTGGGCTCCATGGCCGCAGACCTGATGCAGAAAGCCGGCTACAAAATTATCGGCCTCGCGGACATCGGCGGCGGTCTTTACAACGAAAAGGGTCTTGACGTGCCGAAGGTCATCGATTGGGTGTACGCCCAGAAGAAGCCGCTCCAGGATTTCCCCGGCGGTGGAACAAAGATGAGCGCCCGTGACGTTCTCTTCCAGCCCTGCGAAATCGCCATTCCCGCGGCCATCGAAAATCAGATCACCGAGAAAAACGCCGATCAGGTCAAGGCGAGAATTCTCTGCGAGGGGGCCAACGGCCCCTCTACCTGGCAAGCTGACGCGATCATCGATGCCAAAGGGATCTTCACGGTGCCGGACATTCTGGGCAACGCCGGCGGCGTTACCGTCAGCTATTTCGAATGGGTCCAGGACCGCCAAGGCTTCTTCTGGCGCGAGAGCGAAGTGAACGAGCGCCTCCTCGACGTGATGGAAAATGCCTTCGATGAAGTAGTGCGCTTTGCGGAACTACACAAAGTCAACAACCGCATTGCCGCCTATATGCTGGCCATCGACCGGGTCGCCCGCGCCCTCAAGCTCCGCGGTATTTATGCCTAGCTTCTGGAGGCAACTTGTATTAGTTTCTTTTTCGCTCCCACCGTTCCAAAGGGGTCGGCGGGGGCCTTTCCGTAACTCCGCTACGGACTGTGCCTGGACCAATTCAAACTGAACGGCTCGGAAATCATTCTGAGCCAGGAAGGAGTGCGCCCGTGACGCCGGACTCACTTTTGTCAGGCCATGCGAAAAGCGAAGAGCAGCACCGCCGCGATATCTGTGTCGCTGGACGATGGATGTACGAGCGTGGACACATCGTCGCCTGCGAAGGAAATATCTCGGTACGTCTCGATGACGGTAGCGTTCTCACCACTCCGACCTGCATGAATAAAGGAATGCTCTCTCCCGAGGATTTGGTCATTACCGATTTACACGGGCGGCAGCTCTCCGGCGACCGCAAGTTTTCTTCTGAACTCGCGATGCATCTCTTGTTCTACCGTATGCGCCCCGATGTGATGGCCATCTGCCACGGCCATCCCCCCACCGCCACCGGTTTTGCGGTCGCCGGGCGCGCGTTGAATCATGCGCTGCTCCCCGAAGTCGTCGTGGGACTGGGACAGATTCCCCTGGTGCAATACGCCACGCCGGGAACCCAGGAATTGAGCGAGGCCATCGAGCCGTTTGTGCCTCACTACGACGCGCTCCTTCTTGCCAATCATGGCGCCGTCACGTGCGGCCCGGATTTGCTCACTGCCTTCTTTCGAATGGAGACCATCGAGCACTGCGCAAAGATCACGCTGGCCGCGGAAATGGCTGGTGAGCCGGCGTTGCTCTCCAGCCGCGAAGTTGCCAAGCTCATGGCGGCGCGTCCCCGCTACTTCGTTTCGCCTCCGCCGGGCGGCGGAGCGGAATTGCCCATCACCCGCGACACCGGAGAAAACTCGGGCGATGACGTGACGCTCACGCGCAGCGAACTCGATGCGCTGATCGACGAAGCCGTGCGCAAAGACCGCACCCGCCGCTGAGCTTTGCGCCGCCAAATTCCTCGGCAGCAAGCAGGCGTTTGCTGCTACTCTCCTTTTTTCGTAGACCAAGCGGACTCGGAGCCGTGCAAGCATGAGCAGCGCCGACAAATTTTTTCAGGTCATCCAAACCAGGGATACTGCTGCCGCCAGAAGAATGCTGGCGGCCGAGCCGGAACTGGCAGGCGCTCGCAACGAAAAGGGACAATCGGCTTTGTTGCTTACCGCGTACAGCGGCAACAAGGAGCTCTGCGATGTCCTTCTGGCTTGCGGAGTTCCGCTCGAACTGCACGAAGCGGCGGCGCTGGGGCGGCTGGAGCGCGTAAAACAGCTTGTCGAAGAAATTCCGGCTGAGGCCAAGACGTACTCGCCCGACGGGTTTCCCGTATTTGCGCTGGCCGCCGTGTTTGGGCATCTCGAAGTTGCCGAATATTTGTTTGAGAAGGGCGCAGACGTCAACGCGGCAGCGACGAATGGAACGGGCTACAACGCGTTGACCGGAGCCGCAGCCAGCGGCCACACCGCCATCGTGTCGTGGCTCCTGGCCAATGGCGCGGACCCGAATTACCGTTACGGAAACGGCTACTCCCCGCTTCTTACCGCCGCCGCGAATGGCCACCTGGGAATCGTAAGCATCTTGCTGGCAAGCGGCGCCGATTTGCAGGTCAAGACGAATGATGGAAAGACGGCTCTTACTTTCGCGCAGGAACGCGGCCATGCCGACGTCGCCGAATTTTTGCGCAGCCATGGGGCCGCGTAAGAGAGTTCGGGAAATGTCAGCGCGCATTAAAGTTGCAGTCCTCATTGCTTTCGCTCTCCGTTTTTCTCCGTGGCCTTCCGGAGAGCTCTTTGCCCAGGAGAAAGGAGGAACCATGCCTCTGCAGATTTCCAGCACGGCCTTTTCCGCCGGCCAAGCGATCCCGAAAAAATTTACTTGTGACGGCCCGGACGTCTCCCTGCAATTGAAATGGGATGATCCGCCGGCAAATACCCAAGCCTTTGCGCTGATCATGGACGATCCAGACGCTCCCGCAGGCACCTGGGTCCACTGGGTGCTCTACGATCTTCCGGCGAATACGCGAGAACTTGCGGAAGGAGTGGCGAAGCAAGATCAGCTTTCGAGCGGAGCGCGCCAGGGCCGGAATGATTTCGGCAAAATTGGCTATGGCGGTCCGTGCCCGCCGCCCGGAAAGCCGCATCGCTATTTCTTCAAACTGTATGCTCTCGACGCGAAACTCGGTTTGAAAGCCGGCGCGACGAAGGCCGACGTCGAACGCGCCATGAAGGGCCACATCCTGGCGCAAGCCGAACTCATTGGCAAATATGGCCGCTGACATTCGACTTCGCGTTGACGGGCGAAAGAAAAGCGGCAATACTGGCGAGCGATGATTGGCCAGCTTCGCGGACGGCTTGCCGAAAAAAGACCGAACCAAGTGCTCATCGACGTGGGCGGCGTGGGGTACGTCGTGCAAGTGCCGCTCTCGGCGTATGCCGCGCTCGGCGAACTGCATGCTGAAGTCACCCTCCTGATCCACACCCATGTGCGCGAAGATGCGCTGGCGCTGTATGGATTTGTCTCCGCGCGGGAAAAACATTTTTTTGAGATGCTGCTTTCGGCTTCCGGAGTGGGACCGACGCTGGCGCTGAAAATATTGAGCGGCATGAGCGTCGAAGAACTCGTGCCCGCGATTCGCGGGAGCGACCTAGAGCGGTTGACGAGAATTCCCGGCGTGGGCCGCAAGACGGCGGAGCGCATGGTGGTTGAATTGAAGGACAAACTGGAAGCCGTGGCCGTAGAGGCAGAGAGACCGGCGGCGTCTTCGCCCGCAGGAATCGAAGTGGATGTCATTTCCGCGCTGGTGAACCTGGGATACGATGGCCGCGCGGCGGAAACGGCGGTCGGGGAAGCGAAGCGCGAAGCCGGCGCCGGAAATTTTGAGAAGCTGCTGCGCGGCGCATTGCAGTCGTTGAGCGCGCCGAAGGGGCGGGCCGCGCGTGGAGCGTGACGAGCAATCCGAGCGAAGAAAGATAACACAGAGACGCCGAGCGCTCTGAGGAAACACAAAGAAGAATGGCGGATGGAACGGCAAAACGGATGATGCCACAGAGACAACCTGAACGGATTGTCTCCGGGCAGGCCTTTGACGAAGACGCACGCATCGACGTGAGCGTGCGTCCCAAGCGCCTTGACGAATACATCGGTCAGAAACGCGTCAAAGAAAATATTCAGATCGCCATCGATGCCGCGCTAAGCCGTGGCGAGGCGCTGGACCACGTGCTGCTCTACGGACCACCAGGTCTTGGAAAAACGACCCTGGCACAAATCATCGCCAACGAATTGAACGTTCCGATAAAGACCAGCGCCGGGCCCTTGCTGGAGCGCAAGGGGGACTTGACAGCGATTTTGACCGCGCTTGAAAAAAAAGAGGTTTTCTTCTTGGATGAAATTCACCGCCTGCAGCCCGCGGTGGAAGAAGTGCTGTACCCGGCGATGGAAGATTTTCGCGTGGACCTGATTATCGGCCAGGGACCGGGCGCGCGGATTCATCCCTTTCCGCTGGGGCATTTCACGCTGATCGGCGCGACGACCCGCGCGGGCTTGATTACCGCGCCGCTGCGCTCGCGGTTTGGCATCGTCCATCGGCTGGATTTCTACGAACCGGCGGATTTGCTGATCATCATTCACCGCTCGGCGAAAATCTTGAATATCCAGATGGACGAAGGGGGCGCGGAAGAAATCGCCGGCCGGTGCCGAGGCACCCCGCGCATTGCCAACCGTCTGCTGCGGCGCGCGCGCGATTTTGCAGAAGTGCGCGCGGCGGGCCGCATCACGCGAGCCGTTGCGCAAGAGGCGCTGCAAATGCTGGGCGTGGACGAACGCGGCCTCGACGAAGTCGACCGCAACCTGATGATCGCGCTTCTCGATAAGTACGCCGGCGGCCCCGTTGGCCTCGGCACGCTCGCTGCCGCGCTCTCTGAAGAAGAAGACGCTATCGAAGAGATGTACGAGCCCTACCTGATGCAAATCGGCATGATCGACCGCACCCCGCGCGGCCGCGTGGCTACCTCCCTCGCCTACGAATACTTTGGCCGCGAACTTCCCCGCCGCCAGCCGCGACTGTTCTGAAAGATGCCGCCCTAAAGGGACGGCGCTAGGCAATCAAAGACAAACGAAAGTGTAGCGACCTAAAGTCGCCTATAAGATCGAAAAAGAGCCGAGCGGAAGCCCGGCCTCTACACTTTGCGTTTGGGTTTCTTTCGGGTGCGGGCGTACTTGAGGGCGATTAAGCCTTTGGAGAAGGTTTTGTTTTCAAGGAGAGCAAATTCGCGCTGGGGGAAGCCGCTGGGGAAGAGCGGGCGGCCTTCGCCGATCAGGATGGGAACAATTCCGATATACAGCTCGTCAACCACGTCGTCTTTGAGGAAGTCGCGGGCAAGTTCGCCGCCGCCCATTAGCCAGATATTTTTTCCGGGTTGCTTGCGAAGCTTCTCGATAAAAGGTTTTGGGGATTCGTTGACGAAGGTGACGCCGCCGCGCTCGCCAGGCGACTGGGAATGGGAGAAGACGTAATTCTTCATCTTTGAGCCGCTGAAGTCGCCTCCGCCCATTTTGAGAGCGTCGTCGTAGGTCTTGCGCCCCATGATGGCGGTATCAATGGTGGCGAAGAATGGGCCCATCGAATAGTCCTTGGGCATGAAGAGAAAGTCGACCGCGCCATCGGCACGGGCGATGTAGCCATCGAGGCTGATGCCGAGGCCGAGGACAACCTTGCGCATGGGCGGGATTCTAAACCACCTCCCGTCGCAAAACGACTAAATCGAGGATTGCGCCTTCTCGATTGAGGGAGGCCCTTCCTGCCGAAATTGCAGGAGATGAAGCACTAAGAGCGTGTGAATACGCCAATGTTGCACCCCAATGCTATGGATAAGGGCTGTAGGCACGCATCCAGCGTGAAAAAGATTGCGCTGAAGTTTCGACTTGGGCTAACGTGCGCTTCGGCGCGGATGGGTGCGAGGCCCAGATGGGAGGTATTCGTCATGAGGAAGATGACTCTCGCGGTGGTTAGCGCGGCGCTGCTATCCAGCGGGGCGTATGGGCAAAACGCGGCCTCTGGAACGCATTCTTGCGAAGATTTGGAGCAACTGGAATTGCTCGGAGCAAGAATCCTTTCGGCCCAGACGGTCGCGGCGGGAGCGTTCACGCCGCCGTCGAATACCAACTCCCGAGCGACCGGCGATCCCACTTTCTACAAAATGCTTCCGACGTTCTGCCGCCTAGTAGCGGAAGCGACGCCGAGCGCAGATTCCTCGATCAAGATCGAAGTGTGGATGCCCGCCAGTGATGCGAAAGACGGCGGGTGGAACGGGAAATTGCAAGGCCGTGGCAACGGAGGATTCGCCGGAGAGATTGCTTACCAGCAATTGGGAACGGGTGTGTCGCAAGGTTATGCGATGGCCGGCACCGATACGGGTCACTCCGGGACCGCGGTGGAAGCAAGTTGGGCGCTTGGACATCCCGAAAAAGTGGTCGATTTCGGATACCGGGGAATCCACGAAATGACGCTGGTGGCGAAAGCGGCGGTCAAGGCCTATTACGGCAAGGATGCGCAGCATTCGTATTTCTGGGGTTGCTCGAACGGCGGGCGGCAAGCGTTGATGGAGGCGCAACGCTTCCCCGAAGATTACGATGGGATTCTGGCGGGAGCGCCAGCCAATTTCTGGACGCACCTATTGACGAAAGCACTTGCGGATGCGCAGGCGACCACTCTGGATCCGGCAAGTTACATCCCGCCGGGCAAATTGCCGGCGATCGCTCGCGCGGTGAACGCTGCCTGCGACGCGCAGGACGGTGTGAGCGATGGAATTGTAAACGACCCGAAGAAATGCCACTTCGATCCTGCGGCATTGCTTTGCAAAGAAGGCGATTCATTGAAGTGCCTGACGGCAGCGCAGGTGACCGCACTGAAAAAATTGTACGAAGGGCCCAACGACGCCAAAGGGCGAAAGATTTTTCCGGGGTACGTCCCGGGAGCGGAGGAGGGGCCCGGAGGATGGGAGACGTGGATCACCGGGCCGGAGCCACAAAAGAGCTTGCTGTTCGCGTTCAGCGACGGATACTTCTCCAACTTCGTTTATGGAAAGGCGGACTGGAATTACAAGGACGCCAATGTCGATCAAGCGATGAAAACGGCTGATGAGAAGACCGCGAAAATACTGAACGCAACGGAGCGCAACCTCAAAGCCTTCAAGGCGCGCGGCGGGAAGCTGATCCTCTATCATGGATGGAACGATGCGGCGATTTCGGCGCTCAACACGATCAATTATTACGACTCTGTGTTGAGCAAGATGGGCGCGCGCGAGTCGGAGGCGTTCGCGCGGCTCTATATGGTGCCGGGAATGCAACACTGCAGCGGCGGTCCAGGGGCAGATTCCTTCGGACAAGGGGGAGCGGATGCGAAGGACGCGCAGCACAATGTGGAGACGGCCCTTGAACAGTGGGTGGAGAAGGGGATTGCGCCCAATGCGATCGTGGCGACGAAGTACCAGGGCAGAGACGCCTCCACGGGCGTGAAGATGACTAGGCCGCTCTGTCCCTATCCGCAGATTGCGAGGTACAAGGGCACGGGCGATACGAACGACGCAGACAATTTTGTTTGTACGGCGGAGAGTAAGTGAACGAAAAACCTTGAGTGTGAAATTCGAGTTGGAATGCGAGGAGGAGAGAAAATGTCACAGAAAGTTATGGTGAGATTTGTTGCCGCGGTGATGTTTGCGCTTGGTGCGCTGGCGAGCGCGGTAGCGCAAATGCCGAATCCGTACGGGCCGGCCATCAGCCTGGAAAATGCCAAGAAGGCGGCTGCACCGGCGCTGGCGGAGGCGGCGAAAAATAATTGGAGAGTGGCGGTGGCGATTGTCGGTCCGGCGGGCACGCTCATTTACTACGAGAAAATGGACAACACGCAACTTGGAAGCGCGGAGGTGGCCATTGACAAGGCTCGCACGGCGACGCTCTTCAAGAGGCCGACGAAAGCACTGCAGGACGCTCTGGCCGCGGGAGGAGAAGGGCTGCGGATTCTGACGCTGAAGGGTGTGACGGCCGTGGAGGGCGGAATTCCCCTGGTGATGGACGGAAAGATTGTGGGCGCGATCGGCGTTAGCGGCGCAACGAGCGCGCAAGACGCGCAGTGCGCCAAGGCCGGCGCGGACACGGCGAAATAGACTCCTCAATAACAAAGTATGGTTGAGAAAAGAGTGTACTTGTCGCTGGGATCCAATGTCGGAGATCGCGCCAAGAACTTACGCGGGGCGATTGAGGAGCTGCCACATGCGGGCGTGGCGGTGAAAAAAGTGTCGTCCCTCTATGAAACCGAGCCAGTGGATTTGCGGGAGCAACCGTGGTTTTTGAATTGCGCCGTGGAGGCGGAAACGCATTTCGATGCCATGACGTTGTTGCGGGCTTTGCGCGAAATCGAAACAAAAATGGGCAGCAAGAAGCTGGTCGCGAAGGGGCCGCGGCAAATCGATATGGACATTTTGCTGTACGGGTCGGAAACGATTGACACGCCGGAATTGCAGGTGCCGCATCCGCGGATGCATTTGCGGCGGTTTGTGCTCGTGCCGCTGGCGGAAATTGCGGCTGAGGTTATGCATCCTGCAATGAAGCTCACTGTCCGGCAGTTACTCAGGCAGACGCCGGATCAGAGCGTCGTGCGAGGGTTGGAGTAGGGGCACGATATGTCGTGCCCCTTCGGCTACATCCAACGAAACGGCGTCAACTGGTGCGATGGAGCAGCAGGCGGTGCAGCGTGATGGGTTTGGGCTGCAGGGCGTCCAGTTCGATTTGGGCGAGCTGGCCTTCCTTGATTTCGCGCCAACGGTAGACGCCCGGCTCGGTTTCTTGCGTTTCGCGTCCGTTCAAACGGCGCAAGAACTCGGCGGCGTTGTCGCGTGAGGCAGCCTGCCGATAGGTGGGACGTGTGAGAGCTTCGACAGCGTAACTGCGAAGGAGTTTGCGCCAGTAGTGATCGAAGAGATCGCCGGAGGCGAAAATGTCGCTCCAGGCGACTTCACCGCCGTAAGCAACGACCACGCCGACGACGCGCTCATTCTTCAAACCGGAAGTGGCTTGGACAAAGCGTCGCTGCACTTCGTTCACGAAGTCATCGATAGAGACGCCGACGGCCTGCGAAACGTAAATTTTTTCGTAGGCTTCAGTGCGCCCATTACCGGCGATAGCGGCTTGGAGATTCTCAGAGGATATTTGTGGGCGTGGGTCCGATGGTGCTGACCTAGCCGTGGTGCCGCTGCGGACGGCGTCCCAAACTTCCGCTTGCTTCTGATCGACGGCCGCTCTCTCGCGGACGCTGGGATGGACGATGGTATTCGCGGCGGCGAACTGCGCGGCGCCGGTCCAGCGGCCGTGCTCCACGCAGAAGACGTCGAGAGGAAGCGGAGGCGCGCCGACGGGAACGATGCGGTCTTTGCCGATGACGCGGTCTTGTTTGCCTCCGCTGACGAGTTCACCGGCAAGGAGCAACAGCGGGCGGCGGCTGCGATTGATCAGAACAAGCTGGTTGACGGAAGCGCCGGTGTTGTACTGAGGAGGATAGATAGGACGACCGTCGCGGGAGCGCTGCAAGATTTGTGCGCCTTGCTCAGCGACGGTCACTTCGCCGGTCGCGAGACCTTCCTCCAGAGTAAGAAAGGGGCTGGTGTCCTGGCCCTGGGAGCTGACGACAGGGAAGATGGAGATGTTTTCGTAGACGACGGGATCAAGCAGGCGCCATTCGCCCTCTGGACGGGAAGGAAGGGCCGATGGTGAGCCCGGCGCCGAGCCGACAAAAGCCAGTCCGCCAAGAGCCGTGATACCGAGAAGTCCGCCAATTAGGGCGGCGAAAATCGAACGTTCCATGAAAGCCTCCTGTGTGTGAGCCCCTGCCTGGTCAGAGCGAACCAGCGGGGACACGACTCAGGGTTAGAACGGGGCTGAGTGAGTTCCTTGCACCCACTGTCTCGTGAAAACTTTGGGCGGATCGATTAGCGGTTGGGGTCGCCGAGGTTGATACGGGGCTTGCGTCTGGACTTAGAGGCTTCGCTTTCCTGTTTTTCGTATTCGGCGAGCTCTTCGTCGGTGTAGGAGAAGGTGTCGCGCGAAGCAAACATGGAGTTGCGCCCAGCTTGTTTCTTCTTCTTACGCAACGCGCCGAATTCGTGGCGGACCTGGCGGATGGGGCCTTCGATGGCCTTTACTTCGACGAGCAGATCGCTCACTTTTTCGAGAAAGTCGTGCAGGTGATAAGGGCGAAGCACATAGGGAAGGCGCGCAGCTTCCAAATGAACCAAATATTGGCTACTGGTTGCCTCCGGGATCAGGTACAGGACTCGGATGCGGGCGCCATCCGCGGCTGAAACGCTGGCAAGCTCGCGCAAGATGACGAAGGCGTGCCCCTCGACTCCGGTGAGAACGACATTGGCAATCACGAGCGACCATTCCCCCGTTTTCAGCTCCGCAAGAAGCATCTGGGTATCGGAGACGACACGGACGCGCCATCCCTCGGAATCCAGGATCTGTTTGACCGCGCTGGAGCCTTGGGCATTGTCGTCGAGGACAAGAATGCCAACCTGCTGCGGGGTCGGTGTGGGAGTGGGACTAGTACTCACAATACTAATAGTATACGCTCAATGCATGGCCAAAAGGTAGGGAATCAAGTGGCTGCGACGTATGGGGCAAGGGTGGCTTGGCGCGCTTGAAACGGCGCCGCGAGGCGGCTACTGGCCGATTACAAGCGAGGTACCGGAGGCGTATTTTTGCAAGCCGATGCCATCCCAGAACATATGATAAATGGCGTAACGCCGTGAAGAATCGGCGCCGGTGAAGAAGACCTGGAACCCATCGCGGGACCATTCTCCGTATTGGGCGAACATATTCGATGGGCTCAGCAAGGTACGCCGTTTCGAGCGTATTTCGTAAAGGAAAAAGCCGAGGCCACCCCCCGTGTGCGTGTCAGTGGGAACACCGGCAGGCGGCTTCAGCCACTCTGCGGAGACGAGCAGCAGGTCCGGATTGAGAGGATGGACGCGGAACGTGTCTGCGCTGGAGGAACCGAAAGCATCACCGAGAATGTCCTTCTCGGGAATCGCCTGTTGGATGGTTCCGGCGTCCGTCACCCAGGATAGCTGCTGCAGGTCGTCTACGAGAATTGTCTGAGCATCGACCCATCCATGAATTGAGACGATATCGCCGGGGAAAACGGAAGTCGCGGTCTCCGGCGAAGCGACAGGTGCGGACCACAGGTGCCACTTGCCATCGACGAATTTCATGAATGCGAAGCGGGCGTCGTCAGGCGACCAGAAGGCTTGCTGGACCTGCCCACGAACGAGTTCGGTGGACTTTTCGGTAGCGAAGTCGTAGAGAAAAATGGCCCGGTCTTCCGGCTTATCCTCATGTGTGTAGAGAAGCCGCTTGCCGTCATGGGAAACGGCTAACTGGGAGCCTTCCGACGCGATCACATGAGTTGTAGCGCCACGCTTGAAAACGATCTTTCCGCCGGGATTAACATAAGCCACAGAAACCGGGGATTTGAAATTGGTGACCGAGGAAACCGGGACGGGCGGTTTCTTCTTGGCGTCGTCTTCTTCTTCCTGATCGGGCTGATTGTTGATCTTGGGGAACAGTTCGGCGGCGATGCGCGCGCAACCGATCAGCGAGCCGAGTTGTGCATGTTCGACGGAAGAGCGGAAGGAATACTTGCCCGACGGTGGCGGAGTAGGAGTCAGCGTGTCGTTTTTAGCGTCAGTACAAGCTTCGCGCGTGAGGTGGATGGCGACGGCCGCCCCAGTGGCGGAATCTTTGGCGTGATAGGTCCAGGATTCAGCAGCGGCTTCGTGGGTAACATCCGCCGCTTCCAGAGGAACTGGAGGATACCCGGGGCGATCCATGCGTTCCGGGCCTTTCAGGCCGATGCGCAGGCTCCAGTTGGGATCGTTGCCAAAGGCGAGGATAAAAATGGGGTAGTGGGTCGATTGAGGGGCTGCAGGACCCGCAGGCAGCTTCTTTGGCGGCGGAGGATTCTGGCCAATAGTAACGGCAGGTAGCCCAGCTAAGAGCAGGGATATAGCAAGCAAAACGTTTCTGGGCCGAATGCGCATGCGGATGACGGTTCCCCCGGACAACGAGAATACCCTGCGGGAACGAGGGAGGCAATTGCCTCTGGGGCTTGGTGAAAGAATGCGTATCCAGGGAGGCACGGTGGAAATTCGACGCTGCGATAGCCGCTAGCGAACAAAAAACGAAAATAGTGCTTGACGTAGCGAACAAAAAGCGAAATACTCAGCACGTGCTTAGAGGTGGGCTATGCCTCCAGTTCACTCCCCATCGGCGACGAGTTTTCGGATTCGCCGCCGCCGCGTTTCTCCAACCACAGCCGTACTCTTTCCTGAGTGCCCTGATGCCCTAAGCCCAAAGCAAGCGGCCCAGAGTCCTGCCCGGACTATGGGCCAACACAACGACGATTCGAATCGGCCGGTGCCGGATTGCCCCCCGGTACTAACGACCTCGCACGGAAACCAAGACCGCGCCGAAGGTCCGATTCGAGTTGGCGTTGCGAACCACAGCGAAAGCGCTAACGCGCGACTGGTTGGCATAGCCCGCCTCGCAGCATCTTCCCCACCGGCAGAAACGCGAAGGAAGTCGCCGGGAAAACCGGAATATTTTGTGCTGCCGGTGAAGTCCATCTTGAACCAGTGCGACTCAGACCGCGTTCCTTTTGATTGGACCATCAATCCATACCGGGGATGCGAGTTCGCCTGTAAGTATTGCTATGCGCGGTACACGCACGAATACATGGAACTGGATGGCGCGGAGTTTGAGAAAAAGATTTATGTGAAGAAGGACGCTGCGCCGCTGCTGGCTTGGGATGTGGCGCACAAATACTCATACGCATCGAAAGCTTCGGGAGGAACACGAGCGGAGCACATTGCTATCGGGACGGCAACGGATCCTTACCAGCCGGCAGAGCGAGAGTATGGTGTGACGCGAGCTTGCCTCGAGGAGCTTGCGAAACGCGAAGGGATGAGCATTTCGATCATTACGAAATCGAATCAAATCGTGCGCGATATCGATGTGCTCGAACGCATCGCGGAGCGCTCGGACCTGGCGATTGATATCACCGTGACGACGCTGCGGCCGAGGCTGGCGCGATTGCTGGAGCCGCGCGCGCCGCAACCGAGCTTGCGGCTGGCGGCAGTGAAGCAATTGCGGGAGGCGGGGCTGGCCGTTGGAGTTTCGGCGTCTCCGCTGATTCCGGGGATCACAGACCGCGATGGGGAATTAGAAGCCGTAGCGGCGGCGGCGCAGGAGGCGGGAGCGCAGTGGTTTTTCTCCGGCGTGCTGTTCCTGATGTCTTCGTCGGCAAAGCAATTCCTTCCGTTTGTAGGGGAGAAATTTCCCCGCCTGGCGAAACAGTATGAGCAGTGGTTTGCGAAAAACGGCTATGCTCCGGAAGAGTACCGGCGCAAAGCTTCGGAGCGCGTGGCGCGGATCCGCGAAAAATATGGATTTCGATCGCGGCCGTGGGTGGAAAAGAGACACTCGGCGCGCTGCGCGCAGTTGCCTTTGAGCTGGGATGCGGCGGCAGTGGCGCAAGAGATCGGACACGTGCCAGGTGGAGTTGAATCGAACCTTGCGATTCTTCGAGCATCCTGATCGGATGCTCTCAGAATGACAAGCGACTGCTGTTTCGCGATTACGGGACGATGATGTGGGATTCTTCGCGCTGGAGTTCCGGGGATTGGGGGAACTGGCCGCGCAGGAATTCGATGAAGCGGCGCGAACGCCGACGTCCGTTAGTGCGCAGCAAACCCATCCGGTAGAGAAAGACCAATAGGTAGAAGACTTCTGAGTCCTTGAGGGTCGTGGAGCCAGCCCGTTCGGATTGCTGTTTCTTGACCTCGGAGATAAAGGTTCCAAGTGCGGCATAAAGCTCTCGCGGCAACGGCGCGTCCGGCGGTTTTTCGTAGATGATCCCGGTGCTCAGCGTTTTGTAGGTCTGGGCTAGGGCCTGGACGGCGGCGAGCACATCGGTATCCACGGCGGCGGGCTGGACAGCACAAAACTTTGCGATGGAGAAGGCCAGCGCGGCCATGAGTTGCTGGTGCGTGTAGACGATATCCTGGGGGATTTTTTCCTCGAGCAACGGAGTGTCCGCGGGCAGGGAGCGCTGATGGCCGTCTTCGTAGCGGTGGGCGGCGACGAGATGAGAACAGTCAGACGGGCAGTCCATGGTGACTTCGCGCTCCGTACCGCAGCAGACCGCGCAAATTTTTTCGCCTTTGGCTGGGCAGAAGCGGGCCGGTTTGCGCTTTTCGCAGATCGGACAGGACACGGAGTCTCCTCATTGTTCTGGAACAATTGAGCAGGATACGCCGCGCTGCGACAAAAGACAAAAGGCGCCGAACAACGGCTCACGCCAGGATGAGATTGGTCCGGAAAGCGAGTTTCCACAGCCGAAAGGAAAGCGGCCCCTGAACAGGGTAAATAAGCTCAGGGGCCGACTGCCTACAGAGAGGAACTCGATACCTGATTCGAGCTTGTCTCGTTATCTGGCGCAAAGGCCCGTGGTTACGACATGCTTGTTGGGCTTGAGCTGATAAGTGAAGTACGGAACGGCCACGCGAAACGACTGAGGATCGTTGTTAGCGCAGTGGCCCGGGCTTTGCTGCGAGCAGAGCGGGCTGGCGAGGTGGTCATCGGAGAAGGCAATGTTGGCGCGATGTTGCGTGTCCAGAGCTACCTGGAAGAAGTCCGCGAGGGCGCGGCTGTCGCCGTTGGAGCAGCCCGTGCCGTTGGTACACACGGTTCCAGCGTGAATGAAATGATCGCTGGCCACGTGCTGCGTAAAGGACGGAATGGCCGCATTGCCGTTGAGGGATTCCGCCATGTAGACGCTCCACTGAGCCCAGCAATTGGTGGTGCCATCGGCGCACGTCGGCTGCATGGCGCCGACATCGTTGGAGTTGCCGGCGAGGCTAGAGCCCAACCAGGTCACAACAACATGGCCATAGGCGTCTGCCGCGACCCAGGGAAAAACGTTGGACTTTCCAACCGTGCCGTCCCCGTTCACACGCACGGGAGAGCTCCAGGTGTTTCCGAGGTCCGAAGACGAAGAGAGAAAGATGTTCTGGTTGTCTGACCAAACGGTGTAGACGTTACCGAAGTTGTCGACGGCAAGCGCAGGGAAGATGTTGGCGGCGCTAGCCGAGCCGGTGAAGACCTTGTGATCCGTAAAAGTGAAGGTTGGCGCACCGAGGGCTGCGTCCGCGGACACGGCAACGTATACGCTGCGGAGCGGTCCGCTAGCGGCGTTTTCGGTCGCACTATCGGGCGCCACGAAGGCGACATAGAGATTTCCTTTGCTCGGGCAGGAGCTGGTGTTGCGGTCGACCTTAATCTGGGCGGCGACGTTTCCACTATCGGTGGGAACGAGGCTTCCTGCCGCGGGAAAAGTGGCCGCGTCAATGCCTTCACCGGCACCGTCAAGATAAGTAAGGCCCCCATTGTTGGAGCGCTGCACTTCGATGTTGAAAGTAGCCACATCGTGGTAGCTGATGTACCCGATGGAGGGATCATCGGCGGCATCGTTCCACATGCGGTCGTCGCCGGGGACTAATGCCGCGACGACGTTGGGCGGGGTGAAGAAAGTGTCGCCGCGATTCCTGGAATTGGTGGCGGTCACACCTGGGGCGAGCGTCAGGCTGCTGAAGGCTAGGTTCGGAATAGCGGAATTGTTGGGGTCGGGCGCATTCACCGCGATGTCGGCATCGCCGCCGCCCGGTGCCACACCAAGATTGCTAGGACTGCCGACGTTATTGACGCAGCCGCCGCCGGTCAATCCAAAAATGCCGCAATTGTCGGGCTGGCCTTCATATTTGAAGGGCAAAGTCCCGTTGGCGTTGGGCGTGCCATCAATGGGTTGGGACCAGCGCCACAGGTCCACACCACCCGGCACACCACGGATGGATTCCACGTAGACCGTCCCTTGGGAATCGACTCGGTCACCGGGTTCCAAGCCTTGCACGATGAAGGCGAGGGGACTCAGGCCAGTGGGAACGGGAGCCAATTGAGGCAAGCACAAGCTTTGATTGGGGCTGAAACCGTCGCTGCCCGGGCCGACAAAGGCAGGAATCGCTTCGGCGCCACCGCCCGCGCCGGTCTGGCTGGGGCAGGCGTGCTCGTTGGCTGGGTCGGGGAAGGAACTTTGCGCCATGACATGAAACTGGCTGGGGGGGCCGAGTTGCAGTAGCAGCGGAACGAGGGCGAGTAGCAGGACATCTGCAAAGAGGATCGCGAGTACTGACTTTCTCATGATACGGCTCCTTCCATCTAGTTGGTTGAAACCTGGTTATCGGAAAGAAAACGAACGCAAGCCGGAACGTTTGGCTGCCGGAGCAAGCAGGCGAGTCCAACACGAATCTGACTTCAGCATCCGACCTTGCCGAGCGCCCGCCTCAGCCATGCCTTTCCACCCTGGCCGACGGACACCGAGCACGAGGAGGGCGAGACCCCACAGGAAACAAGAGGGTGACAGGCCGTTCGGCTCTTGGACGCCCGTTTCTTGATGACACGGACACGATATAGAAGGCGGGCTTTCTCGCAAGCAGGTGAACAGCGCAAACCTAGCTCATGAAAAAACCTGAGGGGTCTTATTAAGTTAAGCCATGATGACTTTATTCTGGAAGCGGCGGGCGGCGATGAGGAGAAGGATGGATCCCATGGCGTAGAGGGCTAGGCCGTCCAGCCAAAGGTGAGAGAGTCCGGCGCCGCGCAGAATGATGCCGCGCGTGATGTTGATGTAATAGCTTGCGGGAATGAAATAGCTGATGACGTAGAAGATGACGGGCATGGTCTCCCGCGGGAAGATATAGCCGGAGAAAAAAATGCTGGGGAGAAAGGTGAGGAAGGCAAGCTGGATGGCCTCGGACTGCGAATTGGCCTTGCTGGAAACGAGAATGCCGATGGAAAGAGAGACGAAAAGATAGGGCAGAGACAAAAACGCAAGAATCAGAACGTTACCGTGAATGGGAACCTGAAAGACGAAGCGCATGAACGTGAGAATCAGGCAGAGCTCGGAAAAACCAATCGCCAGGTAGGGAAGAAGCTTGCCGAAGAGCAAGCCCATGGGGCGAACGGGCGTGACGAAGAGCTGTTCGAGGGTGCCGCGCTCTTTTTCACGGACGATAGAAAAAGCGGTCAAGAAGGTGGTGACATTGAGAAGCAGAATGGCGGTAAGGCCCGGCAAAAAGAAATTCGGGGAGCGGGAGTCAGGATTGAAGAGCATTTTGGGGCGCATATCGACGGCAAAGCTGGCGCGGTCCTGGAGAACGCGGCGAAGTGATTCGTCGAGGCCGATTGCGGTGGTTACATTGATGGCCTGGCCGGCGACAGAAGAGTCTGACCCGTCGATGAGGACGAGCACCTGGGCGCTCATGTTGTGAAGCAGGCGGTCGGAATAGTCGACAGGGATTTTGATGCCGACGCGTGCCTTACCTGCAATGATGGCGTCATTGAGGTCGCCATCATTCTCGACGTAACGGATGATATGAAAGGTGTCGGAATTCTTCAGGCGATCGAGCAGCTCGCGGCTCTCGCGGCGGCCATCGGCGTTGAATACGATGGTGTTGATCTGCCGGATGTTGGTGTCAATGCCGAAACCAAGCACCACCATTTGCAGCAGCGGAATGACAAGAGAGAAAAATAGCGTCGCGGGATCGCGGCGGACATGCAGGACTTCCTTGTAAAAGACGGCGCCGAAACCGCGGAAGAAGTTACGCACGGGCGGCCTCCAGCAGAGCCTGGTGTTTGTAGGTGAGCTCGACGAAGACGTCTTCGAGGCTGGGAGCCAGCGGGCGAATTTCGGTAACAGCGATGCCGTTCTTCAAGAGCTGCTGGCGGAGATCGTCGAGATTGAAGCGATCTTCGATGAGCGCATGGATGGATTGGCCGAAAATGGTGGCGCTGCGAATGCCGGGGAGGTGCCTCGCGAAGCGCAGCGCGCGGGTGACCTCCGGCGTCGTGATTTCGACGCGCAACGTGCCGTGCGGCTGGACGTCGGGAAGCTCGCGCAGCGAATTGGGCGTGCCATCGGCAATGAGCTTGCCGTAATAAATGTACGCGACATGGCTGCAGCGCTCGGCTTCATCCATGTAGTGTGTCGTGACAAAGAAGGTGATGCCGTGACCGGAAAGTTCGAAGAGAAGATCCCAAAGCTGGCGGCGCGCGACGGGGTCGATGCCGGCAGTGGGCTCATCGAGGAAAAGAAGTTTCGGCTCGTGCAACATGGCGCAGCCGAGAGCGAGGCGTTGCTTCCAGCCGCCTGAAAGTTGTGCGGCCAGGCGATTCAAGTAAGGTTCGAGGCCGTTGAGCTGGACGATTTCGTCCATGCGGCGCTTGAGGCGCGCGGGCTCGAGGCCGTAAATGCGGCCGTAGAACTGCAAGTTTTCCGTTACCGTCAGATCGTAATAAAGACTGAAGTTCTGGGACATGTAGCCGATGCGCTCGCGAACGGATTCGGAATCCGTGCGGACATCCAGGCCTTCGACATTAGCCTCACCCCCGCTCAGCGGCAAAAGGCCGGTCAGCATTTTGATGACGGTGGTCTTTCCGCTGCCGTTAGGGCCTAGGAAGCCGAAGATTTCACCTTTCTGGACGCGGAAACTGACATCGTTGACGGCCGTGAAGTTACCGAAGCGTCGAACGAGATGCTCGGCGGAGATGGCAACTGCTACGCTCATTTGGGGAGCCCCGGCCACGATTTCAATTCCCCGCTTTCAGTTTCACGTCGGCAGCCATGCCTGCAAGAACATGGCCGGCGGGATCATTGATGCGGATTTTTATGCCAATGACCTGGTGAACGCGCTCTTCGCGAGTTTGAACGTTGCGCGGCAAAAATTCGGCCTGCTGATTGATCTGCTCGACGACGCCATCGAAAGCCGTGTTGGGAAACGAATCGACGCGAACTTCGGCTTTCTGGCCAACCTTGATGCCCCCGATTTCGGTTTCGGGAATGTAAATGCGAACGTAGGTCTGATCCTTTTCCAGTAGAGTGGCAACGGGCGTATTGGGCGCAATCAGGTCGCCGGGGCGAACGTCGAGAACTTCCACGGTCGCGGCGGAGGGAGCGATAACCTGGCGCTCACGGAAGCGGGCTTCGTCGTAAGCGTACGCTGCTTTGGCGAGTTCGACGTCTTCGCGGCGGTTGCCGCGCTCAAGCATTTCCAGGTTGGCTTGTGCTTGATGGTAATGGGCTTCGGCGGAGGCGATTTCCTCGGGACGGTAGCCGCGTTGAAGTTCATCGAGTTTGTGGCGCGCACTCTGTTGCTGGGCGACGGCCACTCTCCAATTGGCCTCGGCGGTATCCCGTTGCTGCTTGGAGACGAGATCTTTTTTTGCGAGCGCGTCGTAGCGGTCGAAGTCCAGATGCGTGCGGACTTCGTCAGCCTTCGCGCGATCGAGTTCGGCCTGCGCGGAAGCGATGTCTTCCTGGCGATAACCGTTCCTTTTTAATTCGTAGTCGGCTTTAGCTTGAGCCGCAGCGGCGCGAGCTTCCGCGATTTCTTCGGGACGATAGCCGCGCCGGGCTTTTTCCGCGTTGGCGCGGGACTGGGCTAGGGAGGCCTGCAATTCCTTGTCGTCAAACGTGATTAACACTTGGCCCGGCTGGACGGCATCGCCCTCGCGGACCAGAACTTTGTCGATGCGGCCTCCGATCTTGGAGCCAACCCGGATATCGCGGGATTCGACGGTGCCGGAACCTCGCAAGGCCGTGTCGCGGCGGAACCAACCAGCATAAAGGCCAGTGGCCGCCAGAACAGCGGCAGCGGCGACAAGAATCAGGACGAGCTTACGGTTCATGAAACTAATCTCCTGAAGTGAACAGAGGCACTGGTGGCAGAGCCGGATGGCCGCGAGGCGTCAAGCCAGTCCAGAGCAAGTTGAAGGCAGTCTCGATCCGGGAATGCAGCGTGGCGTCGCCGTACAGCGACCAGATCAGAAGCGTTCCGAAGATGGTTTGGCGAAATACCTGGGCGATCTCCGCGGCTGGCAGGTCGCTGCGGATTTCGCCACGGTCTTGACCAAGCTGGATCATCTCGGTGTGCAGAGCATGAACCCGCCTCTGCAAGTCCATCATGGCCTCACGAACTGGGGTCGTCGAAAGATAGGCCTGAAGAAGGGCCCGAATGATGGCGGGATTGCGGGTGGGCTCCTGAGTCATGCGGATGCCGAGGGAGCGGAGGAACTCCGGCATAGGTTCGTTGGTTTGGCGCGCCGTCTTGACGGCTGTTTCCAGTTTGCCGAGCTGCATCTCGCCGAACGCCAGAAGAATGTGGTCCTTGCTCGGGAAATAATTGAAAAAGGTCCCTTTGCCCACGTCGGCAGCCTCGGTGATGTCCTCGACAGTGGTTTCCAGGAATCCCTTTTGAGCGAAAAGCTGGAGTGCGGCGCGGAAAAGCCGTTCACGGATTTCGGCGCTGCGGCGCTGGCGGCGATCCGGAGCCGCCTGTGGTACCGCCGTCCTGGCGGAAGAGAGCGATTTGGAACCAGAAGTCATAATAGATGACCATTAACCATAAATGACTATAGGTCATTTCGCTTGGAATGTCAAGCCCTTTCTTCGCCCGTGGCCAAGCTGTGTGCGGAGGCCACCGCAAACGCAAGACACCCCGGTGGAAGCCGGGGTGCCTCGAGCCAAAAACCTATCTCAGGATTATTCTTTGAGAGAGTTGGGATCCGACAGATTCTTGGGAGATTTCTTGTTCAGGAGTGCGATCATTTCCTGGCCGGAAGGGGGCACGGCAACGGCGCCTTTGCGTACAACCTGCTCGGCTGTAACCTTACCTTTGTAGAGCCTTTCGTTCGCGCCGTTGTCCTGGCGAAGCGTCGAGCCCTCCAGGGAGATTCCCGCAAACAAGCCGCGAGAGCGGGAATACGTGAGCATCTCAGCGCGCATGGTCACGTCGCTGGCGGCAGCGGCGTCGCGGCCCTTGGGACCAGCGGCGGCAGCGGCATCCGCGCCGATCTTGACTTTACTCTTTAGAATCGCTTTGGCGCCGCGCGGGTTCATCACCACGATGACGAAATCGGTGGCTTGGCCGCCGAGCTGGAAGCCGATGCCTCCTCCCTCCAGCCTCATCATCGCGGGGGCGCTCCACGGGCCGGTGAAGTGTTCTCCCGTGCGGCAGGTCATTGCCCCTTTGCCGTAACTTCCGCCGATAACGAAGGCCGCTTTAAGCACGGACGGAATCACAATGACGCACTCGGCCTTGTCCAAGAGGTCGGTGGGAATGTTGTCGGGGATATCGAGAATTTCCTTGAGAACCGTGCCGCAATTGTCCAGGCGATCGGCCTCTTTCTGTTCGTCCGCGGCGGAAAGCGGCAGAGCGACCAGGGCCAACGCCACCAGGGTAGAGATCATTCGCTGAATCACAGTTCACCTCTTCGTAGTTTTCTGGGCTAGAGCCATCATAGAGTGCTCACTGGTCAGACGCAACCTTGCGCCTTGAGAACGGAGCCTTCGCGATGGCCGTGATGCAGGGGTTAGTTCTTTACGTTGGACGCCGAAGCGACGGAAAGTGTTGCCTTTCGACTATACTTTTGCGAGGCGGATTTGCCGCGAGCGATAAATGAACATCCAAAGAATCTTGAAGCGATTGGCGATAGTAGCGGTGGCGACTGTCGTGTGGGTTTGCGGAATTGGCGCGCCACTCCTTCGCGCGCAAGCGAAGGCAAAAACACAACCGGCGTGTTGCGGCGCAAAGAAAAAGAGCGGGGCTTCCAAGAAGGCCACCGCAAAATTCGCTGTGCGCGCGGATGCTTTGCTCGCCACCACGCCCACAAGCAAAGGAGAGTGGGGACTGCTCATTGCGGACGCCGAGAGCGGTGAGACTCTTTACGAGCAGAATGCGGACAAATATTTCGTGCCGGCTTCCAACATGAAGTTGTTCACCACGGCGCTGGCCCTCGCGAAACTCGGACCGGAGTACCGCTTCCATACGACGCTGGAGACGCAAGACGCCATTTCGAGTGAGGGAGCGCTGCGCGGAGACGTCACGCTGGTAGGTCACGGCGATCCGAATCTATCGAACAGAAAATTTCCCTATGAACGGAAGGAAGAGTTTGACGGTCCGCCGGAGAAAGCGCTCTTGGAACTCGCCGACGCGCTGGTGGCCAAAGGAGTCAAAGAAATATCGGGAGACGTTATCGGTGATGACAGCTACTTTCCGCGGGAACGCTATCCGAATGGCTGGGAAATCGACGACATGGTTTGGGAATACGGTGCAGCCATTTCCGCGATCGTTGTGGATGACAATACCGTCGCGCTGACGCTCACGCCTGGCGAACAGGCGGGCAATCCGGTGCAAGCGGCGGTAAGTCCAGCGACACCGGATTTCATGGTTCAAAATGATGTGAGCACTTCCGCTGCGGACGTGAAATCGGATCTGACCCTCACGCGTGAGCCGGGATCGCATCTGGTGGTCGTCAAAGGCACCTTGCCGGCGAAGAGCGCGCCGCGGAAACTGGTTTTGGCAATCGAAGAGCCGGCGCAGCATGCCGCGGCCATTGTGAAGCGATTGCTGGAGGAACGAGGAGTAAGAGTCGTAGGCGTGGCCAGGGCGCGGCACAATCACGCAGAACCCGTCGGCGATCCAGTTGTGCTGGCGGAGCACGTTTCGGTGCCGCTGGGCGACGCGCTGAAGCTGGTCAACAAGATCAGCCAGAACCTGCACACGGAAATGCTGCTGAGGACCGTGGCGCGACAGAGCGGAATGTGGGCCACGCCGGATGATTTGATGAAAGTTCCTGCGGACTTCTACGCGACGGCGGGAATCGAACCGGGCGATGTGATTCAAACGGACGCTTCGGGATTGTCGCGGCACGATTTGGTGACGCCGCGGGCCATCGTGACGTTGCTGAACTTTTCGCAAAAACAATCCTGGTTCGGGCCCTACTTTGCTTCGCTGCCGGTGGCGGGAATAGACGGCACGCTGGAAGACCGCATGAAAAACACGCCGGCGGCGGGGCGGATTCATGCCAAGACGGGGTCCGTCGAACACGTTAGAACTCTCTCTGGATTTGCGGAAACGCCGGGCGGTCGGCGGCTGATTTTTTCGTTTCTGAGCAACAATCAGGGTGGAAAGAGTCACGAAGCCGCGGATGCCTTGACCGGACTGTGCGTGGCGATGATCGAGGAGTTCAACGTAACGCCGCCAAAGCGCGGCCGTGAGCGCAAACACCCACAGTAAGGTCGAAGATTGCAGATGGGGAAAGAACTTATCGTCACGGTATTTGGAAGTTCGCGGCCGCGCGAAAGTGACGCGGACTATGAAGAGGCGCGCGTGCTGGGGCGTGCTTTGGCGAAGCACGGATTCTCTGTCTGCAGCGGCGGCTATGGCGGCGTGATGGAAGCGGTGTCGCGCGGCGCGAAAGAAGCCGGCGGCAAGACGTACGGTGTGACCGCGGATTTTTTCAAGACGGCGAAGCTGAATCCCTGGATTGACCTGGAAGTGCGGGTGCAGACCTGGGAAGAGAGGCTCTTCGAGCTCATCCGATGCGCGGACGCTTTCGTGGCGTGCAAAGGCGGGACGGGCACGCTCGTGGAGCTTGCGGTCGTGTGGGAAATGCTGAACAAGGCCGTGATGCCGCAAAAACCGTTTGCAGTGCTCGGAAGTTTCTGGGAGCCGGTTCTGGATCGCGTGCGGCAAGTGGAATTGGGACACCACGCGCCGTGGGGGGAGGCGAATGGGCGGCTCGTCTATGTGGCAGCGACGCCGGGGGACGTGGCAAGTCATCTGACCACGAAGTTGAAGCAGACATAACGATGTCACGAACGGTGCAAGACGTATTGGAGTTCGACAAGCTGCGGGAATTGTTGCGGCTGAGGACGACGTGCGCGCCTGGGCGGCGCGCCGTGAACGACCTCGAACCGCGGATGGATCGCGCGGCTTTAAAATTGGTGTTTGCGCTGATTCGCGAGGCAGCCGAGTGGCTCCGCGCGGGGCGCGAGCTGGGATTTGGTGCGCTGGTCGATCCGCAAGGCTGGCTGGAACGCATCGAAGGGACGGGCGCGGTGCTGGAGCCGGGCGACTTCCTGGATGCGGCGTCGCTGCTGGAAACGGCAGCGTGGCTGCGGCAACAGTTTCGCGAAGAAACGGCGAAGTTTCCTTTATTGGCGGCACGGGGTGCTTCGCTGGGTGATTTTCGAGAAATGCAAGCGGCCATCCGCCGCTGCGTCTTGCCGAACGGCGAGATCAAGGATGATGCGTCGGCGGCGCTGCGGCGAATCCGCGCGAGCATTACGGAAACCCGCGAGAGCATCCAAAGAAATTTGAAGCAGATTTTGCGCGCGCGAAACGCGGAAGCAGGGGAAGACTACGTTACGCTGCGAAACGATCGCTTCGTGATTCCCGTGCGTGCCGAGCATCGGAGGAGCATTCCCGGCGTGGTGCACGGAGCCAGCGCGACGGGGCAAACGGTCTTCCTGGAGCCGTTCGAAACCGTCGAAGCCAACAACCAACTGGTGCAGCTTGCCGAGGATGAAGCTGCGGAAATTCTGCGGATTTTGCGCGAGCTCACTGAGAAATTGCAAATGATCCGCGGGCCGCTCCTCACTGCTGCAGGGACCATTGCGGAGCTTGATAGCGTGTTTGCACGGGCGCGATTCGCGGGGGAATTTGACGCCGCGATGCCCGAGTTTTCTGCAACGAATGAATTGCGTTTGGAAGGCGCGCGCCATCCGGTGCTGGAGGACAAACTCCGCAAGGAAAATCGCGCCATTGTACCCATGACGCTAACCCTCGGCGGCGAAGAACGCGTGCTGGTCATCAGCGGACCAAACACGGGCGGCAAAACAGTGGCGCTGAAGACCACGGGAATGGCGGCGCTCGCGGCGCAATCCGGAATTCCGGTGGCGGCGCAGCACGCGGTGCTGCCGCTTTTCGACCGCGTCCTGGTGGACATCGGCGACGAGCAATCGATCGCGGCAGATTTGTCTACTTTCTCAGCCCACATGCTGAATTTGAAAACCATGCTGGAGGCGGCGACGCCGAATTCTCTTGTGCTGGTGGACGAGATGGGCACGGGAACCGCGCCGGAGGAAGGCGCCGCCCTGGCGGTGGCGCTGCTGGACGAATTTCGCGCCAAGAACTGCATCGTGCTGGCAACGACGCACCATGACCGGCTGAAGACCTATGCCTCGACCACCCCAGGTGTGGTGAACGCGGCAGTGGAATTCGATGACGTGAAGCTGCGACCCACATACCGCTTGATGGTAGGCGTGCCGGGCGGCTCGAGCGGAATCGCGATTGCGAGGCGGCTGGGGATGGCCGCAGGAATCATCGAGCGCGCAAGGTTGTTATTGACGCCCGAATCGCGTGAAGCCGCGGACCTGATCGCTTACTTGCACCGCAGCCGCGACGAATTGGATCGCATGCAAAAACAAATGGTGGAAGAGCGGCATGCGCTAGAAGAAGAACGCAAGAAGCTGCGCACCGAGTGGGTGGAACGCCAGCAGAAGCGCATTCGCGATCTGGAAACGCAGTTCGCGGAAATGCAGAAGCGCTTTGACGAAAACGTTTCGCGAGTTGTCGAAGCGGTAAAAGAACGCGAGCTTCGCGCACAGGTGGAAAAAACGGCGCGGCGGAAAATGCAGGACGTGCGAGGCGAGGCTCGCGAAGAGCTCAATGCCGCCGTCGTGCAGACCATCTCGGAATCGCAAGCTGATCTGGGTGCGAATGCCGCTTCCTTGGAGACGGTGAGCTTGGACCGGCTGCAACCGGGCACGAAGATTCGCGTGCGCGGATTCAGCAAGCCGGTGATGTTGCGGCGGATCGATGGATCGTCCGCGGAAATCGAAGCCGGACCACTGCGGATGAAAGTGGCGCTGGGCGAAATTACAGGCATTGAAGGTGCTGCTCCGGTGCCAAAATCAACTTCGCCAGCCGCAAAGCTGCAGAGCGTGACGGTGACTTCGCAGCGCGGCGACGCCGGCGTCTCCGATGAAATCAATGTGATTGGCATGACCGTGGAAGAAGCCACCGACCGCCTGGACAAATTCCTGGACGACGCCGCACTGGCACACAAGGCGCGAATCAGGATCATCCATGGACACGGAACGGGCGCGCTCCGCAAGGGGATTGGTGAGTTTCTGGCTTCGCATCCGTTGGTTGAGAAACATTCGTTTGAAACGGAGGAGCACGGAGGGCAAGCAATCACCATCGTGGCGTTGCAAAGATAGGAAATGAGAATCAGAAATTGGAAATTAGGAGGTGGACCAGGACCCGAAAGTTGCCTGTGGAAGGATGTATGCGGCCCTGTTTGCTATACTCGCCGCGCTCCGAAAGCCAAATTCACAACGAGGTGCCTGGATGAAATTGTTTAAGCATTCAAAATCGTACGCAAGAACAAGTCCGGAAATCAGCCGATGGGGAGCGGGCTTCGTGGCAATTCTGATGATCTTGGCCGGAATGGCAATCACGACGGTCGCGCAGGCGCAAGCGCCTAAGAGGACAGTAATTCGCGCGGGGCGTGTGCTGAATGTGCGCACGGGTGAATTGCGCGCGAATCAGGCGATCGTGATTGAAGGCGACAAAATTTCGCAGCTCTCGCCCTCCGCCGAGGTAAGAGCGGCTGTGGGAGACACGACGATCGATCTGCCGGATGCCACGCTGCTGCCCGGTCTGATCGACATGCACACGCATTTGACCTTTGAACTGAGTTCGCTCTCGTATGAAGGATTGAAAATTTCCACGGCGCGCGAAGCGCTGCATGGCGCGAGGAACGCGCGGCGGACGCTCGAAGCGGGGTTTACCACCGTGCGCAACCTCGGCGCGAAAGACTACGCGGACATTGCGCTGCGCGACGCGATTAACGATGGCGACGTGGTTGGGCCGCGCATCGTGGCCTCGGGACCGGCCATGGGAATCACTGGCGGCCACTGTGACGAAAACTTGCTGCCGCCGGCTTTTCATTTTCAAGGAGGCGGGGTGGCGGACGGCGTGGAGGCGGTGCAACATAAGGTTCGCGAAATCATTAAGTACGGCGCGGACGTGATCAAGATTTGCGCTACTGGCGGCGTGTTATCGAAGGGCGATGATCCGAACGCTTCGCAATACACGCTGGAGGAAATGAAGGCGATCGTGGCGGACGCCCACCGGCTGGGGCGCCGCGTGGCCGCGCATGCGCACGGAGCGGAGGGCGTGCGCTGGGCTTCGGAGGCCGGTGTCGATTCGGTCGAGCATGGCCACCTGACGGACGACGCAGCAATCGCAACGCTCAAAAAAAACGGAACGTATCTAGTGCCAACGCTTTTTCTTGGCGAATACATGGAAAAGAACCTGGATCGCAGCGACGTGCCGGAGTATTCAAAGCAAAAGATGCGCGATGTGATCGCCGCCATGCGCAAGAATGTCGGGAAGGCGTTTGCAGCAGGAGTGAAAGTGGCGCTCGGGACGGATGCGGCCGTCTATCCCCATGGGCTTAACGCCGGAGAGCTTCACGTTTACGTCCAATTAGGAATGACGCCCCTGGCAGCCATCCAGACCGCCACGATCAACGCCTCCGATTTGCTCGGGCCGAAATATCTCGTCGGCTCGCTGGAAGCAGGGAAGTGGGCCGACGTTATTGCCGTTGACGGCGACCCGACGAAGGATGTCACTCTCCTCGAGCATGTAAAATTCGTGATGAAGGCTGGCGCTGTCTACAAGAACGAATATGCGAAGCGCTGACCTTCGCCAAAGAACAGAATGGCAGAAGCCGGATCATTTGCGGATCGGGTAAAGCAGCAAGCGGACATCGTCCGGGTTGTCGGCGAATACGTCCGCCTGAAAAAAAGCGGGCAAAATTTTACCGGGCTGTGTCCCTTCCATGCGGAAAAATCGCCGTCGTTCGCGGTGCATCCGACGAAACAGATTTATCACTGCTTCGGATGCGGCGTGGGCGGGGACGTTTTCAAGTTTGTGATGGAAATGGAGAAGTGCGCATTTCCCGAAGCGATTCGCATCGTGGCGGAGAAGTGCGGGATCGCCGTTCCCCGGCAGAAGGAGCGCTCGCCCGAGGAGCGCAAAGAGAATCAGCAGCGAGCCCTGCTGGTTGAGATGCACCGCGAGGCGCAGACTTTTTTTGTGAAGCAGCTCGAAGGGACGCTGGAAGGAAAAGCAGCGCGGGCCTATCTGGAGGACCGCGGGCTGGATAAGGACGCCATCGCGCGGTTCGGAATCGGATACGCGCCGAGCGGTGGCGACGCTCTGCTGTGCCATTTGAAATCCAAGTACAACGAAAAGTTGCTCGCCGAATCCGGGCTGGCCTCGCGCGACCAAACTGCCGGGCGACTGTTCGACCGTTTCCGGCGGCGCATCACATTTCCCATCGCGAATGAATCAGGAAAAATCGTGGCGTTCGGCGCGCGCGCGTTGGGCGACGACATGCCGAAATATCTCAACTCGCCCGAGACCCCGATCTATTCCAAGAGCAACGTGCTGTATCACATGGACCGCGCGAAGGAAGGAATCCGGCGGCAGGAATTCGCAATCCTGGTAGAAGGCTACATGGATGCCATCGCCGTGGCGCGCGCGGGGATCAGCAACGTGGTAGCAAGCTGCGGTACGAGCCTGGCGGAGCCGCAGATCAAGCTGCTGCAACGGTTCACCAAACGCGTGATCGTAAATTACGATCCGGACATGGCGGGCCAAACCGCAACGGAACGTTCGCTTGCTCTGTTGCTCGAACAGGATTTTGAAGTGCGCGTGCTCGCGCTGCCTCCGGTAGGCAACAAAAAAGCTGATCCAGATTTATTCATTCGCGAGATGGGGGCGGAGGCGTACCTCAAATTGCTGAAAGAAGCACCGCCGTACGTGGACTACCTAATTGCGAGGGCGCGGCAAATGGATTTGTCGACGGGAGAAGGGAAGCTGCGCGCGGTGAATTTTCTCCTCCCGTACGTCCAGAAGATTCCAAACCGCATCTTGCGCTCCGAGTGGGCCACGCGCATCGCCCAGCAGCTCCGTTTGGAGGAGCCGGTGCTGCGCGCCGCTTTGAGCAAGGCGGCTACGGAACGTCGCAGCCAAGTAAAGACCCAGCCGGAACTCGTCGCGCGCGCCGCCAAGCCCGTCGAGCGGCGGCTGATACGAATGCTTGCGGAAGCGGAAGGCTTCCGGCAGGAGCTTGCCAAGCAACTGCAAAATGCACGTCTTTATCATGGGCTGGAAACGGAGAAAATCTTCGCGGCGCTGGTGATCGCCAGCTCGTCCGGCCAGCCGGTGCAAGCTGCCGAAGTAGGAGCGATGCTGGAAGACCGCGACCGGCGGCTGCTCTTCGAGATTTTGTTCGAGGAAGCCAACGAACCGACTTGGGAAGAAGCCCAGAGCTGCATCGAGGCGCTGCAGCACCGGCAAGCGGAGCGAGAGCTGGCCGACGTGCAGCGCAGCATCGAAGCAAACCCGGCCGCACCGGAGCTTCGCGGCCTGCTAGAGAAAAAACAGGAATTGATGCGCCGGCTCGCCGCAGCGAGGTGACCAGCGAAGCGCTCACGGATGTGAATCGGAGCGGCTAACCGGCCCCTCCCCCGGTTGTAAGTTGCATCTAAAGAACTTAGAGTTTGCGTAAGTGGTTTAAAATCAACACTTGGCGGGCGTTTGTATAAGTGTTGATTCTGAAGAAGTTGCTCATGGCGAAAGGGAGAACTCTGGGACCGCGAATTTCGACGGGACACGGCCACGACGGGATCAGCCGGTCTCAAACTAAATCAATGCACAGGGAATCGCGCAGATTTACCTAACAGGTAGTATACTCAAATTATAACAGAAGTCAAGAGAAAAAGTAGGAGCGCGGTGACAGATTCCGGCTTTCGAGCCTCGAAACTGGGGTGACATTCCGGGCTACGCGGAAGGAGCAGCTCGTCGGCGGATCAGCCAGGCTGTGAGCGCCAGTAGCGCGGCGGGCACGCAAATCCATAGGAGCTCACTTTGGAGAACCGCAAGACCTCGGTCTGTAAAAAACCGTCCAACGCCAATCGGCGACACTCGAATGGGGGTCCAGGGAAGGAAAAAACGGTGGTTGTCGAACGGGGAGAAGAAGGCCACGCCCAGACCGCCGTCGGTCATAGCGTCCAGGAAACCATGGCTGGCGGTCGCTAGGAAGAAATAGACCCACATGGGGAGCCGGGTTAGGCCCGATGCGACTCGCCGAAATCCGATAAACATTACAATACTCGCCAGGAGAGCGGCAAAAAGAAGTGAGTGCGTGAACCCACGGTGGCCCCAGAAGTCACCGTAATGGATGCCCAATCAGAATCCGATCACATCAAAGTCGGGAATCACCGAGCAAAACATGCCCGCGACCCAAACTCGCTTTGGCGTACCTGAGCGGTAGAAACAGGCCCCTATGCCGAAGGCTGCAACCCCATGCGAGAACGCGGAAGCCATCCCAAACCCCTTGGAGAGTAAGCCCTGAGCGTCAAGTCTTGCACAGAAATCCACGAATTAAAATGTTGACGATACGGGACTTAAGCGTGTAGCGTAATAGGGTTTTGGGAGTAACGGTTTTGCGGCTAAATGCATCTATATAACTGTGTTTAGCGGCAGGGGTCGGGCCCCAAAAGTGCGGGAAGCGGGCAACGCACGGGGCCGGCGGCAGACAAGCGGCGCGGTGCACAGATTTTCAAATAAAAATGCGAGAAATCTCCTGGGGAATGATCCCCTTGGTTTGCGCCTACGCGCGAGCCTGTGCGTGTCTATGCGAAACGCGGACTCCGGCCTGTCCGGAGAGTGCCTGGAATTGCGGCAAGTAATTGGGAGGAATTTGTGGCAGCAGTAGGCCTTGAAGAAAAATATGATGCAGTACGGCAGCTCATTGCCGTGGGCAAAGAGCGGGGCTACCTGCTCTACGACGAAGTAAACGATTCGCTTCCGGCAGAGGTCCATTCCTCCGAAGAAATCGACGATCTCCTCACCACCTTTGAGCGCAACGGCATCGAGATTTATGAGGACCAGGCTTCGGCGAAGGCCGCGCGGGCGGTGGAAGTTTCCGTCGATGGCGGCGACCACGAAGTCGTCGTCAAGGACGATGCCCATTCAGACGAAGGCAGCAGCGACCTTGACCTGACGCCCGGTTCGCTGGAAAAGACCAACGACCCCGTTCGCATGTACCTGCGCGAAATGGGCACTGTGCCGCTCCTGACGCGCGAGGGCGAAGTCACCATCGCCAAGCGCATCGAGCGCGGGCAACTCGTGGTGATGAAGTCCATCACACGCTCGCCGATCGTCATCAAGGAACTGATCGCCGTTGGCGATGACTTGCGCAAAGGCGTGCGGTCCATCAAGGAAATCGTGCAGTTTGACGATGAAGAGCTGACCGAAGAAAAGATCGCCAATAAGACCAAGCAAACCCTCAAGTACATCGACAAGATCGCGAAACTGTACGAAACCGCGCTGAAGCAGGCTGCAAAGCTCGACAAAACACTGAAGTCCAAGAAGCGGTCCTACATCCGCGCAAAGTGGGATGTGGCGCGGACGCGCGTGCAGATTTCACTGGCTATTCGCGACATTGATTTCAATCCGTTTGAAAAAAAGCGGCTGATCGACAAAATGCGCGGCACGGTGGAGCGGCTGCAATCGCTGGAGCGCGAAGCCGGGCGCCTGGAGCGCCGCGCGGACGTGGCCAAGGGCGAAGTCGCGGCGGAGGCCCGCAAGGAATTGCGCACGCGCCGCACCGAACTGAAAGACATCGAGGAAGCTAGCGAAGTCGGGCTCACCGAGCTAAAGCGCACCCTGACCTTCATTCACCGCGGCGAAGCGGAAGCCGAGCAGGCCAAAAAAGAATTGATCGAAGCCAACCTCCGGCTGGTTGTTTCGATCGCCAAGAAATATACCAACCGCGGATTGCAGTTCCTCGACCTGATTCAGGAAGGCAATATCGGCTTGATGAAGGCCGTGGACAAATTCGAGTGGCGTCGCGGATACAAGTTTTCAACCTATGCGACGTGGTGGATCCGGCAGGCCATCACGCGCGCGATCGCCGATCAGGCGCGCACGATTCGTATTCCCGTGCACATGATCGAGACGATCAACAAGCTGGTGCGCACCAGCCGCCAGCTCGTGCAGGAACTCGGCCGCGAGCCGACCAGCGAAGAAATCGCCAAGCGCATGGACATTCCCGTGTCCAAGGTGCGCAAGATCCTGAAGATCGCGCAGGAACCGATTTCGCTCGAAACGCCGATCGGCGAAGAGGAAGATTCGCACCTGGGCGATTTCATCGAAGACAAGGCCGTGGTTTCGCCGTCCGATGCAGTCATCAACCTGAACTTGAAGGAACAGACTTCCTCGGTGTTGAAGACGCTGACGCCACGCGAAGAAAAAGTCATCAAGATGCGTTTCGGCCTGGACGACGGCAGCGAGCACACGCTCGAAGAAGTCGGGCAGTCGTTTGCGGTCACCCGCGAACGCATCCGGCAGATCGAAGCCAAGGCGCTGCGCAAGCTGCGTCACCCGTCGCGTTCGCGCAAGCTGCGCGCGTTCCTTGAGGGTCCCTCGCGCGATTACCTGTAAGAAGGTCAGACCGTTTTGAGCGTAAGCGCGCCTTAGGATTTGGGCGCGCTTTCAGCTGTTGGATTCGCGTGATTCTTCGGTGGAAAGTACTTCTTTACGCCTCCCGGCTGGGTTAGAAAGTGAAATTTGATCCAGACGTTGTCTTCTTCGCCGTTCTTCAGTCGGCGATAGACCCAAGCGCAAGGGTAAGACTCCCCGCTATGGTCCTCGTACATGATGGGAAGCGCATTCTCACCAGCTACGTCGGAATCTCTAACCCAATGTGCCGGATGAATACGCTTCATTACCTCTCCAATGTAGGCGCCCCATAGATGGGCCGCATCAGTGATTTCTATTTCCGCCATGGGATGTGTCTTTTGCATTTCGTATTTTGTCGCGAGTATTTTTTCCACCTCTTTGACGGAATCAGGACTGTAATCAAGGGTAACGCCGTAGCTTGAACCTGCGCGCTTCACCGCTTGCGCCGAGAGCGAAGCCATGTACGTGTCGATATTTTCAGCCAAGTCGTTTTTGCGGGACTGTCTGCACGAAGAAGCGAGGAGTGTGATGCCCAGAAGAAGGATCGCGATGCGAGACATTCAAGTCAACTCCTGACCTTTTCTTGCGGAGTCCGCAGAAATCGCGTCAACAGGCGGATGATCCAGACGGCTACGAATGCGAGAAAACCCGCGAGGATATACCACATTCGCGAAATATCAGGCCGATTCTGCGGGTCCAAATTGGACTTGATGGCGTAGTCGAAAGTAAGAATGATGATCAGGAAAACGGCCCAGCCGAACCACGCAAAATAGTTGTTCAGGAATGCCTGCGTTTCGGCGAGACGATCTGGCGCCAGCCAATATTGTTTGTTCGGAAGATTGATCAGTTGAGGCGGCAGTGCGGAAATAATGCGCGAAATTCCAAATCCAATTACTGCGGCGAGAACACTTACGCCCACAAATACCGTAAAGAAAGCCGGTTTGCTCTGCCAGCCGTTGGGGATGCCGCGCCCGTTGAAGTGGGAAGCCACGACATCGGGAAGCTGCGAATAGTACGACGGAAAATGAATGACCGAATACACCGCCAGCGCCACGAATGATAATTTGGGCAGCCGCGAATCCATATAGCCTCTACGTTCGAGACTAGCCGATGCCCCGCGGTGCCGGCGAAAAAACCTGACCTGCGATGCGAATCGGTTAGTCCAAAGTTGCATGTATCGCGATCCAGCGCGCGTATTAGAATGGTGACGAATGGTTGGGGGCGGATGAAGAACACGCAAAAGATTACCGCGATTGCATTAGTCCTGCTCTTGGGCGCGACGGTTTACGGGATAATTCGCACCACAGAGGCTCCCAAAGCGCCATCGTTGCAAGGTCCGGGGAAACACGGCGCCGCCACGGAGGCGTCCTTTGTCGATCAGTCGCCGTTGAAGACTGCGCAGGATCTGGCGCGGCTGCCCATTACGTCTGAGGAACAGCCTCTAGCGCAAGATGCCCTGCGCGTTGCCGATTATGAAGTAGACCTGGCGTTCGCTCAGGCGCTGCATGACGTCAAGGAACATCCGCCCGCCCTTTCCGAGGAAGCCAAACAGATTCAAGCGCAGCTGCAAAAGGCAGAAAAAAACCTGGAAGCCGACAAAGCGCGCGTGGAGCAGTTGACCGCCGCAGAAGCCAAAGCCACCGGAGACAAAAAGGACGAACTGGGAGACCAGTTGGAATTGATGGAGGCTCAGGTCGAACTGGATGAAGACGAAGTCGACGACGCGAAAAGGGATTTGATCCGCGCGGGAGGCGATCCCCAGGATCGCATCCAGGAGATGGTTCAAGAGCACAAGGCCGCGGCGCATAATGTGCCGGCTGTCGCGGCACAAAGCGCACTCGTCGCGGGATGGGGCCTGATCCACCGGTACCAGGAATGGTCGGCCCTGCACCAAAAGCAGCTCCAGCTGTGGCGCGCCAAGCAAGCTGCCGAAGATGCGGCGGCTGCGCTCTCCAAGCAGCACGACACATTGGAAGCAAAGATCGACGCGGAAAAATTAGCCACACCGCAGCTCGCCCATCATTCCAAGAAATCCAAACAGGTATCTCCGGCGAATACGCAGGCGCCTGTAAATCTCGAAGACGGCGCATTGCTCGAGAAGACCAAGCAGATTTCTTTCGACCAACGAGCCCTGACGACCTACGACAAACGCATCGACGCGCACAAACAATTGGCGGATACCTACGGGCAGTGCATCACCATCGTGGCCTCGCGGCAGCGCGCGGAGGTACGCCAGGCACTGTGGGGAGTCCTCGTCATTTTGGCGATCCTTCTGGTAAGCGTGTATTTCAGCACATTGATGGACAAGGTTGTTAGCCGGCTCACGATGGACCGACGTCAGATCCAGACGCTTCACACCGTCACTCGCGTAGCGGTGCAAGTGACTGCCGTGCTCCTCATCCTTTTGGTGGTTCTCGGTCCCCCTGGGCAGCTTGGCACGTTCCTGGGGCTCGCGGGCGCGGGCCTGACGGTTGCGCTGAAGGACTTCATCGTGGGCTTCATTGGGTGGTTCGTGCTGATGGGGAAAAACGGCATTCGCCTGGGCGACTGGGTGGAGATCAACGGCGTGTCCGGAGAAGTCGTCGAGCTAGGGATGTTTCATACCGTGCTACTCGAAACCGGAAATTGGACCGACACCGGCCATCCGACCGGACGTCGCGTGACCTTCACGAATAGTTTTGCCATCGAGGGCCACTACTTTAATTTTTCCACTTCCGGCCAGTGGCTTTGGGACGAATTGCAGGTGGTTCTTCCTACGGGACAGGATCCCTACCCGATTATCGATGCAATTCAGAAAAAGGTCGCGGAGGCTACGGCGGACAGCGCGAAGCAAGCCGAGAAGGAATGGCAGCGCGCCGCGCGTTCTCGGGACATGAGTTCACTTTCCGCTGCGCCGGCCATTAATGTCAAACCAATCATCGGCGGTGTCGAAATCGCCGTGCGTTACGTCACGCGCGCCAACGAGCGCTACCAGTTGCGCGCCAAACTTTATCAAGCGGCCGTTGATTTGCTCGGCGGAAAGAATGTCCATCTGCCACCATCGCCTGCTCCCGCGCCCTCTTCTGATTAGCGTCCAGCCAATTTAGGAAGGCCATCACTAGATCCTGCTTCTTGCGCGAACTTGTTCCGACGTCAGGCCAAGTGTTCTAACCGGTCATCGCATGAGTTGGCGCGCACGAATGGCAGAAACCGTCGCCCCCGCGTAAAGCAGCGCCAGCAGCGCGTACCCAGCGATCAAGCCGGCTCCCTGCGCCACCCATCCGAGCGCAATACTCATGGAAAGCTGCACAACAGTCGTTAGAATCGCCATCGCGGATTGTGTGCGTCCCATGAAATGCCGCGGCACGATGGACATCAGCGAAGACTGCGCTACTACGCCGCCTAGCGCGCGGCAAAATCCAAACAGAATCTGCATCGTTACTGCACCAATGAGGAAGGCGACGAACGGAGTCGCCATGTGACCCACTGCTAGTCCGGCGCACGCGGCTACATAAAGGGGCATGCGCAAAACCGCGGGAAGCTGGCTGGCTAGCAATCCTCCGATGATCGCGCCGGTTGCCCAACCAGCTTCAAGGAATCCTAGCCCGCGCGGGCCCGCATGCAGGATGTCGTTTGCCAGGGCGACAAGCACGACGTTGGCGCTTACCACTCCAGCCATCATCACGGAATGCGTGATGCCCAGCGCGCGCACCAGAGGCTGTTCCTTGAGGTACGCGAAGCCTTCCTTCATGTCCGCATAAACGGCGAGGGAAAGGCCGGCTTCCGCGACTTCCGGATTTTCGCCGGTTTCGAGCGCCTCGGCGGTTGCCTCGGTCGCTTCGTCATATTCACGAGGATACTTCTGATGTATCCGCGGCGAGACGTAGCCGCGGCGCACCTGATACAAGCAATAGGCCGATACAAAATAAGTCGCGCCGTCAATTGCCAGGATTCCCGCAATACCGACAGAGTTGTAAAGGAAGCCGACGAAAGCTCCGGCGATGAGCATGCCGCTTTGCACTCCGACGAGTACCGCGGCGTTCGCGCCCGTGAATTGGCTGGGCGGAATCACCTCTTGCACCAGCGCGTTCACCGTGGCCCAGTACATCGCCGATCCCGTCCCGGTGATCAGCGTCATTGCATACAAATGCCAAAGCTGCAGATGGCCGCGCCAAGCGATATATGCAGTCGCCAGCACGAAAAAGCCGCGCATCAGATCGAGCAAGACGCCCAGGTATCGCCGGTCGAGGCGGTCAATCAAGACGCCGCCCAGGAAGGGAACGAAAAGCCCCGGGATGGTCATGACGACGACCTGCCAACTGACCTTCACCGTGGAATGCGTCACGGCGAGGATGTACCAGCTCACGCCTGCGAAGTTCATGCCGCTGCCGAAGAGCGAGACGAACATGGCAAAAAAGAAATAGCGGAAGCCGCGTTGCGCCCAGATCAGCTTCCAGTCGACGGTGTTTGTAATCGCGGTTGCCATGGAACCTCATAGCTTACTATTGTGTGTGTCGCCGAGGGTTGCCGCAGACTGCGGCGAGTCACGGTCAACAACAATTTGGCCGGCGAGGCAGGTACTCTCCCGATGGGAAACGAAGCGAGTTGCACGATTCAGTTTGGCAAACAGCGGTCCGAAGGGAAGGCGTTGCTGGAAACGAGCGAGGTACTTTTTCGCGGTGACTTCCGGTTGAGGATTCCTTTTTCCGCGGTCAAATCGGCAAAAGTTGTCGACGGTGAACTTCGCCTTCAGACTGCTGAAGGCCTCGCGGTTTTTCATCTTGGCGCGGCCGCTGAAAAGTGGTGTGACAAGATTCTTCATCCGAAGTCGCGCATGGAAAAACTCGGCGTGAAGCCGGGAGCACGAGTGTCTTTGTTCGGCGAGTTCGAGCCGGAATTCCTTCATGAAGTCATGAAGCTTACAGAGACCGTGAACAGGGGGAAGATCGCGGTGAACTCGGAGTGGATCTTCCTTGCAGCTGATTCAAAGCAAGAGCTCGGCACCCTGCCGAAAATTTCGAAAGCGATGAAGGGCGCGGCCGCCGTCTGGGTCGTTTACCCCAAGGGTCAAAAGCACATCACCGAAAATGACGTGCTCGCCGCCGGCCGCAAGGCTGGCTTGAAGGATGTGAAAGTGGTGGGCTTTTGCGCGACGCACACGGCGCTGAAATTTGTCATCCCGCTGTCTAACCGCTAGTCGGTTCTTAGTTCACAAGTGGCGGCGCAAAGCGCAACATTTTTGCCGAGATCTTCAGCGTCATAGAAGACTGGCACTTCCATGTCCTCATACAATTCCCACGACTCGTCGGTCCCGCCGCCTCTGACGAGCCGCCCTGTGGCATCCTTGAACTCGTATCGTATTTTGCTTTGCCGACGTTTCCCACCGCTCAGCTCTTGGTGAGTAACGATGGCGATGGCGAGTTCTCCTTCGCTCAATAGCTTTCGATCTCTCCGGGCGCTGCGTATTGTCGTTATTCCAATGACCGACCATATCAAAGCGAACAGTAGGAGGGGGCCAAGGTCGCGAAGAGTGACGAGGGGGCTAGAAACCGCGATCTCGTCCCGCACGATCGGAAATCCGAAGTAGATTATGAACATCCACGAAATTGGAAATGCGATAGTAATTACGCGGGCTACTGGCTTGAGGCGTATCCGGCGAGGCTTTGCTAGGCTCCACAGGTATTGATGCGGATTGGCGCGAGCCTGTTTGATACTTTCCTTGGCGGCCATAACCGAAGGCAGTGCATTCGCGTAGACCGCCGTAGGGTGTGAGGCTTCAAGCATTCTCAGCTTCCGCCAGGAGGCAAAGGCTCCGCCGACTAAGAAGACGGACAAGAAGAGAAAAGGGAAGAGAGTGAATCCGGATTTAGATATGTAGCCGACGAAAGCAAAGAAGGATGCAAATACCAGCAAGGTCCAAGGCAGTTGCCTTAAGGATTTGCGCTCTATTTCTTTTGCAAGTTGCAAGTTCCAGCCACAGAACGAGCAGTATGGTTTCGAAGTGCCCCAAAAACCAGAACCACCAATCACCTCCATTCCGCACTTGGGACACATCACCTTTTTCATATATGAAATGTATAACTCTCTCGCGTTTGCTTATCGAGAGAAAGTTTCACGATTCTGCGTTCCTGCGTATCGCTTCTGGACTTTCAACTTTCGACTGTCAACTTCTTTTCCGGCGCGCTAGAATCCCCTCACTGAAATATTCCTTGTTGTTCGTGCGTAGTGCTTCCCAGAAAGCAGTTCTACGCAACCTCGTGGTGGAGGAAGTTAATGGCAACGACAACTGCCGTTCCCCCGGCTGCGCCTGCGCCGCAGCCCCAGATGAGCGCGCTAAGCCGCATCGTGGGCGTATTTTTTTCTCCGGGCGCCACCTTTAGGGATATAGCCCTGGGGCCAAACTGGATCGCGCCCATGATTCTACTGATCGTGATCTGGTTCGGCCTATGTGCCACACTCGTCAAACGCGCGGATTGGGTCGACTATACCAAGCAGCAGATAGAGAAAAACAAGTTTGCCGCCTCACAGATCGAGTCTTTGCCAGAGGCCCGGAAGGAGGCCGCATACGAACAAGGCGCTCAAAGATCGAAAATCTCCCAGTATGTAAGGGGAGTTATCGGCTGGCCGCTCTTGATCCTGTTCTCAGCGGTCATCAATTTTGCCGCCTTCAAGCTCATTGGAGGAATCAGAACGAATTTCGGGACGGCGTTCGCCATCACGGCTTTCGCCCATCTTCCAATGTCGCTTCGAGAACTTTTGGCAATTCCAGTTACGTTCTTGAAAGATCCCCAGAGCATCGATCCGCAGAACTTTTTGGCGTCGAATGTAGCGGCTTTCCTTGGAGATGGTGCTCCCGTTTGGCAGCTTATCTTTTTTGGCAGCCTGGACATTTTCTCGATCTGGTCAATCATCCTAATGGCGATTGGGTTTTCCGCCGCAGACCCAAAGAAAGCGCCGATTGGGAAGGCTCTTGGAATTGCGTTCGGAACGGCATTCTCCTTTATTCTACTCTTCACCATGATTGCGTGGATTTTCCTCTGATAGACTCGCCATGTGAGTTTTTCCTTTGAAGTAGTCAAGACCGAATCCTCCGGCGCGCGCCGCGGCCGCCTGAACACACCGCACGGCTCAATCGAGACTCCGTTTTTCCTGCCGGTGGGCACGCAAGCCACGGTGAAGGGCCTGCGCAACGAAGCCCTCGAAGAGCTCGGCGCGGAAATCATCCTGGCCAACACCTATCATCTTTATCTGCGTCCCGGCCATGAACTCGTCCGCCGGCTTGGCGGCCTGCACAAATTCATGTCCTGGCCGCGCGCGATTCTCACCGATTCCGGCGGCTACCAGGTCTTCAGCCTTTCCGAATTGCGAAAAATAACCGACGAAGGCGTGCACTTTCGTTCCCATCTCGACGGCTCCGAGCATCTTCTCACGCCGGAAAAGGCCGCAGAGATTCAGCTGGCGCTGGGGTCGGACGTCGCCATGGTCCTCGACGAGTGCATCGAGACGCCGGCGCCTCGTGAAAAAGCCGAAGCCGCGCTGAAGCGCACCACGGAATGGGCCCGGCGCGCGCGCGTCTATTTTCAGGAATGCGCTCGTCGTAACGGCGATCTCAGCCAATGGCAGTTCGGCATCGTGCAAGGCGCGACGTTTGCAGATTTGCGGCGCGCGAGCGCCCGTCAGCTTCTCGAACTCGATTTTCCTGGGTACGCGGTTGGCGGCCTGGCGGTCGGCGAACCACATGAAACGACTTGCGAAATGACTGCTGAAGTCACTGTACTGCTGCCCAAGGATCGTCCGCGCTACCTGATGGGGGTGGGCCGCCCTGAGCAGATCGCCGATTATGTCTCGCTTGGCATCGACATGATGGATTGCGTGCTCCCCACGCGCGCTGCGCGCCACGCTTGCCTCTATACTAGCGAAGGGCGCGTCCTGATCAAGAACGCGCGCTACGCGCAGGATCAACGCCCCATTGATCCTCGGTGCGCGTGTTCCGTTTGCGGACGCTACTCGCGCGCCTACGTTCGTCACCTGTTTGCAGCGGGAGAACTCACTGCCGCGATTCTCGCCACCCATCACAACGTCCACTTTTACCTTGACATAATGCGCCGAATCCGCGAGGCTATCGAGTTTGAGAACCTGGCGAATTTCTCAGCAGAGATGCACGCGCGCTATGCTGCGGGCCCAGCCTGAACCGGGATGTAGCTCGGGCCGGGATGTATCCCCACTTGCTCGGGAAGCTTGAGGTTTTTGAATCCGAGAGGCACGCGAGCCATCCGCGGGGCACCAAGACGAATCGAAGAGAAGTCAGTGAGCAGGAGCGCGGGTGATGTTCCGCCGCTAGGTCTCTCTATCTTTTGTAGTCTGGAAGGTACGCCCGGCGTGGTGGCGCCAAGAACTCACAACGAAGTTAAGGATTAGTTCAACACACGATGATCGCAGCTATGATTCTTCAGGCTTCTGGCGGCAGCGGCTTTGGTGGCTTCTTAATCCCGCTCGGTCTCATGTTTGCCATCATGTATTTCATGGTGATCATGCCCCAGCAGCGCCAGCGCAAGAAAACGCAGGAAATGCTCAGCGCACTCAAGGCCGGCGATAAAATCATCACCAACGGTGGCATCTACGGCACCGTCAACGGCATCGATGGCGATTCGGTCATTCTTAAAATCTCCAGCGAACCGCAGGTTAAAATCCGCGTCGCGCGTGCGGCGATTGCTCAGGTGGAGGCATCGCAAGATGCAAAATAAGCCCACCCTTAGGCGGCTTACGCGTCTTACATTCTGACCATGAACCCTAATCTGAAGTGGAAAGCGCTGTTCATCTTCGTAGTCATTCTGTTCTGCATCTATTTCCTTTTCGGCTACCCGGTGTTCCCTACGTCGGTCGCGCAGATTAAGGACAATTTCTCCAAGCAGATCAAGCTTGGCCTCGACCTCCAGGGTGGCACGCACCTGATTCTCCAGGTCCAAGTGCAGGAAGCCGTCGCGCAGGAGACAGACACGACCGTGGACCGCCTGACCACGCTGCTGCGCTCAAAAAATATTCATTACGATGAAGTGCGCCGCGTCGACGACACGCATATCCTGGTTCGCAACGTCGACTCGTCTCAAGTCGCCGAATTCCGCGACCTGGTCACCCAGCAATACAACAATGTCTGGGATCTGGCTCGCGCCGCTGGTGATCCCAGCGGCTATACGTTGACGCTGCGTCCGAGCGCAATCGCGCAAATCCAGGAATCCACGATGACGCAATCGCTCGAAACCATCGCTCGCCGCATCAACGCGCTGGGATTGACCGAGCCGACCATTCAGCCTCGCGGCGGCAGCAACGCCAACGAAATCATTGTGCAACTCCCCGGTGTGGGCGACCCCGCCGAGGCCATGGGAGTCATTCAGGCCGGCGGACAGCTTGAGCTCAGATTGGTCAAAGATCCCGGTACTTACCCCTCCGTGGCCGCCTACATGGCGCAGCACACCGTCCTTCCCCCAGCCACCGAATTGGTGATGGGCACCTCGGAAGGCCGCAACGCCAACGGGGTTACCGACAAGAGCGAAGTTTGGTATGTCCTCGATCGCGCTCCCATAGTCACTGGCCGCGACCTCCGCAGCGCTGTCGAAACGCGTAATACTTCCAACCCCGGCATGTGGCAGGTGAATTTCACGCTCTCGCCGGAAGCCGCCAAGCGCTTCGGGCCTTTCACCGAACAGAATATTCACAATCAAATGGCGATCGTCCTGGATCACAAGGTTCAATCCGCACCGGTCATTAATGGCCGGATCGATGACACCGGAATGATTGAAGGGAATTTCAGCCAGGAGAGCGCCCACGAATTGGCGCTGGTGCTCCGTGCCGGCGCGCTGCCTGCCTCCATTAAATACCTCGAAGAGCGCACCGTCGGTCCGTCGCTTGGCGCGGACTCCATCCGCCACGGCGTCCAGGCTTCTGTGCTCAGCCTCGTCGTGGTGATGCTCTTTATGCTGGTTTATTACCGCCTCTCCGGTGGCAACGCCGTGCTGGCCCTATTCCTTAACTTGGTCATTCTGCTCGCGTTTCTTGCTATGTCCGGCGCTGTCTTGACGCTGCCCGGCATCGCCGGCGTCATCCTGACGATCGGCATGGGCGTGGACTCCAACGTCCTGGTCTTCGAGCGTATCCGCGAGGAATTGCGCAACGGCAAGTCCGCGGCTGCTTCCGTTGATGCCGGTTTTGACAAAGCCTTCTTGACGATTATCGATACACACGTCACGACCGTGGTTTCGGCGGCATTCCTGGGTGTGTTCGGAACCGGGCCCATCCGCGGTTTCGCCATTACCCTGGTCGTAGGTCTGGTGGCGAACATCTTTACAGCCGTCTACGTTTCCAAAACGATTTTTCAGTATCACCTGATGAAGATGGACCGTCAGGCGGAATTGAGCATTTAAGTCGTACTAGAACTTCTGGGGCGAGTGTCCCACTCAAATCCAAACGAGTGGGCGGTGGGTTCGAGGCGTGAATTCTTCTACCCTAAGTAGAGGGTTTTACGCCGGGAACATTCCACCTCCTCCGGTGTCTAAGGAAGGGAAGTAAAGGCCGGCATGATCGAGCTCTTCAAACAGCCCAATATCGACTGGATGGGCAAAGCTAAGTATTTCTATGCCTTAAGCGGCATTCTTCTCCTCGCTGGATGGGCTTCGATTCTTTACGGTAGCGGGATTCGCTACGGAATCGATTTCAAAGGCGGCACCAACGTGGACGTGCGCTTCGCCCAGCCTCCGAATGTTGACAAGCTTCGCAGCAGTCTCGCGGCGCAGGGGCTCGGTAACACTGAAATCCAGAGCATCAGCGACATCGCCAACCCCAATTCCAACGAAGTCGTCATCTTCGTAGAGGGCAAGGGTCAGGACGATGCGACTCGCCAAGCCAGCAGGGAGAAAGTGCTGAGCGCACTCAATGCTGCCTTTGGAGTCTCGGGATCCAATCCCGATTTCAATGCCGCAACCCCAACTTCACTCGCTGCGCTGCTCACCGAAAAAGATCCCCTGCTTCTTTCCGCCAATACCGGCGATCGTTACCAGCAGCTTGCCAGGAAGCTTCTCGACTATCGCGACAAAAACGCCAACGGCGTGCTCACCAATTTCGAGGACCTCTCGAAAGTCGATGGCGTAACCGCGCCGGTCCTCGCCGCTTTGAAAAACAGCTGCGTTCTCGGTCCTTTTGGCATTCGCAACGTGGAAATCGTTGGTCCTAAAGTTGGCGCCGAGCTTCGCCAGCAGGCAATTTACGTTACCCTCTATGCTTTAGGCGGCATGCTGGTATATATTGCCTTTCGATTTCAGGGTGGTGGCTCGGTTGGCCAGGCGTTTTTTGCGCAGAGAGGGTTTGTCGGGTTCGTTCTCCGGTTGCTCGATAAAATGATTTTTGGGCTGGCCGCGGTTTTGGCCGTGTTTCACGATGTGCTGATTACCCTTGGCTTTTTCTCGCTTCTGCATTTTGAGATTTCGCTGACGGTTATCGCGGCCCTGCTTACTTTAGTCGGTTATTCCATGAACGACACGATCGTCATCTTCGATCGCATCCGTGAGAACAACCGCTTGCTGCGCAACCAGTCGTTCGCTGACGTCGTCAACAAGTCCATCAATCAGACTCTTTCGCGAACGATCTTGACCAGCGGTTTGACTTTCCTTACCGTGCTCGTCCTGTTCCTGATGGGCGGCCAGGTGCTTCGCGCTTTCTCCTTTGCTCTGGTGGTAGGGATTGTGGTAGGAACGTACTCCAGTTTTGGTATCGCTGCTCCGCTCGTCGTCGCCTGGAATCGTTGGCGCGGCCAGGGCGTGGCGGCAGGCACCGGACCCGCAGCCGGCAACAAAGCCCGCAGTAGCGAAAACGTCCCCGGGCGTCTCGCTACCGCCGGGAGGAGGTAGGACCCATGTTTGAAGAAATGGTGATTTCCAGCCCGAATCCGAAGAAGACCAACAAGGCCTGGACAGTTATCGTCTCGTCCGTCTTTCAGATCACCTTCCTGGCGATTCTGATTTTGATCCCGCTGATTTACACCGAAGCGCTCCCCAAAACCATGATGGCGACGATGCTCTCTGCGCCCCCGCCTCCGCCGCCACCCCCGCCGCCTCCCGCGGTGGCCCAGGTGGTCCATGTGAAGCCGCAGGCCCATTTGATGGATGCCGGCAAGCTCATGGCTCCCAAGGTGATTCCCAAGGAAGTCAAAATTATTAAGGAAGATGCCGAGCCCGACGTGGCTACCGGCATGACCGGTGGCGTCCCTGGCGGCGTTGCCGGCGGCTCTATGGGCGGCGTGCTTGGCGGCGTCATCGGTGGCATGGGCACGGCGCCACCGCCGCCAAAACCAAAGTTGAATGGACCGCTTCGCGTCGGCGGCAACGTCCAGGCCGCGCGCATCGTGAACCGTGTTCAGCCGGTGTATCCGCCGCTCGCGCGCCAGACCCGTATCTCCGGGACCGTGCGCTTGCACGCCATCATTGGCAAGGATGGCGCCATTACATCTTTGGAAGTGATGTCTGGCCATCCGCTGCTGCAGCAGGCTGCGCTTGATGCTGTGCGCCAGTGGCGCTATCAGCCGACCTTGCTGAACGGCGAGCCGGTGGACGTGGACACCACCATTGACGTGATTTTCTCTCTCAACCAGTAGTGCGGTCTGGCGTGCCAGTCGTGGGACAGGTGCGCCACTCCGGGTAAGTGAATTCAGCAAACTCTCGTTGCCCTCTGGCTCAGTCGGAGGGTCACTTGAAACTTAAGGAGCAAACGAATGGTAGCAACCCTGTATGCTTTTGCAGCATTCTTTCTTCAAGAGGCGCCCACTTTTGACCTCCGCAGCATGTGGGCGTCCATGACCCTCTTGGTAAAGTTCGTCGTCTTTGTCTTGTTCGCTCTTTCGGTCTATTCTTTCGGCGTGATGTTTGATCGCGCCCTGATGTACAGCGCGGCTCGCAAGCAGTCGCGTGTCTTCGTGCAGCAGGTTGCCGGCGCCCTCAAGGACGGCAAGCTTGACGAAGCCATCGCCATTGCCGAGCGCAACAAGAAGAGCCACATTGCCAAGGTGGTCGCCACCGGCCTTTCTGAGTTCCAGTCCGCTTCCCAGCAGGTTTCGGACTCCGACGTAATTGATGCCGCCAAACGTGGCCTTGAACGTTCCATCGCCATCGTCCATGCCGAAATGAAGCGTGGCCTTTCCGCCCTCGCCACCATCGGTTCGACAGCTCCGTTCGTCGGACTGTTCGGTACGGTCGTAGGCATTTTGAACGCGTTTAAAGGTATCGCCGCAAACAAGGTCACCGGTCTCTCTGCTGTGGCCGGCGGTATTTCCGAAGCGCTCGTGACCACGGCGTTTGGTCTCCTCGTGGCCGTCCCGGCCGTCTGGGCGTACAACTACTTCACCAACAAAGTGGAAGCCTTCGACGTCGAGATGGACAACTCCTCGATGGAGTTGATCAACTACTTTATCCTGCGCCGCGGCGCCAAGAAGTAACTGCCATGGCTTACAAGCCACAAGTCGGCGCTCAGATGGCGGCCCCCAATGTTATTCCCATGGCCGACATCATGCTTGTCCTGCTGATCATCTTCATGGTGGTCACGCCCATGTTGCAGAAGACTACGTCGGTGGATTTGGCGTCCACGGACAACCCGCGTGAGATGAAGGACGCGGATAAGGACGATGCCGTCGTCGTCGCCATCACCAGCGACGGCAACATCTACTTGGGCAACACGCGCATACAGAAGGAAGATATCAGCGGGCTGGTCAAGGATCATCTCGCCTCTCGTCTTGACAAGATCGTTTACGTCAAGAGTGACGCGCGCGCCAAATATGGCCGCGTTGTCGAAGTCGTGGATGAGATCCGCTCTGCCGGTGTCGATCAACTGGGTCTGCTCACCCAGAAGAACCAGAATGCAAAGTTCCCTCTTCGTCCGCCGTCCGCGGATTGAAGATCGTACTTTCTGTTGTACCGTTCGTTTGCTGATTTCTTAGTGCCGCGCCGGATCCCACCCGGCACGGTTTCACGGCTTGGGGAGCTGCTCTATCCCAGGCCCACAGGAGACTCGCTATGGGGATGGATGTTGGAGGAGAAAAGGGAGGAGCGCTCTCGTCGCCCAATGTTGTACCGTTGATCGACATTCTGCTCGTGCTGATCATTATTTTCATGGTCATCACCCCGCTCACGCCAAAGGGCCTGGACACCCTTGTTCCTCAGCCCTCGCCGAACCAGCAGCAGAACGTCGAGCTCGAGAATAAAACCGTGGTCGTCCAGATTGCCAACAATGGCAAGCTCAGGATCAACCAGGAAGACACCACTTGGGATCGCCTTGGTCCGCGCATGGAAGAAATCTTCAAGGAACGCGCCGAGAAAATCGCTTTCGTCAAGGGCGACAACGATGTACTGTTCATGGACGTCGCTCGCGCCATCGACATCATGCGCGGCGCAGGCATTGACAAGATTGGTTTGATCACCGCCAAGCTCGAAGCGGGCCAATAGTTTTTTCGCAGGTCAGAAGGGTGGGGCTTACTCCGCCCCTTTTCGATGTGAGAGTCCTCCTCGCGGGGCATTTGCCCTTTACGAGGTGGATTATGGGAATGTCAGTTGGAGGTAAGCACGGTATCGTGACGGACATGAATGTCGTTCCGTTGATCGATATCCTGCTGGTGCTCCTGGTGATCTTCATGATCATCCCGGTGTACTCCAAGGGTGAGGACGCTCTTCTCCCTCAGCCTTCCAAGGAGAAGGCTCTGGCCCCTCCGCCCGGTGGGCTGGTCGTGATTCAAGTCTTGGCGGACGGGAACCTGCGCATCAATCAAGAACCGGTAAGTTTTGATAAGCTGGGCTCCAGGATTGAGGAAATTTTCAAGTCGCGCGCAACACGCGTCGCGTTTATCCGCGGGGAGAAACCGGTCGAGTTTGGTGTGGTGGCCAACGTGATCGACGTCATGCACACCTCGGGAGTTGCGTCAGTTGGCCTGCTGACGCCGGAACTGGAAAAAGGCTTCTGACTGCTTTAAGATGCCCCTCGCAGGGCGGACGTGAATATCCGGGCGCTGGCCCCGGCCATCTTGAGGTCACGCACAGCAGGGATGGATGCTTCGATGACTCACGCTTCATCGGTGATCGGTTCCAATTCAATTCGCCGTGCTTTGACGTTCGCGGCGATCGCAATTCTTGCGGCGGGCCTCTCCGGCTGCAACAAATTGAAGGCTCGCGACCAGCTCAATAAGGGCGTCGCCGCCTTCAAGAATGCCCAGTACGACACCGCCATCGAGTATTTCAAACAAGCCAAGCAACTCGATCCCGGTTTGATGAACGCCCGCCTCTATTTGGCCACTGCCTACGCCACTCAGTACATTCCCGGCGCCCCGTCCGAGCAGAACGTGCGCCTTGGCAACGCCGCCGTTGACGAATTCAGGGAAGTCCTGCAGATTGATCCCAACAATCTCAGCGCCATCGATGGCATCGGCTCCATCCTTTTCCAGATGGCTGCCACTCCTTACGATCCCAAGAAGTTCGAGGAATCCAAGTCCTACCATCAGAAGCACATCGAGCTGAAGTCCAATGACCCCGAGCCTTATTACTGGATCGGCGTCATCGACTGGACTTTGGCTTTCCGTGCCAATAGCGAGATGCGCGCCGCCTACAACAAGGATCACGTCAATAAGCAGGTGCGGGATGACGATCCGCTTCCGCCTGCGCTTCGCGCGGAATACGCCTCTAAGTATGACCCCATGGTGGAGGAAGGCATTACCAGCTTGCAGAAATCCATCCAGGTCAAGCTCGATTATGACGACGCCATGGTCTACCTGAACCTCCTTTATCGCCGCAAGGCCGATATGGTGGAAAGCGCCGAGGAACGTGCCAGCCTCAGGAAGCAAGCCGACGACCTCCTGGACAAGGTCAAGGAAATCAAGCAAAAGCGTGCCGAGCAACCCCAGCAAACCAGCTGAGCACGGTAGAGCTAGTCCCGTCTAATTAACTGGGTTGAACTTCGCTGATCAACCTCGCAAGCCCTGCCTTTTCAATTCCTTCCCGTTCCTCTTCGAATGATATATAAGTAGTTACTTAAAATATGATAAATTTCGTGCTATTCTTCCTTTGTGTTTGCCGATCGCCAGTCTCGATGTTTCGCGCTAAGCCTCAACGGCTTTTGTCTCTCTTTAGGCCCAACCCCTTTGTATTCAGACGATTGCAACACTCCGTTCCACAACGACAGATCAACAACTCTATTGGAATCAATTCCTTCCGCATTCTTTTCACTTCGACGGACGGTGTACCCCGCCGCCACCCACCACGACGCTCCTCTCCCCGCAGGCAGCCTTTCAGGCGTAAACTAAACCATGCCGTCTCCTGACAAAATCCCGCTGAGCTTCAACCGCGACCGCGCCGTTCGCCAGCTCGACGCGCGCTTCGAGGAGCTTCTTGAAAAGCTCCGCAAGAACCGCCCCTCCGAAGATCCCTGGATGGTCCGCCGCGCCTACGAAATTGCCACCGAGCGCCACCGCGACCAGTTCCGCAGTTCCGGCGAGCCTTACCTTTCCCACTTGCTCGAAGTGGCCCACATCCTCGCGGACATGCGTCTAGATGCCACCACGCTTACCGCCGCGATTCTCCACGACGCCATCGAAGACACGGAGTATCCCGTCTCGCGCATCGAAGAGCGCTTCGGCGCCGATGTCGCCCATCTCGTCGAGGGCGTAACCAAAATCGGCCGCCTCAAAATGATGGCGCCCGAAGAACGCCAAGCCGAAAACGTCCGCAAGATGCTCCTCGCGATGGTGCATGACGTCCGCGTCGTTCTCGTCAAGCTGGCCGACCGGCTCCACAACATGCGTACGCTCGAATACCTTGACGCCGAAAAGCAGCAGCGCATTTCACGCGAAACGCTGGACATCTACGCGCCCATCGCGCTCCGCCTGGGCATGAGTGTGGTGCGCGGCGAGCTCGAGGACCTGGCGTTCCGCTATCTCGAACCGGAAGCCTTTTTCGCCTTGCAAAAAGAGATCAGCGATAAGGCGCCCGCCCACAAGAAATTTCTCGAGGAAGTCCAGGCCACCATCCAGACCAGGCTCGTCGAAGCGGGCATTCCTGCTGAGCTCGAATGGCGCGTAAAGGGTTTGTACTCCGTCCACCGCAAAATCATCCGCCAGGAAATCGGTCTCGGCCAGGTTTACGATCTCCTCGCCGTGCGTGTTATCACCGACTCCGAGCGTAACTGCTACGCGGCTCTTGGCGTCGTCCATCACATCTGGCGTCCCGTCCCCGGACGATTCAAAGACTACATCGCCATCGCCCGGCCCAATCTTTATCAGTCGCTGCATACCACCGTGCTCCACAGCGGCCAGCCCTTCGAGGTGCAAATCCGCACGCAGGATATGCATCGCATCGCAGAGGAAGGCGTCGCCGCGCACTGGAAATACAAGTCCGGAAAGCCGTCGTCGGAGGATGACGACCAGCGCATCACCTGGATGCGCCAGCTCATCGAATGGTCGCAGGAGCTTCAGGAACCCGGGGAATTTCTTACCACCCTGAAAGTCGATCTCGCTCCGGTCGAAGTCTACGCTTTCACGCCGAAGGGACGTGTGCTGGAACTTCCGCGTGGCGCCACTCCCGTCGATTTTGCGTACCTGGTGCACACCGAAGTGGGGCACCAGTGCGTCGGCGCAAAGGTGAACGGCCAGATGGTGTCGCTGAGCCACGAAATTACCAGTGGGGATGTGGTCGAAATTCTCACCCAAAAGGGCCACCATCCCAGCCGCGATTGGCTCAGCTTCGTCAAATCGTCTTCCGCAAAAAGCAAAATTCGTCATTGGATCAACGAGCAGGAACGCGAAGAAGCTACGGGAATGGGCAAGCGCCTGCTGGAAAACGAAGCGCGCCACTTCGGACGCAGCCTCAAGAAAATTCCTGAAGCGGACGTCCATAAACTGATTTCTGATTATGGCCTTGCCAAAATCGAGGATCTCTACGCCGCCGTCGGCTTCGGAAAATATTCCGCTCGCCAGGTGCTTACGCGCCTTCTGGGGGAGCCGGCAAAATCCGCGGAACAGGAAACCGTTGACGCCCAGCCCACACTCGTCAAGGCCGTCAAGCGCATACTGGGTTTTGGCGAAGCGCCGCTGGTGGTTAAGGGCCACGACGACCTGCTCGTCTACCGCGCCAAATGTTGCAATCCCATTCCCGGCGACGAAATTGTCGGCTACATCACCCGTGGCCGCGGCGTCGCCGTGCATACCCGAACTTGTCCGAACGTCCAGAATCTCATGTACCAGGCCGAGCGCCGCATCGCCGTTGAGTGGGGCGGCAGCTCCGAAGCCACTTTCCCCGTCCAACTCACCATCCGCGCGCGCGACCGTGCCGGCCTTCTTGCCGACATCACCGCGGTGATCAGCGGCGCCGGCTCCAACATCCACAACCTCGAAAGCCGCCCTGACCGCACCAATGCGCGCATTGACGCCAATTTAGAAATCGCTGACAAGCGCCAACTCGAAACCATCCTCGCAAACATCAAGAAAATCTCCGGTGTCTTCGGGGTCGAACGCGTCTACCAGCCCGGGCATTGACCCGGCCATACGAATGGCTCTACTCACACCTGTCCTTTCGCACGGTATCTCGCACAGCACACCTTCGCGCCTTCTCCATTTGGCCCCATAGAATGGAACCATGCGGTGTAAGGTCATGCTTCTCGGGTTGGTAGTCCTCTTCCGGACGAGCGGATGCGATAAGCATCCGCTCACGGATTATCGTCCGCTCGATCAGGCGGGGATGTGGTCCAGCAACGTCGAAGATCTGAAAAAATTGAACACTTCCGATAACGAAGTCGCGCAGCTCGTAAAACTAAAACAAGCTGGAGTCACCGACGACACTTGCGTAACGTTGATTGCCGACGCGCACCACCATGAGCATCCCTTTGGGAGCGCCGATTCCGCCGTCAGCCTTGCGCGCGCAGGATACGCCGAGCCAACCATTCTTGAAATTGCAAAAGTGGATCAACTCGATATCATCAGCACCGACGCGGTCATGCTGCGGCTGGTGGGGCTTTCGGATCCCGCCGTCGATTGGATTTTGCACCGCAGATTGAAAGGCCAGCGCACTATGGGCAGCGCGGAAATCGGCCGGCTGAAAAATACCGGGCTGACGGAAAAACAAATTCTCGAGCGTATCAGCGAAGGCCTGACTGACGCGCAAGCGGACAAGGAAGCAGCGTCGCGCGAAGCCCAGCGCAATCATTCGGGAACTGATTTCAAGCGCGTGCGCGGCCGCAGGTAGCGCCGCTTTTCCTGGTTCGAATCTTCCGCCTCTTTTCCTGAATCCGCGACCCCGTTTGCAAACTTTCGCGCGCTGCTTTTGCTTCTGACTTTTCCCCGATACAATCAAATCGTCTTGGGCATTCGAATGCACTCGCGTTTCGCGTCTGTGACGCTGTCTTCCATCGCGGCTTTTTGGGCAGCGGGGTGCGCTGTCCCGATTGGTCCCGGCTACGCCATTGAGAAGCAGCAGGTGCGCGTGCAATTTGTCCCGGCTCCGGAGCCGCGCATTCGAATCGACGCGGAATACACGCTGAAGAATACCGGCAACCAGCCGCTCAGCGAACTGGAATTGCGCTTGCCGGGACGGCGGCGTTTCCATTTCGATGAGCGGCGCGCAACCTGGGACGCCACGACGCTCACAATAGGAGTCTCGACTGAGAATCCGCGAAACGCGGTGATTGCACTTCCCCAGCCGTGGACGAAGTCAGCGCGGCACATGCTGCATCTCTCTGTTGATTATCTACCAGCACCCACGAGCGAAGGGGCTTTGAGTTTTTCCAGCAACGCATTTTTTCTTCCGGCCCAGGGATGGAGTCCCGAACTGCTGCCGACGCGCGGACTTTTCGCAACTGGCGGGGTGCCGCCAAAGAAATGGGAGCTGAGCGTGCGCGTGCCGGAAGGTTTTCTGGTGCACACCAGCGGCCGGCAAACAAAAGCTTCGCGCAAGAACGGGGAGATGATGGTGTTCGCTTCGCAAGGCGCAAACGACCATTATCCCTTCGTGATCGCCGGACGCTACGGATTCTCGCAAATCGATGCCGGAGGAGAAAAAATTAATCTGTGGACGAAGAAAACACCAGAGGCGGCGAAGCTCAAGGAACTGAGCGAAGCACTCCTTCGAGCGACGAAAGTGTATGACGAAGTGTTCGGAGCACGGACAAAGGAGCGATCGGCAACGTGGATTGTGGAGTGTCCCGTAGCAACGGGCTGCTTCACGCTTCCGACGCGCACGAACGCGGTATTGCTGGGTGAGAAAGAAGGGGAACCGACGCTGGCGGAGATGGTTTCTGCCGACACCCTCATGGCGGAACTTAGAAGCGACGCCCCCAGAGTTGGGGCCGTCGCCGCCCCTTCCCTGGCTGCGAGCTGGCTGGGTTACGCGCAGAATCCAGGATTCTTCGAGCAGGAGCCTCCGCTCTCCGCGCTTCCGGCGTTCGCGGCGTCGATTGTGCGCGAGGCCGCGGAAGGAACGGACTCACGGGCGGAAACGATCCGGCGCGCGCTGCAATTGATCCCGGAGAAGACCGCGGCACGCGAGCCGGAAGATCAAGCCGTGGCGCGAGCAAAGAGTTTTCTTTTTTTCTATGCATTGCAGGACCGCTATGGGAGGGAAGCATTTCGAAAGGCGATGAGCCACATGTTGCAGGCGCGCCGGGAGCGCGGGTTGGAACTGAGCGACTTGATTGCAGCTTTCGACCAGGAAGCAAACCAAAATGCCGCGGAGTTCGTGCGATTATGGATGAAGCGGCCGGGAGTGCCGGAAGAGTTTCGTGCGCGTTACCGGGAAGGCGCTGCGGCGCCGGCGCAATCTGAATAGGAGACTGCAAGATGAGAGACGTGATTCTGACCGACCGGGGGCCGAAGCCCATTGGACCGTATTCGCAGGCCATCCGGGCGAATGGATTTTTGTACGTCTCCGGGCAGGTGGCGCTGGATCCGAAAACGGGAGAGATGCCGGGTGCGGACATCAAGCTGCAGACGCAACGGGCACTGGAAAACGTGAAAGGGATTCTGGAGGCGGCGGGCTCGAATCTGCATCACGTGGTGAAGACGACGGTTTTTCTGAAAGACATGAACGATTTTGCGGCGATGAACGAAGTGTATGCCAAGTATTTCACGTCGGCGGCGCCGGCGCGGTCGACGGTGCAGGTGGCACGTTTGCCGAAGGACGCGCTGGTGGAGATTGAAGTGATCGCAGGGTTATAGAAGGCACTGTCGCTAGTTGGGAGTGCTTTTTCTCAGCGCCTTGGCGCGTTGGATTTCCTTGGAGGTGTCCATTTCAGTCGCCCCGGGAGGCGGCGTAAAAGTGAAGACATCCGGTGAAAGAGGTTATCAATGCTGATGCTGTCAAATTTGACCGTGTCCGTAGTGTTCATAGGTTCGTTAGCTCCGGGCATGGTCATTTTGCTCGCCGAAGCCTCCTGACGAGGTAGCGGTCTTGTCCACCCAAAGAGTTTTGGTGGAGGCAAGTTCGAAGGCCGGGACCCTAGCGGTCTGCTCGGAACGCGCCTCGCTCGCCTGACCGGCCGGAGATTCGTATTCGACCGAGACGACCCAGCGGTCCACGTCCGAGCCGCTGACGCGGAGCTTCTCGCTTCGGAGGATCTCGGCTTCTTTCACGTTTGAGGAAATGCTTCGATAGCCATAAAGGGGGTTGGAGGAACCGAACATTGCCATCCCTCCCTGGGGGTGAACAGTTACCGCGTCCTCGGATTGATCTGCGAGGCCTTCGGACCGAGCGGCGGCTTGTGCCTGGCCAGACGAAAACTTGGAGTATTGATTGAGTTGGGGCATGTACATCCACATTGTGGTGCCGTCAGATACCATCAACATGCCCATCATTCCGGTGCTCTCGATCCGGAATCTTCCGGAAGAATCGGCCACGATAGTCGTAGATATTTCCATCCTGTTCTGCATGTTGGGACCATTCATTTCCATGACATGGGTCGATTTCGCGGAATAGGTACTCATCGCGGCGTAAGTCGCTTCCACGTTTCTGAGCAGCTCAAGGGCATCGGGCTTGCGCTGGTCCGGGACGGACTGGCCGACGGCAAGAGCCGCCATGGCAAACGCTGCTCCTAAGACTGAGGCTTTGATTGCGACTCGGGGAAGCTGCATAAGGGACTCCATGGTGGACGATTACGAGCCGCATGCGCTGAAAAAACGCGGAATGAGCTTTACGCAAAATGCAGTGAATTTCAAATCAGGTGAACTACTGCGCCTTTGTAGGCGGATACTCAAGGAGCCGATGCAAACCGGCACGAAGAGAGCCTTCTTCACTCAAGCAAAAAAAAAGCGTTAGGGCCTGATGACCGTGCCATCCCGCCGGCGTGTTGTCCCCCAGGAATAATCGAAATTGGGCGGGCCGGCGGGGATCGGGAATTTCGCCGCGAGTTTTTCGTCAACCTCGATGCCCAAGCCGGGCTTCTCCTGCGCCAGCATATAGCCGTTCTTGACTTCGGGACAGCCCACAAATACTTCCTGCGTCTCCTTCGGGAAGCCGCTGCCCTCGTGGACACCGAAGTTGTAGCTCGCTAGTTCGAGCGCCAGCTGCGCGGCGTGCGCCAGGGGAGACGCGTCACCGGGCCCGTGCCAGGCGGTGCGCACGCCGAAGAACTCGCTCAGAGCGGCGACTTTGCGCGCGGGGCTTAAACCGCCGATCTGCGAAATGTGGATGCGGATGAAATCAATCAGCCGCTCTTTGATGAGGGGGACGTACTCGTGCTGCGTGTTGAAGAGTTCGCCCATGGCCAGGGGCGTGCTGGTTTGCTGGCGCAGCAAGCGAAAATGATCGTTGTCTTCCGGCGGGAGAGGATCTTCCAGAAAAAACAAGCGATAGGGCTCGAGCGACTTGCACAGATTGATTGCCTGATTCAGCGTCACGCGCTCGTGCACGTCGTGGAGGAGCTCGACGTCGTCGCCGAGCTTGACGCGCAAGTGTTCAAATAACTTCGGCACCATTCGCACGTACGGCGCCGGCTCCCAGATATCTCCCGGGCTGGTAGGACCGACGATTTCGTTCCGGGTGCCTCCGGCGGGCGGGTTGCCGCGAGCCCCGTAGCCAGCATAACCGGGCGTCGCGACCTGTACACGCACGTGGCGGAAGCCCTTCTCCATCGCCTGCCGGGCGTTCTCCTCCACTTCAGAAAAATTGTTGCCGCTGGCGTGAAAGTAACAGTCCGCGCCGTGCCGCACCTTGCCGCCGAGCAATTGGTAGAGCGGCATCCCGGCGCGTTTTGCTTTGATGTCCCAAAGGGCGATGTCCACGCCACCCATGGCATTGAACAGCACCGGCCCGTTGCGCCAATACGAGCTCACATAACTCGACTGCCAGATATCCTCGATTTCATCGACGTTGCGTCCGATTAGAAACGGCTTCAGATACTGCTCAAGGGCGGTTTGCACGACCAGCGCGCGCTGCGTAAAGGTCGCGCAGCCCCAGCCGACGAGGCCCGGCTCCGTCGTTTCGATTTTTACAACGACCAGCCGGATACGATTCGGCGCCGTCAAAATCGCCTTGATGTCGCGAATCTTCACTGGCGCGGTGCCTGTCACGGCTTGAGCGTACCCGGTATCGAGTCTTGACGCGAGAACACCGGCCACTGATGGTGTGGACGCAAGCAAGGACGCTCCGCCAGCGAAAGAGAGAGAGCGTATCGCTGCACGACGGTTCATAGTGGTGCCCTCCATAAACTTGTCCGCGGAACCGCTCTTAGCTTACGGCATTCCATGTAGAGACAGTTCGCATAGTAACGATAAAGATGTTGGCGCTGGAATTCCACCGTGCGCGACGACGCTGCGAACCATAAGGCGACGATTCGTAGAGTCACCGCTCAGTGCGCTGCGAATTTCCACTTGACACCTTGCCGGTATCCTCGTGTAGTAAGGCTCATGAACGGCAAAGTATCACGAAGAAAAATCTTGAAGACCGCGGGTGTGGCAGCCTTGGCGATGCCTGCTGCTTACGGCGCATCTGCATTGTCGTTGCCTGTCACTTCGCGCGCGACAGCTCACGGCCGCCGCCCACTGGTCGAAGGAAAGGACACGCCAAAGATTTGCCTAGATGCCGCAACGGGTGGGCCGCCGGGCAACGCGTCTGGTTCGAATGACGAGGTAGCGGCGGCGGCCCAACGGATTCGCCAACTTGGCGTCGACCATGTGATCTCCGGTGGCGGCCGGATTCCTTGGGAAGAAAGCCGACTCAAGAACATGATGGACCGCCTCAAGAGCAATGGGCTCATCGTGGCGAATCTGATGATCGCAGGGTTTCCGAATGCCATCTACAACCGACCAGGCCGGGATGCGGACGTTGAGAACGTCATCCAGTCAATCAGGGTTGCCGGCAAGGTCGGCCTTCCGGTCGTCGAATATAACTGGTACGCGCATCGGGCCATGGAGGGCTATTTCGAAGAGACCGGGCGCGCGGGGGCGGGCTGGACGGGCTTCGATTACGACCGGATGAAAGACCTTCCCCCGCTTGCAGAAGAGGGGGCCCATACGCTGGACGAAATGTGGGCCAATATCACGTATTTTCTGAAGGCCGTGATTCCTGAAGCCGAGAAGGCCGGCGTGCGGCTCGCGCTGCACCCAAACGATCCCCCCGCGCCTGTCAGCCGTGGATCCCAGCAGATCATGGGAACGATCGAGGGATGGAAGAAACTGATAAGCATCGTGGACAGCCCTTCGAACGGGATCACGTTCGATTGCGGGGTAACGCGGGAAATGGGCGGAGACCCTGTCGAGGTGTGCCGGTGGTTCGCGTCGCGCGATCGTATCAACCATGTCCATTTCCGCAACGTGAAGGTGCAGAGGGTTAACGAGCGTTACACTGAAGTGTTCATCGATGAAGGCGACATCGACATGTTCGCGGTGATGAGGGAATTGGTGAAGCGCAAGTACGCGCGGCTGATCTACCCGGAGCACCCCCGCGCAATCGACTACGACCGCGAAAGGGCGAATTTCCATCCGCAATATCCGGGAGGCGGAGGGTACGCCGCCTTCGCATTCAATGTCGGTTACACGCGTGCAATGATGCAAGCTGCGCTGGAAAGTGCCTCATGATTCCCTTCATTGAAGAGTTCCGCTCCATCAAGGAAACCTTCAAGCAGTTCAGCAGGATCTGAGATCCATGCTGACTTCACTCCTCATTATAGTTTTGGGACTCGCCGCACAAAACGTCCATAAAGCCGATCCTGGACGCCAAGTTTTCGAGGCACGCTGCGCAAGCTGCCACGGAGCCGATGGCAACGGTGGGGACATAGGCCCGGCAGTCGGGTTGCGTCTGGCGGCGTATGAGGACGGTAAGTTGGCGAGTTTGATCCGCAACGGCCTGCCTGCGCGAGGCATGCCTCCAAGCAGCATTGCGGGTCCCGAAATGACTCACCTGCTGAAGTTCCTGCGCATGATTCAAGGTCGCGCTGCAGCTGGTGCCATAACAAGCAGGAAGCTACGGCTTCAGACCACTGAAAACAAGACCCTCGAAGGACAGGTGCTTGGCGAAGGTTTTGACGACATGCAATTGCGGACCGACGACCATCGCGTGCACTTGCTGCGCCGTGCAGGCAGCCGCTTTCGCGAAGTGACGTCCGAGACAGACTGGCCTACCTATAACGGCGATCCTGGCGGGAACCGCTACACCAGCCTCACACAAATCAACAAGGACAATGTGACGCGTCTTGCAATGACATGGATGTTCCCGGTCCCTGACACGGGCCAGGTGGAGGTTACCCCGGTCGTTGTCGGCGGAATGATGTACGTGACAGGCCCCAATGAGTGCTTAGCGCTCGATGCGGGGAGTGGCCGGCCGATCTGGCGTTACAAACGGCCGCGAACGCGAGCAATGTCTGTCAGCGGCGGCGCGAACCGCGGCGTGGCCGTCGCCAACGATCGCGTCTTCATGGAAACCGATAACGCTCACGTCATTGCGCTCAACCGCTTCACCGGCGAACTCCTGTGGGATACCGAGCTTGCCGACTCCCGCAAGAACTACGCGGCTTCATCGGCGCCTCTTCCGGCAGGAGGCCTAATCATCTCAGGCGTTTCCGGGGGTGAGCACGGTGCGAACGGATTCGTCGCAGCGCACGATCAGAAGACCGGCAAGGAGGTCTGGCGGTTCTCAACCGTTCCGCGGCCAGGAGAACCAGGATCAGAGACGTGGCAAGGAAAGGACATCGAGCATGGAGGCGCTCCGACCTGGTTCACCGGCAGCTACGATCCCGAGCTTGAGACGGTCTACTGGCCGACCGGCAATCCCAGCAAGGAGTACAACGGTGATCATCGCAAGGGGGACAATCTCTATTCAGACTGCATTCTGGCGCTGGAGCGCAAGACGGGACACCTGAAGTGGTACTACCAATTCACGCCACACGACCTGTGGGATTGGGACGCTACGGAAACTCCGGTGTTGGTGGATGCTCCGTGGCAGGGCCAGACGCGGAAGCTGATGCTGCAGGCTAACCGCAATGGATTCTTCTACATCTTCGACCGCCGCGACGGCACGCTCCTCCTGTCCAAACCGTTCGCCAAGAATCTGACCTGGGCAAGCGCGATCGGACCCGATGGACGTCCCGTCAAGCTTCCCAACCAGGAACCCACGGCGGAGGGTACCAAAGTGTGCCCATCCCAAGATGGAGCGACCAATTGGTTTTCCCCCTCGTTCAGTCCCGCAACCAACCTCTACTACGTCCAGACGTTTGAGAAATGCAGCGTCTATACGAAGCGCGATCCAGGAGAATGGGAGGCCGGCAAAGCCTATTTGGGCGGTTCGCAGCGTACGGCGCCCGATCCCGAACCGCAGCGGATTCTGAAGGCGATCGATATCTTCACGGGCGAAATTGCCTGGACACTGCCGCAGCCGGGGCCGGCCAATTCCTGGGGCGGCACCTTGACCACTGCCAGCGGGCTGGTGATCTTCGGTGAAGAAGGCGGGGCGCTGATGGTGGCTGATGCGTCGAAAGGCAATCCACTATGGAGTTTCGAGACCAATCAAACATGGAGAGCGTCGCCCATGACGTATATGTTCGATGGCAGACAGTTCGTCGCCGTGGCTGCGGGGCCGAACATTATCGCGTTTGCGATTCACGAATAGCGAAAGTAGATTGCAAATGGTCCTTATTCCAGAGATGGGGTCAAGTGCGTGACATCCAGCCAGAATCGCTGGACAACAGAAAAAACAAAATTCGTCCCGCTGTTAAAACGTCAGTCGACCTCCGAGCTCGATCAGTCGCGCATTGTTCACCTGAGCCGCAGTGACGCGGCCAAAGTTGGGGCTGCCCGGGTTGGTATTGGGGGCATCAAAACGCGGATGATTGAAGACGTTGAAGGCGTCAAAGCGGAGTTGAAGATTCATCCTCTCCCATCGCTCGACGAGATGGAAGTTTTTGTAGAGTCCGACGTTGGCTTCGTTCACGCGGCTAACTCGGACGTTGCTCCAGCGAGTCGGATAAGTGCGGATAAAATTAGCGAAGTCCTGGTAGACGCCATTCTTGATGGTATCGCCGGGCGCCGGTTTGTAGTTGTAGCCCGGGAGGTTCTGGATGCCAGTCCAAGCAGGAACGGTGGAAAGGTCCGTGTTCTTGTTTGCGAACGGGAAGAACTGGCTGGTGTCGAACCACTGATTGAGCGATTGCTGATTATTGGGAAGAGCGGGATCTTTGCCGGTGAAAAATGAATCCGTGCTGAATACCACAGGCGTGCCGGACGAGCAAAGAAATCCCCTGGAACGACTCCTGCGCCGGCGCCCTTCTCTCGTTTTACCTGGGCTACAGCCCAACCTACGGCTCAACCAGCCTTTGCAACGATTTTCTATTCGGTCCCTTCTTCGAAACTACCGTGGCCGGCGGCGGCCCCAGCGGGTGCGCCACCGGGACGCCGTCGACCGGCGGCATCGTCAGCGGCACTTGCCAGGGTTGGCCGAAACCTTCGTGGCAGAGCGTTCTCGGCAATCCCAACGACGGAGTTCGCGACACTCCCGACGTTTCTCTCTTCGCGGCCGATGGGCTGTGGAGCCATTTTTATCCGTGGTGCCGTAAAACCTGGCCCCCCTTCAGGGCGGGGATATAAGGCACCGCTTAGCGATTAAAGCGGCGTCTTTTGCTGCTCGATGTACGCCTTGAGAACCCCGATAGGTGCACCGCCACA
>Ga0209470_1000052_pt1 | contig 74131 bp, 68 predicted proteins | sample GraSoiAngelo_125_FD_185882 | JGI IMG/M metagenome (GOLD analysis project Ga0209470, IMG submission 185882) | Grasslands soil microbial communities from the Angelo Coastal Reserve, California, USA - 14_0927_05_40cm (SPAdes) (version 2) | ecosystem: Environmental > Terrestrial > Soil > Grasslands ... | reverse complement strand
GGGAACGCGTCGTTTGACGCCGAGAGGGAACGGACGTACGTTCGATGCGGCGCGCCATGAGAAGCCTCTCGCTACCGACTGATCTGCCCAGCGATTGAGCAACATTCGGCCGATCCGGCGGCCGGTCGACAAGCCCCTATGGGTGGTGGGCCCGGCAACGTGATGAAGGACGGAAGGAGGCTGCCGTGGTTTGGGGAATGACGCTCGGAACGTTCACGGCGGTTCACGTCGCGCTGAGCCTGGTTGGAATCGTCGCCGGGCTCGTCGTCATGATCGGGCTCGTGAAAGGCCGGCCGCTCGGCGGCTGGACCGCACTGTTTCTGGCGGCCACGGTGGCGACGTGCGTGACCGGGTTCGGCTTCCCGGTCGATCACGTCCTGCCGTCGCACGTCGTGGGCGTCGTGTGCCTCGTGGTGCTCGCGGTGGCGATCGTCGCGCTCTACGGGCTTCACCTCCGCGGCGTGTGGCGCGCGATCTACGTGGTCTCGGCCGGCCTCGCGCTCTACTTCAACGTGTTCGTCGGCGTCGTCCAGGCTTTCCTCAAGGTCCCGGCGCTGCACGCGCTGGCGCCCCAGCAGACGGAAGCGCCCTTCGTGGTGGCCCAGCTCCTGGTGCTCGCCGTTTTCGTCGTGCTCACGGTGGTGGCGGCCCGGCGCTTCCGCGGCGCGGCCGTCGCGCGCGCCTGACGCCGGGGCCGAGCGGCCCCTCTCAGATTCTTGTGAAGCCCGGCGGCGGCGAATGCGAGCAGGTCCACCGACTCTGCCATAATCGGGCCTCATGCTCGAGGTGTCCGGGCTCGTCAAGGCGTTCGGCAATCTGCGCGCGGTCGACAGCGTCGATCTCATGATCGAGGCGGGCACCATCACCGGGCTCATCGGCCCGAACGGCGCCGGCAAGACGACGCTCTTCAACCTGATCGCGGGCGCGCTCGCGCCCGAGTCCGGCGCGATCCGCTTCATGGGCGAGCGGATCGACCGGCTCACCCCCGATCGTATCTTCGCGAGAGGGCTCGCCCGCACGTTTCAGGTACCGCGGCCATTCCCGCAGATGACCGTGCTCGAGAATCTCATGCTGGTGCCGCTGCGCCAGGCCGGGGAGCGATTCTGGAACAACTGGGTGGGCGCCGGCCGCGTGAGGCGCCAGGAGCGTCTCGCGCGCGAGCGCGCCATGGAAGTTCTCGAGCTGTGCGATCTCGCCGCCAAGGCCGGGGAGATCGCGGGGCGACTCTCGGGCGGGCAGCAGAAGCTCCTCGAGCTGGCGCGCGTGCTGATCGCCGAGCCGAGGCTGATCCTGCTCGACGAGCCGGCGGCGGGTGTGAACCCGGTGCTGCTCGAGACGCTCGTCGAGCGTATCGTGCGGCTCAACCGGCGCGGCGTCACGTTTCTCGTCATCGAGCACAACCTCGATCTCGTGATGACCGTGTGCCGGCCGATCGCCGTCATGGCCCAGGGCAAGCTGATCTACCACGGCGACGCCGCCGGCGTGCGCCGTGACCGGCAGGTGCTCGACGCGTATCTGGGCGACATGCCGGCATGAGCGAGGACCGTGGGCTGCTCGTCCAGGACCTCGTCGCCGGGTACATCCGCGGCCTGCCGGTCGTGCGCGGCGTCTCGATCGAAGTCGATCGGCGAGAGATCGTCACGCTCATCGGCCCCAACGGCGCCGGCAAGAGCACGCTGCTCAAGGCCATCGCCGGATTGATCGCGTGCGAAGGCGGACGCGTGCGACTCGGCGGCCGGGACGTGACGGCGTTGCCCGCGCACGAGGTCGTTGCGTCGGGGATCGGCTTCGTGCCGCAGACCGGCAACGTGTTCACGACCTTGACCGTTCAAGAAAATCTCAAGGTGGGCGCGCACGTGATCCGTGGCGCGTTGAACGAGCGGCTCGAGCGCGCCTACGGCTTGTTTCCGCCGCTCGCGGCGCGGCGGACGCTCCGTGCCCGCACCCTGTCGGGCGGCGAGCGGCAGATGCTCGCGATCGCGCGCGCCTTGATGACCGAGCCGACTTTGCTCATGCTCGACGAGCCGACGGCGGGGCTGGCACCGCTCGTCGTCGAAGAGGTCTTCCGTCGGCTTCGCCGGCTCGCCGAAGGCGGGATCGCCGTGCTGATGGTGGAGCAGAACGCGAAGGCGGCGCTGCGCGTGTCGGACCGCGGCTACGTCTTGACCGAAGGACGCAACCGCTTCGCGGGAACCGCTCGCGACTTGCTCGACGACCCGGGCGTGGCCGCGGCGTTTCTCGGTGGGGGCCCGTTCGTGGCCCCCCGGGATCGATGATCCAGGCGCTCGCCGACGGTATCCTCACCGGCGCCATCATCGCGCTCGGTGCGATCGGCGTGACGTTCACGCTCGCCATCATGCGCTTTGCGAACTTCGCCCATTCCGAGCTCCTCACCTGGGGCGCGTACCTCGCGCTGGTCGTCGTCGCGTTCGCCGGGCCCGGCACGCCGACGGGCCCGCTCTCGTTCGGCTGGCAGCTCCTCGCCGCCGCGCTGATCGCAGCCATCCTGACCGGGCTCGCCGCGTGGGCTGTCGACCTCCTCGTGTTCCGGCGCCTCAGACGTCAGGGCGCCATGCCCCTCACGATGGTCTTCGCGGCGTTCGGGGCCGCGCTCGTCATGCGCCACCTGATCGTGCTCGTCTGGGGACACGAGTCGCGCTACTACACGCGCGAGCTGCAGATGGCGGTGGAGCTCCTGCCCGGCGTGCGCGTGCTGCCGGATCAGATGTTCATCCTCGGCCTGGCCCTGGCGGCGATGATCGCGCTGCACGCGTTTCTCGCCTGGAGCCGCACCGGCATCGCGATGCGCGCGATGGCGGAGAGTCCGGCGCTGGCCCAGGTGTGCGGCGTCGAGGTTGAGGCCGTGGTGCGCCTGACGTGGATCATCTCCGGGGCGCTGGCCGCGTTCGCCGGCGTGTTCGTCGGTCTCACGCCGCAGCTCCATCCCGAGATCGGCTTCAACCTGCTGCTCTCGCTCTTCGCGGCGGCGATCTTCGGCGGCACCGGAAGCCTCGCCGGGGCCGTGGTCGGCGGGTTTCTCGTGGGCCTCGGGGAGAACCTGTCCCTGCTCGTGATCAGCCCGGGCTACAAGGGCGCGATGCCGTTCCTGCTGCTCCTCGCCATCTTGATACTGCGGCCGCAGGGCATCTTCGGCGAGCGGAAATAGGTGCTCTCGTACCTCGTGTTCTTCGCGTGCATCGTGCTCATCCTGGGCGTCCTCACGCTCGCCTTGAACCTTCAATGGGGCTTCACCGGGTTGTTCAACGCGGGCGTCGTGGGGTTCTACGCGATTGGCGCCTACACGCACGCGATCCTGACCGCGGCGCCGCAAGCCCAGTACATCGGTAACTTCGGCCTGCCCTGGCTCGTGGGCGTGCTGGCCGCGATGGCGACGTCGGCGCTCGCCGGCTGGCTGATCGGCCTGGTCACGATTCGCTTGCGGGGCGACTATCTGGCCATCGCCACGTTCGGCGTGGCCGTCTCGATCCAGCTCGTCGCCCTCAACTGGGAGCCGCTGACCGGCGGCTCGCAGGGGCTCACGCGCATCGGCAAGCCGCTCGCGCACCTGTTCGACACCCCGTTCGGCTTCAATCTCTGGTTTCTCGGCTTGATGATCGTGCTCATGGTCACGATCTACTGGGCGCTCGACCGCGTCTTGATGTCGCCCTGGGGCCGCGTGCTGAAGGCGATTCGCGAGGACGAGACCGCCGCCGTCGCGCTCGGCAAGAGCGCCCGGCGCTTCCGGCTCGAGGCGTTCGTCCTGGGCTCGACCCTCATGGGGCTGGCCGGCGCGCTCTACGTCAGCTTCATCGGCTTCGTCAGCCCGTTCGACTTCCTGCCGATCGTCACCTTCCAGGTCTGGGCCATGCTCATCGTGGGCGGCAGCGGCAACAACCGCGGCGCCCTGCTCGGCGCGCTCGTCGTCTGGGCCATCTGGGCGGGCTCCGGCGTCCTCGTCAGCAAGCTGGTGCCGCCGAGCCGCGCCGCGCAGGGCGCCGCGGTCCAGGTCATCCTGATCGGGCTGTTCCTGCTGCTGGTGCTGCTCTTCCGTCCACGCGGACTGATCGGCGAGGCCGCGGTGGTCTCGCGGCACGTGACCGACTGATTGGCCGGGCACGCTCGGCCGCCCTTTCGCGCCGGCCGGCCGATCGGCGAGGCCGCGGTTGTCTGGCGGTACGCGAACGATTAAGCTCGCTCTGCGGCGACGAGGCCGCGAGCGCGCCGGCTCGATTGAGGCGAGCGCCGCCGGTCGTCGCGTGACGGGGCCGCGCCGAGCGAGGCGGCCACAGAGAAAGGACACTATGGAACGACACAGTGGGAGCGCGGTCGTGCTTGCCGTGGCGCTGATGGCGGGCGTGCTGTCCGCGGCGACCGCGGCCGCGCAGAGCTGCTCGGTGAAGATCGGCGGCATCCTGCCGCTGACCGGCTCGATGGCGCCGATCACCAAGAAGATCGCGCAGTCGGCGGAGCTGGCGATCGAGCACGTCAACCAGGGTGGGGGCGTCAAGGGCTGCCCGGTGCAGTTCATCCTCCGCGACGACCAGGGCCAGCCGACGGTCGGCGTGGACGCCGCCAAGTACCTGGTCGAGGTCGAGCGCGTGCCCGCCTTCACCGGGACCATCTCCTCGGGAGTCACGGGCCCGATCATCTCCTCGGTGACGGCGCCGTCGAAGGTCGTGCAGATCACGTGCTGCTCGACGGCGAGCCCCTTCACGCTCGACGGACGGAGCGGCGGGTACTTCTTCCGCACCATTCCCACCAGCAAGACGCAGGCGTACGCGACCGCGTCGGAGACCGCGCGGCGCGGGATGAAGAAGACCTCGGTCATCTACATCAACACCGACTTCGGCACGGACATGCTGCGCTTCTACAAGGCGGCGGTCGCCAAGCTGGGCGGCGAGGTGATCGTCGAGATGCCGTACAACGACAATCAGCCGAGCTACCGGGCCGAGGTCACGCGGGCACTGGCCGCGAAGCCCGAGTCGCTGCTGCTGATCGGCTTTCCCAAGGACGCCGTGACCATCGTGCGCGAGTGGCTGTCGCTCGGGGGCACGAAGTCGGTCGCGCTCAACAATTCGATGCGCACCATGGACTTCGTCAACGGCGTGGGCGCGAAGTTCGTCGAGGACTTCTTCGGCATGGACAACGCGCAGGTGGCGGGCCCGCACGTCGACGCGTTCAACAAGGCGTTCGAGGAGAAGTTCCAGGCCGACACCAAGGGCCCGGGAGTCCACACGCAGTACGACGCGCTGATGGTGATGGCCCTGGCCATGAACATCGCCAGGGACCTGACCGGCCCGTCGATCAAGGACGCGGTGCGCCGCGTGCACGTCCCGGGCGGCGCGCCAGTGGGCACGGGGCCGGCGGAGTTCAAGAAGGCGCTCGAGCTCATCAAGGCGGGCAAGCCGATCAAGTATTTCGGCGCGACCGGCCCGATCGAGTTCGACGCCAACGGCGACGTGACCGGGCCGGCGCTCGTGTGGAAGGTCAAGGACGGCCAGATCGTGACCGACCGGATCATAACCATCGAGGACATGCAGACCCTGTTCAAGCGCGTCGAGAATTGAGTTGTCGCTCTCGCACTGTGTCACCGCCGAGTGCGCCGTGCCGGCGCGGCGCGCCTACGCGTTTCTCTCGGATGGCCTCGCGGTCGGCCGCTGGGCGCTCGGGTCGTTCGCGGCCCGCCGGGTGGGCCCCAATCTCTTCCGGGGCCGGTCGCTCTTCGACGGGACCCAAGTCCTCTACCGGCCCGTCGGCGACGCCGCGCGGCTGATCGTCGACTACCACGTGGGCGCGACCCCGCGGGCGCTGGTGCCGCGCGTCATGGCGCGCGTCGTTCCGGGCGAAGCGACCGGTCGCGCCAAGGGCTCGTGTCTCGTGACGCTCGTGGCCTGGCGAGACGCGTCGATGAGCCAGGCGCGCTGGGAACGCCTGGTCGCGTGCCACGAGGTCGAGATCCGACTGGTGCAGGCGCTGCTCGCCGGAGGGAAGACTGCCGAGGAGGAAGGTCCGTGATCGATCTGGCTCACTGCCGCGCGCTCGACGCGCGCGATCCGCTGCGGGCGCTGCGCGACCGCTTCGCCCGGCCGGCCGAGGACACCGTGTACCTCGACGGCAACTCGATCGGCGCGATGCCGGCCGACGCGCCGTCGCGCGTGCAGCGGGTGATGCTGGACGGCTGGCGCGACGCGCGCCGGCGCGGCTGGAACCGCTACGACTGGCTGGAGAAGCCCTGGCGGATGGGCGAAGGCCTGGCGCACATTCTCGGCGCCGGCAAGGGCGACGTGGTGCTCTGCGACAACACCACGATCAACCTCTACAAGATCCTCGGCTACGCCTGGCAGCTCCACCGCGCGCGGCCCGTCATCGTGACGGAAGCGCACAACTTCCCGACGGACATGTACGTCGCCGAAGGGCTCGCCCGCTTCGCCGGCGGCGGCGCGTCGGTCCGGCGCATCGACGAGCCGGCCGAGCTCGACGCGGCGCTCTCCGCCGACGTCGGCGTGCTCTACCTGAGCCACGTCGACTACCGTTCCAGCCGGCGCTGGAACATGGCCGCGGTCAACGACCTGGCGCGCGCCCGCGGCGTGCTCACCCTGTGGGACTGCTCGCACGCGGCCGGCGCCGTTCCCGTCGACCTCGCGGGCACCGGCGCGGATTTCGCGGTCGGCTGCGGGTACAAGTACCTCTGCGGTGGGCCGGGCGCGCCGGCCTGGCTCTACGTGCACCCGCGCCATCAAGAGCGCGCGTGGCCCGTGATCGCCGGGTGGATGGGCCACGCCGACGTGTTCGCGTTCGCCGCGACCTACGAGCCGCTCCAGGGCGTGCGGCGCCACCTGACCGGCACGCCGGGCATCCTCGCCAACGAGGCGATGGCCGCCGCGGTCGACATCTGGCGCGACGTGACGCGTGAGGACCTCGCCTGGAAGCACCGCTCGCTCTCGGAGCTGACGATCGCGCTGCTCGAGCAGGAGTGCGGCAAGCTCGGCGTCAAGGTCACGTCGCCGCGCGACTACGACGAGCAGGGGGGCCACATCGGCTTCAGCCATCCGGGCGCCGGCTCGGTCTGCGAAGCGCTGCTCGAGCACGGCGTGGTGAGCTCGTTCCGCAAGCCGGACGTGGTCCGCTTCGGGATCTCGCCGGTGGCGATCAGCCACGAGGACGTCTGGATCGCCGTGTCGCGCCTGAGGCGCGTGCTCGAGACCGAAGTCTGGCGCGAGCCCCGATTCAAGAAGGTGTCGGTCTGATGCGGGGGTCGGCCTGATGCGCGCGCGGCTGGCCGCCGACATCGGCGGCACGTTTACCGACGTCGTCCTCGAGAGCCCGGCGGGCCGCGACACCGCCAAAGTGTTGACGACCGCCGCGCCCGAGGTCGGCGTGCTCGAGGGCATCCAGCGCGTGCTCGCCGCGGCCGGGCTGCCGCCGTCTGAGGTCGCGGTCTTCGTCCACGGCACGACGCTCGCCACCAACGCCCTCATCGAGCGCAAGGGCGCCCGGACCGCGTTCGTCACCACCGAAGGGCTGCGCGATATCCTCGAGATGGGCCACGAGAAGCGCTTCGAGCAATACGACGTGTACATGGAGCGGCCGCTTCCCCTGGTCCCGCGCCCGCTGCGCTTCACGGTGCCCGGGCGGCTCGACGGCCGCGGGCGCGTGCTGCGCGAGCTGGACGAAGCGGCGGTGCGCGCCGTCGGCGAGCGGCTCGCCGCCGAGCGGGTCGGCGCCGTCGCCGTCGGCTTCATGCACGCCTACGCCTGGCCCGAGCACGAGCGGCGCGCCGCCGAGATCCTCCGCGGTCGCCTACCGGCGGACGTGACGATCTGTCTGTCGAGCGAGGTCTGCCCGGAGATCCGCGAGTACGAGCGGTTCTCGACCACGTGCGCCAACGCCTACGTGCGGCCGATGATGCAGGGCTATCTGCTGCGGCTGCGCGCCCAGCTGGAGGCGCTCGGCATGAGGTGCCCGCTGCTGCTCATGATGTCGGGCGGCGGCCTCACCACGCTCGAGATCGCAGCCCGGTTCCCGGTGCGGCTCGTCGAGTCCGGGCCGGCCGGCGGTGCCTTGCTTTCGTCCTGGATCGCGCGCGAGCGCGCGCTCGAGCGCGTGCTGTCCTTCGACATGGGCGGCACGACGGCGAAGATCTGCCTGATCGATCAGGGAGAGCCCGAGCGGGCGCGCACGTTCGAGGTCGCGCGCGCGTATCGAACCGTGAAGGGCAGCGGGCTTCCGGTCCGCGTGCCGGTGATCGAGATGGTCGAGATCGGCGCCGGCGGCGGCTCGATCGCGCGTGTCGATCGGATGCGGCGCATCGCCGTGGGTCCGGACAGCGCGGGCGCCGACCCCGGACCGGCCTCCTATGGGCGCGGTGGGACCGAGGCCACGGTGACCGACGCCGACCTGGTACTCGGCCGCATCGATCCGCACCGATTCGCCGACGGCACGCTCGCGCTCGACACCGCGGCCGCCGCGCGCGCCCTCGCGACGCACGTGGGCGCGCCGCTCGAGCTCGAGGCGCCGTGGCACGCGGCGGGCGTCTCGGAGATCGTCGAGGAGAACATGGCCAACGCCGCGCGCGTGCACGCGATCGAGCGCGGCCGGGTGATCGGCCGCTACACGATGATCGCGTTCGGCGGCGGCGCGCCGCTGCACGCCGGCCGGCTCGCGGAGAAGCTCGGCGTGCGCCGCGTCGTCGTTCCCGAGGGCGCGAGCGTGGGCTCGGCGATCGGCTTCCTGCGCGCGCCGGTCTCGTTCCCGGTCGTGCGCAGTCATCGCGCGACCTTGTCCGAATTCGACGTCGCGACGGTGAACGGGCTGCTCGACAGCTGCGCCGCGACGGCGACGGACGTGGTGCGCCGGGCGGTGCCCGAGGGCGATCTCACAATCCGGCGCGTTGTGGACGTGCGCTACATCGGCCAGGGGCACGAGCTGCAGCTGGTCCTGCCCGAGAACGCGCTCCGCGCCGAGGACGCGGTCCACCTGCGCGCGCAGTTCGAGGAGCTCTACGGCTCGATCTACGGCGTGACGATGCCCGACCAGGACGTCGAATTCGTCACGTGGTCGGTGACGGTGTCGGCGCCGTCGGAGACTCCGCTGCCCGCCAAGCCGGCGCAGAAGCATCGGGCACCGGCGCCGCGCTCGCGGCGCGACGTATACGAGCCCGCGCTCGGCCGGATGGCCGAGTTCGCCGTGCACCCGCGCGGTGATCTGGAGCCGGGCGACGAGCTGGTCGGACCGGCGTTGATCGAGGAAGGCCAGACCACGACCGTGGTTCCGGCGAGCTTCACGCTGTACGTGGACGGCGCGGGATATCTCGTCATGGAGAGCCGCGATGAATGAGGCGCTCAAGCGCATTCACATGCAGGTGATGTGGAACCGGTTGATCGCGGTGGTCGAGGAGCAGGCGCAGGCGCTGCTGCACACCGCGTTCGGCGCCATCACGCGCGAGGCTGGCGACCTCTCGGCGGGCGTGTACGACACCGGTGGACGCATGCTCGCGCAGGCCGTCACCGGCACCCCGGGCCACGTCAACACGATGGCGGCCGCGGTGCGCCACTTCCTCGATCGCTACCCGCTCGCCACCATGCGCCCGGGCGACGTCTTCGTGACCAACGACCCGTGGTTCGGGACCGGGCACCTGTTCGACTTCGTCATGGTGACCCCGGTGTTCCGCGGCCAGGAGCCGGTCGGCCTGTTCGCGTCCACCTGCCACACGCCGGACGTCGGCGGCGTCGGCTTCTCCGCCGAGGCGCGCTCGGTCTACGAGGAAGGCATCTGCGTGCCGCACCTGCGCCTGCGCGAGCAGGGGGAGATCGACGAGAAGGTCTTCGCCATCATCATGGCGAACTCGCGCAACCCGATCGAGGCGCGCGGCGACCTGCTCTCGCTGATCGCCTGCAACGACGTAGGCGCGGCGCGGCTAGCCGACATGATGCGCGAGTTCGGCCTCGACTCGATCGGCGAGCTGGCCCGGCACATCCTCGACACCTCCCGCGAGGCCACGCGCGAAGCGATCCGCCGGCTGCCGCGCGGCAGCTACCGCACCGCGATGACGCTCGACGGCTACGAGTCACCGATCGAGCTGCGCGCGCGCCTCGACATCGGTGACGGCGAGATCACCGTCGATTTCGCCGGGAGCTCGCCGCTCTCCGCGCGCGGCATCAACTCGCCGCGGTGCTACACCGAGGCGTACTCGGTCTTCGGCCTCAAGTGCATCATCGCCCCGGCGATCCCGAACAACGCGGGCTCGCTCGAGCCCTTCCGCGTGCTCGTCGAGGACGGCACCTGCGTGGCGCCGCTCCGGCCGGCGCCGGTGACCGCCCGCCACGTGATCGGTCAGATGCTGCCGGATCTGATGTTCGGGGCTTTGGCCCAAGCGCTCGACGGCAGCGTGCCGGCCGAGAGCGCGGGCTCGATCTGGGTGCTGCCGATGGCGGGGCAGCCCGCGCACGGCAAGCCGTTCAACGTGCTCAACGTCGGGCTCGGGGGCACCGGCGCCAGGCCCGGCAAGGACGGCCTCAACACCACCGCGTTTCCGAGCGGCGTCGGCGTCGTCCCCGTGGAGATCACGGAGAACGAGTCGCCGCTGGTGTTCTGGGTCAAGGAATACCTGCCCGACTCCGGCGGCGCGGGCGAGTTCCGCGGCGGGCTCGGACAGCGCATCGAGATCGGCAACAGCGATCCGACGCCGTTCACCGTGGGGGCGGGGACGTTCGATCGACTCCGTAATCCCGCGGGTGGACGCTCCGGCGGACGGCCGGGACGTCACGGCGCCGCGCGGCTCGCCTCCGGCGCCGTGCTGGCGACCAAGGCGGTGCACACGATTCCGCCGGGAGACCGCATCGTGCTCGAGCTGCCGGGCGGCGGCGGCGTGGGCGATCCGGCGCGCCGCCCGAAGAGTCGCGTCGCCGCGGACGTGGCCGCCGGGCTGGTCAGCGCGGACGGCGCCGCGCGCGACTACGAGGCGGGGCGGTCCGGCGCGCCGGGGGCTTGAGCGCCGTCACCTCGATCTCGACCTTGGCCTGCTCGACCGCCAGCGGCGCGCAGACCGTCGTGTTGGCCGCGCGCGCGGCGCCGAGTCGTCGCTTGACCACCGCGGACACCGCCTCCACGTCGGCGCGGTCCGGAACGTAGACCCGCACGCGCACCACGTCGAGGAGCGCGGCGCCGGCATCGCGCAGCGCACGCTCGACGATGTCGAGCGACTGCTCGGCCTGCGCCGCCGAGGTCGGCGGCCACGTGCTCGCGCGCAGGTCGTAGCCCACGGTGCCGGAGACGAACACCCAGCGGCCGTCGACGACGGCCCGCGAGTAGCCGGCCAGCGCTTCCCAGGGCGATCCGGTGGAGACGAACTTTCGCGAGCTCATCGGCCGACCTCGGCCTCGGCTTCGATCTCGACTTCGTATCCGCCGATGAGTCCGGCGATTGCCACGAGCGTGTTGGCCGGGCGCACCGCACCGAGATAGCGCCCGTGGACACGGGCCACCGCGTCCGCGCACGCGGCGTCTCGCACGTAGACCCGCGTGCGGACCACGTCCTCGAGCTCACCGCCGAGCGCCTCGATCGCGGCACCGATCTTGTCGAGGATGTAGACGGTCTGTCCTTCCGCGTCGCCCGGACACACGACCATGCCCTCGCCGTGCGTCGCGGTGGTGCCGCTGACCAGGATGCGGCTTCCGGCTCGCACCGCGCGCGCGTAGCCCGCGATCGGCTCCCACCGGGAACCGGAATCGACGGTCCTGCGCTCGGGACGGACGCGGCCCGCTCGCGCTTCGAAGACTCGCGGCAGCCCCGCCAGGTGGTGGCTCAGGTCGCCGGATGCGGTGAGGAACGGCGGCCTGCGATACTCGTCACCGCAATCACCAGGAAGCTCGCGCATCGCTGACTGCGCGTCGGCGAGACGGGCCTTGTCCGCGTCGTCCAGCGCGAACCCGAACAGCGCAAGGTTATCACCGCGGTGCTCGCGCTCGCCGAGCCGCGCGCCGATGATCACCGCGGCGACGGCTTCTTGCTCGAGCACCCAGCGCGCGGCGACGTTGGCGACCGAGACGCCGTGCTTGACCGCGATGGTCTTCGCCGCCGCGAGGACTCCCTGAAACACGCTCCAGCCGCCGGCCGCGTCGATGAAGCGCTTGTACTTCGACTTGCTCCAGTCGGGAATGTCCGTCGGCTCGGTTCGACCGACCCAGCGATCGCTGAGGAAGCCGCCGGCGAGAACGCCGTAGGCCAGGAGCTTCACGCCCGTCTCGCGGCAGACCTGCGTCATGCGGCCGGCCGGCCGGCGATCGAGCAGCGAGAACGACACCTGGTTCGAGACGACAGGCATGCCGTGCTTGACGAGCAGGCGGAGATGATCGCTGTCGAAGTTCGTCACGCCGAGCTGGCCGATCCGACCCTCGCGGCGCAGTCGATCGAGCTCGAGCATGGCGTCGACGTATCCGGGATGCCGATAGTCCCACCAGTGGAACTGCAACAGGTCGATACGCGCGAGGCCGAGGCGCTCCAGACGTTGCTGGACCCCTTCGCGAACGACACCCGGCGTCATCGGCCCGGGAAGCGGGCACCACTTGGTGAATGCCCTCGCGCCGGCGGGGTCGGTCTTCGCGATATATCGGCCGACGAGGATCTCGGCGCTGCCGTAGTGGTCGGCCATGTCGAACACGTCGAACCCTGCGTCGGCGTACTCGCCCAGCGCGAAGGCGGCGGCGTCCGGATCGAGCGGCTTGCCGTCGCGCTCCATGTCGGCGACCTGCCACAGGCCCGTGAGCACCCGCGGGACCTCGAGCCCGGGCGCGAGCTCGATGCGCGGGGGGCGAAGCGGTCGGCCGGCCATGGTGGGACAGGGTAACATCGGGCGACAGCCATGGCGCCCGAACTCGTGACCTTGGCCCCGGGGTTCGTCGTCTCGCGCATCGCCAAGGGCAACTGGCAGCTCGCGGAGCGCCACGGCGCACCGTACGCGCGCGAGGGGGCCATCGACGACATGCGTCGCTTCGTCGAGGCCGGCATCACCCTCTTCGACTGCGCGGATCACTATGTTGGCGTGGAGCAGCTGATCGGCGACTTCCGCCGTCGCCACCCCGACCACGCGCGCCGGCTGCGCGTGTCGACCAAGCTCGTGCCCGACCTCGCCGCGCTGCCGCGCCTCAAGCGCTCCGACGTGGAGCGCATCGTGGACACGTCACTCGCGCGTCTGGGCCAGGAGCGGCTGGACCTCGTGCAGCTCCACTGGTGGGACTACCGCGTGCCCGGCTACGTGGAGGCGATGCACTGGCTCGACGACCTGAGAACGGCCGGCAAGGTGGAGCTCGTCGGCACCACCAACTTCGACACGGCGCGTCTGGCGGAGATCGTCGCGAGCGGCGTGGCGGTCGCGACGAACCAGCTCCAATACTCGGTGCTGGATCACCGGCCCGAGAACGGGCTGGCCGCGTTCTGCGCCGCGCACGGCATCAAGCTCTTCTGCTACGGGACGCTCGCGGGGGGCTTTATCGCCGAGCGCTGGCTCGGGGCGCCCGAGCCCCGACCGCCGTTCGCCAACCGCTCGCTCGTCAAGTACCGGCTGATCATCGACGACTTCGGCGGCTGGCGGCGGTTCCAGGAGCTCCTGGCCGTGCTTGCTGCGATCGCGAGGCGCCGTGGCGTCGCGATCGCGAGCGTCGCGATCCGGTTCGTGCTCGACAAGCCGGGCGTCGCGGCCGCGCTGGTCGGCGCGCGCACCGCCGAGCATCTCGACGGCCTCACGCCGGACGTGGCGCTCGACGAGGGCGATCGGGCCGCGATCTCGCGGGTGGTCGCGAAGGCGACGGGGCCGCGCGGCGACTGCTACGAGCTCGAGCGGGTCGAGGACGGTCCGCACACCGCGATCATGTGGAAGAACCAGAACGCCGGCGGCGCGCCGCTCGACGGGCCCTATGCCGACGCGCCGCCCGCGCCGAGGGAGAGCCGATGAGCCAGACGGGCAACGACGAATTCGAGCTCTACGACCTGCGTGTGGAAGTGATCGAGACCGGCAAGCCCTTCGTGATGCACGCCCGGCCCGGTGACACGTTCGACGTGATCGGCGGGCGCATCGTCTTTCCACCCGAGCGCGAGCCGTCGTTCTCGCTCTACGCCATGCTCGCGGTGCTCCCGTTCATCCCGGCCAAGCAGCGCCCGACGCATCCGAACGACTGGATGACGACCGACACCGAGATCGCGAGCCCGGATCCGCACTGCGGTGCTCGTCTCCGCATCACGCGCCTGGGCAAGCGCCGGCTTCGCCACGCCGACTACAGCGCGGTGCCGCTCACGGGAACCTCTTGATCGAGTCTTCGATTCCCTAGAGAAGGAGGTAGGCTTATGCGACTGGCGGGATCGCTCCTGCTCGTGGGACTGCTCCTCGGGACGGCGGGCTCCGTCGTGGCCGATCCCGGCAAGCCTAGCTCGGCGGTTCCGGAGGACCCCGCGTACGTCGAAGGCGTCGCCGCCGTCAAGCGCGGGAATTACGCGGCGGCGATCCGTCTCTTCGAGGCGCTGATCGCCAAGGACGATCGGAACGCGAACGCGTACAACTGGCTCGCCTACAGCACACGCCAGAGCGGCGAGGCGGCCAAGGCCATTCCGATCTACGAGAAGGCGCTGGCCATCGACCCCAAGCACCGGGGCGCGCACGAGTACATCGGCGAGGCCTACCTCGTGCTGGGCGATCTACCCAAGGCGAAGGAGCATCTCGCCGTGCTCGACAAGCTCTGCTTCTTGCCCTGCGAGGAGTATTCAGATCTCAAACGAGCCGTTCGCGACTACGAGAGCAGCGGAGGCCGGATCAGGCCGGTGAGCAAGTCGAACTGAGCCGTCTGGCGATCCTCGTCGCACTGCTGTGCGCTCTGGCCGGCTTCGCGCCTGTGCCCGGCTCGAGGATCTTGTTCGCCCCTGAACCGCGCGTGCCGCGACCGGTGCAGGAGTTCGCCTGGCGAGTGATCGAGACGCGCTGCAACTACTTGTCGTACGAGCGCGAGCAGCGCTCGTTCTGGGCCTACGACGCGCAGGTACGGAGAGGCGACGCGGGCGACGCCTATTCGATCGCGATCCTGTCGGAGCTCCCGTGGCGGAAGGCGGCACCCCCGGCCAGATCGCGATCCTGTCGGAGCTCCCGTGGCGGAAGGCGGCACCCCCGGCCATCATCGAGATGACCATCGTGGACGACGGCCGTCTGCGGCTCACCGCGCTGAGATCCTCGTTCGTCGTCTGCAAGCCACAGCCGCCCTAAAGTAGAGCAGGTTGCCGGAAGAGGTCTATCTGGGCCTTTCCCGCCGCCTGCCGCCAACTAGCTGGCGCCGAACAGATCTTGTGGAATACCCGCCGCGTGGAAGATGAAGTCGCGCGAAGCCTCGAGCTGGCGGCGCAGACGAGGCAGGTCGACGTCGAGCAGCCGCCCCTGCCACTTGCGAATCTTGCCCGCGACGATCACGGTCTCGACGTTGGTGCGGTCCATCAGCGAGACGACCGCGCCGGGCACATTGTTCAGCGGCGCGACATTGAGCGCGGTAGCGTCGAGGATGATGATGTCCGCCTCTTTCCCGGGCGTGAGCGAGCCGGTCTTGCCGTCGAGCCGCAGGTGCTTGGCACCGTTGATCGTGGCGAACCGCAGCACGTCGCGCACGGTGAGAAGCGGCGGCGTACCGGGGGCCGGCGTCGGCCACTGATTCGGCGGATAGAAATTTCCCTGCTCGAGGATCATCTGGTTCACGAGCATGCGCTGCATGGTCATGGCGGAACGCATCTGGGTGAAGAAGTCCGCCGTCATCGTGACCTCGACGTCCGTGCTCAGCGACGGCTCCATGCTCAGGCTTTGCAGCTTGAGGATCGGCGGCTCGCCGTGCCGCATGTTCATCTCGATCGGGAAGGCGACCGAGACCTGCACGCCGTGGTCCTTGACCCCCTGCCAGCCCTGGTCGGACATCCCGGTCATGTGGATGAAGAGGTTGTCGGGTCCGAGCTTGAGTGTTCCGGTGTCGCCACCGTGGCCTTGGGCGAGCAAGTCCAGGGTGGGGCGAATGCCGAACGGAGAGAGGATATGCGCCCCAACCTGGAGCCCGAGCTGGCGCCCGATATTCCAGGCCTTCTCGTAGCCCGGAAGGTAGACCTCGCCACCCATGATCATGGTGACGAGCTGGTCGCTCGAGGAGAACCACTGCTGCTTGATGCGGAACGCGTCGTCGGGATACTGGTTTTTGGGATTGGGGAAGGGAGGAAACACCGCGCCCGCGCTCTCGAAATAGCCGAAGGCGGCACGGCGCCCGGTATCGAACAGGGCCTGGATGGCGGCGTCGGAGTGCATCGGCGAGTGATGGATCTGCGAGACGTCGTGCACCGTCGTGACGCCGTTGTCGAGCTGCGCAAGTCCGCCGAATAGCTCGCTGATGTAGACGTCCTCCGGCCGGTACTTGGGCGCGAACGTGAGCAGGATGAGCTCGAAATACGTGCGAGCCGCGCTCAGCGTGTTCGAGCCGTCGTTGATCAGGACGCCGTTGGTGAGAAAGCTGCGCAGCGCTGTCTCGAACTGATGGTGGTGGGTGTCGATGAAGCCGGGTATGACGATCTTGCCGCGCGCGTCGATCTCGGCCGCGCCGCCCGCGTGCAGGTCCCCCCCGACGGCGACGATCTTCTTGCCCTCGACCAGCACGTCGGCCTGGGCCCAGTCGCCCTTGTTGGGCATGCTCGGGTCCATCGTCATCACCGATCCGCCGCGGATGACGTAGCGCCGGCCCCGCCGGCCGGTGTCTTCCGGCACGTCCGAGTCCGAGTCGTGCGCCGCGGCGGGGCGCGGCCGGAACAGGTCGACGCCGGCGGCGGCGACGCCGGTCGCGGCCGTCGCCTTCAGGAAATCGCGCCGTGAACTGGAATGGGTCTGCGGATTGCCTTCATCACACAGTTTGCACATGGGTTTCCACCTCCGCGTCGAGTCCACCGCAGTGCACAGCGCAAGCTACGGAACGGTCGGTTCTCCGAAGCTGCCGATCACCTCGCCTTCAGCGGCCGCGAGCCGCCGCCGCCCCCTCGTACAGCGCGCCTCGCGGACCTGTCAAGCGGGATTTCGGACGGCGCCGGGCGACCGCTTTGCCTCGCGATTGTCGGCCGCGTAGACTAGGCGCGCGATGAGCGAAGCGCTCGAACACTCGGCTCGGCTGCTCCGCGCGTATCAGGCGCAGGAGAAGCGATTCGTCGAGCGGCGCTTTCCGCTCCAGTTCGCGCCCGAGGTCCCCGCGCTCCGCGAGCTCTACAGCCAGAGCAAGGGGCTCCACTGGGACCCGGAGACCGACATCGCGTGGGATCGCTTCGATCCCGCGCGCTACGACCGGACCGCACGCGAGGCCGCCAGCCGCACCTGGAGCCGGCGCGCCTGGAGCGTCTATCCGGGCCTGACCGAGAGCACAGCACTGCTGATCCGCTTCTGCCTGGAATCCGGCTCGCTGGGCATGGACGCGAAGCTGTTCCTGTCGTTCCGTCCGGCCGAAGAGGCCAAGCACCTCGAGGTCTGTCACATGCTGGCCAAGCGCTTCGGCGACTATACCGCCGACCCCGGCGAGCCGGGTCTGGCGCGCGTCTCCAACCATCCCTTCGCTCAGGCCGCGCTCGACGGCGACCTGCCGGTCGAGGCGTACGTCGCCGCGCTCGGCGCGCTCGACGACCAGCTCGATCTCAACCTGCATCTGAGCCATCTGCAGCACGCGAAGGACGAAGTCGTGCGCGCCGCGCTCCGGCTCATCGCGTGTGATCGCGGGCGCCACGTGGCGTTCGCATGGGCGTTCCTGGGCAGCCGCGTCCCGGGGCTCGACGCCCGTGGGCGCGCGGCGGTCGTCGCCGCGGTGAGCGATCTGCTCGCCCACGTCCTCCTCGCCGGATACCGGAACACCTGGCTCTTGCCCGAGAAGAGCCGCGAGCCGTGGCTCGCTGCCGAGGCGGAGACGGCCCGCCACGGTCTCGGCGCCTCGACGCCGTCGCAGGAGCGGGGCGTCCTGCGCGCCACGATCGCCCAGGTGCGCGAGCGGTTCGCCGCGTGGAAGCTCGATCTGCCCCGCGTCGAGCACGCCGAGCTCGGCACGCTGTAGAGGACAGGGGAGACCCATGCTCATCGAGAAGGAGCGCACCGGAGCGTACGTGCTCGAACAGCGCTATCCGCTACCGCTTGCGTCGGCGATGCCCGACGTATGGGAGCTGTGGCGGCGGGCGAAGACGCTCGAATGGGACCCGCAGATCGACATCCCCTGGGAAGAGCTGCACCCCGAGCGCTACAGCGCCGAGCAGCTCCTGGCCGCGCAGATGTACTGGAGCCGGCGCACGTGGGGCGAATACGGCGCGATCTCGGAGAGCCCGGCGCTGCTGCTGCGCTTCTGCCTCGAGCGCCGGCTGCCGGATCTCCAGTTCTTCTTCACGATGCGCACCATGGAAGAAGGGCGCCACGCCGAGGCCTCGTGGCTCATGGCCGAGCGTCTGGGCCGCTACTTTCCGCAGCCGCAGAATCCGCCGACGGCCGGCGCCGTCGGCACGCACGGCGTGCGCCGCATGGCGTTCGACCCCGAGACCTCGCTCGAGGGCATCTTCGCCAGCCTCGTCTGCGCGGCGGAGGAGATCCTGATCGACGTCTTCAAGGCCACCGTGCACAAGGCGACCAACTCGGCCGTGCGCCGGCTGATGGAGCTGATCCTGCGCGACGAGGTGCGCCACATCGCATTCGGCTGGCAGTGCCTCGACGCCTGGGCGCCGTCGTTCACCCCCGAGACCGTGCGCAACATCGAGGCCGCCGTCACTACGATGATCGAGAACGTCGAGTTCCGCGGCTACCGCAACCTCTGGCTGGCGATCGAGGGCGGCAGCGCCACGCCGGCCGAGATCGACGCCGACCGGATCTCGTGCGAGGCGGGCCTGGGCGGCAACACCCCCGAGGACGAGATGCGCGTCTTTCCCGAATTCTTGAAGAAGATCCGCAAGCGGATGGCCCCGTGGTCCGTCGCCATCCCCATGTTCGAGCATCCGCGCCTGGGCCAGGTCTAGCGATCCGGTGAAGTTCATCGGCGACCGGCTCCTCCGCAAGGAGGATCCGCGTCTGGTGCGGGGCCGCGGCCGCTACGTCGGCGACATCACGCTGCCGGGTCTGCTGCACGCCGCTATCCTCCGCAGCCCACACGCCCACGCTCGCATCGGCGCCATCGACGCCACGCGCGCGCTGAAGAGTCCCGGAGTGGTCGGCGTGCTCACGTTCGCCGATCTGGGCGACGCGGCGTGCCCGCTGCCGATCGTGCCGCCGCACGCGGCGCTGCGCGGCAAAAACTTCATGCTCCTCGCCGCCGACCGCGCGCGGTTCGTCGGCGAGGCGGTCGCGGTCGTGGTGGCCGAGCGCCGCGACGCCGCGGAAGACGCGCGCGAGCGGATCGACGTCGCCTGGGAGCCGTTGCCGTCGGTACAGGAGCCGATCGCGCCCGGCCCCGCGCGCGTTCACGACGACGTTCCCGACAACCTCGCGGGCCGCGTGACGCTCGCGCGGGGCGACGTGACGGCGGCGCTCGCGGCCGCGCCTCGGCGCGCGCGCCTGACCCTGAGCATCGGGCGCGCGAGCGGCCAGCCGATTGAGACACGCGGGCTCGTGGCCGAGTACAACGCCATGGCCGGGCTTCTGACCGTCTGGGCGTCGTCGCAGGTTCCCCATCAGGTGCGGCAGTTCATCTGCGATCTGCTCGGGCTCGAGCCGCATCGCGTGCGCGTGCTGGCGCCCGACGTCGGCGGCGGCTTCGGCGCCAAGCTGATCGTCTACCCCGAGGACGTGCTGATCCCGCTGCTGGCGCTGCGTCTGGGCCGGCCGGTGCGATGGCTCGAAGAGCGTATCGAGCACATGCTGGCGGCCACGCAGGAGCGGACCCAGCTCCACACGGTGGAGGTCGGCTTCGACGGCGAGGGCCACCTGCTCGCGCTGCGCGATCGCTTCACCCACGACACCGGCGCCTACACGCCGCGCGGTCTGGTGGTGCCGCTGCTGAGCGCGTCGATGCTGGCGGGCCCGTACCGGGTCCCCAGCATCGAAGTCACCTTCGAGAGCGTCTACACGAATCGCGTGCCGGTGACGCCGTACCGGGGCGCCGGCCAGCCGCAGGCCGTGTTCGTCATCGAGCGGGTGATGGACCTGATCGCGCGCGAGACCGGGCGCGATCGCGCCGCCGTTCGCCTCGCCAATCTCGTCCAGCCCTCCGACATGCCGTACGACGTCGGCCTGCCGAACTACCGCGGCTCGGGCAACGTGATCTACGACAGCGGCGACTATCCGGCGGTCCTGCGCCACGCGCTCGAGATGGCAGACTACGAGCGCCTCGTGAAGGAATGTCGTCGCGCTCGCGAGGAAGGTCGGCCGCTCGGCCTGGCGCCTCGTGAAGGAATGTCGTCGCGCTCGCGAGGAAGGTCGGCCGCTCGGCCTGAGCGTCGCCTGCTACGTCGAGCTGACCGGCGTGGGCCCGTTCGAAGCCGCGACCGTGCGCGCCGATGCGGCCGGACGCATCACCGTCTTCACCGGCGTGCCGTCGCAAGGGCAGGGGCTCGAGACGACCCTGGCGCAGGTGGCCGCCGGCGAGCTCGGCGTGACGCCGCAGGACGTCTCGGTCATCGGCGGCGACACCCTGGGGATCGCCCAGGGCATCGGCACGTTCGCCAGCCGCGCCGCGGTCGTGGGCGGCAGCGCCGTCGCGCTGGCCGCGCGCGAGCTGCGCGCGAAGGCGGTGCGCCTCGCCGCGCAGGCGCTCGGCGTCGCGGAAGACGAGATTCAGCAGCACGGCACGCTCTTCGCGGAGCGCGCCCGCCCGGACCGGCAGGTCGAGCTCGGCCGCCTCGCGTCCACGGCCGCGCTGGCCTCGTCGGCGTCCGGTGTGGCACCCGGGCTCGAGGCCACGCACTTCTTCCAGCCGCCGGACATCGCGTATTCGAGCGGCGCCCACGTCGCGCTGGTCGAGGTCGATCGGGAAGCGGCCCGCGTGCGGCTGCTCGGCTACTGGGTGAGCCACGACAGCGGGCGGCTCATCAATCCCACGATCGTCGAGGGACAGATCCACGGCGCGGTGGCGCTCGGCATCGGCGGCGCGCTGCTCGAGGAGATCCGGTACGACGCGGCTGGCCAGCCGCTCAACGCCACCTTCATGGAGTACGCGTTGCCCCGGAGCGACGACGTCCCGCCGGTCGTGATCGACCACCTGGAGACGCCGTCGCCCCTGAATCCGCTCGGCGTCAAGGGAGTCGGCGAGTCCGGCGCGCTGCCGGTCGCGGCGGTCGTCGCGTCGGCGGTCGAGGATGCGCTGACCGGGGCGGGGATTCGCGTGGAGAGAATGCCGCTGACGGACGCGGAGCTCCGGCGATTGCTATGGCGATGAGAGCCCTGCAGATTACAACGCCAGCGACGCGCTGCTCGCGGTGGGGCGCTCCGACAACGGCGTGCGGATCGAGTACGCGGCAAAGGCGCCCGCCCTCACTTGGTATTTCCTGATCGGCTTCCCACGCCGGCCCGGGCGGCATCACGCTCGCGGCGCCGCTCGATCGCCTACCGTTGCTGGTGCGAGCCGGCGCGATCCTGCCGCTGGGCCCGCCCGTGCAGCACACCGGCGAGCGCCCGCTGGACGAGCTAATCCTCCAAATTTATCCGCTCGGCGCCTCGCGCTTGGAGCTCTACGAGGACGACGGACACTCGAACGCGTATCGGCGCGGCATCTGCGGGCTGACGACGATCGTGTGCGCCACCGAGCCGGGCCGTATCTCGGTCCGCGTCGAGCCGCCGCGCGGCGACCGCTCGGTGGTCCCGTCAGGCCGTCGCCCATCTGCTGCGGCTGCGCATCGAGCCGCCGGCCGCCGTCGACGTCGAGGGCGCCGGCCCGATCCCGCACACCAGCGGCGACACGGGTCGGCCGGGCTGGTGGATCGACGACGCGGGCTTCCTGTGCATCCGTCCGCCGGAGGTCGATCCGCTCGGCGTGGTGGTGACGCGCGGAACCCCGCGATCGTGACCGGCCGGTTGTCGCTCCGCGAAACCTGTAGTTCGTAGAATTCCGAGACATCAGACCTGCTGTGCTAGCGTGGTCCTACCACCCTCGAGAGGCGGGTCTATGAGGATCATCGGCCGCGTGCTGATCATCGGTTTGCTTGCGGGCCTTTCCCCAGGCATCTGTCGCGCTCAGGATTCTCCTCGGGATTCGGCGCAAGCCATGCGTGAGCTCCGGATCACGTTTCTTTCGTCTTCGGCGTCGCTGCACGGGTTCAAGCCGACGAAAGAGTACCCCCGCGTGTTCGGCGTGGCGATGGACTGGCCGATCGACGACACCACCGCGACCATCGTCTCGGCGCTGAACGGATCGGCGAGCCTGTACACCACCGCGAGCTTCGGCATCATCGGCGGCTCGGCTCACGAGCCCGTCCGCATGGCGGCGCAGCGGTTCGTCAGGGCCGCCGAAGCCCATCACGACCGGGCGGTGCCGACGGCAGCCTACCCGTACCCGGCCAAGGGGAAGGTCCGCTTCTACCTGCGCACCTTTCAGGACGTGCGAGTCATCGAGACCGACGCCGCCTCCGCGTACTCGGCCTCCGGCCCGTATTCCGGCCTCTTCCGCGCCGGCCAGGCGGTCCTGACCGAGCTGAGAAAGCTCGTCGAGGCCGCGCGCTGAGGCCGCGGGGGGCCTTTCGAGCCCCCCGGGCCCTCGGCTAGCTCTTGAAGTACCAGGTCTCCGTGTGGGCGACGTGCGGGTTGTCGCTCACCGCGCTGTTCCAGAGCCGCTCGGGCACGTTGCCCAGGTTGTTCTTGACCGTACATGTTGTCGGCGCCCCACTGGGTCTCGAAGTAGATCTGGTGCTCGTTGGCGCGCATTCGCGCGGTGGCCAGGCCCCGCTCCATCTCCTGCACCCCGCCGCGGATGCCGATCTTCCTCCACTGCTCGACGATCATCTCCGCGATGCGCGTGAACGGCAGGAAGCCGAGGTACGTCGTGAGCGCCAGCCGCAGCCGGCCGCCGCCGTCGGCGCGGGTAGCCCTCGCCGTCCTTCCTGGTGAGGCCGAACGCGTCGACCATCTCGTTGGCCTTCTTCACGTCGTACCCGACGTGCAGCATCTTGTACTCGGGCCCCGGGAAGTACAGCGTGCGCTCACCAGCCGCCGAGGCGACCTGACCGAGACCGAGCACGAACGTCTCGTTGATCGGGGTACGGTCGATGCCGTGCGACAGCGCAATGAGGAACTCGCGCGTGCTGAGCCACCTCGCGATCTCCGGATCCTTGTCGAAGCTCTGGTTGCAGAAGAGGCCCACGTCGGCGCCCTGGTCGGACGGGTCCAGGTGGACCCGATAGTTGCCCTTCTGCTGGTTCTCCAGCAGCACCGGGAGCTTGCCGGCGAGATTGGTGCTCGGCTTGGCACCCTGCGCGAGGGACCGCGACACCAGGCTGTCGGGCATATGGGTCGCCGCGAGTGCCAGGAGCCCGGCCTGCAGCACGCTGCGTCGTGTGGGATGCGGGCTGGACGACTCTGGCGTGGGCTCCACTCCGTCGTGATCGCTCATGAACGTGTCCTTTCGAGGCTGCGCCCGATCCGGCGGCAGCTCTGGCGGCGGATGAGTTGCAGCGGCAAGGGGCCGGGCTCGCCGGCGGTCCGGCCGGCCATCAGGTCCAGCAACGTAGCGGCGGCGGCGCGGCCGAGCTCGTCGCGTGGCACTCGCACGGTGGTCAGCGGCGGTGTGACGAGGCTGGCGTAGAGCACGTCGTCCCAGCCGACGATCGAGAGATCGCGCGGGACGCGCACCCGCCGCTCGGCGCACGATTGCAAGATCCCGATAGCCATGGTGTCGTTGTGGCAGAGCACCGCGGTCGGTGGCTTGTCCAGCGACAGCAAGCGAAGCCCGGCGCGGTGGCCCCCCTCGATCGAGATGCGCTCGCGGACGATCAGCGACGGCGGGGGTGCCAGGTCGCGGCGGGCGAGCGCCTGCGCGTACCAGTCCTCGCGGCTGGCGAACGGCGCCTCGTCACGCGAGGGAACGACGAGCGCGATTCGCCGATGGCCGAGCCCGGCGAGGTAGCCGACGACCTCCGCGGTGGCGCTCCGCCAATCGACCCACACCGACGCGACGTGGCGGCCGCGGACCGCGCGGTTCAAGAACACCATCGGCACTCCGGCGCGTCGCCCGAGGGCCGCGAGCTCGTCGGGCCGGCTCCGCGGCGTGCCGAGGATCAGGCCGTCGGCGCAGCGCTCGAGCAGGTGCTCGACGTTGCGGCGCTCGACCTCGGGATCGCGCCGACTGCTCGCGAGGAAGAGGCTGTAGCCCAGCGGCGAGAGGACGTCCTCGGCCCCGCGCACGACGTCGGGGAAGAACGGACTGGCGACGTCGCCTATCACGACGCCGACCGTGTACGTTTTGCGGCTCGCGAGGCTGCGCGCGACGTGGTTGGGATGGAAGCCGAGCTCGGCGATGGCGCGCTCGACGCGGGCTCGGGTCGCCGGCGCGATCGACGGCTCGCCGTTGATCACGCGCGAGACCGTCTGATGGGAGACGAGGGCGCGGCGGCCCACGTCTCTGATCGTCGCGCGCTTCTTCTTGAGCGAGACCGTCATTCGTGGCACCCGCCCCGGGGTGAGGCCTTGTGACCGGTCACAAGCTAGCAGTAGGATCTCCCCGGTGTCAATGACCCCTCGGCCGATCCAGGCGGAGTTCGCGTGCTGAGCTACATCGTGCGCCGGCTGCTGCTCGCCGTGCTGACCAGCTGGGCCATCTCGATCCTCGCCTTCGTCATCATCCAGCTCCCGCCCGGCGACTACGTGACCGCGTACATCGCCCAGATGACCTCGTCGGGGACCACGATGTCGCAGGAGCTCGCCGACACCTTGCGCGAGCAGTACGGCCTGAACCAGCCGGTGTGGGTGCAGTACCTGCGCTGGATGAAGCTCGTGCTCCGCGGCGAGTTCGGCATGGCGCTCGAGTGGGGCAAGCCGGTCTCGGCGGTGATCGCCGACCGACTGTGGTTGACCATGGCGCTCTCGGTCGGCGCCATCGTGATCACGTGGGCGTTCGCGCTGCCCATCGGGATCTACTCGGCGGTGCGCCAGTACTCGATCGGCGACTACGTCGCGACGTTCGTAGGTTTCGTCGGCCTGGCGGTGCCGAGCTTCATGACGAGTCGACGCCGAGTCGGATCATGATCAGGCGATGGCATCGATGGCTCGGCGGTCTCACCATCGTCGCCTTGAGCGTTGCTCTCGTGATCGGCCTGCGCGGTATTCGAGAACCAATTTTGCGCGCCGCCGGACGGTCTCTCGTCGTCGAGGCGCCGGTCGAGCCGGCGGACGTCATCGTCGTGTCTGCTTGGGCGGCCTCGGCCGGGGTTCTCGAAGCCGCCGATCTGGTCCGCGGCGGTATAGCCCGACGAGTCGCGGTGTTCGTCAACCCTCCCGACTCAGTCGCTCGGGAGTTCGCCCGGCGCGGTATCCCATACGAAGACAGGGCGTCACGATCGATCAGCCAGCTGAAAGCGCTGGGGGTCGTGAACATAGAACGGATTCCCAGCGCGGGTGGGACGCAGGAAGAGGCGCGAGCGCTTCTGGAGTGGTGTGATCGTCACCAGTATCGCTCGGTCGTCGTCGTGAGTATGCGCGATCATTCGCGGCGTCTGCATCGCGTGCTTCGGCGCTCGATGCCGGGGCATCGGGCGAAAATCATCGTCCGCCCCACGACGTACTCCGAGTTCGACCCTGACCACTGGTGGAAGACGCACGATGGCCTCCGAACCGGCCTGATCGAAATGCAGAAGCTACTCTTCGATATATTGCGTCACCCTATTTCCCTGGAGTGGGGTGATCGTGGGGCCGCTAGCAATATCGCCACCGCCGATCATCGAGCGCCGCCTCGCCCCTTGAGCCGTACCTCCTCGTAGGGCGCCGACCAGGGATACGGGTCGATCAGGAGCAGCGCGGGCTCGGCGACACGAGCTGAGCTTCTTGCCGGCCCACGCCGTCTGGAAGGCGGCGCGCTCCATCGTGCGCATCTTCATCCGGATGCCCACCGAGCTCAGATAGTTGACGAGCGTTTCCCCGGCCGACCAGTAGGGCGGGTAGGGATAGAGATCGCCGCCGTCGAAGCCGCTCGGATACCCCGCTTCGGCGAGCAGCTGCTTGGCCTTCGCCGGATCGTAAGCATAGGCGGGCAGCGCCAGGGCGAACTCGAACGAGCGCGGGACCATGCTCCCGGTCGGACGCGAGGCGCCGAGCGTCTCGGCCTCGATGAGCGCGCGGCGATCGATCGCGTGGTTGGCGGCCAGCCGCACGCGCCGGTCGGACCATGGCGATTTGGGATCCCACTGGTCGAAGAAGTCCAGATAGTGCACCCCGATGGCTCCCGAGAAGCCGAGCCGGAAGCTCGGGTCGCGCTTGAGCTCGAGCGCGGATGGGGCGTCGAGCATGTAGGCGATGTCGACCTCGTTGTTCTTCAGCATCGCGGCTCGCGTGGTCGGATCGGGGACAGTCTTCATGACCAGCCGCCTCACGTGAGGCATCTTGCGCCAGTAGCCCTCGAACGCTTCCAGGACCAGCTCGACCCCGGGCGTATGGCTCACGAACTTGTAGGGCCCGAGCCCGACGGGATGCTTCTTGAATCCCTCGTCGCCGACCTTCTCGACATACTTCCGCGGCACGATCCAGCCGGCGCCGGTCAAGACCGTGCCGTAGTACGCCATGAAGTCGGGGAACGGCTCGTGCAGGTGGAAGCGCACCCGCGCCGGCCCGACGACCTCGACGTCGCGCACGCGGTCCTTGAGGACCTTGCCGGCCTTCGAGCGCTGGAAGCTGAACTTCACATCGTCCGCGGTGAAGGCGTCGCCGTTGTGGAACTGGAGCCCCTCTCGCAGCTTGAAGTCGTAGACGCGCTGATCCGCGCTCACCGTCCACGATTCAGCCAGGCTCGGGCTCATGAGGTTGCCGGGCATCGGCTTCACCAGCGCGTCGTGCATCGCGTAGAGGACCCAGAACGGTGTGAGGTTCCCCGCGCTGACCTCGCCCGGATCGAACCAGGCCGGCGCCAGGGTCACGTAGAGCGCCCAGCGCAGCTCGCCGTCCGGTTTCTCCGAAGGCGTCGGCGCCGGTCGCGGCTGGGCGGCGGACGGGCCGGCGAGAACGGCCACCACCACCGCGGCGATCATGAGCGTCGTCATCGTTGTCTCCGTGAAGGGCGCAACCTCACTTCGGCTTGAGCTTCACGTCCTCGTACGGCGCCGACCAGGGATAGTCCGTGATGAGTCCAAGCCCCGGCTCGGCCACGCGCGGACCGTATCCGGTCAGGGTGGAGAGCTGCCACACCGGCAGGAACATGATCTTGTCGTGGATCAGCTGCTGGATGCGCTGCAGGACGACCGCGCGCTTCTTGGGATCGAGCTCGGTGGCTTGCTCGCGGAAGAGCCCGTCGATGTCGGGATAGACTCCGTACGCGTAGGACCCGCTCGAGGCCACGAAGGCGTCGATCCGCGTGGCGGCGTTTCCGGAGATGCCGCTGATGGTGTAGACGAGACTCTTCAGCTTCTTCTCGCGGAAGGCGTTCAGCATCGCGGCGCGCTCAATCGGACGGAGCTTCGTCCGTATCCCGGCCGCCTGCAGATAGTTGAGCACCGCTTCGGCGGTGCCGCACACCGAGGTGTCGCACCAGAAGTCGCCGCCCTCGAAGCCCTTGGGATAGCCGGCTTCCGCGAGGAGCTGCCGGGCGCGCGCCGGATCGAACGGGTAGACCGGAGGCTGCCAGTAGAAGTCGAAGCTCGTGGGGATGATGCTCCCGGTGATCTTGGAGAACCCCAGGCTCTCCGCCTGGTTGATCGCTGGGCGGTCGACGGCGAGCGTGGCGGCGAGCCGCACGCGCCGGTCGTGCCACGGCGAGCCGGTGTCCCACTGGTCGGCGAAGAGCACCCAGTGGGTGCTCGTGAACGGCGTGGGGCGCAAGGTCAGTCCGGGGGTGCGCTGCGCCTCGGCTCCGAGCTCTCCGGACAGCGCGTAGGCGACGTCCGTGTCGCCGCTCTTGAGCATCGCCAGGCGCGTGGCCGGGTCGGGAACCGATTTGAAGACCAGGCGCTTGACGCTCGGCGGCTTGCGCCAGTATCCGTCGACGGCCTCGAGCACCAGGTCGATGCCAGGCGTGGACGAGACGAACCGATACGGCCCGGCGCCGACGGGCGCCTTCTTGAAGCCCTCCTCGCCGACCCGCTCGACGTACGCCTTGGGGACCACCCAGCTGGCGCCCGTCGCCGGCGTCGCGTAGAAGGTCATGAAATCCGACCACGGCTGCTTCAGCCGAAAGCGGACACGTCCGGCATCGGGTGTCTCGACCGCCGCCACCTTGTCCTTGAGCATCTTCGCGGAGACGCCGCGGTAACGCTCGAATGAGAACTTTGCGTCCTCGGCCGTGACGGGATCGCCGTTGTGGAACCGCAGGCCCTTGCGCAGCACGAACTCGTAGACGAGCCCGTCGGCCGACACGCTCCACGATTCGGCCAGGCTGGGCGTCATGAATCTGCCGGGCATCGGCTTCACCAGGGCGTCGTGGAGCGCGTAGAGGACCATGAACGGCGAGACGACACCCGGCGTTTCCGAAGGCTCGAAGAGCGTCGGCGCCAGGGAGAAGTGCAGGGCCCACGTCATCTGACCTTCGGGGTTTGCGTGTGTCGTCGCGGGCACGATCGAGAAAGTCGCGAGCAGGATCGGCAGCAGCGCGACTAGTCCACCGCGAAGGCGTCCGCGCATAGGCGCTCCTTTCATGACCGGTACGTGACGGGCAGTAGTGTATCGAAGTCCCGCCGAAGGATCTTCCCTCGGCGACGCATTGACCACGCGGCGCGGGGGGAATAGGCTCGCCATGATTCCGTGAGGGCACTGGCCTCGGGACGGCCCGGGTCAGGACGCGATGCGAACCAGCAGGCGCTGCAGGAGGGACCGCCGATGAGCGATAACGCCCGGGACTTCAATTGCCTCGCCGGCATCCGAGTCGTCGACTTCACGCAGTTCGAGGCCGGCACGTCGTGCACCGAGGCCCTCGCGTGGCTCGGCGCCGACGTGGTCAAGATCGAGAACCCGAAGACCGGCGACCCCGGTCGCCGGCTACGTCCGGGCAAGCCCGACGACGACCCGTGGTACTTCCACATGTTCAACGCCAACAAGAAGTCGCTGACGATCAATCTCAAGTCGCCCCGGGGGCTCGAGATCGTGAAGGAGCTCTTGAAGAAGGCCGACGTCACGGTCGAGAACATGGCGCCCGGGACGATCGACCGCCTCGGGCTCGGGTACGAGGCGGTGAAGAAGCTCAACCCGCGCATCATCTTCTGTCAGATCCAGGGATTCGGCAGCGGGAGCAAGTACGAGAACGGCCTGGCCTTCGACATGATCGCGCAGGCCGCCGGCGGCCCGATCAGCGTGACCGGCGAGCCCGATCGGCCGCCGGTCAAGCCCGGGCCGAGCTTCGGCGATACCGGCACCGGCATGCTGATGGCGGTGACGATCCTCGGTGCGCTGATCGAGCGGCAGCGCACCGGCGAGGGACGGCGGCTCCAGGTGGCGATGCAGGACGCGATGATCCATTACATGCGTACCTGCTTCGCCACGCAGGCCCGCACCGGGAAGCCGGCGCCGCGCCGCGGCGGAAAATCCGTGGCCGGCACCAACTCGCCCTCCGGGCTCTACCAGTGCAAGCCCCTCGGCTCCAACGACTGGATCTACATCACCACGAGCCGCGGCAACCCCGAGCACTGGGGGCGGCTGATGCGCCTGGTCGGACGCGAGGAGCTGATCGACGACCCGCGCTTCGCCACCGGCGCCGCCCGCGTCGAGCACGAGGCCGAGGTCGACGCGATCATCACCGCGTGGACCCGCCAGCACACCAAGGAAGAAGCGATGACCTTGATCAGCGGCGTCGGGGTGCCGGCGGGCGCGGTCTTCGACACGATGGAGCTACAGAACGATCCGAGCTTCGAGAAGCGCGGCATCATGCAGGTGATGGAGCACCCGAACGGCCCGTTCAAGATGCCGACCTGGCCGGTGCGGGTCGACGGCCAGACGGCGCGGATCAAGCCCTCGCCGCTCCTGGGCCAGCACGGCCCCGAGGTGCTGAGCACGTGGCTCGGAGTCGGCGCGGCCGAGGTGGACGCCTTGAAGAAGGACGGCGTGCTCTAAGGACGCCGGCCCGTGGCCCGCGTCGTCCTGATCAGCCTCGACGGGTTCGCGTCCTTCTACTGGACCGACCGGCGCGTGCGCATGCCCACGTTGCGGCGGCTCGCGGAGCGCGGCAGCGTGGCGCGGCGCATGGAGTGCGTGTTCCCCAGCACCACCTGGCCGACTCACGCCAGCATGGTGACGGGAGTGCGCCCCGACCGCCACGGCGTCGTGGCGAACTACATCCTGAACCGCGAGTCGGGCCGCGCAGAGGACCTCACCGGCGATCCCATCTACGACGCGGATCGGCTGCTGCGGGCGCCGACGGTGTACGACGCCGCCCACGCCGCCGGGCTGCGCACCGCCGCCGTCGACTGGCCGTGTACCCGCCGCGCCGCCGGCCTCGACTTCAACCTGCCGTTCTTCAAGGATCAGCGCGTCTTCGAGAGCGCCACGCATCCGGCTGTGTGGGGCGAGCTCGGAGCGCTCGGCCTGCCGATCGATCGACTGGGCGAGTGGTCCGAGCTCCCCAAGCGCTTCCTCCGTGACGACGTGGTGGCCGACGTCGCGGCCCACGTGCTGCACCGGCATGCGCCCGACCTGCTCCTCGTGCATTTCCTCTGCGCCGACAGCTTCCAGCATCTGCACGGCCCCCGCTCGCCGGAGGCGTACTGGGCTCTCGAGTACATCGACCACTGCGTGAGCCGCGTCCTGGCCGCGCTGCCGACCGGGGCGCTCGAGCGCGACACCGCGGTGCTCGTGGTCTCCGACCACGGCTTCCTGCGGTCCGATCGCGAGATCCGCGTCAACGTCCGCTTGCGGCAGCTCGGGCTCGTGAAGGTCGACGCCGAGGGGCGGATCACCGAGAGCCGGGCGCGCTTCGTCACCAACCATGGCGCGGGCTACGTCTACGTCCTCGATCCGGCCGATCGTCCGTCGCTCGCGCATGAGCTGAAGTCCGAGCTGGCCGGTCTCGAGGGCGTGATCGGCGTCTGGGGGGTGGCGGACTACGCCGCGCTCGGACTGCCCATCCCGGACGACAATCCGATGATCGGCGAGCTCGTGCTCGAGGCCGCGGCCGGCTACGCCTTCGGCGACGAGGCCCGCGGCGACGAGCACATCGGCCCGCCCCGATACCGCGGCAACCACGGCCATCGCCCCGACCATCCGGACAACGGCGCGTTCTTCCTGGCGGCGGGCGCCGGCGTCCGGCGCGGCGCGCGGATCGGGACCATTCGCAGCCGCGACGTCGCCCCGACGGTCGCGCACCTGTTGCGGGCGAAGCTCGGCGACGTGGAGGGAACGCTGCTCACCGGCGCTCTCGCCTGAGCTCAGGGACGGACAGCGGGCGTCTCGATCGTCATCCCGCGGGCGCGCCACATCAGAAACAGCTCGAGCTCGACGAGCTCGGGCGCGCCGTACTCGTACGACTCGGCGCGGATCCCGACCAGGCAGTTGCGCAGCCGGCGCTGGAGCGAGCCGAGGCTCTGCCATTCGAGACGGTAGACCGGATAGCCCGTCGGATGCGCCTGGGGGATCGCGTTGCCGGCCAGCCGCTTGCCCCAGTTCTCGTCGTGACACTGGCTGCAGGCAAGGTTGAGCTGGCCCTGACGCCGGTAGAACGCGGCGCGGCCATTGTCGATGAACGGCTTTGTGCGCGCGTCCACCGCAACATCGATCGGCACGCCGCGTGACTGACGCGCCACGAACGCCGTGAGCGCGAGGAGCTCGCGGCTCTCGTAGGCGAGCGCCGGCGCCTGCTGCCGCTCGGTACGGCAGAGGTTGATGCGCTGCTCGAGGTTCACCGGCCGCTTCAGCGCGGCGTCGAACGCCGGATAGCGCGCGGCGACGCCCTTCATGCTGGCGCGCCCGTCGCCATGGCAGTCGGCGCAGGCGCGCCCGGCTGTGCCCGTCTTGCGAGCCCACAACGTGCCGCCCTCGAGCACCCCGAGCATCCCGGGATTGACGGTGTCGTCGTCCTGCATCGCGCGCGTCTCGCGGCTCATGAAGTCGTAGCCCGAGCGGCGCTCGGCCGGCGGGATCTCACCGGCCGACGCCGTCCAGGCGAGCAGGGTCAGCGCCGACGCGCCGAGGAGCCGGGCGCCGTGCCCGCTCAATCGACGACGATCGCGGCCGACTCGGTCGCCGACAAGCCGTTGTCGCCGGTCCACTGGAACGCGATGGTCCCGCTCTCGGTGGCGACGGTCGAGAAGACGAGGAACGGGTTGGCGGCGATCGCCGGGTGAAGCTCGGCTCGGAAGACCTCCGTGCCGTTGTAGGTGCACACGAAGAGACGGATGATATCGCGCGGGATCCGCGCGCCGAGCTGGTTGCGGCGATATCCGGTCTCCATCGGGTGCGAGATCAAGGTCTTGATCTCGATGACCTCGCCGCGTCGGGCCCGGGGCGGCACGTTGACGAGCGCGCTGGACACGGCTACGCGTCCTCGAGGCAGGCGGCCAAGGTCACCACGACCGCGGCGCTGGCGGACCAGAACGAGCCGTCGCTGAGCTCGCCGACTGCGGTCACCGTCTGCGTGGTGGCGAGCCGGATGCGCGTCGACACGCGCGCCTGCCCGGCCCGCGGCCCGAAGCGGAAACTCACCACTTCGGGCTGCGGGTTGAGCTCGGTGAACACGTGGATCGCGCGCACGTGGTCGGCCGGCGTCATCGGGCTCTCGACGCTGACCGTGAGCGGCACGGTGTTGCCGTTCTCGGAGAGCGGCGGCAGCTCGAGCTTCACCCGGCCCTTCGAGACACGCGACGAGCCGACGATCTTGCGGATGGCATCCTCCATCGCCTCGGGCGTCGCGTGCGCGGGCGCGACGGTGATGACGGCCCCGAGCCCCAGCCCGGTCGCCGCGGCCCGCAAGAATGCGCGACGCGAGGTCTCGCGGTCCATCAATCCTTCAAGGTCGTCAAGAAGGCCACCACGTCCTCGATCTGTTCGGCGGTCAAGACGGGCTTGCCGCGCCACGCCGGCGCCACCCGCGCGAGCCCATCGATTCGATGATACGCCGGCATGATCGTGGCCGGGTTGATTCCGCTCGAATCGACGATCCGCAGGCGCAGCTGCCCCTCGGACCAGCGCTTGCCGGCGCCGGCGAGATCGGGCGCGAGATTGCCCTGGAAGCGCTCCTCCGGGAACGGTCCGCTGTGGCAGAGCAGGCAAAGGCCGAGCTGCCGATTGGTGACGATCGCACGGCCGCGCGCGGGATCGCCTCTGGCGCCGGTGAGTGACGTCGGGATCGAGTCTTGCGCCCTCGCCACGCCGCCGCTCGCCGTGCTCACCGCGCAGCAGGCGGCGACGAGGGCCACGGCAAATCTCACCCGAACGCCTCGGAGGTGATCGTGCGGAACCAGGCCTCGGCGAGCACGGCCTCCGCCTTGCGCGTCTCGCGCGGCGCGTCCGACGGGCTCACCCCGCCGGCGCCCGGGACGTCGGCGAGCTGTCCGCTGGTCGGCTGGTAGACGCCGGCGACGGAGATGCCGTAGTCCGGCGCGACCAGGCTGTAGCAGGTGTTGATCAGCTTGGGGCTCGACGGCGTGCCGCCCGCCAGAAGCGCGGCGACCGCGGCGGCGCACACCTTGGCCTGCGAGTTCGCGGCGAACGCCGACTTCGGCATCGCGCCGGCGATCGCCGCGTCGCCGATGACGTGGATATTGGCCTGCAGCTTCGACTCGAACGTGACCGGGTCGATCGGGCACCAGCCGCTGCGATCGGCGACGCCGGCGACCTCGGCGATGCGGCCCGCCTTCTGCGGCGGGATGACGTTGGCCACCTTCGCCTGGTGCCGGCCGAAATCGGTGGTCAGCGTACGCGTCGCGGCGTCGACCGAGGTGACGTTGCCGCCCTTGGAGAGCGGCACCCACTCGAGCAGGCCCGGATAGAGCTCGGCCCAGGCGGCCTGGAACAGCCGCTGCTTCGAGAACGCGTCCTTCGCGTCGAGCACGATCAGCTTGGACTTGGGCTTCTTCATCTTGAGGAAGTGCGCGATCAGGCTGGCGCGCTCGTAAGGCCCGGGCGGGCATCGGAACGGATTCGCCGGCGCCGAGATGACGACGAGCCCGCCGTCGTCCATCGCCTCGAGCTGGCGTCGCAGCAGCAGGGTCTGCTCGCCGGCGCGCCACGCGTGCGGCATCTGGGCGGCCGCCGCCTCGTCGTAGCCGGGGAGCGCGCCCCACTTGATGTCGATGCCGGGTGCGAGCACCACCCGCTCGTAGGCGAGCCGCGCGCCGTCGGCAAGCGTGACCGATCGCGCCGTGGCGTCGACGGCGGTTGCGGTGGTGCGGGCGATCGTGATGCCGTCGGCGGCGACGTGCTCGTAGGTGAACTGCTGCGCGGACAGCTCGCGCAGGCCGCTGATCACCGAGTTGCTGAACGGGCACGCGACGAATGTCGCGTTCGGCTCGACCAGGGTGACCGCGATGCGCGGGTCGGCGCGGCGGAGCGCGCGGGCGCAGCTCGCGCCGGCGAAGCCACCGCCAACGACGACGACGCGAGGCCCGGTCGCTTGAGCGCGCGCCGGCCGCGAGCGCAGGACCGCCGCGGCCGTGGCCGCGACGCCCAGCCTGAGAAACGCTCGGCGGCTGCGCGTCATTTCTGCTCCGCGTACCATGCTGCGATCGCCTGGATTTCCGCGTCGGTGAATCCCTTGGCGATGCGGTCCATGACGGTGCCCGCGCGCGCGCCAGAGCGGAAGTCCTGCATGGCCTTGACGATCTCGGCGCGATCGCGTCCGGCGAGTCGCGGGACCGGCGAGGAAACGCGCGCCGACGAGGGATGACAGCCCGAGCACGCCGCGGCGCCGGCCGGCGGCTCGGCCGAGGCGACAGTGGCCGTCGCGATCGAGGCGAGCCCGATCGCGGCGGCCACGATACTACGCATCACTCACACCATCTGGTAGCCGTGGTTCTTGAGCGGGAACGTGCGGATGCGCTTGCCGGTCGCCCGGAACATGGCGTTCAGGACCGCCGGCGCCGCCACACAGATCGTCGGCTCGCCCACGCCGCCCCAGGATCCGCCGGACGGCATGATGACCGACTCGACCTTCGGCATCTGTGCGATCTTCATCGAGTCGAAGGTATTGAAGTTCGTCTGCTCGATGGCGCCGTCCTTCACCGTGCACTCTTCCATGAAGACTGCCGACAGACCGTAGACGAACGACCCGGCGATCTGCCGCTCGATCTGCGCCGGGTTGACGGCGTGACCGGGATCGGTCGCGCAGACGATGCGCCGCACCTTCACCTTGTCGCCGCCGGTCACGGACACCTCCGCGCACGCCGCCACGTAGCTGCCGAAGGCCATCATGTGCGCCAGACCGCGGTGCACGCCTTGCGGCGCCGGCTTGCCCCATCCGGCCCGGTCGGCCACGGCGTTGAGCACCGCGAGGTGCTTGGGATGCTTGGTCATCAACTTGCGCCGGAACTCCAGCGCGTCCTGACCGGCGGCCAGCGCGAGCTCGTCCATGAAGCATTCCAGGAAGATCGCGTTCTGGTTGATGTTGACGCCGCGCCAGAATCCGGGCGGGACGTGCGTGTTACGCATCGCGTGGTCGATCAGGAGATTGGGCACGGTGTAGCCGAGCGTGAAATCGCCGCTCGGATCGAGACCCTGGAACGTGGCGTTGTCCCGGCCGTCCTGGAGGTTCTGCGGGAACACGGAGGCGAGGATCGACTGGCCCGACAGGCGCATGTGCAGGCCGACCAGATTGCCGCTCGCGTCGAGCCCGCCGCGCATCTTCGCCTGCATGACCGGGTGATAGCGCCCGTGCGTCATGTCTTCCTCGCGCGACCACAGGAGCTTCACCGGCGTGCCGGGCACCTGCTTGGCGATCAGCACGGCCTGCGTCACGTAGTCGTGGAAGGCGCCGCGTCGGCCGAAGCCGCCGCCGATGACCATGATCTTGTAGACCTCGCACTTGTCGGCCGGCAGGCCGGAGGCCGCCAACGTCGCCGCGAACGCGGCCTCGCCGTTCTGCGTGGGCACCCACACCTCGCACTTGTCGGCCGTGTACTTGGCCGTCGCGTTCATCGGCTCCATCGGCGCGTGGTTCAAGAACGGGTACGCGTACACCGCCTCCACCTTCTTGGCGGCGCCGGCGATCGCGCCCTTCACGTCGCCGACCTGCGTCCGCACGAACGCCTGATCGGCGTCGAGGCCTTCCTTCAGCATGTCGGCGATCGTGGCGCTCGACACCTTGGCGTTGGCGCCCTCGTCCCAGACGATCGGCATCGCGTCGAGGGCGGTCTTGGCCTGCCACCACGTCTCGGCGACGACCGCGACCGCGGAGTCGCCGACCGGCACGACGTGCTTCACGCCCGGCATGCCCTGGGCCTTGGCGGCCTCGAAGCTCTTCACCTTGCCGCCGAACACCGGACAGTCCTTGATCGCGGCGTTGAGCATCCCCGGCATCTTGAGATCGAACCCGTAAATCTGCGCGCCGGTCACCTTCTGCACGGTGTCCAGGCGCTTCACCGACTTGCCGATGATCTTCCAGTCCTTCGGATCCTTGAGCGCCACCTCGGCCGGCGGCGCCAGCTTCGCGGCGGCCTCCGCCACCTTGCCGTAGGTGGTCGTGCGACCGGTGGGCTTGTGCGTGATGACGCTGTTGGCGGCGCTGCACTCGGCGGCCGGCACGCCCCAGGCGTTTGCCGCGGCCTGCACCAGCATCACGCGAGCTGTGGCGCCGCCCTTGCGGACGTACTCGTTCGACTCGCGGATGCCGCGGCTGCCGCCGGTCGAGAAGTTGCCCCACGGGCGCTTGCGCGCGACCGACTGGCCGGGCGTCGGATACTCGGTGGTCACCTTCGTCCAGTCGGCTTCGAGCTCCTCGGCGACCATCTGCGCCAGACCGGTGAGCGTGCCCTGCCCCATCTCGGAGCGGGCGACCCGGACCACGACCGTGTCGTCCGGACGAATGACCACCCAGGCGTTAATCTCGGGCGAGCCGTCCTGGGCTCGCACGACGCCGGCGCCGAACGGGATCTTCAGGCCGAGGGCGAGCCCGGCGCCGACAGCCGCCGTGCCGATGACGAACGAGCGTCGATCGATCTTCGGGGTGTTGGTGATCATGGCTCTCCCCCTATGCCTTCGCCGCTGCGTGAATGGCCTCGCGCACCTGCTGGAACGTGCCGCAGCGACAGATGTTGGTGATCCCCGCGTCGATGTCGGCGTCGGTCGGCTTCGGCTTGTCCTTCAGCAGCGCCGCCACGGCCATGATCATCCCGGCCTGGCAGTAGCCGCACTGGGGCACGTCGTAGTCGACCCAGGCCTTCTGGACCTTGTGCAGGACGCTGCCGCTCGCCAGGCCCTCGATCGTGGTGATCTGCTTGCCCTCCGCCGAGGCGACGGGCAGCACGCAGGAGCGGACCGCCTTGCCGTCGAGGTGCACCGTGCAGGCGCCACACATCGCGACGCCGCATCCGTACTTGGTGCCGGTGAGGCCGGCCTGCTCCCTGATCGCCCACAACAAGGGCGTGCTGGGACCGACGTGGACCTCTAGCGTTTTGCCGTTGATGGTCAAGCGCGCCATAGTCTTTCCTCCCGGAGTTGCGGTGCGGTGCTGTGAATATCCGCGATCATGATCACGAAGGCAAGCGCCCGTCCGCGGTCCCCGATAGCCCTCAACCCTACAGCGGCTTGATCTGCACCTTGCGCCACTTGATCACCCCGCCGGGCGCGTCGTTAGGGCCGTTGCCGAACTGGAGGGCGAAGGGTCCCTGGGCGTGCAAGCTGTCCTGGACGTTCGCGGTCTGGACGCCGTTCAGCACGACGGTGAGCTGCGCCCCCTTGGCCGTGATCTCGTAGGTGTTCCATTTCCCGCCGGCCTTGGGCATCCGCGAGACTTTGGCCACGTTGACGATGCCGCCCGTGCCGTAGGACGGGTCGGGGCGCTGATCGTAGATGTTCACCTCGTAGGCGTTGGTCGCGGTGATCGCATTGGGATCGCTACAGCGGATGAAGACGCCGCTGTTCGTGGTGTGATCCGCCCAGAACTCCGCTCGGATCTGAAAATCCCTGTAGGCGTTCTTCGAGACGAGAAAGCCGCCCTTGCCGCGGTCGGCGACGATCGCGCCGTCTTCCGCCCGCCAGTTGGCGTCGCCGATGCGGTTCCAGTTCTCCAGGCCTTTGGCCAGCACGGCGGCGCCGGCGACCAGCAGCCCCATGACGATGACGAACGGGCGTTTCATGGCGCTCTCCTCTGGAGCTCGTTGCGGTCACCGCGCCTGACGCGGGAGTCTAGCACGACGTCGACGTCAGCTCTCCTCTGGAGCTCGTTGCGGTCACCGCGCCTGACGCGGGAGTCTAGCACGACGTCGACGTCAGAATCGCGCGCGACGTCTTGCCGAGCGCGTGAGACGTTGCGGTGGGTGTTGACAGACCACAGTTTATGACCTATCAGAGCTCCGCGCGGGCAGTGTGAGCCTCGAACGCGTCGCACACCAGAAAGGCGCCTGCACATGACTCGACACTTCGGCGTGCTGATCCCGTCCACGAATACGACGGTCGAGATGGAGTGCCGGCTCTTGCCGGTGATCTACCAGGCGCATATCGGGCGCCTCAAATCGAGCGGCGCCGGGAGCTTCTCGCCGAGCCGGGACGAGGACATCGACTATCAGTCGCAACTCCTGGGAACCGCCCGAGTCGAGATGGTGATCCTGGCGCAGACGTCGGCGAGTCTCTTTGCCGACGACTACGACGACGTCGTCGCGAAGCGGATGACCGCCGGCGCCGGCGTTCCGGCGATCACATCGGCGCAGGCGGTCGGCCGCGCCGTCCGCGCCCTTGGAGCGCGGAGCGTGGCCATCGTGTCGCCGTACTCGGATGCGGTCAACGAGCGCGCCGCCCACTACTTCAAGACGAAGCACGGGCTCGACACGATCGCCCTCGAGGGATTTCGCGCGACCGACGCGTATGCGATCGGGCAGCTCGGCCCGGAGCACGCGCGCGATGCGTTCGCGCGGATCGATCGGCGGGAGATCGAGGTCTTCGTGGTTCCCGGGGGCAACTTCCCGACGATGCCGTCGATCGCGGCCTGGGAGAATGAGTTCAAGAAGCCGGTGGTGACCACGAACCAGGCCTCGTTCTGGGCGATGCTGCGTGCGTTCGACAGCGCCTATCGCCTGCCCGCCTTCGGGCGTCTGCTCGCGAAAGCACCGTCGGACGCCGCATAGCTCGTATTGAGCGCGCTGCTGTTGAGCTATAGTCGCGTAGGACTTCGAGGTCCGGAGCCCTACCGATGAGCGTGACGCCAAACCCCGACGACGGCGAACCGACGGTTGCGATGCCGGCTCAGGCGGGCGGGGACGCCTCGCTGGCCGACGTCACTCGATGGCTTACGGCTTCGAAACGTGCGAGAAGACGCCGGCTGGCGCGCTATGTCCTGGCCGGGATCGTACTCATCGCGGGGATAGGCGCCGGATGGTTTTTCTTCCCGCGGAATGAGAAGCGCCTCGCCGTTTCTGACCAAACACCACGAGACCAGGTGACGCAGCCGGCCAGCCTGCCGGCGCCCCCGCCGTCTCCTCCCGCGCCCGACAAGCCCGTCAGCCCGCGACAGATGTTGACCGAAATCTTCGAAGGCCGTAGTCGCGCGCACTCGGTCACCGCCACCGTCGACAGAGGAGCCGTCCGCATCGGGTCGTCCAGACCCGGCTACGTGTATGTGCTGGCCGCTTCGGTCAACCAATCCGACAATGCCCCGCTGTTCGTGGCTGTGCTATTCCCCAGGGCGGCGGACACGAGCAATCGCATCCGGGCGGGGCAGGCGTTGAAGCTGCCGGACATGCAATGGCCGAAGAACGCCGAGTTCCTCGCGATCGTTTCCGATGAGCGGCGCGACATCGACGTGCTCGGATCGCTGGCCGGGAAGGTCATCTGCACCGCGGCACCCCAATGTTCGGAGTCCTATGGGGCCGTCGTCTTCTCGAAAGAGGGAACATCGAGTGAATGGCCGCGCGACACGACCCGCATTCCCGCGGCGCCGAAGGCCCCGGCCGCTCGACCGACGCATGCGGGCTCACGCCGCTGCAGTGATATTTTGGAGCGCGCGTCGCTGGGTGAATCATTGACGGACGAGGAGCAGACGTTCCTCCGAAGGGATTGCCGATGATGATTCGCAGGCTCTCGGCCTACGCGAGCATGCTCCTGATCGTCGCCGGCTGCGCCAAGCCGGCTCCACCGCCGCCGCCGACTCCGATGGCGACCAGCGACACATCCGAGCGGAGTTTCGACGAGGCGGTGGTCGTCGCGACGGACGGCCTGCTGGCTCAGCTGCTGCAGCAACGACCGGCGCCGTCGACCAAGCCCGAAGCCAAGCGAGGCGTGGTGATCGATCCGATGGTCGACGCCACCTCCGGCCAGCAGACCGGCGCGACGCGCCTGTTCGAGCAACGGGTGACGGAGCGGCTCCAGAGCAACTATTCGCAGTTCGACGTCATGCCCTTCCAGGGCGCCAACCTGAGCCAGGCACAGTATCTGTTGACCGGGACGATGACGCGGGTCGCAGGTAGCCAAGCGGGCGCCCCTCAGGTGTTCCAGCTCAATCTGGCGCTGACCGATTTGAAGGACGGACTGGTCCTGGCCCAGGCGTCGTCGCGGGCGCGCGATGAGGGGCTGGACACGACCCCAACACCGTACTATCGCGACAGCCCCATCGTGGTGAAGGACAAGGTGGTCGATGGGTACATCGCGACCTCCCAAACGCCACCCGGTCGTCCAGCGGAGTCGATCTACTTCGAGCGCGTGGCCACGGCGACCACGGTCAGCGAGGCGACTGCTGCCTACAACAGCGACAGCTATCAGGATGCCCTCGAGCTCTATCAGACCGCGGCGGCCAAGCCCGGAGGCGAGCAGCTGCGGGTGCTCAACGGGATTTACCTTGCCTCGTGGAAGCTCGGCCGCGCGACTGAGGCAGAGGACGCCTTCGGCAAGGTTGTCGCGTTCGGATTGAGCAACAACAACCTGGGCGTGAAGTTCTTGTTCAATCCCGGGACGACCAACTTCTGGTTCGATCCTCAAGTGAGCGGGCCGTACGGCTTCTGGCTGCGGCAGATCGCGCGGCAGGCGGCGGTGGCCAAGGTGTGCATGAACGTGGTGGGCCACACGAGCCGGACCGGATCGCAGGCCTACAACGACCGTCTCTCCTTGCAGCGCGCCGCGTACATCAAGAAGCGCCTCGACACGGAGGCGCCGGAGCTCGCCTCGCGCACGAAGGCGTCGGGGATGGGCTTCCGCGAGAACCTCGTGGGCACCGGAACCGACGATGCGCGCGATGCGCTCGATCGGCGGGTCGAGTTCAAGATCACCGAGTGCGGATAGCGATGCCGCGGCGGCTGCTCTGCGCAAGCGGCTGCACTTCGCGCGCGTCGGCTCGTTCAGCTTCACCATTCCCGCCGAGGTCCCGCGCCACGAGATCGAGTCCTCCCTGTTCGTGCACCGGCCGATGAGGCTCATCGCCATCCATCCCCACATGCACCTGCTGGGGCGCGAGATGAAGGTGTGGGCGAAGCTGCCCGACGAGTCGACGCGACCGCTCGTGCACATCGACGACTGGGATTTCAACTGGCAAGGGTTTTACTTCTACCGATCGCCCGTGCCGCTACCCCAGGGCGCGTGGATCGAGCTCCTGGCGGCGTGGGACAACTCCGCGGGCAATGCGCGGAACCCCAATCGGCCGCCCCAGCCCGTGCGCTGGGGCGAGCGGACGGTGGACGAGATGGGCCACGCCGCCATCCTGTACACCCTCGATGACGAGACGCTCGACCACCGCCCGCGCTGACGCGGTCAGGCCTTCCACACGATCATCTCGCTGCCGCGGATCGCGAGCGCGGTGCCGAGCTTGTCGCACCGTCGCGTGACTTGCTCGACCGCCTCCTTGTCCTGTCCGAGCTCGCAGACGTAGGTCTCGTTGCTCTCGTGGTGGCGCACCAGCGAGAACGCCACCTCGAGGAGCTCGGAGTCGTCGAAGGTGAGGCGGGCCAGCATGCCAACCCAGTCCCCATGAGCCCGGCCGCCGTGCCCGGTGTGGAACGAGAAGCTGCCGAGCCCGTAGAAGACCGGCTTGCCCCGGTACATCTCGACCGCGCACGCGTAGTGCGGTCCGTGGCCCATGACCACGTCGGCGCCGGCGTCGATCGCGGCGTGGGCGATCTCGGCCTGATAGTCGAGGACGTCCTCGAACAGTCCCCAGTGATGGGAGGCGACCACGATGTCGGCCTGGGCCCGCAGCGCGCGAAGGTCGGCCGTGAACTCGGCGAGCGACCTGGCGTCCGTCCAGGTGATGATCGCGGGGGGCAGCCCGGGACGGTTCGCGGGCGGCAGGCCGGCGCGCCGCGTCTGGAGCATCGGCTCGTACGCGGTGCGTCCCGTGAGCACGGCGACGCCGGGCGAATCGTCGGTGGCCTCGTGGCCGGTGGCCCAGTAGACCGACGTCCGCTGCAGGAATCCGAAACGCAGGCCCTCGTGCGTGACGATCGCCGGTGCGCGCGCGGCCCGGCGATCCAGGCCCGCGCCCGTGCTCCGAATGCCGACGCTCGCGAGCTGACGGAGCGACGAACGGATCGCCTCCTCGCCGTAGTTCACGTTGTTGGCCGTGCCGACCGCGCGATAGCCGCCGATGACGAGCGCCCGGGCCGAGGCCAGCGGCGCGTGAAAGCCCTCGTGCTCCAGCGAATGGCCGTCGACGGGCTCGTAGAAGCAGCACTCCAGATTACCGAACAGCACGTCGGCCCGGTGGAGCGTGTCCTCGATGCGCGCGAACGGCACCTGCGCGTCGGTGACGTTCATGAGGTTCACGTCGCCGGTCAGCATCAACACTCGTTTCATGGCTCACCTCGCCCCGAGGACAATCGGGCGTGCCGAACGCCGCTGTGCTGGCTAGAATACTCTGGTTGGCGCGCCCGGCCCGGCGCCTCGTGGCCGGACCCGTCGGGAGCGCCGACGCCAAGGAGGGTGCGATGAGCACAGTGACTACCGAGTCCCGGGTTCTCCCGGCGTCCTCGCAGCGGATCTCCCCGCAGAAGTTCGCCCACGTCGTTCTCAAGACTGCCAACTTCGACGCGGTGATCGACTGGTACGCCACCCTGCTCCAGGCGCGCGTGGCCTTCCGCAACGACTTCATCGCATTCCTGACCTACGACGACGAGCACCATCGCGTCGCCGTCATCAACAACCCCGGTAGTCCGGAGCCGGATCCGGCGGCCGCGGGTGTGCACCACATCGCCTACACGTACGGCGGTCTGGGCGAGCTCCTGTCGACCTACCGGCGGCTCAAGGCCAGCGGGATCGAGCCCGCGCGCTGCATCAACCACGGGCCGACGATCTCCATGTACTATCGCGACCCCGACGGCCTGCGCGTCGAGCTGCAGATCGACGTCTTCGCCACGATGGACGAGGCCAACGCCTACCTGACGGGCCCGGAGTTCGCCGACAACCCGATCGGCGTCATCTTCGACCCGGAAGAGCTGATTCGCGACTACGAGGCCGGCCGCGCGTTCGAAGACTTGGTGCGGCGCCCGCCGCTGCCGCCCGGCAAGACCCCGATGGATATGCGCGCCGAGATTCCGCGCGAGGCGCGCTAGGCTTCCACGGGCTCCCTCGGTCACCAGTGAGACTGGGTGTCGACCGCGGCGACCACTTCTAGACCGGGAGGAGCGGCTCGGTCCGATCCGGCGGCAAGTCGGTGTCGAAGGAGTTGATGAGCAGCGCCAGGAGGCTGTAGTTCCCCATGACCAGGCCCAGCTCGACCACGCCCTGGCGGCCGAACTGCTCGAGCGCCGCCTGGAACGCGCCCCGACTGACCCGGTGGGTCCGGAAGAATTCGCGGCCGTAGTGCACGACTGCCGCCTCGTCCGCCGCCAGAGCCGGTAGCTCCTTGCGGTCGCGCAGGGCATCCACGAGATTGCTCGGCACGCCCGCCTTGCGCGCCGACCCTGCGTGCGCGTTCCAGATGTGATGGCAATCCAGCTCTCGCGCGGTGACGAGCATGGCGAGCTCCTGGATCTTCTTCGGCAGCGAGGATTCCTCGCGCAGGTAGTGGTTCAGCAGGGTGGCCCACTGATGCGCCTTCGGTACGTGGATCATCACGGAACCCGGGCCATAGCGGGGGACGGCCCCCAGGCCTCTCACCATCTCGTCGAAGGCGACTCTCTGCCCTTCGGGAACACTCTCTCTGGTCGCTAACGGTAGTCTCGCCACAGTAATCTCCCAGTTCGCCGGATTGAGCCGCGCGCTCTAGCCGGACAGCGTGTCGTAGTGGTGCGAGTTCGAGATCACGCCGTTCGCGTACAGCTTGGCGATCTCGTCCTGGGAATAGCCCAGGAGGCCGCCCAGAATCTCTTCGTTGTGCTCGCCCACTTTCGGGGTGGATCCGACCACGGCCGGCGTGCGGCTGAAGTGCCAGAAGTCGCCGGACACGGCGATCGTGCCGGCCAGGAAGTCGGGCACCTCGACCAGCGCCCGGCGCTCCCACGGGTGGGGATCCTGGGCCGCTTGCGGGATGGTATTCACCGGTGCGGCCACCACGTCGTGGCGCGTGAAGTGGGCGATGGCGTCCTTCATCGTCATCGTGGCCATCAGCTCGCGCATCGCTTCGTTCACGGCCTCCGCGTGCTTGCTGCGCTCGCGGCGGGTCGTGAAGCGCGGGTCGCTCTGCCACTCGGGTTTGCCCAGCGCCGCGCACACGCGATGCCAGTGGTGCTGATCTCCGGCGGCGATCAACACCCAGCCGTCCTTGCAGGGGTACATGCCGCTCGGAGCCGAGTCGGAGATGCCCCGCTGGGGCGAGGTGCCCGCCCCGTGGTACGCGGTGATGGGGATCTCGGTCAGGCTGTAGCCCGAGTCCGCCAGGCAGACGTCGATGCTCTGCCCGTGTCCGGAGATGTTGCGCTCGTGGAGCGCGGCCAGGGTGCCGATCGCCGAGTGCAGCGCGGTGGTGCGATCGATGATGGGGACCCCGGCGCGAATCGGCGGCATGCCCTCTTCGCCGGTGACCATGGCGATGCCGGACATGGTCTGCCCGATCGGGTCGTAGCCGATCTGATCGCGGTACGGACCGAATTGCCCGTACGCGGAGACGTTGACCATGATGATGCGCGGGTTCAGCGTCTTCAGCACGTCGTAGCCGAAGCCCATCTCCTCGATGGTCCCGGGCCGGAAGTTCTGCACGAGGACGTCGGACACCTTGATCAGGCGGCGCAGGGCGGTCTTCGCTTCCTCCTTGCGCAAGTCCATGCTCACGCTCTTCTTGCCGCTGTTGTACTGGACCCAGTAGGCGCTCTGCTTGCGCACCCACGGCGCGTGATAGCGCGTCTCCTCGCCGCCGATCCGCTCGATCTTGATCACCTCGGCCCCCAGGCGGGCGAGCACCTGGGCGGAGCGGGGTCCCGCCTGATGGCGACCCAGGTCGATCACGCGAGTGCCGTGCAGTGGTCCTTTGCTGTCTGTCATCGCATCGCTCCTTGCCTGTGCCCGTCCGATCAGAAGACGATCACGAGCCGTCCGCGAGTGCCGCCGGCGGCCATCTTGCGCTGAGCTTCAGCCGCCCGCTCGGGCGGAAACGTCTCCGCCACGCGCAGGGTGAGGCGCCCTTCGGCGACGAGGCGCCCCAGCCGATCGAGCGCCTCGTGATTGTGCACGTACGAGGCGACCCGCACGGGCTCGATCGTGATGCCGCGCTCGGACGGGCCGGCGAAGCCGCGCACGGTGGCCAGCTTGCCGCCGTCGCGGATGGCGGGTAGAACGGCGGCGTCGAGCACCGCCGCGTCGATCAGCCCATCGACGCCTCCCGGCGCCGCGTCGTAGACGGTCCGCATCGCCGCGTCGCCGCTGGGCACGAACGTCTTCGCGCCGAAGCGCTTCACCAGCGCTTCGTCCTGGGGCCGTGCCACGGCGATCACGCGCAGCCCCTCGCTGACGCCGAGCTCGACCGCGTAGCCGCCGACGGCGCCGGCCGCGCCGGTGACTCCCAGGGTCTGCCCGGGCTTGAGCGCGAGCCGGTCCAGCGCCAGACGCACCGTCAGCCCGTTCATCGGCAGGGTGGCGGCGGTCTCCAGGCTGGCGCCCTCGGGCACGCGCGCGACCGACGCGGTAGGAACGACCACCAGCTCAGCCTGCGCGCCCCCGCCCGGACGGCGCGGGTTGACGATCGCCATCACGCGGTCGCCAGCGCGCCAGCTCGTACCCTCGCCGACGGCGTCCACCACTCCGGCGAGCTCCATGCCGGGGATGAAGGGGGGCCGCACGCCAATTTCGGCCAGCTGGGCGACAGAGAACTGCCGCCCGGAGCGAAAGCTGATGTCGGTCGGATTGACCGTCGCCGCCTTGACGCGAATCCGCACCTCGCCGGGCCCCGGCTGCGGCGCGGGAAGCTCCGATACCTCCAGCACCTCGGGACCACCCAGTCGGGAAAAGGTCACCGCGCGCATGGTCTTCCTCCCCATCATTCCATCGTGCGAACGTTCGGCGCGACCGCGACCTCCATCTCGGTCAGCGCGATCACTTCCTTGGGCGTGAACCCGGGCGCCACCGCGTCGATGACGAACCGGTCCTTGTCCCAGCGCAAGAGCGCCAGGTCGGTCACGACGTAGCTCGCGCACCCCTTGCCAGTCAGAGGATACGTGCATTTGCGGCGCAGCTTCGGTCGGCCCTTGCTGTCCACGTGCTCCATCACGATGATCAGGTCGCCCTTGCCGGACAAGAGGTCCATCGCGCCGCCGATGCCGCCGCGCTTGGCGTCGGCCGTGCTCCAGTTGGCGACGCTGCCCTGCTGGGTTGGCGTCGGCCGTGCTCCAGTTGGCGACGCTGCCCTGCTGGTCGACCTCGTACGCGCCGAGGATCACCGTGTCGATGCGGCCGCCGCGCGCCATCTCGAAGGACGCGACGCTGTCGAAGAACGACGCGCCGCGGTTCAGCGCCACGAACTGGCCGGCGGCGTTGTAGATGTCCGGATCGATCTCGTGCTCTTCCGACACCATGCGGCCGTAGCCGAGGACGCCGTTCTCGGCGTGCAAGATGACGTCGCGGCCCTCGAGATAGTTCGACACCATCGTGGGGATGCCGACGCCGAGGTTCACGTAGGTGCCCTCCTTGACGAGCCGGGCGGCGTTGCGCGCGATGCCCTCGCGTGTCAGCGCCGGCTTGCCGTCGTAGAGGCGCGGCTGGTCCGCCGGCCGCCGCGCGGGCCGGCGCCAGGCCTTGCCGTCGAGGACGTGCGTGGTCTTGACGACGCGCGACACGAAGATGCCGGGCAGATCGATCAGCTCGGGAGGGATCTCGCCCGGCTCCACGATCTCGTCCACCTCGACGATGGCGATCCGCGCGGCCTTGGCGAAGCTCGGGTTGAAATTCTGGCTGCCGCCACGGAACTGGACGTTGCCCAGACGGTCCGCCCGATAGCCTCTGAGCAGGGCGTAGTCCACGTGGATCGCGTACTCGAGAACGTGGCGCTTGCCGTCGAACTCGCGGATCTCGCGCCCCGTCGCCAGGTCGGTGTCGACGCCGGTCGGCGAGTAGAACGCCGGAATCCCGGCGCCGCCGGCGCGGCAGCGCTCGACGAGGATGCCCTGGGGCACCAGCTCGACCTCCATCTTGCCGGCGGCGATCTGCTCCTCGCTGGCGGTCGGCGTCCCGGGTCGCACGGAGAACGCCGCGATCAATTTCTTCACCTGATTGTTCTCGGCGAGGATCTGGCCGCGGGTCGCACCGGCGTCGCCGAGCGAGTTGCAGACGAGCGTGAGCTCTTTCGTGTTCTGATCGCGCAGGGCGCAGATCAGGGCCGTCGCGAACCGATGGGCAACGCCGAAACCGGCGATGGCCACCGTCGCGCCATTCGGGATGTCGGCGACGGCCTGCTCGGGCGAGGCAACGATCTTGTTCATGACGGCCCTCAGCTCTCGAGAACGGTTGCGGATCGTTTCGCGCGAGCATACCAGGACCGGGGCGGTTGCGTCATGGCAGCCCGAACGCGACGATGTGGTCGCCCGTCTTGGTTCTGAGCGCGGTGTGCCCGCCGGCGGCGATCACCACGAGCTGCCGGCCGCTCGGGGCGCGGTAGGTCATGGGCGTCGCCTGCGCGCTCGCGGGCAGCTCGCCGCTCCAGAGCACGCTCCCGGTCTCGACGTCGAAGGCGCGCAATCTGGCGTCGCGTGCCGCGCCGATGAAGATCAGCCCGCTCGCGGTGGTGAGAGCCCCGCCGAGGTTCACCGAGCCGGGAATCGTCGGCAGCTCCGGAGACACGCCGAGTGGTACCTCCCAGCGGACATCGCCGGTCGCGAGCTCGACGGCCGTCAGCGCGCCCCACGGCGGCGCGTTGCAGGGCAGACCGCCTGGCGACATCAGCGCCTCGCGATACATCCCGTAGGGCGTGCCGCGCTGCGCGGCGAACTCGCGGCCCGGGCGCGCGGAGGTCGTGCGCTCCTGCTGGTACCGGTCGCGCGGAACCAGGGTGACCACGAACGGGAGGCGATTGGTGGCCGTGATCAAGAGCCCGCGAGCCGGATCGTGCGACACGCCGCCCCAGTTCGTCCCGCCGGAGTAGCCCGGAAAGATGACCGTGCCCTCCAGGCTCGGTGGGGTGAAGATTCCTTCGGACCGGAGCCGCGAGATGCGCGCGCGGCACGCGTCGCGCTCGACGGGCGTCAGTCCCCAGGCGTCGTCCGGGGTGAGGCGCGCCGGAACCAGCGGGCGGGGCCGGATCGGAAACGGCTGCGTCGGAGACGCTTCCTCACCGGGCACGGTGCTCTTCGGCACCGCCCGCTCCTCGACGGGAAGGAGCGGCGCGCCGGTCTCGCGGTGCAGGACGAAGACGTGACCCATCTTGGTCGCGACCACGACGGCGGGAACGGGCTTGCCCTCCACGGGCATCGTCACGAGGACGGGCTGAGCGGGGACGTCATAGTCCCACAGATCGTGATGCACGACCTGGAAGTGCCAGACGACCTCGCCCGTGGCTGCGCGCAGCGCCACCACCGAGTTCGCATACACGTTGGCGCCGCGTCGCTGGCCGCCGTAGAAATCGGGGCTCGGGCTGCTGGTGGGAAGGAGGACGAGCCCGCGCTCCGCGTCGACCGACATCACGGACCAGACGTTCGCCGCGCCCGTGCGACGCCAGCTGTCGCCGGCCCACGTCGCGCGCGCCGGGTCCGACTCGCGCGTCGGGATCGGATCCCAGCTCCAGCGGAGCGTGCCGGTGCGCGCGTCGTAGGCGCGCACGACGCCGCGCTCGAGGTCGGCGCCGCGGTTGTCGCCGATCGCCGAGCCGACGACCACGAGCCCGTTGACGACCGCCGGCGGCGACGTCACCTGATAGCAGCAGCGAGCGTCGCTGACGTTGATCCCTTCGGTCAGATCGATCTGGCCCGAGCGTCCGAAGTCCGCGCACGGCGCCCCGGTCGCCGCGTCGAGCGCGACGAGGCGCGCGTCGACGGTGCCGACGAAGATGCGACGGCGGCACTCGCGGTCGGGGCGGGCGGCGGCGTCGAGCCACGCCGACACGCCCCGCGAGGTGGCGAGGGCGAGGCGGCGCGTGCGGTCGACCTTTGCGTCCCAGGCCCAGCGCTTTTGCCCGGTCTCGGCGTCGAGGGCGATCACGCGGTTGTACGGCGTGCTGAAGAAGAGCGTGCCCTCCACCATGAGCGGCGTGGCCTCGAAGGCGTAGTGGGCGTACGACCCCGGCTCGCCGACGGTCTCGCCCGTCCGGTAAGTCCACGCGACGCGCAGGTGCCCCACGTTCTCGCGGTCGATCTCGGTCAGCGGCGAGTACCGGGAGCCGCCGGCGTCGTTGCCGTAGTTGGGCCATTCGCCGCGCGAGCCGTCGTCGCCGGGCGCGAGAAGATCGCGCGGCGGCTCGGGCAGGCAGCCGGCGAGCAGCAGCGCGAGGAGCGCGAGCGCGGCGATTTGCGTGGTCACGCGAACGCGAAGGCTACGCGCCGCGAGCCGGCCACACCGGCTCGTTGTAGCCGAGCGGCACCGAGGGGCGCGCCCACCGGGGCGGCGTCTCGGACAGGCGCAGCACCGGCCCGAGATGACGCAGCCGACCGACCGGCGTGTCGCTCGTCGTCGACCAGCGCTCGAGCTCGGGGGCCGTGAACTCCTTCGGCACGTCCTTGAGCTGGGCCTCCGGGACCTGGCCGCGCCCGACGAGCCAGCGCCCGGTCTGCGCCAGCGAGATCCGCACGAGCCAGCTGCCGCCTTCTCGCGCGCGGCGCGCGAGCGCGACCATCGCGCCGAGCGCCATCAGGTAGCCGGTCAGATAGTCGATCGCCGACACCGGATAGAACTGCGGGCCGGGCGAGGTGCCGGGGAACAGCTCGCCCTGCCGGCTCGTGATGCCGCTGACCGTCTGCACCACCGTATCGAAGCCGCGGCGCGAGGCCCACGGCCCGACGTGGCCGAACGCGCACAGCGAGACGAAGACGATGCCGGGGCGCAATTTCGCGAGCGCCTCGGGCGAGAATCCACGGCCGCCGAGCGTTCCGGGGCGATAGCCCTGGGAAAAGACGTCGGTCTCGCGCACCAGCCCGCGCAGGGTCTCGACATCCTTCGACTCGCGTAAATCCAGATGGGCTGAGAGCTTGCCGTGGCCGGTGTCGTACTCCTGGTAGCCGATGTTCGGCAGGTGCGCCCCGGTGATCTTCAGGACGTCGGCGCCGTGCTCGGCGAGCGTGCGCGCGCAGGTCGGCCCCGCGAGGACGCGCGTCAGGTCCAGGACGCGGGTCCCCGACAGCGGCCGACTGCCGTCCGGCAGCTTCTCCGGCGCGCTCTCACCGATCTTGACGATCTCCATCAGCGGCAGCGAAGCGATCGCGGCGGCCTGCGGATGCTTGGCCCATTCGTCCATCGTGCGCACCATGCCGCCGGCGCCCTTCGCCGCGATGATCGCTTCCTCGAGCTCGAGCGCGTCCCACTGCGCGACCGCCTTGCGGACCGCCTCGCGATCTTCCGGCACGCCGAGCACGCTGAGCGCGGCGCCGCGATGGTTCGGAAAGTTGCAGTGCAGATAGCTCCAGCGACCATTCCGGGCGGGATAGACGCCCATGATCGTGTTGCGCTCGGTCGAGACGTCGGCCCCGTCCATCTTCAAGTAGTGTCCGCTGCGGAGCGACGCCGTCGCCTGGCGGGTATCCAGCTCGATCTCCTGGCGCCGCCCTGTGCGCAGCGCCCACAGATCGGAGACGGCGAGGCCGACCGCCGCGAGCGCGGCGGCGCTGGTCTCGCCGATGCGGAACGGCGTCGGCAGTATCGGGTCGGCTCCGCCGGTGATCTTCACTTCACGGATTCGTTCTTCGCCCCACCCGGCGACCGGCAAGATCGTTCGCAGAGCCTCGTTGGTCATGGTCGAGACCTCTATGGCGTCAGGGGCTTTTCCGTCGCATGCGCCGGCGCTTGCAGCTCGTACGCGTTCATGTTGTACGCCAGCACCGCATAGCAGCCGATCAGATTGGTCAAGGTCATGGTGCCCCGCTGGCCGAAGCGCGCGGTGGCCGCGTCGAACGTGGGCCGACTCACTGTGCGATTCTGGAGCAGCTCGCGCGTGAAATCGACCACGGTTTGCTCGTCGGGATCGAGGTTGACGAGCGTGCGCTTCTCGCGAATGCTGTCCACGATGTCGTCGCGCACTCCGGCCTGTCGCGCCGCGGCGGCGTGCGCGTACCAGATGAAGGCACAGCCCATCTCTCGCGCCACGGAGATCATGACGAGCTCCTGCAGCTTCGGGGACAGGCTGCTCTCGTCCCGGAGATAGAGCCGCAGGGCTTCGAGCCGCCTCGCCATCTCGGGCATGTGCAGGAGAAGCGAGTAGGGGCCGATGTTGGGCCGGCCCGCCCGGCTCGCCATGAAGGCGTCGTACGCCCCCTTTTCCTTCTCGGCGATCTGTTCTCTCGTGACGAGCGGTATGCGGGCCATGGAGCCTCCTTGGCTACCTCCTGGCGTCCGCCGCGGCCTGGCGCACCTTCTGGAGGTACGCCTCGCTGCTCTGCTGGAGCAGCCGGCCCACGGTGCTGTGAAAGTACTGCACGCCGAGCCCCAGGAACTTGGGGATCAGGTTGTCGGGACAGCTGCATCCGGCGATGCGCCCAGCGCCGGTGATCGTCTTGACGCCGCGCTCCATCATGTTCTGCACGTCCGGGTGGGTCGGCTGGCCGGTGTAGCCCATCGATTGCGACAGGTCGCCGGAGCCGATGAAGTAGACGTCGACGCCGGGTACCGTCACCAGCTCGGGCAGGTTCTCGATGGCCTCGACCTCTTCGAGCATGAGGCACACCAGGGTCTGGCGGTTGGCTTCCCGCGCGTAGTCCGCGGTGGCGCCCTTGAAGCCGTAGCCGGCCGGCCGCCCGCCGCTGAAGATGCCGCGGTGGCCCTCGGGCCCGTACTTCACCGCGTCGACGGCGGCCCGCGCTTCGGCCGCGGTGTTGACGTGCGGAACCTGCACGCCCCAGGCGCCGCGATCCAGGAACGGCGCGATGATCTCGGGCTTGTTGCCGACCGGGCGAACGATCGGCGCCATGCCGGTCAGCTCAGCGGCGGCGATGCACGCCTCGGCGGTGTCGACCGTGATCGAGCCGTGCTCGTTGTCGAGCAGGATCCAGTCGAAGCCGAGGTGCCCCAGCATCTCCACCACGGCAGGCGAGGGGAAGGTGCACATGACCCCGAACGCGGCCTTGCCGGCGTAGAGCCGCTGCTTGAGCGTGTTCTCTCGCATGGCGGGAGTATACGATGGACTCGGCGGCCGACTGGACGTTCGTCCCATGTCTCGACGGGCGCGTATCGATTACTCTTGCGAGCCGAGGGTCTCGAGCATGCACCCTGACGGTGCACGAAGGAGGATCAAGCGATGCGAAGCGCAACGAGGGCCTGAGCGTCGTCGACCTCGGAGTCTCGAAGATCAGTGCGCGGGGCGACGTGAAGAACCTCAAGAAGCTCGAGGATTTCCCCGGCACGTACACCGCGGCCGCTGCCGGCGGGGCCGTGGGGGGCGGCGCTGGGGTGGCGGCTCTCAAGAACCAGCAGGGTGTCGAGATGGCCCTGATCGCGACAACGCAGGGCGTGAAGTTTGCGCTGGCGGGTGCCGGCGTCACCGTAAAGCTGAAGAAATAGTCTGCCCGCCCGTCCTTCTACAGAGGGGTTGACCTCGCGAGCGCACGTCTGGCGTGTGCTCGCGACTCGGGAGTCGGCCTCGGAGCGCTTCACGCCGTATCGTCGCCCCACGCCGCCAATCGACCGCCGTGCCTGCGAACGGGTATATTCACCGGCGCGAGCCGTTGACACGCCCGGTCGGGACGCGCGACGGCAGATGGGAGAACGTCATCATGGAAGCCCAGCGCCAGGGTTCCCGGGGTCCTCTGACCGGCATCCGCGTCATCGAGCTGGCCGACGAGCAGGCGGAGTACTGCGGACTGACCCTGGCGGGCCTCGGCGCCGACGTGATCAAGATCGAGCCGCCCGGCGGCAACCCCACGCGCCGCATCGGCCCCTTCTACGAGGATCGCGAGGATCCCGAGCGCTCGTTCTTCTTCTGGCAGTACAACCGCGGAAAGCGCTCGATCGTGCTCGACCTGCACCGGCCGGACGACCGCGATCGGATCCGCTCGCTGATCGCCACCGCCGACATCCTGCTGGAGTCGACTCCCCGAGGTGAGCTCGACGCGTGCGGTCTCGGCGTGCGCGCCCTGATGCGAGGGTCTCCCACGTTGATCGTCGCGCGGATGTCACCGTTCGGCGACGAGGGCCCGTGGGCAAACTTCAAGGGCTCCGACCTGATCCACCTGGCGCTCGGCGGCGTGATGATGAACTGCGGGTACGATCCGGCGCCGGGCGGCCGGTACGATCTGCCGCCGATCGCGCCACAGATGTGGCACGCCTTCCACATCGCCGGCGAGCAGCTCGCGCTCTCGATCGTCGCCGCGCTGCTGTTCCGCTGGCGCACCGGGAAGGGGCAGCAGGTATCGTGCGCGATCCACGAGGCGGTCGCGAAATCCACCGAAGTCGACCTGATGACCTGGGTGATGCGGCGTGCGCTCGTGCTGCGGCAGACCTGTCGTCACGCGCGCGAGAGCGTCACGCCGCATCCGTCCATCGCGCACACGAAGGACGGGCGCTGGGTGATGGCGAACCTTGGCACCCGGCCGGGCGATACCGCGCAGCTCGTCGGCTTGATGGAGAAGTACGGTATGGACGCCGGTCTCGACCCCGATAAGGCCACCGTGCCGACGAGCGGCCGGTTCGTGCCGGGCACGGGCCCGAGCACCGAGAAGCGCGATTACGCCATGGAGGCTGTCCAGCGCTTCGTGCGGGCCTTCACCTACGACAACGTGCCGTGGCGCGAAGCGCAGGAGGCCGGGATGCTCTGGGCGCCCCTGCGCAAGCCGCACGAGAACGCGATGGACCCGCACTGGCTCGCGCGCCGGAGCTGCACGGACGTCGAGCATCCCGAGCTCGGCCGCTCGTTCCGCTACGCCACGAGCAAATGGCTCGCGACGGGCACGGCCTGGGCGGTGGGGCGGCGCGCGCCGCTCCTGAACGAGGACGCCAAGACCGTGATGCTCCCGCGCGAGCGTGATCTGCCGGTGATCGACGCGGCGGCGCGCGCGCCGGAGGGCGAAGGGCTCTCGCCGCGCGGCAAGCCATTCCCGCTGCACCGAATCCGCATTCTCGATTTCACGTGGTTCCTGGCCTCCGCGGGCGGCACGCGATTCCTCGCCGCGTTCGGCGCCGAGAGCATCAAGGTAGAGCTGAAGAGCCATCCGGACACGCGCATGGCCGCGATGGCGCCGGTCGGCGGACGCGCCGCGCGCGATCGCGCCACCGCGCCGCTCAGGGGCGTGACCGATCCCGACATGGGCGGACAGTTCAACAACAAGAACCCGGGCAAGCGCGGGATCTCGCTGAACGTCCGGCATCCGAAGGGCCTGGCGATCGCGCGCCGTCTAGTGGCGATGTCGGACGTCGTCGCGGAGGGATTCTCGCCGGGCGTCCTCGACAGCTGGGGGCTGGGCTGGGACGCGCTGCGCGCGATCAAGCCCGACATCATCTACGTCCAGCAGTCCGGCATGGGCGCGAAGGGCACGTACGGGCGCTTTCGAACCGTGGGGCCGATCGCGAACTCGTTCTCCGGCTTGTCGGAGATGTCGGGGCTCCCGGAGCCGGCGATGCCGGCGGGGTGGGGCTATTCGTATCTGGACTGGATGGGAGCCTACAGCTTCGCGCTCGCCATCCTCACCGCGCTCTTCCATCGCGCGCGCACGGGCGAAGGCCAATGGGTCGACGCCTCGCAGTCCGAGGTGGGCCTCTTCATCAGCGGCACCACGATCCTGGACTGGTCGGCGAACGGGCACGTCTGGTCGCGCTACGGCAACCGTTCCCCGTACAAGCCGGCGGCGCCTCACAACGTCTACCCCTGCGCCGGCGACGATCGATGGCTGACTATCGCCTGCTTCACGGACGCCGAATGGCGTGCGCTCACCCGGATCGCGGGACATCCGGAGTGGGCGAGCGACCGTCGCTTCACGGACCTCGTTGCGCGGATGGCGCACCAAGAGGCCCTCGACGCGCTGGTGGGCGGCTGGACCAAGGATCGCGACGCGTACGAGACGATGCTCGCCCTGCAGCGTGCCGGCGTGCCGGCGGGCGTGTGTCAGACGGCGGCGGACCGGTGCGACAACGACCCGCAGCTGGCGGCGCTCGCGTGGCTGACCGAGGTGACGGGCACGAAGATCGGCCGCTGGCCGATCGCCGAGGTGCCCGTCAAGCTGAGCGAGAGCCCGGCCTACATCGGCGGACGCATCGACCGCGGCGCCCCGTGCTACGGCGAGGACAACAACTACGTGTACGGCGAGCTACTCGGGATGTCGGCGGAGGAGATCAAGGCGCTGGCCGAGGAGGGCGTGATATGAGAGGTCGACGCTCGACGTTGATGGCTCTGCTCGCTGCGCTCCTGCTCGCCGGCTCGCTCGAGGCCCGCGCCTTCGATCTCGTGCGGTCCGACGAGGCGACGATCGCGGACATCCACGCCGCGCTCAAGGCGAAGACCCTGACGTGAGACCCTGACGTGCGCGCGCTGGTCCAGATGTACCTCGACCGCATCGACGCGTACGACAAGAAGGGCCCGGCCCTGAACGCGATCGTGGTCACGAACCCCGACGCGCTGAAGGTCGCCGACGCGCTCGACGCGAAGTTCGCGCAATCGGGGCCGGTCGGCCCGTTGCACTGCGTGCCGCTGATCGTGAAAGACAACTACGAGACGACGGACATGCCGACCTCGGCCGGGTCGCTCTCGCTGAAGGGCGTCATGTCGAAGACGGACGCGTTCCAGATCAAGAAGCTTCGGGCGGCAGGGGCCGTCATGCTCGCCAAGAGCAACATGGCCGAGTTCGCCTTCGATCCGATGGAGACGGTGAACTCGCTGCTGCCCGGCTACACGCGCAACCCGTACGCGCTCGATCGGGTGACGGCGGGCTCGAGCGGGGGTACCGCCGCGGCGGTCGCCGCCAGCCTCGGCGCGGTCGGCCTCGGAACCGACACGGGCAACTCCATCCGGGGACCGTCGTCGCATACGAGCCTGGTCGGCATCCGCTCGACGATGGGGCTCACCAGCCGCGACGGGATCGTGCCGCTGTTCCTCGACAAGGACATCGGCGGCCCCATGGCGCGCACGGTGGCGGACGCCGTGGCGGTCTTCGACGTGATCGCCGGCTACGATCCGGCCGATCCGGTGACCGCGGCCAGTCAGGGCAAGCGGGCCGATAGCTATCTGAGATTCCTGGACAGGGACGGTGTCCGCGGGACGCGTATCGGCGTCGTGCGCCAGCTGTTCACCCCGCAGAACACCGACCCGGACGTGATGAAGCGCATGGAGCAGACGCTCGCCGATCTGCGGCGTCTGGGCGCGGCGATCGTCGACCCCGTCACCATCGCCGAGATCGACAGCATTCCGCCGCCGATGCTCTTCTGCTTCCGGTTCAAGTTCGACATCAACGAGTACCTGCCACGCCTGGCGCCCGACGCGCAGGTGAAGACCCTCGAGGACATCATCAAGTCGGGCAAGTTCCATCCGTCGATCGAGAAGCGGCTGATCGACCGTCAGGCGGAGCCGCCGCTGTCGGCAAATCCGCGCTGCGACCAGGTGGCTCAGAACACACGCCAGTTGCGCGACGCCGTGCAGAAGGTGATAGAGGACAACACGCTCGACGCGCTCGTCTATCCGACGTGGGCGTTTCCGCCGCGCATGATCGGCGACCTCAACACGCCGCACGGCAACAACAGCCCGCGCCTGTCGCCGCCGACCGGCTTCCCCGCCATCACCGTGCCGATGGGATTCGTACGCGACACCCTGCCGGTCGGGCTCCAGGTGCTCGGCCGTGCGTGGAGCGAGCCGACGCTGATCAAGATCGTCTACGGATACGAACAGGCGACCCACCACCGCCGTCCGCCCGCGAGCACCCCGCCGCTGCCGCTGCGGCCGTGAGGGGCCGTCCTACCCATTCCGGTCAGCGGCCGGCGAACTCCGCGCGCGGTCCGAGCCGCGCCGCGACGCTTCTCGGCAACAGCACTGTCATCCGGCCCTCGCCGCGCATCCGGCCTGCGATCGCGCCGGCATCCGGGCTGTAGCCCCAATACACATCGCCGCGAACGGGACCGCGAATGGCCCCGCCGGTGTCCTGCATCACGAGCAGCCGGTGGAAGGTATGGTCCGGCTTCGTCGGGTCCGGATCGGGCGTCGTCGTCTCGACCCACACCGGGACGCCGAGCGCGTGCACGGTGAGATCGACGGCGAGGCTGGCTTCGGGTATCAACGGCACCCCCTGGGCTCCTGCCGCCCCCAGTGAAGGGTCGCCGATCGGCTGTTCCGTGAAGAAGACGTAGGACGGGTTCTCGTTCATCAGTCGCGTGGCTTCGGCCGGATGCGCGAGGAGCCAGGCGCGGATCGACTGCATGGAAGCCGTCTCGAGAGTGAGCTCGCCGCGCTGGATCAGGATCCTGCCGATGGAACTGTAGGGCCGCCCGTTCTGTCCAGCATACGCGGCGCGCACGACGGTTCCGTCGTCCAACAGGACTCGTCCCGACCCCTGAACCTGAAGAAAGTACGCGTCGATCGGGTCGTCGACGAAGAGGATCGGCGCGGCCGCGCCCAGCGCGCCGCCTTCGATGTCCGCTCGGGCGGGATACGGAATCAAGCGCCCGTCCGTCACCTTTCCGACGATCCTCTGCCCCTTGAGGTTTTCGCGGAACAGTCCCAGGTCGACGTTCACGAGATCGACGGGAACACCATATAGCGGCGTCTGATATGAGTCGTGGCGCGTGCGGCTGCCCCTGAGCAGCGGCTCGTAGTAGCCCGTGAAGAAACCCGCGCCCACGCCAGGGGTGACGCGGTACGGCACGAATTCGGACTCGAAAAATCGGCGCGCCGTCTGCGGGTCATCGGTCAAGGCCAGCGCCGCCGCGCCGCAGGCCTGGCGCCACTCGCCCGCGGTGCCGGCGTAGTTCACGCCTCCGAGCGGGACCTCGCCGGGTCTGGCCGCGAGCACGGCGCAGGAGCGCCGGAATGCCTGCAAGGCGCTTCGGAGATCGCTCTGCCCCCAGTCTTCGAGCGCGTCGAATTGCACCGCGTCGAGTCGAAGCAACGGTGGCGCGGGAGCGGGAACGACGGGCGTCGCCGGCTGGATCGCTGCGCACCCGGCAATAAACGCGGTCGCGAGTGCGACGACGACGGCGGCCGAAGCGCCACCGCTCGAGCTCAATAGGGCTCGTCGACGAAGATGAACGTGGTGCCCTGCACGATCGGCGCGCTCGCCCCCACGAACGAGACGTGGACGTCCTTCACCTGGCGCTCCCCGGCGCGCCCCGACGCTTGCAGCGCGCCCTCGATGATGTGCCAGAGCCCGTGGATGCGCCCGGTGCTCAGACTCCCGCCGAACGTGTTCAGCGGGAGCTCGCCGTCGAGCTCGATGCGCCCGTCCTGGATGAAGTCGAGCGCCTCCCCCTCCTTGCAGAACCCGTAGGACTCGAGACCGTAGATCACCGAGGCGGAGAAGCCGTCGTAGATCTGCGCGACGTCGACGTCCTTCGGCGCGAAGCCCGAGCGCTCCCAGGTGAGGCGCGAGGAGCTCTTGCCGCCCTCCATGTAGCTCGACAGGCTGCCGATGCGTCCGGCCACCTCGAATGCGAGCCGTTGCCCGTAACCCGCGATGTAGGCGGGGCGCGGCCGCAGATCGCGCCCGCGGTCGGCGGCGGTCAGGACGATCGCGACCGCACCTTGCACGGGGATGTCGCAGTCGTACAGACAGAACGGGTACGCGACCATCCGCGAATTCAGATAGTCCTCTCGCGTGAGCGGCTGCCCGCAGAAATACGCGTGGGGGTTCTTGTGCGAGTGGCGGCGCTGGGTCACCGCCAGCGTCGCCATCTTCTCTCGGCGCTGTCCGTGCCGCTCGAGCCAGCGCGTGTACGCGACGGCCATGCCCTGGCCCGGGCCGCCGAAGCCGTACGGAGCCGTGAACTGCGACGCGCCGTGAGCGTACGTGCCCGGCAAGTTCTGATAGGTGCCCTTGGGATTGTGCATCGCCCGCCAGACCACCGCGTAGCGACAGACGCCGGCGAGCAGCGCGTTGACGGCCTGCTGGACCGCGCCGCCGATGTTCACGGTCTCCACCTGGACGTGCCAGGAGAGATTCGGGAGCTTCAGCATCGCCATCATGCAATTCACCGACACGATGGTGACGCCGTCCACGACCGCGTGGCCCGTCGCCGGCAGCTCCGGATACGTCGCCAGGCCGTCGATGTCCGACATGGCGAGCCCCGAGTCGGCCACCGCGCCCTTCACCGCCTCGAGCGCGTGCGCGGCCAGGGGCACCTCGGCCGAGCGCGTCACGCGCGAGAACCCGACGCCGCTCACCGCCACCTTGCACCGGTGCTCCCACATGCGTCGGATCTCCTCGGGATTACCGCCCGTCGCGCGCGAGCCTGAACTGCGGCAGGGTGAATTCGTCGTTCAGCGGCTGGAAGACCACCTCCACGCGGCGCCCGACTTTCGCTTCCGTATACGGAGCCTCCAGCAGGTTGGCGGCCAGCAAGGCGCCCGGCGCGTCGTCGAGCTCCACGATGATGCTCGCGTAGGGTATGGCCGCGGCGAATCGCTTGTCGCCGGAGTGGTACATGATCGTGTACGCGTAGATGGCACCCTTGCCGCTGACGGGCTCGAACGCGAGATCGGTCGCCATGCAGCGCACGCAGGTGGCGTAGGGCGGGTGCTGGAAGTGCTTGCACGCCTGACAGCGCTGCAGCTGCAGGACGCCGCGCCTGGCCGCGTCCCAGAATGGCCTCGTCCACTCGTTCGGGACGGGGATCGGCCTGGTCACGCGGCTCCAGTCGCTCAGTGGGACGCCTTGCGAGCCGGCCCGCGGTTCTGACACGCGAGCCAGGATGTTGGCCCAAGCCAGTTATGTCAAGGGGCTCACCCCGTCTCAGGGCTCGCCGGGGCGTGTGACGGCTCGCTCGAGCTCGATCCGAACGGCGTGCCATTCACGTACCGCCTCGTCGTAGCGGGCGAGGGCATCGGCAGATCGATCCCCATGCCGACCAGGGCCCTTCTGCGGGTCGTCTCCATCTGCTCTCCCTTTTCGTCGCCGACGAGCGCTGCGTCGCCTCCACAGCACGGCAATGGTCGTCTCGGACCGCGAAGCCCGATACCGGATAGCAGGTCGCGTGCCACGCGCGAACGCGCGTGATTTCGCCAAGTTCACTCGATCGAGCCGGTGGTCAAACGGGTGATCAATGTGGTCAAGGGGTCGCGGTTAGCCCGGCAGCGCGGGATTCTCGAGGGTCGTCGCGCCTTCTTCGGCTACAGTGGTTGGAACGATAGTCTGTCTATCGGCATGCCTCCGGGAGTCCCGCCATGAGAGGTCTCGTCGTCGTTCTCGCCCTCGTCGTCGCGCCGATCGGTGTCGGTGAAGCGCTCGGAGCCGGCGCGTCTCAGACTTCTGGTCCGCGCTTCGTCCTGGGTGTCGATGCGAAGAGCGGCCAGCGCTACGTCCAGCTGACCGATCGCGGCGGGCCGGTCTATCCGACCGCGGACGTCAATTGCGACGGCCACCGCCGCACGATCACGTTGACCCGCTCGAGCAACCTCGGCGACCGAATCGTCGCGACGTACGCGGTGCCGCCGAAAGTCTCCGAGGGAATGCTCAGGTCCGCCGAGTGCCGGCTGATGGTTCCGGGACGCGAGATCGCGCTCCCGCGGCAGCAGATCCGCGCGGCGTGGTCGGGACAGCCCCAGGCCCAGAAACACTGATCCGCGGCGCTTGCCGTCGCCGTTGACCGGCTCCCCGGCGAGGCGCTAAAGTTGGCGCTGCTCTTCGGTCGGGGGACCTGTCGACGCGGGGGGAGGCGCTGTATGGCTGGTGCTCGACGCAAACATCCACCCGCGAAGCTCGGCCAGATCGCCGCCGCAGTGGGCGTGGTGCTCGCCGGAGCTGCCCTGATCGCCGCTATCGTTCTGATCGATCCCCGCTGGCAGCGCCTCCTCGCCTCGCGGCGAGACGGCTTCGCGGGCGTCCCGAGCATAGCGGGTCCCCAGCCTCCCGAGGCGAGCTCATGGGCAGCGCCCGAGCCCGCGCCGCCCCAGCCTGCCCCGGTGAGCCCGGCGCGAGCGGAATCGACGACACAAGTGACCCGCCCGCCGAGCGGGGGGCAATCGGACGCGATGCACGTCATGGCCACCCTGCTCGTGTCGCAGCTCGGCCGGGATCCAGCATGGCGGACGGCGATGGCCAATGCCGAGGCGCAGTCCGCCGACAGTTCCGAGCACGCCTACTGGAGCGGGGTGGCGGCCGCGATCCGCGACGGTCTTCGCCCCCGGCAGTGACCGGCGCGTGATCCTCAGCGGGTGGCGAACCCGTTGCCGTTGTCGGGGCCGATCCACTTGTCGTGGTTCAGATCGTAGCGGAAGCCGACGGACGTGTACGGGAATCGAAAGTTGTCGAAGACGATGTGCAGGGTGTAGCCCCACCAGGTGTTCCGCCGCGCGCCGAGGTCGTTCAGGATGGCCTTGAAGTTCAGACCGATCTCGAGCCCGATCTGGCGCTCGCGCGCGTCCGGCGCGGCCCCCGGGTAGCCCTTGGTCCCGTAGGTGGCCGAGACCAGCAGATAGCGGAGCGGGCCGATGTTCAGATCGAGCCGACGCCCGACGCCCTCGAGCTGCAGGTCGGCTGTGTAGATCTCGTTCGAGTAGTCGCGACCTCGCCTCGGCTCGGCGCAGCAATACCTGGTACCGGCCGGGGGGACCAGAACGCCGTGACGAAATCCGATGAGATCCTCGAGCCCGGCCGCCGCGATCACCGCGGAGGTCCCCGCGCCGAGCACGTCCATCATGAGGTCTTCCCAGGAGAATCCGTACGGGTTGGTGCCGTCGCCCAACTCGTTCATGAGGCCGGTGGTCACCGAGACGCCGAACCCGAGCACGATGGAATCGCCCTGCGAGAACCCCATCTTGTCGTAGAGGCAGGCGAGCTCCTTGGAGAGGATCGTGTAGTCGACGAAGTGGGAGGCCTTGTCCGCGCCGCCGGCGTAGGTGCCTCGACCGAAGAACCCTTCGTTCGTGAAGTGGAAGCTCTGGTGAGGCGTCTCGGTGAACGCGTTGATCGCGCCCCCCGCCATCGCGCCAGCCGAGACCAACGAGGCCAGCAGGAGCTGGAGCTTCTTGGCCTCGATCGCCGCCGCGTAGCCGCTCGCCTCAACGGGCTCGGACTGAGCGGCAGCGTCGCCGCCCTCGCCGTCGAGATGGAACGGGGAGCAGGCGTCCGGCTCGTCCCGATCCAGGAGGGAAAACGGCCGGCACGCCGGGCTCTCCCGCCTCGGCGCATCGGACGCGGCCGCCGCTCCAGAGAGCGACGGGAGTGCGGAAGAGTCCTGCGCGGCGAGCGGGTTCGGCAGGGCCAGAACGGCGAGGCCGAGGACGAGGGGCCGGATCAAGAGCACGCCGGGACGGATCAGTCGAGGAGCTTGACGTCGTAGGGATACGTGCAGATGAGCCTCGCTCCGTCGGCGGTGACCAGTACCTGGTCCTCGAGCTTCACGCCGAACGGCGCGTCCGGCTTGCCGGCATAGCACTCGAGGCACAGCACCATGTTCTCCTTGAGCTCTCGCTCGGGCATGATCCGGCGCGGACCGCGATCGTCATCGGGGTAGGGGATGCCCGGGCCTTCGTCCTCGAGTCCCGCCTGGTGGACCATCGTCGGATAGCGCTGGGCTGCGTACGCCGCGGGCAGGCGCGGCGCCTTCGCCGCGAACTCCTCGAACGTCATGCCGGGCCGCACGAGGTCGAGCATCCCGTTGACGCAGTCGTACGCGACGCGGTACGCCTCTTTCTGGCCGGCTGAGGGCGTGTCGCCGCACAGGAACGTGCGCGACACGTCGATCACGTACCCCTCGTAGCCGTTGGCGTCCGTGTCGACGCCCACCAGGTCGCCCGGCATGACGACCTTGTCGTGGGCCTCGGTCAGCCACGGATTGGTGTTCGTGCCCGACGCCACCAGCCGCGTGAACAGGCCCTCGCCGTGACGCCGCAGCAGCGCGTCGCTCAGCACCGCCCACAGCTCGTACTCGCGGATCCCCGGGCGAATGGCCGCCTCGAACTCAGCGAGCATCGCATCGCCGATCCCGCCGTTGATCGCGAAGAGCGCGACCTCTTCCGGCGTCTTCACCTCGCGCGCGTCGACCGTCGCGGGCCCGACGTCGGCGATCGCGATCCCTTCGTCCTGCAGCGCCAGGAATCCGGCGGCGTCGAGCTTGTCGACGGCCAGGCGCTCGCGCTCGAGCCCCAGCTCGTGCAGGGCCGATCCGATCGAGCGCGCCCATTCGCGCGCCTTGTCGCGGGCCGCGGCGCCGCCGTATTGCCAGGTGTAGGCCGGGCGCACGTCGCGGACGACCTTCTGCGACACGTGGATCGAGCCCTTGTACTCGAACAGGATCGGCGCGCCCTCGGCCGGGACGAGACAGTAGCGCGCGAACGTGCCCGCCGTCCACACGGCCATCACGTCCGCGCCGGTCGCATACCGAATGTTGGCCGTACTATAGAGGAGCACGGCGGGAAAATCGTGGCGCTTCAGCATTGCTTGTAGCCGGGCCAGCCGGCCGGCGCGGAGCTTGCCGAAATCGATCTCGCTCATGTTGGGCACGGAGAGCTGATGGACGCGGGGCCGAGGCGGCATGAGCGGCAGCATATCGCATCCTGATCCCGGCACGCGACGCACAGCGGTCGGCCCATTCACGCGGCTCCTCGGCGCGACCTGGCGACCCACGCCGAGCTCACGCCGATCGCCCCGGGCCGAACCAGTCGTGTATAGTCCCGGTCATGCCGCCCAGGAGAGCGCCCGGAACCACCGTGCGGGAATCCCCGGGACTGCTCGAACGGCTCGCCGCCGGCCCGGTCATCTGCGCCGAGGGTTACTTGTTCGAGTTCGAGCGCCGCGGCTACCTGCAGGCCGGCGCGTACGTGCCGGAGGTCGTCCTCGAGCACCCTGACCTGGTCGAGGGCCTCCACCGCGATTTCGTGCGTGCGGGCTCCGACGTCGTCGAAGCCTTCACCTACTACGCTCACCGAGCCAAGCTCAAGATCGTCGGACGCGAGAAGGACCTGGCGCGGATCAACCGAGCCGCGCTCGCGATCGCGAAGAAGGTCGCGCGCGGCACCGGCACCCTCCTGGCCGGCGACATCTGTAACACCAGCATTTACGCCGTGGACGACGCGCCGTCGCACACGCAGGCCCGGCGGATCTTCGACGAGCAGATCGGCTGGGCGGTCGACGCGGGTGTCGACTTCATCGTCGGCGAGACGTACTCGTTCGGCGGCGAAGCGCTGCTGGCGCTGGAGGCGATCAAGCGCGCCGGCAAGCCCGCGGTGATCACCTTGTCGGTCCCGCGCGAAGGCCTCATGCGCGAGGGCTGGACGGCGGCCGAGACGTGCCGGCGGCTCCAGGACGCGGGCGCCGACGTCGTCGGGATGAACTGCGCGCGCGGCCCGGCCACGACCCTGCCTCTGCTGCGCGAGATCCGCAAAGCGGTCACCTGCCACGTCGCGGCCTTGCCGGTGCCGTACCGGACGACGCAGGCGGAGCCGACGTTCCAGAGCCTGACCGATTCGCGCGATGTGTCCGGCCCCGACGGCCGGCCGTTTCCGACCGCGCTCGACCCGTTCCTCTGCAGTCGCTACGAGATCGGCAAGTTCGGCAAGGAGGCGCTCGCGATCGGCGTCCGCTACCTCGGTGTCTGCTGCGGGGCCGGGCCGCATCACATCCGCAGTCTGGCCGAGGCGCTCGGCCGGCGGCCGGAGGCCAGCCGCTACTCGCCGGACATGTCCAAGCACATCCTCTTCGGGTCCGACAAGCGCCTGCGTCAGGACTACCTGGAGTACGCTCGCCGCAACTATCGCGCGCCCGCCGCGTCCGGCTAACGCGCCGGCGGCGCGATGAAGCGCTTCGTCGTCAAGCACCTGCTCTTCCTGCTGCTGACCTTGTTCGCCGTTTCGTTCCTCGTCTTCACCCTGAACGAGTTCTCCCCCGGGGCGGTGGCACGCAAGATCCTCGGCGCCTACGCGACCCAGGAGCAGGTGGATCTGCTGACCAGGCAGATGGGGCTCGACCGGCCGGTGCTCGTGCGCTACGTCGACTATCTCGGTGCACTCGCCTCCGGCGACCTCGGCTACTCCACGCGCTTCAAGCTGCCGGTGCGGGAGGTGATCTTCAAGCACCTCGCGAACACCGCGCTCCTGGCCGCCGTCGCGTTCGCGTGCATCGTGCCGCTGTCGACCGTGCTCGGCGCGGTCGCCGGCATGCGCGAGGCCTCGCGCCTGGACCGCGTCATCCTGATGTTCAGCACGGTCATCGCGTCGATCCCCGAGTTCGCGCTCGGCGTCTTCCTGGCGAGCGTCTTCGTGGTCTGGCTGGGCTGGCTGCCCGGCACGGCCACGCTGGTCGCCGGAGGCGGCTGGTCGGTCGCCGCGCAGCTCGTGCTGCCGGTCGCCGTGATCGTCCTGTTCGACTCGGGCTATGTCGTCAGCATGGTCCGCGCGTCGATGGTGGAGGTGATGCAGCGGCCCTACATCCGCACCGCCGTCCTCAAGGGGCTGCCGTTCCGGGCGGTGATCCTGCGCCACGCGCTGCGCAACGCCATGCTCACGCCGGTGACGGTCATCATGCTGCAGATCAACTACCTCGTCGCCGGGGTGGTGGTCGTCGAGACGGTGTTCGCCTACCCGGGCTTCGGCCGGATGATCCTCGAGGCGGCGCTGTTCAAGGACATCGCGCTGATCGAGGCGGGAGCGCTGGTTGCGGTCTTCCTGGCCGTCGTCACCAACATCCTCGGCGACGTGGCCTACATGCTGCTCGACCCGCGCATCCGGGCGTGAGCATGAGCACGCCGGTCGCCGCCGGAACGCTCTCCGCGTCGTCGCCGGCGGCCTCGCGCGCGTGGGCGCGGTGGCGGCGGCGGCGGGTCGCCGCGCTGGCCGAGTCGACACCCGCCACCATCGGTATCGCCATCGTGCTGGCCTGGGCCGTCCTGGCGCTGGTCGCCCCGCTGATCGCGCCGTACCCGCCCAACGCCAACGACATGGCAGCGCTCGCCCACCCGACCCCCTCGAAGGCGCACTGGCTCGGGACCGATCACCTCGGGCGCGATCTGCTGTCGCGCATCCTGTGGGGCGCGCGGCCGGTACTCGTCATCGCCCCGCTGGCCGTGCTGGGCGCGGCGGCGCTCGGCTCGCTGCTCGGTCTGGCCGCCGGCTACTACGGTCGGTGGATCGACCTGGTGATCACGCGCGCGTGCGACATCGTGCTGTCTTTCCCGGTGATCATCCTCTACATGATCATCCTGGCCCACTTCGGCTCGTCGGCGTGGAACATCGTCGGCGTGCTCACCCTGACGAAGGCGCCGATCATCGCCCGCATCGTGCGCGGGATGACCCTCGATCTGCGCGAGCGCGAGTACGTCGCGGCCGCGAAGATGCGCGGCGAGTCGGCGCTCTACATCATGCTGGTCGAGATCCTGCCGAACGCGCGCGGCCCGCTCGTGGTCGACATGTGCCTGCGCACCGGCTACAACGTCATCATCATCGGCGCGCTCGGCTTCCTCGGCATCGGCCTGCCCCCGCCCGATCCCGACTGGGGCGGGATGGTCAAGGACACGTACGGGATGATGATGGTCTGGCCGCACATGGCGCTGTTCCCGTGCGCGGCGATCTCATCGCTCGTCGTCGGCTTCAACCTGCTGGCGGTCGGGCTGCGAGAGCTGGGCCTCCGTGACTGACGGTCCGCTGCTCGATGTCCGCGACCTCCGCATCGCGTACACCACGCGCGCCGGCGAGGCGCTCGTCGTCCCCGGCGTCAGCTTCGGGCTGAACGCCGGCGAAGCGCTCGGGCTCGTCGGCGAATCCGGCTGCGGCAAGTCGACGGTCGCGCTCTCGATCGTGCGCTATCTCGGGCGCGCCGGCCGGATCGCCGGCGGCAGCATTCGCTTCGAGGGGCGCGAGCTGACGACGCTGGACGAAGCCGGGCTGCGCGCGATCCGCGGGCGGCGCATCGCCATGGTCTACCAGGACCCGATGGCGAGCCTGAACCCGGTCATGACGGTCGGCCGCCAGCTCGTGGAAGCGCCGATGACGCACGAGGGCGTCTCGGCATCCGCGGCGCGCGCCCGGGCTCTGGCGATGCTCGCCGAGGTGAAGCTGGCCGACCCGGAAGCGGTGATGGATCGCTATCCGCACCAGCTCTCCGGCGGTCAGCAGCAGCGGATCGTCATCGCGATGGCGCTGATCACGGGCCCGGCGCTGCTCATCATGGACGAGCCGACGACGGGACTGGACGTCACGGTGGAGGCCGCGGTGCTCGATCTGGTCCGCGAGCTTCGAAGCCGGCACCGGTCCGCGATCCTGTTCATCAGCCACAACCTCGGCAGCGTCGTGCGCGTCTGCGACCGCGTCGCCGTCATGTACCGGGGCGAGCTCGTCGAGGAGGGCCCGGTACGCCGGATCTTCACCAGTCCGCGTCACCCCTACACACGCGGGCTGCTCGACTGTCTGCCGACCCTCGGTAGCGACAAGCGGCAGGCGCCGCTCGTCCCGATCGCGGGACAGGTCGAATCGTCGCTGGCCCGCCCGCAGGGCTGCGGCTTCGCCGGGCGCTGCGCGCACGTCGAGGTCGGCCGCTGCACAGCGCGCCCGATCCCGTCCGCGGTCGTCGTCGGCGAGCCCGACCATCGCGTGGCCTGTGTGCGCGCCGACGAGCTCCCGCGCTGGAGCCGGCGGAGCGGCGCCGACGCCGCGCACGAAGCCGGCGGGCCCGGCGAGCCCATGGTGGCGGTCCAGCACCTGACCAAGATCTACGAGCCCCGGCGGCGCTGGCTTCGCGGACCGCGAAGCCCCGTGCGCGCGGTCCGGGACGTCGAGCTCGCGGCCGCGCGCGGGCGGACGCTCGCGATCGTGGGCGAATCGGGCTGCGGCAAGTCGACGGTCGCGAAAGTGCTGAGCGGCCTCGAGGTCGCCACCGCCGGCACGGTCGTGCTCGACGGCGTCGAGGTCGGCGCGCTGGCGGTCGACGCGCGCGCCGCCGCGCTGAAGCGGAAGCTCCAGATGGTGTTCCAGAACCCCGATAGCACCCTGAACCCGAGCCACACCGTGGGCTACGCGATCGGGCGCGCGCTGCGGCGTCTGCAGGGCCGCGCCCCGGCCGATCCGGCCGCCGGCGTCGCCCGCCTGCTGGAGGTGGTGAAGCTCTCGCCGGCGCTGGCGGCGCGCAAGCCGCGCCATCTGTCCGGCGGCGAGAAGCAGCGCGCCGCCATCGCGCGGGCACTGGCGGGCGACCCCGACGTGATCGTGGCCGACGAGCCGGTCTCCGCGCTCGACGTCTCGGTGCAGGCGGCAATCGTAAATCTCCTGACCGAGATCCAGGCCGCGCGCGGCGCCACGCTCGTCTTCATCTCGCACGATCTCGCGATCGTGCGCTATCTGGCGGACACCGTCGCGGTGATGTACCTCGGGACCGTCGCCGAGCTCGGCCCGGTCGAGCGCGTGTTCGCGCCGCCCTACCATCCCTACACCGAGGCGCTGCTCTCCGCGGTGCCGGTTCCCGATCCGGACCACGCCGGGGCGCGCATCCTGCTCGAGGGACGGGTGCCGCGCGCCGACGAGATTCCACGGGGCTGTCCGTTCGCGACGCGCTGTCCCCGGCGCGTGGGCCCGGTCTGCGACGAGACGCCGCCGCCGGTGCAGCAGTTCGGGGACCACCGCATCGCCTGTCACATCCCCGGCGACGAGCTCTCGCGGCTGCAAACGCCGCTTGTCCAGCCGCGCGCGGTTGGACGATGATGGCGGACATGGCCAGAGCGAGCGGCGCGTCGGTCGTGATCGTGGGCGGGGGCGTGACCGGGCTCAGCACCGGCTGGTGGCTCGCGCGTGCCGGTGTCGACGTGCTCGTGCTCGAGAAGGGGATCGTCGGCTGGGAGGCCTCGGGCCGCAACGGCGGCGGCGCCACCCACGTCTACAGCCCCTTCGGCCTCGAGGAGCAGCGCCTCTGGCCGCAGATGGACGAGCTGCTCGGCTATCCGACCGAGTATCAGCCCCACCGCATCGGCATCGCGCTCAGCGAGACGCAGCTGGCGCTCGCGCGGCGGTGGGCCGAGATCGGCGGGACGCGCGGGTTCCGTTGGGAGCTGCTGGATCGCCGCCAGCTCAAGGAGCTCGTGCCGATCGTGGGCGACAACGCGATCGGCGGCACGTACCTGCACTTCGGCGGCCACGCGAACCCCCAGCGCACGGTGCAGGCCTACGCGTGGGGACTACAAGATAACGGCGGCCGCATCCAGCAGCACGCGACCGTGACCGGGCTCACCCAGCGCGGCGGGCGGGTCACCGCCGTGCAGACCACGCGCGGCACGTTCGGCGCCGACACCGTCGTCATCGCCGCCGGCCCGCAGACCGGCGCGTTCGCCGACATGCTCGGGATCTGTCTGCCGCTCGCGCCGGCGCGCGTGGAGATGATCGCCACCGAGCCGATCCCGCTGATGCGGGTGGGCGGTGTCGCGGGCAACGGGCTCTACGGCCGGCAGACGCTTCGCGGCAACCTGGTGTACGGCGGCGGCCCGCACGAGTGGATCAACGTGCCGGACATGGCGACGCCAGAGCACGCGAACACGCCGCTCGTGCGCAACCTGGCGCGGCGCCTCGCCGAGCTCTTGCCCGGCGCCGCGCACGTGCGCCTGATCCGCGCGTGGAGCGGGCTGGTCGAGAACACCCCCGACGGGCTCCCCGTCGTCGAGCGGCTGGCCCGCCCGGACAACGTCGTGATCGCCACGATGTCGAGTGTCGGCTTCGGGCTCTCGCCCGCCGTGGGCCGCGCGGTCAGCGAGCTCGTCCGCTTCGGCCGCTGTCAGTTCGCCGACCTCGGCGCCCTGGCGCTCGGCCGCTTCGCCGACACGCCGCGAGACTGGCGCGAGCACGCCGGGTGGGCGGCGGCGCCGTCGGCCGTCGAGGCCGCGGCCGGCGGCGACGACTGATGCGCGAGACGGATCCGCGCTCGATCGCCGGCAAGCTCACCCCGCCCGATCGCCGGGTACCGCTCGTCGTCGTCGGCGCCGGCGCGGCGGGTGTCGCGGCGGCCATCGAGGCCGCGCGCGCCGGTGTCGAGGTGGTGCTGATCGACGAGCATCCCGTCGACAACGACATGATGGCGATGGACGTCCCGCTCTGCTTCGGCCAGCGGATGGACGGCTCGGTTCGCAACCGCGCGCTGATGCTCGAGCGCGTGGTCGAGACGAACCCCGATCTGGCGGCCGCGCACGAGGCGGGCGTGGACGTGCAGCTTGGCACCTACGTCTGGGGCGCGTTCGTCAACGGGCCGACGGTGCAGGAGCTGCCGTGCTCGATGCTCGGGCTCGCGGACGACCGCCGCTCGTGGCTGCTCGGCTACGACCGCCTGATCGTCGCGGCCGGCGCGCGGGACGTCCTGCTCGGCTTTCCGGGCTGGGAGCGCGCGGGCACGCTCGGCGCCGGCGGCGCCGCCGCGCTGCTCGCGCGGTATCGAGCCCTCGCCGCGCGGCGCGTCGTCGTGCTCGGCTCGGGCGCGCTCGGTCTGCACACCGCGAGCCTCGCGCTCGAGCGAGGCATCGAGGTCGCCGGCATCGTGGAAGTCGACGCGCGCGTTCGCGGTGACGCGGCGCGGGCGAAGACGCTGACCGACCGCGGCGTGCCGGTCTTCCTGTCGCACACCCTCCAGTCGGCACGGGGCCGCACGGGTGAGATCGAGTCCGTGGTGCTCGTCGCCGTGAATCGCGACGGCACCCCGATCGCGGGGAGCGAGCGCGAGATCGCGTGCGACGCGGTGTGCTGGGCGATCGGCCTGGTGCCGAACGTGGAGCTCCTGCACCTGGTCGGCGCTCGGCTGCGATTCGTCTCCCAGCTCGGCGGCTGGGTGCCCGAGGTCACTGCGAGGATGCGCACGAGTGTTCCGACGGTCTTCGCGGCCGGCGACTGCACGGGATTCCACGAGGGCATGCTGGCCGCGCCGGACGTCGCGCGCGCCGAGGGGCGATCGGCCGGTCGCGCCGCCGCCGAATCGCTCGGCGCCGCGCGCGGCCGCGAGGACGAGACTCGGCGACGGGTGAGCGCGCCACCCACGGCGGACGAGACCCACCGGTACTGGCGCGCCTGGCTGGACTCGCTGATCGCGGCGGGCGGCTGGGAGGTGAACGTCTGCCAGTGCGAGGAGGTCACGCGGCGCGAGCTGGTCGAGACGAAGCCGCCGCGCTATCTCGGGTGGCAATCGCCGCAGATGAGCGCGCGCAGCGTCACGACGCTCCTGCGCGACGGGCCGCTGAACCAGGATCAGATCAAGCGGCTCACGCGCGCGGGGATGGGGCCGTGCCAGAGCCGGCGTTGCCGCGAGCAGGTCGGGCTCCTGCTCGCGCGCGCGGCGAACACCACGCTCGATCGCATCCCGCTGCCGACGTTCCGGCCGCCGATCCGGCCGCTGCCGCTCAATGTCTTGTGGCCCGCCGACGAGCCAGCGGCGATGCGCGAGGAGTGGGTGAGCTGGTTCGGCATTCCCACGCAGTTCAGCCCGCACTGGACCGCCGGCATGGCGATCGACGAGCCCACGGCGCACGCGCGACTGATTGTGAGCGAGTGAGGCCCCGATGACGACCGACGTGCCCCGGACGGCGGACTTTGTGATCATCGGCGGGGGCGTCCACGGCGCGAGCCTCGCCTTTCACCTGGCGCGCAAGAAGGCCGGCCGCGTGCTGCTGATCGAGAAGAAGTTCATCGCATCCGGGCCCACCGGCCGCTCGACGGCGCTGGTACGCCGCTTCTACGCGATGGACTTCTTCACGCGTACCGCCAGCGCGGCCGCCGAGATGTTTCGCCACTGGAAGGACGTCGTCGGCGGCGACGGCGATCCCGGCTTCCAGCAGGTCGGCATGCTGGCGCTCGCCGGCCCCGACAACGCGCCGAACCTGCGCCACAACGCGATGCAGGCCCAGAAGGTGGGCGCCCGCGTGCAGCTCATCTCGCCGGCGGAGGTGAAGGCGCTGGTGCCCGCCGCGAACGTCGACGACGTCGCGCTGGCCTCGTACGAGGCGGAATCCGGCTACGCCGACCCTTCCTCGACCGCGAACGCGCTCGCCAATCGCGCGCGCGACCTCGGCGCGACGCTCGTCCAGTACCGGCACGTCGACGCGATCCGCACCGCGGGCCAGAAGGTCGTCGGCGTCCGGTCGGAAGGCATCGACATCGACGCCCCCGTCGTCGTCAACTGCGCCGGCCTCTGGGCTGACCGGCTGCTGCGCCCGCTGGGCGTCGAGGTGTCGATCAAGCCCGAGCGGCACCAGATGTGCTTCTTCCGGCGGCCGTCAGGCTTCGGCGTGCACCCGGCGGTCGCTGACAGCGTGCAGATGACCTACATGCGGCCCGAGCACGGCGATCTCACCATTCACGGCAAGCTCGTCTACGACGAGATCGTCGACCCGGACTCGTACAACGAGGGCGCCGACCCGGACCAGATCGTGAAGAACGCCGAGCTGATCGCCCACCGCTTCCCGGTGATGGAGCACGGCCTGGCGATGGGCGGCTACTCGGGGCTGTACGACGCCACGCCGGACCATCACCCGGTCCTGGGCGCGATCGCGCCGTACGAGGGCCTGTTCGCCGACTTCGGCTGGAGCGGCCACGGCTTCAAGCACTCGCCCTTGATGGGGGACATCATCTCGGACGTGATCCTGCACGGCCGAGCGAAGGACTACGACATCACGCCGTTCCGGTGGACACGCTTCAGAGAGAACGACTTGGTGCCGAGTGCCAGGTGGGCCGCGGACCCGCACCCGAAGCACCGCGTCTGACCGGCCTTCTCATGAGTCGGGCCAGCTGTGCAGGAGGTAGAGCGCCCTGACCAGCGGGGAGACCTCGTTGAAGGACCCGAACCATCGCTCGTAGATCTCCACGATCGTGCCCGAGCGGTACAGCGCAGACAGCGTCCGGTCTACCTGGATCAGGAAGTCATTGTCTCCGCGCCGCATCATGAGCGCGTACGGCTCGTACGAGAAGTAGTCTTCGCTCAGCTTGAGCATCGCGGGATCCTTGACGGTCGAGAGCAGCCCCGCGAGCACGAGATGGTCCGACGCGTAGGCATCGAGCCGACCTGCTTCGAGGCCCTGCAAGCCCTCGCGGTGCTCGGACACGTTGACGATCTGGGCCTTGATCGACAGAGCCGCGAGCGCGGTCGCCAGAGCCTTGTCGGTGGTGGTGTTGGCAATCAGCCCGACGCGCTTGCCGTTCAGATCTTTCACCCCACGAATCCCCGAGCTCGCGGTCGCGAGCACGCTGCCGCCGTCCACGAAGGTCATGTGGCTGAAGGCGACCTGCCGCATGCGCTCGAACGTGACCGTCGTCGATCCGCACTCGAGGTCGATGGTGCCCCTGAGGAGCTTGCCGACGCGATC
>Ga0209470_1000048_pt1 | contig 75933 bp, 75 predicted proteins | sample GraSoiAngelo_125_FD_185882 | JGI IMG/M metagenome (GOLD analysis project Ga0209470, IMG submission 185882) | Grasslands soil microbial communities from the Angelo Coastal Reserve, California, USA - 14_0927_05_40cm (SPAdes) (version 2) | ecosystem: Environmental > Terrestrial > Soil > Grasslands ... | reverse complement strand
CGGCGTCATGCTGCCGACGCTCACCATCAATGCCGTCGCGCCGGCCATCATGCAGTACGGCACCCCGGCGCAGAAGGCCGAATACCTGCCCCACATCCTGGGCGGTGAGGTGCACTTCGCGATCGGCTACACGGAGCCCTCGGCCGGCACCGACCTCGCCTCGCTCAAGACCCGCGCCGTGCGCGACGGCGACGAGTGGGTCATCGACGGCACCAAGGTGTTCACCAGCCAGGCCGAGTACGCCGACTACATCTGGCTCGCCGCCCGCACGGACCCGAACGCCCCCAAGCACAAGGGGCTCTCGATCTTCATCGTGCCGACCAGCTCCCGCGGCTACAAGATCACGCCCATCTGGACGATGGGCGACGTGCGCACCAACACCACCTACTACGAGGACGTGCGCGTCCCGGCTGCGAACCTGGTCGGCGAGCTGAACGAGGGCTGGTGGCTCATCGTCACGCAGCTGAACCACGAGCGCGTCGCCCTCATGTCGCTCGGCCACGTCGACCGCATCTTCGAGGACGTCAGACGCTGGGCGCAGGAGACGCGGCTCGCCGGCGGTGGGTGGGTGATCGACCGGCCGTGGGTGCAGACGCACCTCGCCCGCGTGTATGCGGGCCTCGAGGTCCTGAAGCTCCTCAACTGGCAGCAGGCGTGGAGCATGACCCGCGGCACCCTCAACTATGCCGAGGCGTCCACCGTGAAGGTCTTCGGCAGCGAGTTTTACGTCGAGGCCTACCGCCTGCTGCTCGAGGTGCTGGGCGAGACGGGCGCGCTCAAGCGCGGCTCGCCCGACGCTGTCCTGCGGGGCCGCGTGGAGCGCATGTACCGCGCCACGCTCATCCTCACCTTCGGGGGCGGCACCAACGAGACGCAGCGCGACATCATCGCGATGGCGGGGCTCTCGATGCCCCGCTCGCGCTGAGGGTGCCGATGGACTTCTCGTTCACGCCCGAGCAGGAGGCGCTCCGCGAGCTGGCGCGCCGCATCCTCGAGGACCACGTGACGGCCCCGCGCCTGAAGGCGGTCGAGGCCGCGCCCGACGGATTCGATCGGGCAGCCTGGCACGCGCTCGCCGAGGCGAGGCTCCTCGGGGTGGCGCTGCCCGAGGACGACGGGGGCAGCGGCCTCGGCGTCCTCGAGCTCTGCCTCCTCCTCGAGCAGGTGGGCCGCGCCGTGGCGCCCGTCCCGGTCTTCCCGACGCTCGTCCTCGGCGCGCTCGCGATCGCCGAGTTCGGCACCGCCGAGCAGCGCCGCCGCTGGCTGCCGGGCGTGGCGACGGGCGAGGTCGTGCTCACCGCGGCGCTCCTCGAGCCCGGAGCCGACGACCCCGGGATGCCGGCGGCCGCGGCGGCGCGTGATGCCGCCTCGTGGCGGGTCGACGGCGTCAAGACGTGCGTTCCCGCGGCGCAGCTGGCGGCACGTGTGCTGGTGCCCGCCCGCCTGGCGGACGGCAGCGTCGGCATCTTCCTCGTCGACCCGCGCGGCCGCGGCTGCACGCTCGAACGCCAGGTGGCCACCAACCGCGAGCCGCAGGCGCGGCTCGTCCTCGACGGCGCGCCCGGCGACGTCCTGCCGGGCGCCAACGTCGGCTGGCTCGTCGAGCGCGCGCTCGTCGGACTCGCCGCGATGCAGCTCGGCGTGACCGAGCGGGCGCTCCGGCTGACGGCCGAGTACACGGCGCGCCGCGAGCAGTTCGACCGCCCGATCGCGAGCTTCCAGGCCGTACACCAGCGCGCGGCGGACGCCTACATCGACGTCGAGGCGATCCGCCTGACCACCTGGCAGGCGGCGTGGCGGCTCGCGGCCGGTCTCCCGGCGACGGCCGAGGTGGCGGTCGCGAAGTTCTGGGCGTCGGAAGCCGCGCACCGCGTCGTGTATGCCGCGCAGCACCTGCACGGCGGCATCGGCGTCGACCTCGACTACCCCCTCCATCGCTACTATCTCTGGGCGAAGCAGATCGAGCTGACGCTCGGCTCCGGCACTCGCCAGCTCGTCCGCCTGGGCGCCGAGCTGGCGGCGCGGCCGCCGGACGGGTAGTGGACCGACGACACCTCGGTCTCGGCCTCCTCTGCGTCGGGCTCGCGGCGCTCGCCAACCTCCTCGGCGGCGCCGTCGTGACGCTCCGGCGCTGGGACGACCGCTTCCTCCGCTACGCCGTCGCGCTCGGCGCGGGGTTCATGCTGGCGGCCGTGATCTTGAAGATGCTGCCTGAGAGCCAGCACCTCACGTCGCTCGCTCCCGCCCTGGTCCTCGCCGGCTACCTGCTCGTGCACCTCTTCGAGCACACGGTCGCGCGCCACTTCCACTTCGGCGAGGAGATCCACCCGGAGCTGCTCTCCGCGAACGCCGGCGCCTCGGCGCTCCTCGGCCTTCTCGTGCACAGCTTCTTCGACGGCATCTCGATCGGGTCGGCCTTCATCATCGACCGGGCGCTCGGGCTGCTCGTCTTTTCCGCCATCGTCCTCCACAAGGCGCCCGAAGGGTTCGCCATCGCCTCGGTGGTGCTCGCGACGGGCGGCAGCCGGCGCCAGGCGCTCCTCGCCGCCTCCGCCGTCGGCACGGCAAGCATCCTCGGCGGGTTCTCGATCTTCGGCCTGCAGACGCTCGTCGGCCCCGCGCTCGGCATCTCGGCCGGCGTGACGCTCTACGTCGCCGCCTCCGACCTGGTGCCGGAGGTGAACCGGGAGGGAGGCACGGCGATCGCGCTCACGGTGTTCGCGGGCGTGCTGCTCTACTACCTGACCGAGCGGGTGCTCGAGGCCTCGGGGCTCTGAGGTCGCCGGGGGGGTACCGAGTTTTTCCAGGTTCCCTAACCTATTGTGGTATAGCAACTCACCCCCTAATGGGTGCGCCGGGATGGCGGAGGGCGCTACACGCAAGCCCCGACGGTCGCTCCCGGATCGGTCGCTCGACCTGTCAAGGTAGGGAGGGAGGCAACTTGCGAATCCAGACACGGAGGCTGCGAAGCGCGACGTCGGTCGTGGCGGGCGCGATCATCGTCCTCGCACTGCCGGGACAGGCCGTCCGCGCGCAGCCCCTGGCGGCGCGCGACGTGGAGCCGGTGGTGCTGACCGGCAAGCAAGTGCGGGCCTGGTCGGGTCCGGCCGCGGAGGTGACCTGCACGCCCGTGGCCGCCAGTCCCGGGCGCGATGCCCACAAGGGGACCGTCATCGCGCCCCCGGCTACCGGCGTGCCTGTCGATCAGGTCGTGGCCTTCAAGTGGGACGGGCTGCAGTGGGTCGAGATCCCCGTGCAGGTCGACCAGATGTACTACTACTGCCTCGGCAACCCCAACTCCCAGACCTTCGGCCAGTTCTACTCCCAGACCGACAAGGAGCTCACCTACGCCTGGGACGTCGAGGCGTGGAAGAAGACGGCGGGCCAGTGCTCCGCCACCTACCCGTCGAGCCCGCCGTCGATGACGGGGCCGATGCCGGATCCGGTCTCCACGCTCGACGACGACGACGAGATCGTCTTCATGGCCCGCGATACGGGCGCGCAGGTGCCGCTCGGCACGCTGCCGCCTCCCGGCACCAGCAACGGGCAGGCAGTGGCGATCACCGACCCGCTCGACCCCTCCAGCGTCCGCTTCGTCTACCTCTTCCTGCGGCCCGGCGGCTCGGCGTTCAACACCTCGAACGGCTACGTCTCCTACGTCCGCGACGCGGACGCCGACGAGTGGATCGACAAGTGCAGCTTCCGGGACGACAGCCCCGAGAAGCTCGGCTCGAGCAACTCGGGCTACGGGCCGAACCTCTCCGGGACGGTCTGCCGCACGGCGAGCAGCGCCCCCGGCGGCTGCCCCAACGTCGCCGACGGCACCCCGCGCCCGTCCACCGACCGCTTCCCGCGTGACGGCGTCACCGTGAACACCGACACCTACCAGTGGCACGCGAGCGGCCGCTGGATGGTCCGGAGCCTCCAGATCACCAAGCCGAACCAGACCCGCGCCTACGGCCCCGACCTGATCGACCGCTGGAAGGGGCGCGCCTTCCAGCAGAGCCCGGACTCGACCATCTCGCTGGTCGGCTTCGAGGACGAGCAGGTGAACTGGGAGGGCAACAACGCGCTCCTCGGCGAGCGCGCCGGCCCGGTGCGCGCCATCCGCGAGATCTGGGGCGCCGACTCGGGCACCAACGTCACCAAGACCGAGACCTTCTACCGCGACGTGATCACCTACCACTACCACGTGCGCGTACACCCGATCCCGCCCGACGGCCTCTACACCTCGTGGGACTACAACCGGGGCGTGGTGAGCAAGTACTACAACACGATCAAGCCGGACGGCGTCGACATCGACGGGATGAACGACGACACCGGCAACGTGGACGGCGTGTTCGGCATGCCGGCGTACTTCGACGCCCCGGACCCGACGTTCAACGCGCCCACGGCCGTCCTCAACTGGGAGGAGGTCTCCGGGGCCAGCGACAACGGGTCGCTCGTCTACATCGTGGAGATCAAGGGCGCCACCACGGCGGAGAACCCGGCCGTCGTGCCCTACTACCGCGACGACTCGTGCCTCGACGACGGGACCGGCGACGACCCCGTGTCGCGGCCGTGGCCCGGGGAGGCGTCGGACGACACGCGCGTGATGAACGGCTACTGCGCGGCGGCCGGCAAGCCCAACGGCTGCCACGTCTGCCGGTCGGCCACCGACCCGGGGCCCTGCGACGTCGACTGCAAGCTCGGTCAGACGCAAGGGGCACATGCCGCCCACGGCATCCACTACTTCTTCAGCAACGACACCGACAACCTCGCCGCGCCCGAGGACATCACGGAGATCGACGCCCAGCAGTGGCAGTTCACGGTGCCGACGCCGCAGCCCACGAACGTCGGGCAGCCGTACGGGAACGACGTGATCGCGCCGCTCGAGGCGGCCGTCGTATCCATCGTCGCGCTGCCGGCGGTCACCACGACGACCTTGCCGGAGATCACCACGACCACCTTGCCCGAGGTCACCACCACCACGTTGCCGGGGGTGACCACGACCACCCTCCCGGGCCTCACCACGACGACCACCCCCGCCACCACCACGACCTCCACCACCACCACCTCGACGACGCTGCCGAACCCCGCGCCGCCGAGCGCCGCCAGCGCGTCGGCAGCGACCGATCAGGACACCGCGGTGGACATCACGCTCAGCGGCGCCGACCTGAACGACTGCGAGCTCACCTTCTCGATCGTCACGCCGCCGGGGCACGGGACGCTCGGATCGATCACGAATCACGCGTGCTCGCTCGGCCTGCCGAGCAGCGACACGGCCACGGTCACCTACACCCCGGCCGCCGGCTTCCACGGCAGCGACTCGTTCACCTACACGGTGAACGACGGGTCGACGGACTCGAGCCCCGCCACGGTGAGCATCACGGTGAGGCAGACGAACCCGGCCACGTGCGCCAACGGCCCCGCCTCCGGCTGCCGCCGGCCCACCCGCTCGCGCGCCGCCTCGCTCTCGCTCCGTGACCGGTCGCCCGACAGGAATGACCGGCTGACCTGGCGCTGGGGCCACGGCGCCGCGACCTCCAAGACCGACTTCGGCAACCCGCTCGCCACGACCGACTACCAGCTCTGCGTCTACGACGGGAACGGGCACACCATCGCGCGCGGCGGGATGCCGCCGGGCGGCACCTGCGGCGGCCGGCCGTGCTGGCGGGAGACGGCGACACGGTTCACGTACGGGCGAGGGGGGAGCAGCTCGATCTCCCTGCGCCTGCGCCCGGGCCCCGACGGCAAGGCCGAGATCGTCGCCCGCGGCACCGGCGTCGCCCTCGATCTCTCCCCGCTCCCGGCCTCGCAGCCCGTGACCGTGCAGCTCAAGAACAACGAGGGGAAGTGCTGGGAGGCGACGTTCAGCGCGCCCGCCATCGCCAACGGACCGGGGAAGTTCGCCGATCGCAGCGACTGAGCGTTCCGGCGGCCGGGCCTCGCGACGTCTTTTCAAACGCCCCCCGGGGCTGGTACGTTCCGCCGCCTTTCGCGAAAACCACGCACACGGGAGACCAATAGATGCCGAACGGACCGAGGCCAACGCTGCTCTGGCTGGCGGCAGGCGCGCTGCTTCTCGCGGGGGCCCGCAGTGTCGTCGCCGCCCCCTATCCCGCCCGGAGTTGCGTCGCCAGGAAGCTCGAGGCCGCCGCCGGCGCCTGCCGCGGGACCTTCCTGGCGCGGGCGCGCTTCGAGCGGTCACTAAGGTTTGCGGCGTTCGACGCGAGCCGAACGCGGGTCGCGCACGGTCTCGCCAGCCGCTGGGGTCTCGCGGAGGCGAGCGCCGCTAAGAAGGGGACCGATTGCGCGGAGGCGAGCGGGACAGCCGCCGAGACGTTCGCCATCCTGGACAGCGCCGCCGGCGCCTTCTTCGGTCAGGTCGGCGGCCGAAACTCCGAGGCGTGCATCGGTGCGGCGCTCCGCGCCGCCGGGACCGCCTGCCGGAAGGCCCTCGAGGCCGAGGGACGGAACGTCGCCTTCCCCAAGCGCGACCCCCAGCGACGGCGCCTGGCAACCACCCGGGACCACGTGCGCGCCCGGCTGCTCGACGCTCTCCCCGCGGGCTGTTACCCGGGTTTCGAGGCGGCGCTGGCCGACGCGGCCGAGGCGATCATCGACCAGATCGCGGTGAGGCTCCAAACCGCCCCCCACGTGCCGTCGACGTGGGCCATGTACTCGCCCCCGTCGGACGTGGAGTACAACGGCCAGACACTCCATCCGATCTGCGCGCGCGGGACGCCCTACTCGTTCTGGGCGCGCCGGGGCACCGTGAACAAGCTCGTCGTCTATTACCAGGGCGGCGGCGCCTGCTTCAGCAACCTCTCCTGCGCGCCGGCGGTCCATGCCTTCAAGGACAGCGCCGGCCCGGGCGACGACCCGACCCAGTACACCGAGGGCATCGCCAACGTGACCAATCCGAACAACCCGTTCCGCGACTGGAACGCGGTGTTCGTCTCGTACTGCACCGGCGACATCCACTGGGGAGACGCCACCGTGACCTACGAGGCGCCGGACGCGCCGCCGGTCACGATCAACCATCGCGGCGCGGAAAACGCTCGCGTGGTCGAGAAATGGGCACGCGAGCACTTCGTCAACCCCGAGGAGGTCTTCGTCACGGGCTCGAGCGCCGGCGCCTACGGCACCATTGCCGGCGCCGCCTACCTGCTGCGCAACGTCTACACGGCGAGCCGCTTCAACGTGGTCGGCGACGCCGGGGCCGGCGTCGTGACGCAGGCATTCGTCAGCACGCAGCTCCTCGGCTGGGGGATCGAGAAGAACCTGCCGCGCTGGATCCCCGCGCTCGACGTGACGGATCTCGCGAAGCTCAACATCGCGGATCTCTGGGCGGCCGTCGCCAACTTCTACCCCCGGCACAAGTTCGGCCAGTACACGACGGCGTTTGACGGCGGGCTCGGCGGGCAGACCTTCTTCTACAACGTCATGGTGCAGGGCGACGACGTGGCCCGCTGGCTCCAGTGGTGGCTCAGCACCTGCGACTGGCACACGCAGATGCGCGCCATCGTGCAGGACACCGCGGCGCGGGCGCCGAACTTCCGCTACTACATCGGCGCGGGGTCGCGGCATACGATCTGGGGCAGCGACAAGATATACACCGAGACGAAGGGCGGCGTGATTCCCTTCGTCGAGTGGGTGGAGCAGATGCGGATGGACGATCCGGCCTGGTCGAACCAGGAGTGCACCGACTGCTCGCTCGACCCGGGCGATCCGGCTCCCAGCCCGCCGGTGCCGCCGTTCAACGCCGACGGCACCGTGAGCTGCCCGGCCTCGTGACGATGCGCCCGCACCCGCACGTTCCCGCCGCCCGCGGCCGGATGCTCACCGTCTTCGCGGTCCTGTTCGCGCTCCTCGCGGTCTCGAACTTCCTGAAGCCCTTCCAGATCGGCGGCGAGCGCACCGGCTTCGTCTTCCTCGGGCGACGGCTCACGGAAACGGCGAACACCATCGTCGGGCCGCTCTTCGGGCTCTATCTGCTCGTCTACGCGGTGAGCATCTGGCGCATGAAGCGGATCGCGCTGACGATGGGCTGGGCGTACGCGGCCTACGTCGTCGTGAACCTCCTGCTCTTCAACCTGCGCACGTCCCGCCCGCCGGGCGCAGGGTACCTCGTCTTCGGGATCGCCTACATCGTCGTGGCGGTCGGCGTGTCGAGCGGCGCGGCGTGGGCGCTCACGAAGCGGAAGGACGTGCTCGGCTAGGACGCCCGCCTGCGCCGTAGCTCCGCGACCTTCTCCGCGAGGAGGACCTTCATGAGGGACTGGTAGGGGACGTCGCGATCCTTCGCCAGCACCCGGATCTCCTGCAGCAGCCGCCGCGGGAGTCGCAGCGTCACGGATCGAGTCGGCCGCTCGACGTCGGGATCGAACTCCAGCCGTACCCCGGGGCCCGTCCAGTCGATGTCGCCCGCGCTGTCGTGCGTGAGCCAGTAGGCCGCGACTTCAGCGTCGCTCCGCCTTCTGCGTTTCTTCATGGATTGCACGCTCCTTCCGGCTCATCGGTCGTGCCGAGATGATCCGCACCCGGCTCTGCCGCACCGTGAACGAGACGAAGAGCCGACGTCCCTCGTTGGTGACTCCCAGCGCAACGTAGCGGTGTTCAACGTCGGAGTGTCGCGTGTCCACCTGGCAGAGCGGGTCGTTCAGCAGGACCTCCTGCGCTTCGGCCGCCGCTACCCCGTGTTTCAGCTCCGACTTCCGCCAGTTGGCGCTATCCCAGTCGAAGCCTCTGAGGCCGCGCACGACCAGCTTCAAGCGACGACGACCATACCGCTGGCGCCGTACCGTATCAATATGTACATGACCGCATCGCCCGGCGTCCGCTGACGGCGGCCACGCGAACCCGCCGGAGGCCGTTGACACGTAGAGTCGAATGGTTTAAATACTTGAACGTATGAACCGGACAGCCGCTGCCAGGTCGACCCTCGAGGCTCCCGACCTCGCGGACCTCGGCCGCTTCCTCGTCGCGCTCGGCGATCCCATCCGGCAGGGGATCGTGGTGGCCCTCTCGCGCGAGCGGCTGAACGTCGGGCAGCTCGCCGGGCGCTTTCCGCTCTCGCGCCCCGCGATGTCGCATCATCTGAAGGTACTGGCCGACGCCGGGCTCCTCGTCCGCGAGCGGCAGGGGCGCGAGCGCGTCTACCGGCTCGACGTCAAGCGCTGCCGGAGCGCCGTCGGCCGCCTGCGAAAGTTCGTCCTCGACTGCTGCGCCGGCTCGGCCTGTTGCTGACCGGCGCCAACAACGGAGGTGACAGCATGGCCCAGAACACGTTCCACATCGCGCTCCACGTGAAGGACCTCGACGCCGCGATCGCCCGCTACCGCAAGCTCCTCGGCATCGAGCCGGCCAAGGTTCGCCACGACTACGCCAAGTTCGAGCTCGCCGACCCCCCGGTCATCCTCTCGCTCAACCCCGGCGGCCAGCCGGGCACCGTCGCCCACCTGGGCATCCGCTACCCGGGCACGGCCGACGTCGCCACCGAGATGGTGCGCGTCAAGGCCGAGGGCGTCGAGGTCCTCCAGCAGACGGGGACCACCTGCTGCTACGCCAAGGCCGACAAGTTCTGGGCGCTCGACGCCGACGGCATGCGCTGGGAGATGTACGCGGTCACGGCCGACGCCGACGCGGAGACGGCCGCCGATTCGGACGTCCAGGCGCTCGCCGCGCGCTAGCCCACCAGCCCGCGCAGCTCGGGGTGCCGCGCGAGATACCGGCGGGTGTACGGGCAGGTCGGCACCACGCGGAGGCCCTCGGCCCGCGCGTGCTCGAGCGCGGCCCGGGTGAGCTCGGCGGCGAGGTTCCGGCCGCGGAGCGCGGGCGGGGTGTAGGTGTGCAGCAGGTCGAGGACGTCGCCGCGGCGCTCGTAGACGAGGAACGCCTCCGCGTCGCCGACGCGGATCGAAAACCGTCCGGGACGGTGCTCCACCCAGCGCGCGACGTGCTCCGCCACGTAGTAGGCGTGGATCGTGCCGAGGAAGCGCCCGACGTCCCGCTCGATCGCGGCCTTGCCCTCGGCCGAGAGGTAGAGCCGCCGCTCGAGGTCTTCCGGGGACGCGAAGTGGATCTCGGCGAAGCCGTCGTACGGCGGCGCGTCGGCCCCGAGGCGCTCCTCGACGACGCTCGTCACGTAGCGGCTCATGCCGTGGTGTTCGAGCGCGAGCGGCACGTGGCGCTCGAGCCAGTGGCGGAGGAAGTCCTCTCGCGTCTGCCCCGGGGCGCGGCCGAGCGCGACCAGGAGCTTCACGCCCGGCGTCGGGCCGAGGGAGGGGGGCTCGGCGGGCGCGCGCTGGACGTGCTCGGTGGTCGCGTAGGCGTCGGCGCGGCCGAGGAAGCCGGCCACGTCGCCGGCGATCGCCCGCTCGCCCCCGGGCGAGTCGTAGAGGCGCTCGCGGTAGTCGGCGAGCGAGTCGAACCAGAGCGTGCCGATCGAGTCGAGCGGGGGCGCGGGCCCTCGCGTGCCTTCGACGACGTTCACGACGTAGCGCCTGAGCGTCGGATGGTGGGCGAGCGCGAGCGGCACGTGCCCGCCGAGCAGCCGCTCGACGTACTCGTCGTGCGTGAGATCCCCGCGGCGCCGGCACAGGAAGAAGAGCTTCGTCATGCTGCCGGATGCGCCTGGAAGAAGCGCCAGATGCGCTCGGTTGCGTCAACCGGCCAGCGGTGCGCCTGCGGGCCCTCGCAGTAGACGAGGTCCGCGGCGCAGCCGGTGTAGTGCTCGCAGTCCCCGTCGGCCGCCGCGGTGGCGCAATGGTCGGCCCGTGCCCACCAGGCGCGCGCGGCGGCGATCAGCGCGGCCGGCACGACGCGGTCGGCGCGGCCGTAGAGGATGAGCACCGGCATGGGCCGCGCCGGCACGCAGGAGCCGAGGTCGAGGGCGCCCGCGACGGGGGCGATCGCCGCGAGCCGCTCGGCCAGCGCGCAGCCGAGCAGGTTCGCGAAGAAGCCGCCGTTCGACATGCCGGTCGCGAAGATGCGCCGCCGATCGACGCACCGCTCCCGCTCGAGGCGGTCGAGGACGGCGCGCACGAAGTCGACGTCGTGCGTCTCGGCGGGCCGCATGTCCCAGCCCCGGCCGGTCGTGCCGAGCAGCGCCACACCGTCGTGGCCCTCGGGGTGAACGGCGATGAAGCCGTCGCGCCGCGCGAGCTGCCCCCAGCCCGTCCACCAGCGCAGCCCGCGCGCGCTGGCGCGAAAACCATGGAAAGCGAGCACGACCGGCACCGGTCCGCCCGCAGCGGGCGCGTCGAGCAGGTAGCCGCGCTCCTCGCCTCCTGCCGCGAGGGTCCGGCGAACGCCGCGCACGGTCCCGAGTCGCCGCCCGCTACAGCCGGCACTGGGCGCTGGCGCCACCTCCTTCGCCACCGCCAGCGCCGCCCGTTCCGCCTCCGACGGCGGCAGCCCGCGCCCGCACGCCGCCGAGGCAAGGACGACCGCCACGAGCCGCCAGGAGCGGCGCGCCGCGAACACGCGCCTACCTCGCCGTCGCCCGCTGCTCGGGCACGAGCGCGACGTACTGCTCGGTGGTGCGCTGCAGGCGATCGCTCAGCACGCGCGTCAGGTTCAGGAAGACCTTGGACGCGATGCGCGGGTAGCGGAGCTGGATACGGCGGAGGAAGCGCTCGTCCACGGCAAGCACCTCGAGGTCGCCCGCCGCGACGACGTCGGCGCTCCGCTCGGTGTGGCGCACGAGCCCCATCTCGCCGAACACGTCGCCGCGCCGGTGCTCGGCCACCCGCCGCCGCTCCTGGCCGTCGCCCGCCCAGACCTCGGCGCGCCCGCGGATGATCACGTACATCTCGTCGCCCAGCTCGCCGCGGCGCACGACCATCTCGCCGGGCGCGAAGCGCTTGAGCTCGCCCATCAGGACGACGATGCGCGCCTGCCCGGGCCGGAGTCCCGCGAAGAGCGGGATCGTCCGCGCCGGCTCCTGGCCGAGCTTCACCCCGACGAGGTCCCAGAGCGTGATCACCTTGGTGGTGGCGAGCAGCGCCGGCAAGAGCACGAGGTTCGCCCCGAGCGAGGCGGCCATGGTGAAGCCGGTCAGGATGCCGAAGTTCTGGATCGGCACGAAGCTCGAGAATCCAAAGGTGAGGAAGCCCAAGAAGAGCGCCACGGTCGTGTACACGATCGGCACGCCGACCGTGCGCACCGTGCGCACCAGCGCCGCCACCTGATCGGTCTCCCCCCGCAGCTCGAGGTTCAGCCGCGCCATGTAGTGGATGGTGGAGTCGACCGCGATGCCGAGCGCGATCGCCGCGATCAGGCTCGTGCCGAGGTTCAGCAGGATCCCGAGCCAGCCCATCGTGCCGAAGAACAGCACGATGGGCACGACGTTCGGCAGGATCGCGAAGAAGCCGATCCGCACCGACAGGAACATGAGCGCCAGGACGACGAAGATGATGCCGAGCGCGAGCGAGAGGCTCTTGATCTGCCCGGCCACGATGTCCGACTCCGTGCCCGAGAGCAGCACGAGGTTGCCGGTCAGGTGGACGCGCAGCTCGGCCGGGAAGTGCGCGCCGATCCAGGAGCGGATGCGCGCGAGCGTCTCCTCGATGCGGCGCGAGCCGGAGAGGTTCGTGCGCACGAGGATGTTGGTCTCGCCGAAGTCCTCGGTCACGACGCTCTTGAAGGTGGCCGGGCTGGTCGCGATCATGCTGAGCACGGGCTCGAGGTTCTTCGGCTCCTCGAGGAACGACCTCGGCTTCGGCGCCGGGACGATGTTGCCCTCCTCGTCGATCACGAGGTCGCCCGCGCCGCTCCGGTTGAGCCCGCTCTCGAGCAGCTCCATGTAGTCGACGAGCGAGACCGACGAGGTGATCCCGGGTAGCCCGCCGAGGAACCTCTGCAGGTCCTTGATCTCCCTGAGGACCTCCCAGCGCTTGAGGAAGCCCGGGCTCGGCCCCTCGATGACGATGTAGAAGGGGTTGCTGCCGACGATCTCGCGGTTGATCGTCTCGGTGTCCGTCCGGACCTCCGACTTCTCGTCGAAGTAGTAGAGGAAGTCGGAGTCGACGCGGATCGCGAGCGCCCCGAGCAAGCCGACGACGCAGAGGACCGCGGCGCCCGCGAGGATCTTGGCGCGCGAGGCGTACGCGTGCTGGCCGAGCCGCGTGAGCGCCCGGGACAGCCGCGGCGAGATCTTCCCGGAGCGGGCGGTCCGCGGCTCGGTGCCGAGGAGCTCGAGCGCCGCGGGGAGAAAGCCGAGCGAGGTGCAGGTGAGGCACGCGACGCCCACCACGGCGAAGAGCCCGAGGTCGCGGATCGCCGTGATCCGGTTCACCCCGAGCGACCCGAAGCCGATCGCGGTCACCACCGCCGAGATGAGAAGCGGGAGCCAGACGCGCAGGAAGGCGCGCACGACCAGCTCCTCGCGCGGCGCCCGGAGGTCCACCTGCTCGTAGTAGCGGGCCATCACGTGGATGGCGTACGAGCTGCCGACGACCAAGAGCAGCGGGGGCAGGACGAACGTGCCGAGCGTGAGCGCCTTGCCGTCGAGCACGAGGGCGCCGAGCGTCCACACCAGCGCCATCACGACCGACACGACCGGCAGGACGACGCCGCGCACCGTCCAGAACGAGAGCCAGAGGACGGCGAGGATGACGAGCAGCGCGATCGGCGTGAAGCGGAAGAGGTCGCGGCGCATGAGCTCGACCGCGGCCTGCTTCACGTGCGCCGCCCCGGTATAGAAGAACCGCTCGGGCCCGCTCTCGCCCGCCAGCACGTCGCGGATCTGGTCGTCGATGCCGAGATCGAGGTACTCGGCGTCGGTCAGGTTCCGGAAGAAGACGTTGATCGCCGCGCCCTTGAAGTCGTCGGCGACGAGGTTCTTGCCGTAGAGCGGAGTGCTCCGGAGCTTCTGCTTGAGCTCCTGGACCTCGACGCTCGAGGGCGGGATGCTCGGCAGCAGACGGGGCGGCTTGAAGACGTCCTCGGCCGGGTCGACCGCGTTGGCGATGCTGAGCACGCGCTCGACGCCGGAGATGCGGCCGAGCGCGTCGGTGACGCGCGCGATCTTGCCGATCGTCGCCGGGGCGAAGATGTCGTCGGCCCGGACGCCGACCACGCCGACGTCGTCGCTGCCGAAGGTGGCGCGCACCCGCGTGTAGTACTCGACCTCGGGGTCGCCCGCGGGCAGCACGCTCTCGAGCGAGCTCTCGATGCGGATGCGGAGCGCGAAGACCCCGAGCACCGCGGTGACGAGCAGGTTCGCCGCTACGAAGACGACCGGGTAGCGGACGAGCCACCGCGCGAAGCGGGCCATGCCGACCGGGCTAGAAGGTTCCCTCGACCCCGGCGGTGGGGATGACCGTGTCATTGCGGAGCCCGTCGTCGTTCAGGGCGAAGATGCCGTTGGCGAACACCATGATCTGGCGCCAGACGACGGCGCGCGCGCCGAACGAGAGGTCGAAGAAGTCCTTGCGGTCGAAGCGGACGCCGAGCAGCGGCCGCTCCTGCACACCGGCCGCCGTCAGGTGCCGGAAGTTCGTGTCGCTCGCCGCGGCGCTCTCCTTGAACTGGCTGCGGCCGAGGAAGGCGAGCGACACGCCGACGCGCTTGGTGACGTCGACGTCGGCGCCGAGCCCGTAGCGGGCCTGGCTGCGCTCGACGCCGTCGGTGCGCAGGTCGACGCCCAGGTTGGCGTGCGGCTCGACCCGCGACCAGAGGAAAGTCGACAGGTAGAGGAACGGCGAAGCCTCGAAGTCGCCGGTGCCCTGGAAGTCGTTCTCGTTGCCCGACGGCAGGCGGAGCTGGAGACCTGCGGCCGAACGGACGCCACCCTGCAACTCGGGCAGCTGGTACTTGCCGCGCAGCAGGATGTCGCCCACGCCGACCGCGTTGCCCCGGGTGGTGCCGGTGCGCGGCGGCTCGGGGGCGGGGCTGAAACCCTGCTGGCCGGGCAGCTGCTCCGCGCGCACCTGGCTCTCGACGCCCACGCGGAAATCCGTGTCGATGACGGGGACGAGCAGGTTGACGTCCAGGTTGTCGAGCATGCCGTAGGTGAGGCTGAGCGAGCCGATGTTGCTGTGAATCTTGAGGCCGTAGCGCAGCCGGTTGGCGGTCGACCGGAGCAGGTTGCCGGCGGAGTCGAACTCCTGGATGACGATCCGGTCGGGTGCCTCCAGCCGCTTGATGCTGCGGCCGTCGAACTCGTCGAACTGGACGTACTGGTAGCTGACGTTGATGTTGAGCTTGCCCCGCCCGAGCGTATCCGGTCGCTCGAGGAAGATCGGACCGAGGGTCTCCGACGTGCGCTCGAAGATCTCGAGCTGCGCGTTGTAGCGGTACGTGTAGCCCGCGGAGGCCGAGATGATCGGCAGGTTGCGGGCCGCCGTATCGGCGATGTTGTCGGCGAGGGCGTCGAAGGCGGAGCCTCCGCTGATGCCGACGGTCAGCGAGCTGGCGCGGAGGCGATCGCGGAGCGACGCCGCCGGCGCCGAGCAAGGGATGAGAACGAGGCACACCAGCAGTCGCGCGGCTCTCACGGCACCTCCTCCATTCGGCCGGGCCTCCCGGCCGGACTCCGGAGCGGCTCAGCGCGCGAACGACGCCCTGCCCTTCTGGAGTCGCTTGAGCCCGGCTTTAGGTGTTTTCGCGCCGCGTAGCAAGAGACGCCGCCCATCGCGAAGCAGCGGTCCGGACCCCCGAGGGGCTGCTTCGCGCCGGGACCCGGATGCGGTAGAAGGGGCGCGCGATGCGGGTCCTGCGGCTGGCCGTCCCGATCCCCGCGCTGGTCTTCGCGGCCGTCGCCGCGGCCGCCCTCTCCCCGGAGCTCGAGCGCTCGCTCAAGGAGAGCAAGTACGTCTACGTGCAGAGCGAGCGGAAGTCGGGCGCCCTCGGGAAGCCCGCGGAGATCTGGTTCTTCTACGACGCGGGCACCGTCTACGTCGCCTCCCCGCCCACCGCCTGGCGCGTGCGGCGCATCAAGGCGGGGCGGCGAAAGGCGCGCATCGCGGTCGGCAAGCCGGACGGGCCCTCGTTCGCGGCCACCGGTCGGACGCTCCACGACCCCGCGCTCGAGGACCGGCTCATGGCCGCCTACGGCCGCAAGTACCCCGACGGCTGGGCGCGCTTCGAGGAGAAGTTCCGCGCGGGCTTCAAGGACGGAAGCCGAATCCTCATCGCGTACACGCCGGCCGACTGAGGCGGCGCATGTTCGACGCGAAGGAGCTGCGCCGGGTGATGGGCCTCTTTGCCACCGGCGTGACCGTCATCACCACCCGCGACAGCAGCGGCCGGCTCTACGGGCTCACCGCCAACGCGGTCACGTCGCTCTCCCTGGTCCCACCGCTTCTCCTCGTCTGCGTCGACAAGAAGGCCGAGAGCCACCCGCACTTCCTCGATTCGAAATGCTTCATCGTGAACATCCTGTCCGAGGACCAGGAAGCGCTCTCGGCGCGCTTCGCCCAGTCCGGCGGCGACAAGTTCACGGGCGTCCCCTACCACCTCGGTCGGCTGGGCACGCCGGTGCTCGACGGGACGCTCGGCCACGTCGAGTGTCGCATCGTCGGGACGCACGAGGGGGGAGATCACGTGATCCACGTCGGCGCCGTCGAGCACGCCGAGTTCCGCGGTGGCCCGCCCCTCGTGTTCTTCCAGGGAAAGTACCGCCGGCTGAAGGAGGGATGAGCCGGACGGCACCGGGGTGCTTGCGCCGCGCGAGTCACTCCGGCTAAGGGGCCCGTACGAGGTGCCCGCCATGCGCCACATGATCCGGATGACCGCGCTCGGCCTCGCGCTCGCCGCGCCGGCATGGGCTCAGACCGCCGTCGAGCTGAAGAAGGAGCTCCTGCCGAAGATCAAGAAGGCCCAGGCCGAGGGCAAGGACCTGGGCCAGGCCGCCAAGGAGTACGAGGAGGGCGACAAGGCATTGAAGGACGGGCTCCAGGAGGAGGCCGTCGACCACTTCAAGAAGGCCAAGGCGGCCATGCCCGCCGACGCGAAGTAGCCGCGTGCACCTCGGCATCCTCATGTTCGTGACCGAGCGGGCGCTCCCGGTCACGGATCTGGCGCGCGCCTGCGAGGCGCGAGGCGTCGAGTCGCTCTGGGTGCCCGAGCATCCGATCGTCCCCGCGCAGTACGAGACGCGCTACCCGCTCGCGGAGGACGGGAAGATGCCGCGGCCCTACACCGAGCTGCCCGACTGCTTCGCCACGCTCGCCGCGGCCGCCGCGGTCACGCAAGAGCTGCGGGTGGCGACCGGCATCTGCCTCGTCCCGGAGCGCGACCCGCTGCACACCGCGCTCCAGGTCGCCACGCTCGACCTGCTCTCCGGCGGCCGCTTCCTCTTCGGCGTCGGCGCCGGCTGGCTGCGCGAGGAGATGCAGCTCTTCGCGCCCCACTTCCCGCATCGATTCGCGTTCCTGCGCGAGGCGATCGCGGCCATGCGCAAGCTCTGGACCGAGGAGCGCCCGTCCTTCGAGGGCCGCTGGGTGCGGTTCCCGCCCGTCGTCTGCCGGCCGAAGCCCGTGCAGAAGCCCCATCCGCCCGTCATCCTCGGCGGCATGGGGCCGAACGCCCGCAAGCGGGTCGCGGCCTGGGGCGACGGCTGGCTCCCCATCGGCCTCCCACCCGACGACGTGGCCGAGGCACGGCGCGAGATCAGCCGGCGCGCACTCGAGCACGACCGCGACCCGGAGGCGATCTCGCTCACCGTGATGATCGGCGCCCCGCCCGGCCTCGAGACGCCGAGCCTCGAGACGATCCCCGATCGCGACACGCTCGCCCGCTACCGGGACGCAGGCGCCGACCGCGTCGTCGTCTCGCTCCCCACCCTCGGCGCCGACGACGCCTACCGCCACCTCGACCGCCTCGCCTCCGCCGCGCCGTAGCACGGCGCACACAGCCACGCGCACGGCCGTCGCGCTGCTCAGCGCCGGCGGGCGGCGGTCTTTCGGGCCGCGCGCGGGGCGGCGCCGGTCTTCTTGATGATCTTCATCGCCTCGGCGGCCGCCGCATCGTTCTCCAGACCCAGAACCGCCGCGAACCGGCGCCCGATCACCTGCGCCATGACGAACGCGATATTGATGCCGGCGTCGGCGAGCGCACGGGCCATCTGGGCGCCCCAGCCGGGCCGGTTGTCGCCCTCGACGAGCAGGCACGGGATGTCCGACGCGGCGAGCCCGCCCTGCCCGGCCGCCGCCGTCACCCGTCGTCCGCCGACGGGGTAGAGCTCGACCGCGGAGCGCTCGGGGGTGGTGGGGAAGCGATAGCCCATCACGACCCGGAGGTCGGCGCCGGCGGCGGCGAGCGGTTCGAGGACGCGGGCCAGCACGCCGGGCTGGTTCTCCACGTCGGCACGCCAGAGGGTGATGCGCTTCACGCTGAGCGGCATGGCCACCTCCTTCGGGGGTGAGATCACACCCCTTACCTCACCTGGACGACTCGCGGGAAGGCGGGGTCGCTGCCGCGGCGCGTTCGCCAGGGCGGACGCGGGCGTGCAGCACACGGCGCTGCCTGCGGACGCGACGCGCCGAGGCGGAGCGCCGCTGCAGAGTGGCCCTGCGCACGTGCGGCGAGCGACTCTGACGGAGCGACGCGCGCGTGACGGGCCGCGTGCTGCGACGCCCCGCCGGGCGTCACGGCGCCCTTGGGCACCGGCGTTGCTAAGTCCGGCGTGCGACGTTTTCGAGCCGAGCAGCGCGGGGCAACCCTCCTGGAAGTCCTCATATCAACGGCGGTGTTTGCCATCGTGCTCGGTATGGCGGTCCCGAATCTGCGCGCCATGTCGGCCCCGTGGGCGCTCTCCGGCGCGACCACCCAGATCGTCGCGGACCTCCAGGTGGCGCGCCAGCGGGCGATCGCCCGCAATGCCCGCTACCGCATCACGTTCACGGCGCCGCGCAGCTACGTGCTCGAGATCGAGACGTCGCCCAACACCTTCGTCGCCGACACGGCGGTGCAGAAGCTACCCGCCGCGGCGACCCTCGGCACGGTGAATCCGGGCATGCCGATCTTCGACACGCGGGGCATGCTCGGTGCCACGGTGACTCTTTCGCTAACGGTTCCGAACGCCGGAACCCGGACGGTGACCATCAATGTACTCGGGAAGACGACCGTCAGCTGATCGCCGACGGCGGGCGCGCTCGCGCGGATTCTCGCTCCTCGACGCGCTCGCGGGCCTCACGTTCATCGCGGTGAGCCTCCTCGGGCTCTCCGCGGCGTCGGTGTCTCTCACCCGCAACTCCAAGGGCGCCGACTCGACCAGCGCGGGCACTGCGCTCGCGCAGCAGAAGCTCGAGCAGCTGCGCAGCATGCCGCTCGGCGCCACCGAGCTGAAGCCCGGTATCTACTACGACCCAGCGAACAAGCTGAAGGCCGACGGGACGTCTGGCGGCATCTTCGACCGCAGCTGGACCGTGTCGCTGAACGACACCCCGCGGGTGGGGCTGAGAACCGTCACGGTGACGGTCGCGTGGACCGACTCGCGGTCCCACTCCACCCAGGTCGCCAGCTACGTGCGCTGCAGCACGATCCCCTGCTCATGACGCCCTCCCGCCGTCCCCGGAGCCCGGGCTTCTCGACCGCCGAGGTCCTCGTCGGCATGACGCTGTCGCTGCTGGCCGTCGGCACGCTCTACTCCTTCTTGCAGGCTCAGCAGAAGGCGCACGCCACGCAGCGCACGTACTCGCAGAGCCAGACCGTCACCCGCACGGCGATCGACCTGATGACGCGCGAGCTCCGCATGGCGACCTTCGACCCAACGATACCCGGCGCGCTCACGACCTCGCAGCCGCCCAACTGCCCCGGCGTCAAGCAGGGCCTCGTCGAGGCCACGCCGAGCAAGATCCACTTCAAGCAGGACCTGGACGGCGACGGCCTGCTCACGGGGTCGAGCGAGGACATGGTCTACGACGTGCTCGGCAGCCAGATCCGCCGCACCGACGGCGCCGCGCTGCCCATCCCGATCGTCGACTACATCCCCGCCGGCGGCCTCAACTTCCGCTACTTCGACGGCTCGAACCCACCGAACGAGCTGGTTCCGGCCGGCACGCCGCCGCACCTCACCCCGGAGCAGCGCGACTGCGTCACCAAGGTGCGCGTCACGGTCCGGGCGAACCTTCCGAACCCGAACCCGCGCCTGACGACACCCGTCACCTCGGTCGCCGAGTCGGAGATCGCCATCCGCAACCGCTCGCTCGCCAACTTCTAGCCTGGGGGGAGAATCCGCGATGTCACGCAAGCCGAAGAGAGCGGATCGGGGCATGGTCCTCGTCATGGCGCTCTTCACCATGGCGGTACTTCTCGCCGCCGCCACCGGGGCGCTCCTCGTCGGCAGCTCCGACATCCGCGCCACGCGGAACTACCGGGGCGCGGCGCAGGTCCACTTCGCGGCCGAGTCGGGCATCCTCGACGCGATGCAGACCGTGAACGGTCCCGGCGTCGTCAACCTACAGAACGAGGTCGTGAACCAGTGGACGGCCCTCTGGGGCACGAGCGCCCGGAACTTCGGGCCGTTCAGCGGCTTCACGTACACCGTGGCCGTCTACTCCGGTGCGAACCCGGCCAACGACGGCCGCTTCGTCGCCACGGCCAACGGCATCGAGGGCGTGAAGAACGTCGTGGTCGCCAACCTGACCCGCTCGAACATCCCGTCCACGGCGCCGGGGGCGATCTACCTCGTGAACGACTCGCAGACCAACGCCACGTTCAACGGCGATGCCTTCACGGTGGACGGCAACGACCACAAGTACACGGGCGGCATGGGGACCGCCCCGCCCGTCCCCGGCATCTCGACCCGCAACGCCACGAACACGCAGGAGACGCTCAACAGCCTCGCCGCCCAGCAGAAGGACGACGTCACCGGTCTGGGCTACTCGATGGGTCCGCCCGTCGTCCCGAGCGTCATGACGTCGCCGGCGGCGCCGAGCAGCACCCAGCTGGACCGGATCATCACCGACATCCTCGGCCGCCGGGGCGACCCGCCCAATCCGCCCGATGACAACACCAAGAACATCAACGGCATCCAGACCTACGGCACGCCCGCCAACCCGCAGATCACGCACCTGAGCAACACGACCGGTGTGATCCTGAACGGCAACGCCACGGGCGCCGGGATCCTGGTCGTCGAGGGCGACCTCACCATCAAGGGAGACTTCAACTTCGTCGGCCTCATACTGGTGCGCGGCCAGACGAGGGTCGACACCGACATCAGTGGCAACGCCACCATCTTCGGGTCGCTCTGGACGGAGGACCTGAACCTCATCGTCGGCGGCAGCGCGATCATCGACTACAGCTCAGACGCGCTCGCGCTCGCCAACCTGGTGGGGGGAGGCGGTGCGCTGCCCGCACCGGTGAGGGTCACCTCCCTCGTCGACTGCGGCGACGTCCCGGCCGGCGCCGCCGGCTGCCCGTAGCGGTGCGCCCGCTCAGGGCGCCTGGCGCTCGAGCTCCTGCATGACCGCGCGGCGCTTCTCCTGCGCGTGGCGGAACTCCCGACCGAGACGCTCGACCGGCTCGCCCCGGTTCTGCGCCTCGAAGCGCTCCTGCTGCACGCGCAGCAGGTGGCGCTCGACGTGGCGCTTGCGGGCTTCGAGCTCCTCGCGCGACGCCTGATGCCTGGGGGCGGCGGGCGCGACGCGCTTGACGGCCGAGGGCGCGCCGCCGCCTTCCTCCCGCTGCACGTGCCGGATGCGCGCCCGCGGCACGCTCAGCTCCACCCCGTCGCGCATGAGGTGCATGCGGTCGCCGTCCTCCCAGTAGCTGTCGACCGTCATGTGGTCGCCGTTTCCGAAGTCGACGAGGTAGGCTGCGGATGCCGGGGCACCCGACAGCGTCAGCAGGGCTGCGGCAATCGTGAGGCGCATGTTTGCACTCGTGTGCAATCGACATGCCCGCTGGGAAATCGGGCACCTGCGGTCGCGATTCGGGGGCCTCGGACGTCAGCCGCGTGACCTCGTGACGCGAAAACGCCGCTGGCTGGGGCCGCCACGGGCAGAAATTTCCGCTCGCGGGCCGGCACGAAGGTTGCGATGGTGAACGCACGGAGGATCGAGGAGGCGAGGCGGTGTATCGGACCGGCGACTATGTCTACCCCGCAGACCTGCCCCGGCGCGTGCTCTGCCGCGTCGCGACCGCGGACAGCGCCGTGACCCCGGCCGGGGAATTCCAGATCCTCACCCTCGAGCCGCTCGAAGGACCGTGGCAGTCGCGGCTCGGCGGGCGGCTCGTCCGCTTCGACGAGGCCGTGCTGCCCGCACCCGCCGACGACAGGCGCGCATCCGAGCCCGGGCGCTGAGGCGCGGGGGCGGCCACCACGTCAAGGACGACGACGGTTCTCACAAGACATCATGCCGGCTTTCCGTCAACTGCCGCTAACCCGCGCCCAACGGCCACTTGAGCAGCTTTGATGGTGGGGAAAATCGCAATTGACTCGGCCGGGCCCCCCCCGGTACATTCCGCCCCCCCGACCCCCGGGAGGGGCCGGAAGAGGAGCAACGGCGAAGGCGATCCCCCATGCGAATGATGCTTCCTGCCTGCCGCGACCGGCGCACCGTCGACGGTTTGCTCACCCGCTTCTTCCGCGAGTATCGGCTCGGGGACTTCCGCCGCGCCATCGGCAGGGTGGCCCGGTTCTACGGGCTCAGGCCGCCCCGGGTGGCCTGGTTCGAGTACCTGGACTGGGGGAGAACGGCCGGCAGGACCTACGAAAACGGGGCCGTCCACCTGGTCCACCCCGAGAACTGGAAGAACGGGCGCAAATACAACTCGGAGCGGCAGTGGATCCACACCGTCTACCACGAGATGGGCCACTACATGCTCTGGGCTGACGCGGAGCGTAAGGCCGACAACTTCGCCTACCGGTTTGTGCGCGGGGTGTCGTCCAACGGCCGCGACGCCGACGGCACGGCCCACCAGCCGCTTGCGGCAAGTCGGGCCCGCCGCAAGCGCCCGGGGCTCACCCGGCGACGTCTTCGCCGCCGTCCACGCCGATCACATTCCCGCTGATCCAGCGGGCCCCCGGGAGCGCGAGCGCTGCGATCGCGCCCGCCACGTCCTCCGGGACGGTCAGGCGCCCGCCGGGGTTGCGCCGCAGCGCCTCCTGGAACATGAACTCCGCGGCCGGGATCTTGCGCGCGGCCGGGGTGTCGGTGACCCCGGCGCGGACCGCGTTGACCGCGATACCGGCCCGGCCGAGCTCGAGGGCGAGCTGGCGGACGTGCGACTCGAGCGCCGCCTTGGCGGCCGACACCGCGCCGTAGAACGGCATCACCCGGGCGCCGCCCGCACTCGTCATCGCGAATATGCGGCTTCCCTCGCCGAGCAGGCCCCGCGAGTGGAGGTCCTGCACCCAGTACACCAGGCTGTGCGCCATGACGTCGAGCGTCATCTCGAGCTGCGCCTTGGTGGTCTGCTGGCCGGGCGCGTCGGAGACGAGCGGCTTGAGGGTACCGAAGGCGAGCGAATGCATGACGACCCGCAGCCCCTTGCCCCCCGCGAGCTCGCGGGCTCGATCGCAGACGTGCGCCCGCTTCTCCTCGTCGGCGGCGTTGACGTTGAAGAAATGGGCGGGGGAGCCGGCCGCCCGGACGTCGTTCGCGACGGCCTCGGCGAGGGGCAGCGTCGCCTTGCGGTCGAGGTGGACACCGAGGATGCCCATGCCCAGGCGGCCGAGCTCCCGCGCCGTCGCGGCGCCAAAGCCGCTGGACGCGCCGAGGATGAGGCCCCACTCCCCGTCGAACGGCCGCCAGGCGTCCATGGCGGGGCCCCATATCGGAAGCTTGTCGGGGCGGCAACGCTCCGCTAGGTTCGGCGCGTGGGCGGTAAAGGCGACCGGCCGACGGTCGAGAATCGCTGGTGGGTCGACCAGGGCAAGGATGCGGCTGGTCGACCGATCGAGCGCCCGCCGGCGCAGTTCGGCGGACGGTTCTTCCGGACCGGCGAAGGCTTCGAGCAGGAGCGGGCGCAGCGCCGGCTCACCGACTCGAACCTGAAGTGGCTCGAGGAGGCCAACCCGCCTGTCGACGGCTGGGCGGTCGTTCACATGTTCCCCGGCGACCAGTTTCCCGTCCCTCGGTTCGAGAAGATCAAGGCCTCCCTCCGGCTCCCGTCCGGCGGCCGCGGCGTCCTCATCGACTCCGGCAACTCGGTGCGCGCCATCATGACCGGCCTGCCGGCAGGTGAGCGCCTGGTGGAGGTCCGGCTGGCGGACGAGTCGTCCTTCGACGCCTGGGTGCGGGGCGAGTGGGTCCGCGAGGCCCTCTTTCCGAGCTTCGCCGAGGCGCTCCGCGGGCTGCCGGCGCTGATCCGGGAGTACCTCGAGACGGACCGCGCGGCGACCTTCCTCTGACCCCGAGGGGTGCCCTTTACGGGGTCGCCGCGGGTAGGCTATGGACCGCGGCTGACAACAAGGGGGTTGCCCGTGGCCACCACCGAGGACGAGCTAGCGAAAAAGCAGGTACAGGAAGCGGTCTGGACGTGGTCCGGCCGGGTCATCGTGCTCGCGGTCGTGTTCGGCTTCGGCTTCTTCGCGGCCTGGATACTCTGGGGCGTGGGCCTGAGCGGCGCGCCCGCCCTGCGCGTCCGCGTGGCGGAGCAGGACGCCCAGCTCCTCGAGCGCAAGAACCGTCAGGTCGACATCGAGGGCAAGCTCACCGTGTGCCAGGGCCGGCTCGACGAGTGCAACCGCTCGCTGGCCGCGAAGTCGGCGGCGGCGCAGCAGCCGGCGGCGCCGTAGCGCGCAGGCCGCTTAGATCACGCCGGCGGTGCGCAGACGGTCGACTTGCGGCCGCTCCAGTCGCAGGAGGCCTTCGTAGACCTCCTCGTTGTGCTCGCCCAGCTCTGGTCCGAGGCGATGAACAGCGCCCGGCGTGTGTGACAGCTTCGCGACGACGCCGGGGACGACGACCTCGCCGAGCTTCGGGTGTGGCAGACGGACGACCATGTCGCGGGCGAGGAGCTGGGGATGCGCCACGAGCTCGTCGACACCGTACACGGGTGCGCACGGCACGTTGGCCCGCTCGGGACCGAGCACCCGCATGACCTCGGCGACCGAGTGCTCCGCCACCCAGGCGCCGACCACGTCGTTCACCTCGGCACCGTGCTCGAGGCGGGCGGCAGCGCCGCGGAAGCGCGGGTCGTCGCCCAGCTCGGGCCGTCCGATCGCCGCCGCGAGGCGGCGGAAGATGCGATTGGTGGCGATCGCGATCACCACCCAGCCGTCGCGCGCCCGGTAGGCGTCGTAGGGAGCGGTCGCGAGATGGCGGTTCCCGACGCGCGCCGGCAGCCGCCCGGTCGCCGCGTGAATGGTGGGCCAGCTGTCGAGCAGCGAGAACATCGCGTCCTGGCTGGACACGTCGACCGGCTGCCCCGTGCCGGTGCGGCTGCGAGCCGCGAGCGCGGCGAGGATGCCGACCGCGCCGTAGAGGCCCGCGACGAAATCGCCGAGCGAGCCGCCGCCGCGCGTCGGCGGGCTCTCCGGAAAACCCGTGATCGACATGAAGCCGCCCGCCGCCTGCGCCACGATGTCGTAGGACGGCCGGGAGGACCACGGTCCCGTCTGCCCGAAGCCCGAAAGGCTCGCGACGATGAGCCGGGGGTGCTCGCGGCAGAGGTCGTCGGGCGCGAGCCCCCACGAGGCGAGCGTGCCGCCGGCGAAGTTCTCGGCCAGCACGTCGACGTGCGCGAGCAGCCGGCGCAGCAATCCCCGCCCCTCCTCCTGCCGGACGTCGAGGGTAATGCCTTTCTTGTTGCGGTTGAGCGCGAGGAAGGCCACCGGGACGCCGTCGGCCGTGGGATAGCCGTAGCGCCCCTCGTCGCCGCCCCGCGGCGCCTCCACCTTGATCACCTCGGCGCCGAGGTCGGCGAGGATCGCGGTGCAGAAGGGGCCGGCGAGGAAGCGCGTCAAGTCGAGGACCCGGACGCCGGCGAGCGCGGTCACAGGTACGGGACGAAGTTCTTGAGCGCCGAGAGCAGCGCCTCGAGGTCCGCATACTCCTGGAGGTCCGCGTAGAGCGCCGCCCACGTCGCCCGCACGCGGGCCGTGTCCTGCTCCTCGGCCGGGACGCCGAGCGCCCGCTCGAGCTGCTTCAGGAGCGGCTGGGTCTGGAGCTTCGTCTCGACGGGGATCTCCTCCGAGATCGCGATCAGCAGGCGGCTCCGCTCGATCAGCCGCCCGATGATGTACTCGTCGCTCCGCTCGACCATGCCGCTAGCCGGGCTTCTCCTGCTCTTTCAGCTGCCGCTTCCAGTCCAGCATGCGCGCCTTGGCGCTCTCGGCTTCCGCCTCCGCGATCATGCCCGCCGCCTGGTAGAACCGTGAAAGACTGGTGTGCGCGAGCGTGTCGTCGGGCACGAGCTCGACGAGGCGCTTGCCCGCCTCGATCGCCTGGTCGTGCTGCTTGAGCTCGCTGTAGGCCATGGCGAGGCCGTGCCAGGCGTCGGAGTAGCCCGGGTCGAGGGTGATCGCGGCCCGATAGGTCTCGACCGCCTCCTCGAGCTTGCCGTCCGCGAAGAGGTCGATCGCCCGGTCGTACAGCTCTTCCTTGCTCGCCATCCAACGATGCGTAGCGCATTCTCGCGGCTCGCGGCAAGCGCGTTGACACGCTCGGGAAGCGCCCGTACGCTCGCCGCGCGTGAGCAGCGCCGTTTCGTTGGAAGCCGGGCTCGCGGCGGCGATCGCGACGCGAGAGGCCCTCGACTTCGAGGCGTGGGCGCAGCGGATCTTCCGTCATCAGTTCGAGCGCAACGCGCCGTACCGTGCCTTCTGCGAGCGGCGCGGCGTCCGCCCGGAGACCGTGGCGCGCTGGGAAGACGTGCCCGCCGTTCCGGCGGCCGCCTTCCGTCGCGCCGAGCTCGCGTGCGGGCCGCCGGAGGCGATCTTCCGCACCAGCGGCACGACGGATGCGGAGTCGCGCGGCCGCCACCTCGTCCCGCATCTCGCCCTCTACCGCGCGAGCGCGCTCGGCGCGTTCGAGCGCTTCGTGCTGCCCGACGGCGCTCGTCTCGCCTGCCTCTTCCTCGTGCCGTCGCCCGCGCTGCGGCCCGACTCCTCGCTGGCGCGCATGTGCGCGTGGGTGGGCGAGGCGTTCGGCCGCGGCGTCGAGTGGCTCGTCGGTCGGGACGGGCTCGACGTCGAGCGGCTCCTCGCGTCCCTCGCGGACGCCGAGCGGCGGGGCGAGGCGGTGCTCGTCGGTGGCGTGACGTCGGCGTTCGTCCGGCTGTTCGACGCCTGCGCGGCGCGCCGGCTCGCGTTCCGGCTGGGCCCCGGCAGCCGCGTGATGGACACGGGTGGCACGAAGGGGCTCGGGCGCCCGCTTTCGCGCGCCGGCTTCCTGCGCACCTGCTGGACCATGCTCGGCGTCGCCGGCTACCACTGCGTCAACGAGTACGGCATGACCGAGCTCTGCTCGCAGCGCTACGAGAGCGCGCTGCGTGACCGCTTCGACGGGCGCGGGCTCGCACCGCGGCGGCTCCTGGCGCCCGCGTGGCTCAGGACGCGCGTCCTCGATCCCGACACGCTGGCGCCCGCCCGGCCGGGCGAGGTCGGCCTCCTCTGCCATCACGACCTGGCCAACGCCGGCTCGGTCTCGGTGGTCCTCACCGACGATCTCGGACGGACCGTCGGTGAAGACGGCATCGAGGTCACGGGCCGCGCGGCCGGCGCCGCGCGGCGCGGCTGCGGTCTGCTCCTCGCGGAGCTCGCCGGCTCGTGAGCGGCCCTTGCGATACGCCGGCCGAGCTCGCTGCGCTCGTCGCCGACGCGGTCCGCGCCCGCACCCGGCTCCGCGCCAGGGCGATCGGCGACACCGCCGAGGCGCTCGGCGCGGCCGCGGCGCGCTGGGGCACCGATGCCGAGCTGCTCCGCGACCTGCCGGCCGTGGCGCGCCTCTCGGCGCCGGTCGTCGCGGCGGCGGTGCGCATCGCGGCCGCCGCGCTCGACACGTCCGCCATGCTCGCCCTCGTCGAGCACGAGTTCGGTGCGGGGGCCGCCGGTCGCCCCGCGCCCGCGGGGCCTTCGCTGGTGGGCCACGTGCTCGCCGGGAACGTTCCCGCGCTCGGGCTCCCGGCCATCGCGCTCGGCTGCCTGGTGGGCGCGGCCGTGGTCGTCAAGTCGGGCCGGGACGACCCGCTCTCCGCGCCCGCTTTTCACCGCGCGCTCGCGGCCGTCGATCCGGCGCTCGCCGCGACGGTCGTGACGGCGTACTGGCCGGGCGGCGAACGCGCGTGGGAGGAGGCCGCCTTCGCGCGCGCCGACGTCGTCGTCGCGAGCGGCACGGACGAGACGGTGGCGGCGCTCGCGGGACGTCTCGGTGCGCGGCTCCTGGCCCACGGCGAGCGGGTGAGCGTGGCGGCGGTCAGCCGGGAGGGCCTCGGGCGCGACGAGCCGCTCGCCGAGCGCCTCGCGCTCGACGTCGCGCTCCACGACCAGCGCGGCTGTCTCTCGCCGTGCGCGGTGTACGTCGAGGCTGACGGGCGCCTTTCCCCGATGGCATTCGCCGAGCGGCTGGCCGCCGCGCTCGACACCGTGGCGCGGGCGCTGCCGCCGGGGCCGGCCACGATCGAGGAGCGGGCCGCCCGGCGCACGCTCGAGGGCGAAGCCGAGTGGGAGCCCCGCTGTCGCGTGCTCGGCGGGGCCGGCGGGCTCGTTGTCTACGACCCGCGGCCGGCGTTCCGCCCGATCGCGGGCCGGCGCGCGATCCGGCTCCATCCCCTGGACACGCTCGCCGCGCTGCCCGTGATGCTCCCGCGAGGCCGGGTCGAGTGCGTCGGGCTGGCGGCGTCGGGTCCCGAGACGGCGGCGCTGGTGCCGGCACTGCGCGCGCTCGGCGTCGCCCGCATCTGCCCCATCGGCCGCATGCAGCAGCCGACGCTCGCCTGGCCCCGCAGCCAGCGGCTGCCGCTCGGCTCGCTCCTCGGCCGCCCGGGCCCGAGCGCGCTCGAGGTCGAGGCGTGAGCGAGGATGACCTGCACGCGCTCTTCCTGCGCCACGTCTGCCAGACGTCGCCGGCGCCCCTCGGCATCACGGTGGCGCGCGCCTCGGGATCCACGGTGTGGGATGCCGCCGGCCGAGCCTACCTCGACCTGCTCGCCGGCATGGGAGTCGCGAACGTCGGTCACACCCATCCCGAGGTGGTGGCGGCGGTACGCGCGCAGGCCGAGCGCCACCTGCACGTGATGGTGTACGGTGAGTTCGTCGAGGAGGCGCAGGTCCGCCTCGCCGCACGGCTCGCCGGCCTCCTGCCGGACCCGCTCGAGGTCGCGTACTTCACGTCGAGCGGGGCCGAAGCGATCGAGGGCGCCCTCAAGACGGCGCGCAAGCACACCGGCCGCGCACGGCTCGTCGCCTTCGAGGGAGGCTTCCACGGCGACACGCTGGGCGCGCTCTCCGTCGGGGGGAACCCGCGCTACCGCGCGCCCTTCGAGCCACTGCTCGCCGACGTGGCCTTCCTCCCCTTCGACGACGAGGCCGCGCTCCCCGCCGTCGACGGCCGCACGGCCGCGGTGGTCGTCGAGCCGATCCAGGCCGAGGGGGGTGTGCGCATCCCCCGCCCGAGCTTCCTCGCCGCGCTGCGGCGCCGCTGCGACGAGACCGGTGCTCTCCTCGTGCTCGACGAGGTGGTGACGGGCTTCGGGCGCACCGGGAGGCTGTTCGCCTTCGAGCACTGGGGGATCGTTCCCGACCTCCTCGTCCTCGCCAAGGCGCTCGGCGGCGGCCTCCCGCTCGGCGCCTTCGTCGGCAGCGCGGCGGTCATGGCGACGCTCTCCCGCGACCCGCCGCTGGCGCACGTGACCACGTTCGGCGGCCACCCGCTCTCATGCGCCGGCGGCCGCGCGGCGCTCGAGGTCCTGCTGCGCGACGGGCTCGTGACGCGCGCCGCGACGCTCGGCGACCGGCTCCAAGCGGAGCTCGCCGCCCTCATCGGTCGCGGCGGACTGGTCGCCGTGCGCGGCCTTGGCCTCCTGCTGGGCCTCGAGTTCGGCACTCCGGAGGCCTCCGCCCGCTTCGCGCGCCGCGCGCTGGACGCGGGCCTGATCCTCAACTGGACCCTCCACCGCGACACCGTCGTCCGTCTCGCCCCGCCGCTCGTGCTGACCGACGACGAGGCCGAGCGCGCGACAAACGGCATCCGCGCGGCGCTCGGGTAGACGTCGATCCTGCCCCGCCTACGGGCAGGGATACGCCACCTGGTTGGCGCTCTCGATCTGGCCGAGGACGTTCGCCCCGAGCGCGTCGCGGTTCGGCCTGGACAGGCACGTCTGGGTGCAGATGCCCTTGGCGTCGAGCTTGTCCATCGCCGCGCGGTACTTCTCGAGCGCCGACCTGTGCTTGGCGGGGTCGGACTCCTCGCACACCTCTTCCTGGAATACCTTGCCCGCGAACCCGCTGTCCGCCTGCTTCTGGTGGCAAACGATCGCCGCAGCCGCCAGCTTGCCGAGCTCACGCCCGAGCGTGTCGGCACACTTGAGCTTCAGCTTGCCCGTGAGCCCGCTCGGGTCGATCGTTCCCGCGTCGTCGCCGCTCGGGTCGATGCTCGCGCTGCCGTCGCAGTAGACCTGCCCGTTGAGCGCATCGAGCGAGGCGGCGTTCGACTTGCCCGCAAACAGGGCCGTCTCCTGGGAGGACGCGAGCGCCAGCTGCTGCGAGGTGCAGAGGTTCTTGCCGCTCGGTCCGATCTTCGCGATCGCCGCCTCGAACTTCTCCTTGGCCGACTTGCCGCCGTTCGGCCCCTCCTCGCAGAGCTCCTCGTCGAAGGTCGTCACCTTCCCGTTGAGCGTGGCGAAGGCGGCGTCGGCCTGCTTCTGGTGACACTTGATCACCGCACGGATCGCCTTGCCGACGGCCTTGCCGATCGAGTCGCCGCACTTGAGGTGATTCTTCGTGTCGGGGACACATCCCGTGTCGTCGCCGCCGAACGGGACCCCCGACGTGGTGGTCGTCGTGGTCGCAGTCGTGGTCGTCGTGCTGCTCGTCGACGTCGTGGACGTGCTGGTCGTGCTGGTCGTCGTCGAGGTGGTGGTCGTGCTCGTGGTGGTGGTCGTCGTCGACGTCGTGGTGGTGGCGATCGTCGTGGTCGTCGTCGACGTGGTGGTGGCGACCGTGGTGGTCGTGGTGGCAACCGTGGTGGTCGTCGTGTTCGCGGTGGTCGTGGTCGTCGACAGAGTCGTCGTGCTCGTCAGGATCGTCGTGGTGGTCGTCGTGCGGATCGTCGTGGTCGTCGTGCGGATCGTCGTCGACGTGGTGGTGGTCGTGCAGCCCGTGATCGGCGTGTTCGTGCAGCCGCTGGTGGGCGAGCAGCTGTCGGTGGTGCACGCGTTTCCGTCGTTGCAGTTCGGCGCGCGGCAGGTGGCGTCGCAGCAGGCGTTCGGCGCGCCGCCGTTGTCGCAGGTCTCCGGGAACTCGACCGCGTGGTTGCCGCACACCGGACACGGCGTCAGGCATCCCGTCTGAGCCGGGGCGGTGCACGGCGGCAGGAAGGTCTCGTCGCTCGGAGCGAGGGGCGGCGAGAAGGTGCCGGTGGTCGGGGGGGTCGACCCGGTCGGCAGGATGAGGAAGTTCCGGCTCGCGGAGCTGCCGCCCGTGGTCTTGATCTGTGCGCCGCTGTCGACGACGAGTGCCTTCCTCGCCGTCAGCGTGTTGTGCGCCTGCTGATCCCCGGTCGTGTCGACGATGCCCGTCGAGGCGATGTGCACCGTGCACCCGTCGAGATCGGCGGTGCCGAACGCGTTCGGCAGCGTCGACCGGCCGATGGCGTGGGCCCTCCCGTTGAGCGTGAGATCGCCCGGCAGGTCGGGCGACCCGGAGACCAGCGTGATGGCGCCGCCCGAGCTGTTGGTGGCGCTCCCACCGTCCGCGTCGACGACCGCCGTGGACGTGACCGTGAGGTTCCGACCCGCCTCGAGGTCGGCGCATCCGGCGGAATTCGATCCCGTCGTCGAGACGTCGACGAGCGCATTGACGCTGATCGCGCCGTCCGCCAGCGCCGTCACCCCGCCGCCCGAGCCCGTGGTGGCGTTCGTCAACTGTCGCACCGCCGTGACCGCGGCGTTGACGGCGATGTCTGCGGCCGAGCACAACGTGACGCAGCCGCCCCCGCCGGTGCCGTCCGTATGAATCCCCCCGTTCACCGTGAGCGTTCCCACGGTGTCGATCTCGAAGAACCCCCCACCGCCGCCGCCGCCCGTCCCATCGATCAGCTGCGTGATCGTCGTGGGGTCCCCGGTGTCGACACAGAGGCTGCCGCCGTTGCCGTCGGACGTCGTCCCGGTCGAGCCCGAAATGCCGAGGCCGGCCACGGTGATCGGCACGGCGATCGTGACCGCCGCACCCACCGCCGTGTCCTGCGTGACGCTGACCGAGCCGCCGCAGCTCCCCGCCGCGGCATCGGCCGCGATCGCGCCGCCGGTGCTGGCGCCGCTGAGATTGACGAGCCCGCTGTCCGCTTCGAACGTGATCGAGCCGCCGGCGCCGCCCGGGTTGCCGGATGTCGCCGCGCTGTGACCGACGGCGCTGATCGGTTTGTTCATCCCCGCCGGGCTGTCGATCTTGCCTTCGGCGAACACGTCGATGCTGCCGCCGGAGCCGGCGTCGCCGAAGCCGTCGGCGAACAGAAAATGCGACTTCGGCGTCACGCCGAGGATGGTGTCGCCGTCCGACGTGATGGTGATCGACCCGCCCCCGGCGGTGCCGCCGCTGACGTCGACCGCGTTCTCGAGGTCGATCTTTCCCGACGGCGGCACGCCGATCGCCGTGAGCGAGATCGTGCCGCCCAGCTGGGCGCTCGCGGTCGTGGTGGTCGCGCTCAGTCCGCTGCTCGATCCGCCGAGGAGCGAGATGCTCCCCGACGCCACGACCGAAGTCCCCGAGCGCCGGCCCGCGGTGATCAGGATCGACCCCGCCGTGGCGGCGACGGTGCTCGCGTCGGCGCTGATCGCCTTCGAGATCGACACGTCCCCGTCGGCGTTCACGGTGAGTGAGCCGGCGCCGGCGCCGCTCACGTCCACGGGGGTGGCAGCGGCGTTCGTCTGGACGACGAACCCGCCGGTGCCGAGCGTCAGCGTCACGATGCCACCCGGCCCCGAGGTCCCGCCGGTGGCCGTGAGCTTGCCGCTGCTGCCGACCGTCAGCTTGTGCGCGCGGATCTCGAACGTGCTCGATCCGCCCACGAACCCGCCGCTCTGCAGCGTGACGTCGCGCGTGCCGAAGTCGAACGTGCAGCTGGCCCCCGGACTGGGCGGCGTCACGGTCACGGTCCGGCTGATCGTGCAGGCGCTCGCGGTACAGGACGCCGTGCAGCTCCCGCCGCAGCCCGACATCACCTCGGCCGCGGTGCAGACCGCCGCCGCCTGCCGCGCCGGAGCGACGAGCAGGACGAGCGCCGCCGCCACCAGCGCGCGCCTCACCGGCACTCTCCCATCATGCCGATGCGGCACTGAATGAGCGGCGCCATGTCCATCATCATCCGGGACGGCCGCCCGTACACGGGCATCACGCCCAGGTTGTCCGTGCCACGGTTTCCGCCGCGGTCGACGACGCCCTTCCCCATCACCCAGATGCCGAGCCCGCGGTTCCCGGTGGCGCTGCTGTCCCCGACCGCGATCCCCGGGCCCATGGCCCAGAGCCCGTTGCCGAGATTGGCGTCGGCCTGCACGCCCGAGAGCAGCGTGTGCCCGACGTTCGCCATCACGCCGTGCTTGCGGTTCCCGTGCGCCGTCGCGCCGACGACCTGATGCATGCCGCCGAGCAGCCAGAATCCCACCCCGGCGTTGGCGATCGCCTCGTTGCCGAAGCCGCCGCCGACGTGCGCCCCCATGCCGGTGAGCTTGAAGCCGTGCCGGCCGTTCTCGGACGCCCGGTTGCCGTCGAGCGCGTAGTCGGTGCCGCCGAGCGAGAACCCGTTGCGGCCGTTGCCTTCCGCGACCGAGCCGACGACCGTGAACCCGTCACCCTGCGCGACGAGGCCGTCGAGCCGGTTGCCGGCCACGCGGACGTTCACCGCGCTGCGCAGCGCCTGAACGCCGCGGGCGAGCACGCCGACCTGGAAACGCTCGACGGCGCCGGGCCCGACGAGCAGGAGGCTGCCGCGCACGACCAGGATGCCGATCCCTTGCCCGTCGCCGGCGATCGTCCTGCCGCCGAGGTCGAGCGTCACGGGACCGGAAGCGGCGACCACGAGGCCGTTCGCCGGGCATGGAGCCGCCGTCACCTCGTCCGCCGGACCGAGCACGCGAGAGGAGACGAGGACGTCGCCGCACGCGCAGGCGACGCGCTTGCCGTGCCCGTCGACGTCGTCGCCGCACGAACGAACGGCGCGGGCGGGCCCGGCGAAGGCGACCACGAGCGTCAGCGCGAGGAGGCCGCGGATGCGCATGAGAGAACGACCCCCCTACAACAATCGCGGCCCGTCTGCATACCCCCTATGCGTGAAAACGGCGCATCGGCCTGCTGGACGTTCGGACCGTACTTCCGGGCGGGGCGGGAGCGGCGCTGGCTCTCCCGCCGCAATTGACCCGCCTGCGCGCGGGGCATTATCGTCCGGCGCGCGACGATGGCACGGAGCACGGGATCCGGTGCGGTCGAGGCCATTCAGCGGCAGGTCTGCCGGGTCCGGAGGCGGCGCAATCTCCGCGAGCTGCAGCGTGCGCTCTACCTGCTGATCGCCGTCGGCACGGGAGGGGCGACGGCGCTCGTCCTCCTCGCCCTCACCGCGTCGCCTCGCCTCTTCGCGCGCGCGGTCGCGGCGGTCGCGGCCGCGACGCTCGGCGCGGTGCTCGTGATCGTGCGCGACGCCGGCCGGCGCTGGATGCGCGCCGACCGGGCGGCGCCCTGGATCGACCGCCGGGGCGGCCTCACCGGCCGGCTCGCGACGCTCGTCGAGCTCGGCCGGCGAGGGGAGGCGGAGGCGCCCTTGCTGCCGCTGCTCGTCGAGCAGAACGTGGCGCGCCTTGCCCTCTGGCGCCCTGATCGCCTCGTTCCGCGGCGCGTCCCGCGTGCGGCGCTGGCCGCGGCCGCGAGCGGCCTCACCCTCCTCGCGCTGATCGTGGCCCTCGCGCCGCGCCTGAGGCCCCAAGCGCCGGAGGTGGTCGCCGGCGAGGTCTCGGCGCCGGCGCTCGACGCTGTCGATCTTTCAGTCGAACGGCTGGCCGTCGACGAGGACATCGCCGGGATGCCGGGCGCGGGTCCGGACGAAGGGCCGGCGGCGGCAGGTCTGCAGGAGCGCATCCGGCGCGAGCTCTGGGGCGCACCCGCGCCGGCCTCGTCCGTACCCGTCAGGCGCAGTGCGCACGTGCGCGAGGAGGCACCCGCCGACGCCGCCGGTGACGACGCCCTCGAGGCGGCGCGATCGGTCGAGCGCGCGGGCCGCGAGGAGGGAGCCGGCGGCGACGGACGACAAGCTGCCGGCGAGACGCAGGGCATCCAGGAAGGCGGCCACGGCCTTCTCGAGCAGCCCCGAGACGGCGACGACGAGGCCAGCCGCTCGGGCGGCGCCACCGCAGGCGCCGGAAGCCAGCCGGATCCGCATCTCTTCGGTCCGCCGAGCCGCGACGCCCCGGGGACGAGCCAGCGCTTCGCGCTCTCCCTCGCCGCCCGCGTCCATGCCGGCCGCGGCGGACCCGGCGAGGGGGCCGCCCCGCCCCCAGCACCCACGCCCGACGCCCACGCCGATCTCGCCGCGGGGCAACGCGCGGAGGCGGCGGTCCCGAGGATGCCGGTGCCCCCTGCCTACGAGGCCCTCGTGCGCAGGCACTTCGGGCGCGAGGGTCTGCCGTGAAGGCCGCCGTCGCCGCGGACGCCGTCCGCGACTTCCAGGAGACGTTCGCGGCCGTGCAGCGCGAGATCGGCAAGGCGGTGGTCGGCCACGAGCAGGCCATCGAGGCGATCCTGACCGCGTTCTTCGCGGGCGGACACGTCCTCATCGAGGGCGTGCCGGGCATCGGCAAGACGCTGATCGTGCGCTCGCTGGCCGAGGCCCTCAACCTGAGCTTCAGCCGCGTCCAGTTCACCGTCGACCTGATGCCGGCCGACATCACCGGCACACGGATCATCAGCGAGGGACCCGACGGCCGCCGCGAGTTCGTCTTCATCCCGGGGCCCGTGTTCGCGCACGTGCTCCTCGCCGACGAGATCAACCGCGCCACGCCGAAGACGCAGTCGGCGTTGCTCGAGGCGATGGCGGAGCAGCAGGTGACGGTGGCGGGCAAGACCTACCCGCTGGCGCCGCCCTTCTTCGTGCTGGCCACCCTCAATCCGATCGAGATGGAGGGAACCTACCAGCTGCCCGAGGCCCAGCTCGACCGCTTCCTCTTCAAGGTCCTGCTCGACTACCCGACGGAGCCCGAGCTCGAGCGCATCTTCAGCACGACGACCGGGGCGCAGCTGGCCACGGTGACCCCCGTGCTGCCGCGCGAGACGGCGGCGGCGCGCGTGGAGCAGCTCAAGCGGCTCGTGAGGCAGGTGCTCGTCGCACCCCACATCGAGCGGTACGTCGCCGCGCTCGTGCGGCTCACGGCGACCGATGAGACGGCGTCGCGCTACGTGACCTACGGCTCGAGCCCGCGCGGCGGGCAGGCGCTGATCCTCGGCGCCAAGGTGCTGGCGCTCCTCGACGGCCGCCCGCACGTCGCCGCCGACGACGTCGAGCGGGTGGCGCCCGCCGCGCTCCGCCACCGCCTGGTGCTCAACTTCGCCGCCGGCGCGGCGGGCGCCGACGCCGAGCAGATCGTCGCACGCGTGCTGGCCTCGGCGCGCCGCCTACGGCCATGAGCGCGAGCGAAGGATATCGATGAGCGCGAGCGAAGGATATCGATGAGGCGGCGGGCCGATGCGCCGGCGGCGCTGCCGTCGTTCCGCGGCCTCGTGCTGCGCGTCCGGGGCGCGATGGGCGAGCGTCTCGGCGAGCGACGGTTCCCCGGCCGGCCCCAGCCCGCGGGCATCGAGCTCGAGGCGTACAGCGCCTACGCCCCCGGCGACGACCTGCGCCACCTCGACTGGAACGCCGTCGGCCGGCTCGACGCCCTCCTCGTCCGCCGCTTCACCGCCGAGCGCGAGGTGCTCGTGCACCTCCTCCTCGACTGCAGCGCCTCGATGGGGGTTCCGGTGCGCGACGGGAAGCTCGCGGCCGCGCGCCAGCTGGCGATGGCGCTCGCGCAGGTCGCGCTGGCCGGCAACGACGCGGTCCGCGTGGCGCTGCTCGGCGGTGGCACCGTCCCGCGCGAGACGCCCGTGTATCGCTTCGGCTGGCGGCAGGGACAGCCGGCGACGGGCGTCGCGCGCCTGGCCGCGTTCCTCGCCGCGGCCGAGGCGCGCGGCGCGGTCGCGCTCGGCGCGGCGCTCGAGGACCACGCGCGGCGGCACCCGCGCCCGGGTGCCGCCCTCGTCATCTCGGACTTCATGACCGACCCGGCCGAGGTCGAGGGCGGCGTGCTGGCGCTCAGGGCGCGCGGCTACGGCGTCGTCCTGCTCCACGTGATCGGCGCCGGCGAGCTCGAGCCCGGCCGCGAGTTCCGCCATGGCGTGCTGCGCGACGTCGAGTCGGGGGCCACCCGCCCGATCGCCCTCACCCGCGCGGCGCTCGAGCGCTACGAGGCACTGCTCGCCGGCCACCTGGCAGCGCTCGAGGCCCTCGCCCGGCGCACCGAGACGACCTACGCCCGCATGACCACCGCCTCGACCGTCGGCGAGTTCGTCACCGGCGAGCTCGCCCGCGTGGGCGTCGTCCGGCGACGATGAGCGCGGGCGTCCTCAACCCCACGGGCGCGCTCGGCCTGGTTGCCGTTGCGGTGCTCGTCGCCCTCTATCTCTACGACCGCCGGCGGCGGGTGATCCCCGTCGGCACCCTCTTTCTGTGGAAGCAGGTCGCCGCGAGCCCGCTCGACCGCCGCCGCTTCCGTCCCGACGCGCTCTTCCTGCTCCAGCTCCTCCTCCTCCTCGCCCTCGTCGGCGGGTACCTCCGCCCGTACGTGCAGCGCGCCGACGCGCGTCCGCCGGGCGGCCGCCTCGTCCTCGTCCTCGACGTCTCGGCAAGCATGCAGGCGCGCGAGGCGGGCGAGACGCGGTTCGACGTCGCCCGCCGCCGAGCCCGTGCTCTCCTCGACGCGCTCGCCCCGGGCGACGAGGCCATGCTCGTCACGGCCGCGGACCGGGCCCACGTGGTGCTCGGGTGGACCGCCGACCCGGACCGCGTCCGCCAGCGGCTCGACGCCCTCGCACCGCTCGACACACCGACCCGCCTCGGCGCCGCGCTCGAGCTCGCGCTCGGCGAGGCGCGCGCCAGGCCCGGCACGCGCGTGGCCGTCTTCACCGACCTGCCACGCGAGGCGAGCGGCGTCCCGGCCGACGCGCTCGCCGCCGTCGACTACGCGCAGATCGGCCGGACCGACGACAACCTCGCCATCGCGGGCTTGGTCGTCGACCAGCCGCCGTTCGCCGCCCTCGCGGATGTCACCGTGACGGTGCTGGTCCGGAACTACGGGCACGCGGCGCGCAGCGCCGTCCTCGAGGCAAGCATCGACGGCGAGCCGTGGATGAGGCGGCCGCTCGCGCTGGGACCGCGCGCCAGCGAGCCCGTGCTGCTGACCGGCCCGCGGCGCGCGGGCGTGGTCGCGGTGCGGCTCGTCGTCGACGATGCGCTGGCAGTCGACAACCGGGCGTTCGCCTGGATCGCCCCGGCCGAGCCGCTCGACCTCCTCGTCGTCACCGACTCGCGCGAGGTTGGCGCCGCATTCGAGCAGATCGCGCACACGGTCGCCGGCAGCCGGCTCGAGGTCGTGAACCGGGCGCGCTACGAGGAGGAGCCGCTCGGCGGCCGCCGCGTGGCCGTCTTCGACGGCTTCGCGCCGCCCGCCGCGATGAACGCCCTCTACGCAGCGCCGCCGGCCGGCAGCGGCATCTGCCCGGGCGACGGTCTCGCCGACGAGGCAGCGGTCGTCGACTGGGAGGTCGACCATCCCGCGGTGCGTGGCCTCGAAGGGCTGCAGGCGCTCCGTCTCGCCCGCGTCCGGCGGCTCGCGACACCGGCCTGGGGCGCGCCCGTCGTGCTCGCGGCCGCACGCGGCGGCGACTGGCCGCTGCTCGTCCTGGGCGACGAGAGCGGACGGCGCGTCGCCTGCCTCGGCGCCGAGCTCGGGCCCGCGCTGGGGTCGTCCGACGGGTTGCCGCTGCTCCTCCTGACGCTTGGGACGCTCCGCTGGCTCGCGGAGCAGGTTGGGCAGCGCGTCCTGGTGGTCGAGACGGGTACGCCGAGCGCCGCCGGCTCCTTTCGCGCGGCGCCGGTGCCGGGTCTGCGGGTCGCCGGCGATCCTCCCGTGGTGGTGGCGGAGCGGACCGGCCGCCATCGGCTGGGTGACGCGCTCGTGCTCGCGAACCTCTTCGATGACCGCGAGTCCGACATCGGCCGGGACGGCGACCGGGTGTGGCCGGCGACCGTGCGGCCGTCCGCACCGCTGTCGGCCGGCGGCCGGCACGAGGTCGACTGGTGGCTCTACCTGGCCGCCGCCGCGCTCCTCGCCCTCGAGTGGATCGTCTGGCTCCGGAAGGAGCCCGCATGACGATGCCGTTCGGCCTCGGCACCCTGCGGCTCGCCTCGCCCGCGGCGCTCCTCGCACTCCTCGTCGTGCCCCTCTTCTTCGCCGCGGCGCGCCGCGCCCGGCGGGGTCTGCCCGCCGTGATCTGCCGCTCGGCTGCCGCGCTGGCCATCGTGTTCGTGCTGGCCGGCCCGCGCCTGGAGACGCCTCGGCCGGAGCGCGGCGCCTGCGTGATCGCCGCGATCGACGTCTCGGCGAGCGTGCAGGACGCCGCCGTCGAGGCCGCTCGCGCCTTCCTCGCCCGGCTCCTGCCGAGGCTCGGTCCCGACGACGTCGTCGGCTCCGTGGCCTTCGCCGCGCACGCGCGCGTGATCGCGCACCCGGCCGCAGGCCGACTCTCGCTCGCCGCGCTCCTGCCGGCGCACGTCGACGCCGATCCGGATGCGGACGACACCGACCTCGGCGCCGCGTACCTCGCCGCGGACTCGCTCTGTCCCGCGGGGAAGCAGGCAGCGCTGGTGCTCTTCACCGACGGCAACGAGACCCAGGGGAGCATCGTCGCCGAGATCGCGCTCGGGGAGCCCTCGCTCCCGGTCTTCCCGGTCGTGCCGCCCGCGGCGGCGTTGCCAGCGGCGGCGATCCGTCGCCTGCTCGCGCCCGCCTTCGCGCCCGAGCTGAGCGTCCTGCCGCTCTCGGTCGTGGTCGAGAGCCGGGCGCCGAGGCCGCTCCCCGCCGTGCTCGAGGTGCGGGCAGACGAGGAGGAGGCGGCCCCGGTCCCCGTCGAGCTGCCGCCCGGCACGAGCCTCGTCGAGCTGCCCTATCGCTTCCGCGCCGAGGGCGAGTTCCTCCTCCGGGCGCGGTTGCTCCTGCCACCGGACCAGCCGCGCGCGCCCGCCCCGGCCGGGGTGCCGATCACCGTGACGCCGCCGGCGCGGGTGCTGCTGGTCAGCGGGCTCGCGCGGCCGGTCGTCGCCGTGGCGCTCACGCGCCGGGGCGCCGACGTCGACGTCGTGCCGCCTGCGGCCCTCGCCGCCCGCCTGGGCGAGCTCGCGGACTATCACGCCGTCGTGCTCGACGACGTGGCGCGCGCGGGCCTCGGCGACGAGACGCTCGAGCGGCTGCGGGTGTACGTCGCCCGCGGCGGCGCGCTGATCGCGACCGGGGGGGAACGGCTGTTCGGCGATCCCGGCTTCGCCGAGAGCCCGCTCGCGCGCGTGCTGCCCGTGACGCTCGAGCCGCGCTCCGCCGAGCCGAAGACGCGCGAGCCGATCGCGCTCTACCTGCTGATCGACCGCTCCAACAGCATGGGCTACTCGAGCAGCAATCCCGCCGTGCAGTTCGGCGAGAAGATGGAGTACGCGAAGCGCGCCGCGATCGCGGTCCTCGACCAGCTCGGCCCGTCGGACCTGGTGGCGGCGATCGCCTTCGACTCCCAGCCCTACGAGCTGGGCGCGCTGCGTCCCGTGGGCGAGAGCCGCGACGCGCTCCGCGCATCGATCGAGCGCATCCAGTACGGCGGCGGCACGGACTTCAAGGACGCGCTCGACATCGCCCGGCGGAACCTCGTCGAGTCGGGGCGGCGGGTCCGCCACGTGATCCTCCTGACCGACGGCGACACCAACCGTCACCCCGAGGACCACGCCGAGCTGATCGCGGCGCTGGCGCGCGCCGAGATCACCGTCACGACGATCCGGATCGGCTCAGACACCATCAACCTGGAGCTCCTGAAGACGATCTCGCGCGCCACGGGCGGCGAGTTCCACCACGTCGAGCACGTCGAGGCGCTGCCGCAGCTCATGCTGCGCGATACCCGCCGGCTGATCGACCCCACGGCGGGGCTCGAGGACGCACCGGCGCGCATCGGCATCCCCGGCCCGATGCTCGCGGGTCTCGCGGAGCAGGATCTGCCGCCCGTCGCGCGCTGGGCGCCGACGCGGGCGAAGCCGGGCGCCGAGCTCCGGCTCTACGTCGACGCCGGCGAGCGCCGCGACCCGCTGCTCGCCACGTGGCAGTACGAGCTCGGCCGGGCGGCGGCGTTGCCCGTCGACTTCGAGGCCGGCGCGCGCGCCTGGCCCGCCTGGCGCGGCTTCGCCAAGCTCTGGTCGCAGCTCCTGCTCTGGACGATGCCGCCGGCCCGCCCCGCGGACCGCCGCCTCGAGGCCCGGCGGCTCGAGGACGGTGCGCTCGTGCGCCTCGAGACGGGCACCGATGCCGCCGGTCCCTTCGCCCTGCGCCTGGCCGGCACCGGCGACGTGCCGCTCCACCCGGTCGGACGGCGCGCCTTCGCCGCCGTCGTTCCGGGTCTCGAGCCCGGCGTGCATCTCTGCCGGCTGGTCTCGGCGGCCGGCGCGGAGCCGCTGCGACTCGTCGTCCCGGCGCGATCGCCGAGCGGGCGCGAGTCCCGCGCCCGCGGCCCGAACCTGGCGCTGCTCGCACGCGCCGTGGCGCTGACGGGCGGCCGCCTCGCCGCGCAGCCGGCGGACGTCGTCGCCGCGCGCCCGGGCGTCGGCCGGCGCCGGGTGGCGCTGGCGGGCGTCCTCGTCCCGCTCGCGCTCCTGCTCGTGCTCGGCGACGTCGCGGTGCGCCGGCTGGCGAGCTGAGCCGCGCGACAGGAAGGGCGCTACCGCTCCGCAGGTGCCGCAGGCGCCGCCGCCGCCCGCGCCGGCGGCGCCGCCTGCTGGCGCAGGTAGGCCTCGATGAACACGTCGATGTCGCCGTCGAGGACGGCGTCGGCGTTGCCGACCTCGGTGTTCGTGCGGTGGTCCTTCACCATGCGGTAGGGCTGGAGCACGTAGGAGCGGATCTGGTGGCCGAAGCCGATCTCTTTCTTGCCCTTGGTGAGCTCGGACATCTTCTCCTGCTGGCGCTGCTTCTCGAGCTCGTAGAGGCGCGCCTTCAGGACCTTCATCGCCGTCGACTTGTTCTTGTGCTGCGAGCGCTCGTTCTGGCAGGCGACGACGATGCCGGTCGGCAGGTGCGTGAGGCGCACCGCGGAGTCGGTCTTGTTCACGTGCTGCCCGCCCGCACCGCTGGAGCGGTAGGTGTCGATGCGCAGATCCTCGTCCCGCACGTCGATCTGGATCTCCTCCTCGATGTCGGGGAAGACGAAGACCGAAGCGAAGGAGGTGTGGCGGCGGGCGTTGGCGTCGAAGGGCGAGATGCGGACCAGACGGTGAATGCCGGCCTCGGCCTTCAGGTACCCGTACGCATAGGATCCCTCGACCGTGAAGGTGGCGCTCTTCAGCCCCGCGCCCTCCCCGGGCTGGAACTCCACCAGCTCGGCGCGGAAGCCGCGGCGCTCGCACCAGCGGAGGTACATGCGGAGCAGCATCTCGGCCCAGTCCTGCGCCTCGAGCCCACCGGCCCCCGGGTGGATCTCGACGATCGCGTTGCCGCCGTCGTGCTCGCCCCCGAGGAGCCGGCGCAGCTCGAGCTCCGCGAGGCCGTGCTCCACCTCCTCGACCTTCGCCATGAGCTCGGCGAGCGCTTCCGGGGCGCCCTCCTCGGCCAGCTCGAGGAAGACCTGGGCCTCGTCCACCCCTTCGCGCTGCCGCCGCCAGCGCTCGATGGCGTCGCGCACGTCAGCCGCCTCGCGGCCGACGGCCTGCGCCTTCTCGGCGTCCTTCCAGAAGTCGGGCGCGCCCGCCTGCGCGCTCAGCTCGGCTGCGCGGCGCTCCAGCGCGGGCAGGTCAAAGATGCCTCCCGAGCTCCGCGACGCGATGGTCGAGGGCCCGCACGCGGTCGCGGAGCGACGCGAGCATGAGGTCGTCGGTCATCGTGCGGTCGCGGGCCATGCTGACGGCATAGCTTAGCCGAAGCGCCGGCGCGCCGCGAGCGATCGCCCGGAGCTGGAGCGCGACCCAAGACTTCTTGGGTCGCGGGCACGGACGCGAGCATGTGGCGCTCGCGTCACGCGCGACCGCTGTGCCGCGGCTGGCGAAGCCAGCGCGGCAGAACGGACACGCGCCGTTCGAGAGGTCTTGCGGCGCTCATGTTTATCGGTTGGCGATTAGGCCTGTCTGCGGCAGCCGTGGAACCGCGCGTGTTCGTCTGCCGCGCTGGCTTCGCCAGCCGCGGCAGGACAGTCGGGCGTGATCCCGACGGAACACCCTCGCGTCCGGTTCGCGACCCAAGAAGTCTTGGGTCGCGCTCCTAGTGGCCCCCCAGGCCCTCGGCCCGCGTGAAGTGCCGCTCGCCCTCCTCGGCGAGGCCGAGCGCGTCCCGGTAGACGAAGCCGAGGAGCTGCTCGAGCGAGGCGTCGGCCGGATAGGCTGCCGCGAGCCGCTCGAGCGTCTCGGCCGCCTCCCGGTCGCGACCGAGCTCGTGCGCGACGCGCACGAACGGCACCGCGAGGAGGCTCTCGTCGCGGGGCGGCAGCGTGCGCTGATCGGGTCCGGCGTACGCCTTCTCGAGGCCGCTCACGAGCTCGTCGAACGCGCGCGCGCGGTCGCCGTGGTCGTAGTAGAAGCGCGCCGCCATATGGAACTCGTCCGGCCGGTAGCGCTGCTGCCGCTCGACCGAGGGCAGGAGGTTGGCGGACACGATCCCGACGGCCAGCGCGGCGAGCGCCGCCGGGACGGCGGCCCGCCAGCGACGCGCGGCGATCCGGCGCGCGAGCCAGTCCACCGCCACGGCGGCGTAGACGATCAGCACGGCCGTCATGGCGAGGCGGTAGCGGCCGACGATGGTGCCGTACATCAGGCCGCCGACGGCCGCGAGCAGGAAGTACCAGAGGAGACGATGGCGGGCGGCATGACGCCGGTCGAGCCACAGCCCGAGCACGCCGAGCGCGAGCACGACGTCGTAGTGCAGTGAGAAGCCCAGCAAGGGCGAGCGGTCGACGAAGTAGTACCAGTTGACGTCGTCCATGCCCTCGTAGCGCGCAAAGATCGCGCGCAGCTTGAACCACTCGTTGGCGACGAGGCGCCTCCAGTCGCCGTCGTACGTCGCCAGCGTCAGGCGGATGGCGCGTCCGAGGTGGCCGTCGGCCTGCTCGAGGATCGTGCGGGTGGCGGACGGGATCCTGGTGCTGACGAGCGAGCTGTCGGCGGCGTTGCCGTAGACGAAGGTGTCAAGGGCGCGCGTCGAGAAGGACAGCGGTGGCGCGCCGACCGCAAGGTTGCGCGCCACGAGCGGGGCGAAGCCGAGGGCGGCCCCGGCCACGAGAGCGAGCGCGGCGCGCCTCAGGATCCGGGGCTCCGCGCGGAATCGCTGCACGATCCACAGCCCGATCAAGGGACCGAAGAGGAGGGTCGACTCGCGGGCGAGCAGGGCGAGCGCGAAGAGTGCGCCCGCGACGAGCCAGCGGCGCACGCCCGCGTCGCATCGGGCGAGCCACCAGAGCAGGAGGAGCGAGGTGGTGACGCCGAGCGAGTCGCGCACGAGAAGGGGCTCGTGCAGCAGGAACGGTCCGTAGAGCGCCGCCCCGAGGGCTGCAATGGCGGGCACGGCGCCCGCGAAGAGCTGCGCGGCGAGCAGGAAGACGAGGGCCACGCTGCCGACGCCCATGAGCGCCTGGCAGAGGCCGACGCCCCAGAAGCCGTCTCCCGCCACGAGCCGCGCCGCGGCGAGCGCGTAGGCGTAGAGCGGCGCCTGGTGGAAGACGTGCTTCCCGCCCCACCAGCGCTCCCAGCTCTCGAGGGGCGCCATGTCACGCATCCACTGGGTATTCGGGTGGATCGTGTCGCGGCCGAGGACGTCGCCTTCGAGAATGCGCCCCGACCAGGCCCAGCTGAACGCCATGTCGGATTCCTGCCACGTGCGCTGGTACTCGGCGATCGGCAGACGGGCCATGAGACCGAGGTTCGCGACCCGCACGGCGGCGGCGAGGCCGAGGATGGCGAGGAGGGTGCAGCGCACGACGCCTACGCCCCGGCGCCGCCCGCGCGACGCATGACGCCGACCGCGAGCGCGCCCGCCGTGACCAGTGCGCACGCCCACGCGAAGACGTCGCCGAAGCGCGTGTAGAACGTGCGCACGCCCGGCCAGGCGATCTCGTCGACGTGCTCGAGCGCCTGGTCGAGCGGCCCCTCCCAGCGGATGCGGCCGTCGGGCTCGACGACGGCCGAGATGCCGGTGTTGGCGACGCGCACGAGCGGCACGCGGTTCTCCACCGCGCGCAGGGTGGCCTGCGCGAGGTGCTGGTAGGGCGCCGACGTGCGGCCGAACCAGGCGTCGTTGGTCACGTTGACCAGGAAGTCGGCGCCGCCCGCGACGAAGCGCCGGGTGAGCGCCGGAAAGACGTCCTCGTAGCAGATGAGGACCCCGAAGCGTCCGGCGGGGAGCCGGAACACCGTCGGCTCGTGGCCCGGCACGACGTCGCCGATCGCGACCACGAGCCGTTGCACGAAGAAGAGGACGGCCTCGAAGGGCACGTACTCGCCGAAGGGCACGAGCTGGATCTTGTCGTACGTGGCGACCTCGCGACCGTCGGGCGAGACGAGGTAGGCCCGGTTGAGCTCCTGGAGTGCACCCCTGGAACTCTGCCGGTACGCGGGGCTGCCGAAGAGCAGGTACGCCCGGCTCTCGGTCGCGAGGTCGAGGACATCCTGGCGCAGTGGGCCGGGCTCCTGGAAGAAGAACGGCGTCGCGGTCTCCGGCCACACGATGAGGTCGGGCCGCGCGGCGAGCGCGGCGCGCGTCAGCTGGCGGTACCGCGCCAGGGTCTCGTCCTGGTAGGCCGGGTCCCACTTGTGGTCCTGCTCGACGTTGCCCTGCGCCAGCGCGACCCGGACGTGTCCGGCCGTGCGGCCCGCGAGCGCGGCCGCGCGGCGCCAGCCCGCGACTGGCAACACGGTCACCAGGAGCGTCAGCACCGCCAGCGCCGGTACGAGCCGTCTGAGGCCCGGCCCGCGCTCCCCGAGCACGGCGACCGCCACCAGGTTGAACAGCACGAGGACCGCCGAGATGCCGTACACGCCGGTCACCTCGGCCATCTGTGCGAGGTCATGGTACCGATACTGCGAGTAGCCGAGCGCCGCCCACGGGAACCCGATGAAGAACCAGGAGCGCAGCCACTCGAGCGCCACCCAGAGCGGCGGCGCGAGCCAGACGACGGGGAGGCCGCGCGCCGCGAGCCAGGCGAGGCCCGCGGTGAAGGCGCCCATGTAGCAGGCGAGCACGCTCACCATGAGCAGGAGGATCGCCACCGCGAGCGCGAACGGGACCGCGGAGTACGCGCTGATCGTGTGCACCACCCAGTAGACGATCGCGAGGTAGAAGACGGCGCCGCCGAGCCAGCCCGTACCGAAGGCGGCCCGCGGCCCGAGGCCCCGGCAGGCGCGGAGCAGCGGCACGAGCCCGATCCACCCGAGGAACTCGAGGTCGAGCGGCGGGAAGGCGGAGGCCAGGACGAGCCCGCTCGCGACCGCGAGCCCGACGCGCGCCGCGCGGCGCGGGCCGCGGGCGACCGCCAGGGCGGGTCCCCCGTTGCGGCTGAGCGAGACGGTCGCCACCGGCTTCAGCTCTCGCGCGGAGCGCCGGGCTCGAGCACGCGTGCCAGGGCCCGCTCGCGGCGCGCCATCCGCCGGGCCTCGGCCGCCGAGCGCTCGTGGTCGTAGCCGAGGAGGTGGAGGAAGCCGTGGATCAGGAGACGCTCGCCCTCGCGGCCGAGCGTCTCGCCGCGCCCGGCTGCCTGGCGGCGGGCAGTGTCGACCGAGATGACGACGTCGCCGAGGAGGCCGTCGGGGGCGCCGGCGGGTCCTTCGGTCTGCGCGAAGGCGAGCACGTCCGTCGGGCGGTCGCGCCCGCGCCAGCGGCGGTTCAGCCGCCGCATCTCCCGGTCGGAGACGAGGAGCACGGAGAGCTCGGCGCGGCCGAGGCCCACCGCCCGGAGCAGGCGGCGCGCGCTCCGTGCGAGCCGGGCCGCCAGCGCCGGCGCCCGGCGGCCCCGCATCGACACGCCGACCGCCGGACCGCCGGCGCTCATCGCTCGGCCCGCTCGTAGGCGGTGATGATCTGCTGCACCAGGGGATGGCGGACGACGTCGCGCTCGGTGAAGGTGACGAACTCGATACCGGGGATGTCGCGCAGGATCGCCTGCGCCTCCTTGAGCCCCGACAGCTTGCCGGCCGGCAGGTCCACCTGCGTGACGTCGCCCGTGATGACCGCCTTCGAGCCGTAGCCGAGGCGGGTCAGGAACATCTTCATCTGCTCGGTGGTCGTGTTCTGGGCCTCGTCGAGGATCACGAAGGAGTCGTTCAGGGTGCGGCCGCGCATGAAGGCGAGCGGCGCGACCTCAATCGTCCCGCGCTCGACCAGCTTGCGGGCGCGGTCGAAGTCGACCATGTCGTGGAGCGCGTCGTAGAGCGGCCGGAGATACGGGTTCACCTTCTCGGCGAGGTCGCCGGGGAGGAAGCCGAGCTTCTCGCCCGCCTCCACGGCGGGGCGCGTGAGGATGATGCGGGAGAAGCTGTTCTTCATGAGCTCGGCGACGGCCATCGCCATAGCTAGATAGGTTTTCCCGGTGCCCGCTGGCCCTATCCCGAAGACGATGTCGTAGCCGCGGATGGCGTCGATGTAGGCCTTCTGCGCCACGCTCTTCGGCGTGATCACCCGCTTGTGCGCCGAGATGAAGACCGTGTCGAGGAAGATGTCGCGCAGCTTGGCGTTGCGGTCGCTCGACAGGATGCGGATCGCGTAGTCCACGTCGGCGGGGTAGATGGGATAGCCCTGCTCGAGGAGGCCGTAGAGCTGGACGAGGACGCGGCTGGCGAGCTCGGTCTCGATCGGATCGCCGGCCAGGCTGAGCGTCTGGTCGGTGACGTCGATGCGGATGCCGACGTGCCGCTCGAGCGTCTTCAGGTGCTCGTCGTGCTGGCCGAGCAGCTCGCGGAAGAGCCGCGGGTCGTCGAAGCGGAGGGGGACGGGCGCGGGGCCGGGCTCGGCCAAGGGTTCAGCGGCCCCCGGCGCCGAGCAGGTCGTAGGCGGCGGCCAGCGCCTCGTCGAGCCGGGCGGGGTCCTTGCCGCCCGCCTGCGCGAAATCGGGGCGCCCGCCGCCACCCCCACCCACCAGCGGCGCGAGCTGCTTGATGATGTTGCCGGCGTGGAAGCGGCCGATCAGGTCCTTGGTCACGGCGGCGAGGAGCAACGCCCGCTCGCCCTGCGCCGTGCCGAGCACGACGACGCCCGACTTGATCCGCTCGCGCAGCCGGTCGGCCATCTCGCGCAGCCCCTTGTCGTCGAGCCCGTCGACGCGCGTCGCCAGAACCGTGACGCCGTCGACGCGGCGGGCGTCGGCGAGGACGTCGCGCGTGGCGCCGCCGGCGAGCTTGCCCTGGAGCTCCGCGATGCGCTTCTCGAGATCGCGCTGCTGCGCGAGGAGCTTCTCGAGCTTCGCCGCCGCTTCCTCCTCCGGGCCACGCAGCAGCGTGGCGACCTCGCGCAGCACCGCCTCGTGGCGGCGGACCAGGTCGAGCGCGCCCTCGCCGGTCACGGCCTCGAGCCGGCGCACGCCGGCCGCCACCCCCGCCTCGCCGCGCACCTTGAAGAGGCCGATGTCGCCGGTGCGGGCGACGTGCGTGCCGCCGCAGAGCTCCACCGAGTAGTCACCCATGTGCACGACCGTCACCCGGTCGCCGTACTTCTCGCCGAAGAAGGCGAGCGCGCCCGCCTTGATGGCCTGGTCGTAGGACATCTCCTCGGCCCACACCTCGAGGTTGGCCCGGATCTGGCTGTTCACCTGGTCCTCGATCTCACCGAGCGGCCCCTCGCCCACCGGACGGGTGTGGCTGAAGTCGAAACGCAGCCGCTCGGGGGTGACGAGCGAGCCCGCCTGGCGGACGTGCGGCCCCAGCTGGCGGCGGAGCGCGGCGTGCACCAGATGGGTGGCGGAATGGTTGAGGCGCGCCGCCTCGCGCCGGGCGACGTCGATGCGCATGCGGAGGCGGTCGCCGACCGACACCGCCCCCTGCCGGACGACGCCGCGGTGCGCGACGACCGTCGGGGCGATCCGCTGCGTGTCGAGGACCTCGATGCGCGTCGCGCCGTCGCGCGTCTCGAGCCAGCCACGGTCACCGACCTGTCCGCCCGACTCGGCGTAGAAGGGCGTCTCCGCGGTGACCACGTCGACCTCGGCGCCGGCGCCGAGCGGACCGCGCGTCTCACGGCCGGCGGCCACGAGCGCGAGCACCTCCGACTCCCACTCGACGACGCGGTCGCCGACGAAGCGCGTGCCGAGGCCCGCGGGCGGCGCAATCATCTCGGGCGCTGCCTCGGCGTCGGCGAAGCGCTTGGCGCCGCGCGCCCGCTGGCGCTGCGCCTCCATGGCGCGCTCGAAGCCCGCGCGGTCGGCGACGAGTCCCTCGGCCGCGAGGATGTCCTCGGTGAGGTCGAGCGGGAACCCGTAGGTGTCGTAGAGGCGGAACGCCACCTCGCCGGACAGCGTACGGTCGCCCGCGCGGCGGGCCCGCTCGACCTCGCTCTCGAGCAGCGCGAGCCCGCGGTCGAGCGTAGCGGCGAACCTCTCCTCCTCGTCCCGCACCACCTCCACGATGCGGCCCTGCCGCTCGACGACCTCGGGGTAGGCGCGTCCCATGGTGTGGACCACCGCGGCCACCACCTCGTGCAGGAAGGGCCGGTCGAGCGCGAGGAGCTTGCCGTGGCGCGCCGCGCGGCGGAGCAGGCGGCGGAGCACGTAGCCGCGGCCCTCGTTCGACGGCAGCACGCCGTCGGTGATGAGGAAGGTGACGGCCCGGCCGTGGTCGGCGATGACCCTGAGCGAGACGTCGTCGGCGGCGGAGCGTCCGTAGCGCCTGCCCGAGAGCTTCTCCATGCGGGAGATGATGCCGCGCAGCAGGTCGCAGTCGTAGTTGGTGGAAACGCCCTGCAGCAGCGACGCCACCCGCTCGAGACCCATGCCGGTGTCGACGTGCTTCGCGGGCAGCTCGGTGAGCTTCCCCGCCTCGTCCCGGTTGTACTGGATGAAGACCAGGTTCCAGATCTCGATGAAGCGCGCGCAGCCGGCGTTCACGCCGCAGCGGTGTGCCGGGTCGGCGCGGTGGTCGCAGGCGTCGGGACCGCGATCGATGTGGACCTCCGAGCAAGGCCCGCACGGGCCCGTCTCGCCCATCTCCCAGAAGTTCTCGGCGTCGAAGCGCAGCACCCGCGCTCCGTCGACGTCGGTCACCTGCGTCCACAGCGCCGCCGCCTCGTCGTCGGTCGTGTGCACCGTCGCCCAGAGCGCGGTCTTCGGGAGCTTCCAGACGCGGGTCAGGAGCTCCCACGCCCACGCGATCGCCTCGCGCTTGTAATAGTCGCCGAACGACCAGTTACCGAGCATCTCGAAGAAGGTGTGGTGGTACGTGTCGCGCCCCACCTGCTCGAGGTCGTTGTGCTTGCCGCTGATGCGGAGGCACTTCTGCGCGTCGGCGGCACGCGTGTAGGGCCGCCGCTCCTTGCCGAGGAACACCTGCTTGAACTGCACCATGCCGGCGTTGACGAAGAGCAGGCTCGGATCGTCCTCGGGGACGAGCGGGGCGCTCGGGACGACGGTGTGGCCGCGCTCCCGGAAAAAGTCCAGGAAGCCTTGGCGGATCTCGTCGCCGGTCACCACCGCCTGTTTTTACCGGCTCGGTTCCGGACCGGCAACCCGCGTCGCCGCCCGCGAATATAGGCCGCGTCGAGCCGCAGCCTCGGCTACCAGCTCACCTGAACGGGCGCGGCGGCCACCACGGGTAGAACCCGGGGAGATCCGCGCTCGGCCGGAGCGTGAAGCGCGCCGGGCGCTTCTCGAGGAAGGCGGCCACCCCCTCGCGGGCGTCGGCCGAGCTGCCCATCCAGTAGATGGCTCTCGAGTCGACCTGGTGCGCCTCCATGGGATGGTCGGCGCCGAGCATGCGCCAGAGGAGCTGCCGGGAGAGGGCGACGGAGACCGCGGAGGTGTTGTCGGCGATCTCTCGGGCCAGCCCACGCGCCGTCGCGAGCAGGTCCGCGGGCGGCACGATGCGGCTCACGAGCCCTCCGGCAAGCGCCTCCTCGGCGGAGAAGATGCGTCCCGTGTACACCCACTCGGCCGCGCGGCTGATGCCGACGACGCGCGGGAGGAACCAGCTGCTGCACGCCTCGGGGACGATGCCGCGGCGGGCGAAGACGAAGCCCATGCGCGCCGCCGTCGAAGCCAGGCGCACGTCCATCGGCAGGGTCATCGTGATCCCCACGCCGACGGCCGGGCCGTTGATCGCGGCGATGACCGGCTTCTTCGACTCGAAGATGCGCAGCGCCACGAGGCCGCCGCCGTCGCGGTGCGTCTCGAGCGTGTCGCGGGCCGTGTTGTCGAAGGTCCCGCCGCCTCCCGAGAGGTCCGCGCCGGCGCAGAACGCGCGCCCCGCGCCGGTCACGATGACGGCGCGCACGGCGTCGTCCGCGTCGGCCCGATCGAAGGCGTCGATCAGCTCGCGCATCATCGTCGGCGTGAAGGCGTTCAGCTTCTCGGGCCGATCGAGCGTGATCGTCAGCACCCCGTCGACCACCTCGTGGAGGATCTGCTCGTAGGCCATCGCCGTCCCTCAGGCGCCCGGCAGGCGCCGCAGCTCGAAGTCGAGATACTCGGCGCTGCCGCCGTCATCGAGCGCGAGGGTATAGCGCCAGGCGCCGTTCGAGGCGATCAGCGCCGCCGCCACCACCCGACCGCGACGGCCGCCCGGCGCCTCCACCCGGTCTCCGATCGCGAGACGGCCCGCAGGCGGTTGCATGCGCGCCTATCGCCCGATCGCCACCACGTGGTACGTGCGCACCGCGGGGTCGTTGGGCAGACGTACGACGAAGGTGGCGGAGGTGCCGGGGGCGATCGCCTGGGGAGTCGGCAGCGTGTCGACGGAGACGACGCGCGTGCCGTCCGAATCGAGTCCCTCGACCGACACCTTGACGTCGCGGCTCGGCCGCGAGCCGACGTTGCGTACCGTGCCTTCGACGAACACCGCGGCGCCGTCGGCGGTCGCCGTCTCCTTGATCGGACCGATCTGGAACTCCGCCGTGGTGGACGGGGCGAGCGACTCCTCGGTGAGCGGCGGGGGGGGCGGGGGAGCGGGCGGCGGAGGCGGCGCCTGGCGCGCGCAGCCGAGGGCGAGCGCCGCACCGGCGAGCGGGAGACGCACTCTCCTCAGCTGGCGACCTCGGCGGCCGCGCCGGTCAGCACCGCCTCGCCCCGCTCGGTCTTCGCCGTCAGGACGATCCGCCCCGGAGAGACCTCCCACATGTCGGTGGTGATCGTCTCGCCGGGGTAGACGACCCCGGAGAAGCGGACCTCGAAGGACTTGAGACGCGCGGGGTCGTTCCCGCACCAGGCGCGCAGGACCGCACGGCCGGCGAAGCCGAAGGTGCAGAGCCCGTGCAGGATCGGCCGCTCGTAGCCGGCCATGCGGGCGAACTCGGGGTCGGCGTGCAGCGGGTTCATGTCGCCCGAGAGCCGGTAGAGCAGCGCCTGCTCGGGCCGCGTCGCCATGGCGATCGACTTGTCGGGCGGCCGGTTCGGAGGCACGTTGCGCGGGCCGCTCGGGCCACGCTCGCCGCCGAAGCCGCCCTCGCCGCGCGCGAAGATGCCCGAGGTGTTCCGGAAGAGGAGACGGCCCTTCTCGTCGACGCTCTCGGTCTCGACGAGCACGAGCGCGCCCTTGCCCTTGTCGTACATCGCCTTGATGGTGGGGGTGGTGGTGATCCTGCCGCTGGTGGGGATCGGCGCGTGCAGCTCGATGCGCTGCTCGCCGTGCAGCACCATCACGGGGTTCACCTCCATGGCGCCGCCGAGGTTCAGCATGGCGGGGAACGCCGGGATGACCGCGAAGGTCGGCAGCACCTTCAAGTCGCGCTGGTAGACGAACTGGAGGTCGTCCGGCCCGGCGCCGACGCCGAGCGCGTAGAGCATCACGTCGCGCTCGTCGTAGGTGTGGGTGACGGCCTCCATGCGCTTCCCGACGTAGGAAAGGTTGACCGGCATGCCGCGAAACTCACACCGATTGACGGGGCAGGTCAAGGGGACTTACAAGCCGCGCGTGTCCGGCGCACTCGTCGGCCGAACGGTGATGGTCACGGGCGCGTCGAGCGGCATCGGCGCGGCCACGGCGCGCGCGCTCGCCGAGGCGGGCGCCGCTGTCGTCCTCGGCGCGCGGAGGATGGACCGGCTCGAGGCGCTCGCCGCCGAGCTCGGCGGCCGTGGCGCCGCGGTCGCCGTCGCGGCCACCGACATGCGCCGCGAGGCCGACGTGGTCCGTCTGTTCGCGCTGGCGCGCGACCGCTTCGGCGGCGTCGACGTGCTCGTGAACGCCGCCGGCCTCGGGCGGCGCGCGCCGCTCGCCTCGGCGCCGACCGAGCTCTGGCGCGAGATGCTCGTCGTGCACGTGTCCTCGATGGCCGCGCATCGCATCCCGAGTCCCGACGCCGCCATGTATGCGGCGACCAAGTTCGCGGTCCGCGCGCTGACCGAGGGGCTCCGCCAGGAGCTCCGCGCCCGCCAGAGCCCGATCCGCGTCTCGGCCGTGTCACCGGGTCACGTCGAGACGGAGTTCGCCGAGGTCTTTGCCGGCCGTCCGGAAGCCGCGGCCGAGACGTACGGCCGCTTCAAGGTGCTCGAGGCGCGCGACGTGGCGGCGGCGATCGTCTGGATCCTCAGCCAGCCGCCCCACGTCGAGGTGCACGACGTCCTCGTGCGTCCGACGGCGCAGCGGAATTAGATCAGCGAGGGGCTCCCCGCCCCTCGCCCCGGCGGGTGAAGCCCGGGTCCTCACTCCTCGCTCGCTTCGCTCGGCCGCGCGCGCAGCGCGCGCGGAGATCCGGTCTCGAATGGGCGGTTGCGCTCCTCGCCGAGCGCCTCCATCTCTAACTTGGCCAGGATCTTGCCCGCAACCGTCGGCGCGCCGGCGCTCGCCGCGGGGGGAGATGATCCCATCTTCACCAGAGCACGGCGGCGGGCAAAGCGGTATTGAAGACTGTCTCCGAAAGGCACTGACTGAGGACCATGGCAGGTTGCGGTGGGACCGTTACCCAGCCACTTCCGCTCCTCGACCTCGTCGAGCCCCCGGCCGTGGCTCCCGGCGACTCCACGAAGGTGCTCCCTTCGCTCCGGGGCCTCTCGGTCCTTGTCGTGGACGATGCCCTCGATGCCCGCGATTCGCTCGCCATGTTCCTCGAGGAGTGCGGCGCCCGCGTCACCGCCGTCGCCTCCGCCGCGGAAGCCCTCGAGGCGCTCCCGCTCGCTCGACCGGACGTCCTGGTGAGCGACCTCGCGATGCCGGGCATCGACGGCTACGGCCTCCTCGCACGCATGCGTGAGCTCGAGGCAGGCGGCGCGCGGCCCGTGCCGGCGCTCGCGCTCAGCGGCCACGCCCGCCCGCAGGATCGCGAGCGCACGCTGGCGGCCGGGTTCCAGGCCCACATGGCGAAGCCGGCGGAGCCCGCGGAGCTGGCGTCGGCGGTGGCGCGCCTCGCCGCGAGGGGCCGCCTCGCCCGCACGGGCACCTGACCCGAGGAGGCGCCGGGAGCCCGGTGGCGGTCGATCAGTATCGATCGATTTGGGCGAGCCGCTCGCGATGGTGGTCCGGGTCTCCGAACGCCACCCGGTTCCAGCGCGCCCGTTTGAACCAGAGGTGCAGGTCGTGCTCCCAGGTGAAGCCGACGCCGCCGTGCATCTCGACCGCCCGACGGGCGGCGCGGGCGTAGACGTCGCCGAGCCGCGCCTTGGCGACGGTCGCGGCCCGCGCCGCCTCGCGTGGCCGGTGGTCGAACGCGTAGGCCGCGTACCAGACCAGCGAGCGGGCCGGCTCGACCTCGGCGACCACCTCCGCCGCCATGTGCTTGACCGCCTGGAACGAGCCGATCTTGCGGCCGAACTGCTCCCGCGTCTTCGAGTACTCGACCGCCATCTCGAGAGCGCGCTCGGCGCCGCCGAGGCTGTCGGCCGCGATGCCGATGGCGCCGAGGTCGAGCAGGCGCTCGAGGAGCGGCCAGGCCTTTCCCTCCCCGCCGAGCAGCGCGCCGCGCGGCACCGCGACGTCGCGCAGCGTCACCTCCCCCACCCGGCGCGTCAGGTCGATCGTCTCCTCGGGCCGCACGCGCACACCGGCAGCCTTGCGCGGCACCAGGAAGAGCGACACGCCCGCCGGGCCGGCGCCCGCTCGCGTCCGCGCCGCCACCAGGAAGAGGTCGGCGCCCGGGGCGTCGAGCACGAAGAGCTTGGCGCCGGCCAGGGCGTAGCCGTCGCGCGTCCGGCGCGCGCGCAGCGTGACGCCGCCGGCGTCGTGACGATCGCTCTCCTCGAGGTAGGCAAGGCTCGCGAAGGCCCGGCCCGCAACCAGACCGGGTAGCCATGCTCGCCGCTGGTCGGCGCTGCCGGCGCGCACGAGGGCTGCGATCACGAGCTGGGTCGAGAGGAACGGGCCCGGCGCCGCGACGCGGCCGAGCTCCTCGAGGACCACGGCGAGCTCGAGCGTCCCGAGCCCGAGGCCCCCCTGCGCCTCCGGCACGACGAGCCCCATCCAGCCGAGCTCCGCCATCTTGGCGTACAGCCCGCGCGGCACGCCGTCGGGCTGCTTGGCCGTGTCGCGCACGACCGAGGGCGGGCACTCCGCGGCGAGGAACTCGCGCGCCGCGCGCTGGAGGGCATCCTGGTCTTCGGAGAGTCCGAAGTCGATCACGCGCGCAGCTCGCGCGGCATCGCGAGCCCGCGCTCGGCGATGATGTTCTTCTGGATCTGCGACGTGCCGCCCCCGATGATGAGCCCGAGCGTGTACATGAAGTCGAGCGGCCAGGCGCCGCCGTCGCGGGCGCGCCGGTTGCCGCGCGCCAGCGGGCCGTAGGAGCCGAGGATGTCGAGCGCTGCCTCGGCGAGGTCGTGGTTCAGCTCGGTGGTGACGAGCTTGCTCACGGAGGCGGCGATGCCGGGAGGCCTGCCGCGCAGGGTGTCGGTCAGCTGCCGGTAGGCCTCGAGCTTCATGGTCTCGACGCGGATCGCCAGGTCGGCGAGGCGGCGGCGGATGACGGGATCGGCGCTCGCCGGCCGTCCGCCCCGCCCGTGCGTACGCGCCAGCCGGAGGAGCCCCTGGAAGACCTGCTGGGTGCGCGCCGTCGAGCCGAGCATGTTGCGCTCGTGGAAGAGCGTCGCGTTGGCGATCGTCCAGCCGTTGTTGAGGCCGCCGACCACGTTCTCGCGCGGCACGTGGACGTCTTCGAAGAAGACCTCGTTGAAGCCGGCGTCGCCGGTCATCTGGACGAGCGGTCGCACGGTGATGCCGCGAGTCCTCATATCGATCAGCAGGTAGGAGATGCCGCGGTGCTTCGGCGCCTCCGGGTCCGTGCGCACGAGGCAGAACATCCAGTCGGCGAACTGCGCGTTCGACGTCCAGACCTTCTGCCCGTTCACGACGAACTCGTCGCCGCGGAGCTCCGCCCGCGTGCGGAGCGACGCGAGGTCGGAGCCCGATCCCGGCTCCGAATACCCCTGACACCAGATCTCCTCGGCGGTGAGGATCTTCGGGAGGTAGCGCCGGCGCTGCGCTTCGGAGCCATGGGTGATGAGCGTCGGCCCCACCATCTGAATGCCCATGAGGCCGATCAGGCCGGGCGCCCGAGCACGTACCATCTCCTCGTTGACGATGGTCTGGCGCATGACGTCGGCGCCCTGGCCGCCGTACTCACGGGGCCAGCTCATGGCCACGTACCCCGCCTCGTAGAGCTTCCGTTGCCACGCCTTCCCCCGCGCGATGCGCCGCGGGTCCTGGAAATCCATCGGCCGCTCGTCCGGTTCGCGCTTCGGCATGTTGCGCTTGAGCCAGGCGCGCACCTCGTGCTGGAAGGCGCGCTCCTCGGGCGTATAGCTCAGGTCCATGGTCGGCTCGCTACCACGCGCGTCGCGTGGTGGCCAGCGGAAGCGGGTGCGTCAGCGCCGCGGGCGGCGCCGCCGGTCCACCGGCCGGCGCATGGCGACGGCGCCCTGGCCGTTCGGATAGAAGCCCTCACGGCTGGCCTCGGCGAGGAACCCCTCGGCGGCGAACAGCCGCTGTGCCACGCGGTTCGTCTCGGCGGTGTGCAGGCGGATGCCGCGCACCCGCCAGCGCTCGGCGATCGCGATCGCCTCGCGCACGAGCGCCCGCCCGATCCCGCGCCGCCGAGCATTCATGGCCACCGCGAGCGCCAGGAGCTCGGCGTCCGCCCGGCCCAGGTACAGGCCCGGCCGCATGCCGACCATCGCGAACCCCGCCGGGGCGCCCTCCTTCTCCGCCACGACGGTCGCGACGCCACGCGTCCCGAGCCAGTGCGGCAGCACGCGGTCATACTCCCCGTACGCGCTGAACGCCGTCCGCGCGAGATCCGCCACGAACTCGGCGTCCCCGGGGCCGCCTGCTCGCAGCACGGCCGTCTCCTTCGCGGCGGACTCCACGCGCTGACTATGAGCACACTGCGCCGCGAGTCAATCCGATTCCGGGGGCCCGTGCGGTCCTCGCGCGGCTGCGCCGCGCTGCGGTCCTCCGATGCCCCCGGACCCCGTCGCTCGGGCGCGGCAAAGCCGCGCCCGGCTCCGCGCGCTCCCGCTGCCTCGCGCGGCTGCGCCGCGCTGCGGTCCTCCGATGCCCCCGGACCCCGTCGCTCGGGCGCGGCAAAGCCGCGCCCGGCTCCGCGCGCTCCCGCTGCCTCGCGCGGCTGCGCCGCGCTGCGGTCCCGAGGCCCCGCTGCAGTCAATGCAGAGATAGTGGGTCAGCCACTCGACGAGGGCCCACCGGTCAAACCTGACCCATCATCCCTTTCCAGGGTTGTCGCGACTACCGGCGGCGGAAGTCGAACGACCGGGTGTCCGAGCCGCCTGCAGGACGCCGAGCAGGCCGCGGAGGCATTGGCACAGCCCTGCCGCGGGCGCAGCCCATCCCGGCCCGGAACCGCCCCGCCCCGCGCCCTGGAAGCCACATTGCGGCTTCGAGGCGGCGAGCGCGGGGGGCTGCGGCGACGGCGGGCGCGAGCGGCGAGGAGATTCAAGCCGCCCTTGCCGACGGCTCGCCGGCCTGGTCGCAGCTCAGCGCCGAGCGCGGCGGCATCGACGGCATCCGGCACGCCCGCCGCACCGCGCTCGGCGCGCAGGGACTCGACCGGCTCGACGCGGCCCGCACGGCGTCACAAGCGTAGAACGCGCGCTACCGCCAACCGGACAGAGGGCGTCGAACTACAGCTTCTCCTTCTGGATGAAGATGCCCTTGTCTACCCGCGCGAAGAAGTCTCGATAGAACGCCGGGTCGTCCACTGGCGCCGTTCGCTCCGTGTTGTCCGGCCAAGTCTTGATGGTCTCCTGGACGTTCACCCGGACCTTCGTCTGCTGACCAAATGGGCTGACGTTCACAATGTTCGGTGAGCCGAGGGCTTCCGCGACGTCCGCTTGGGAGAGGCCGCGACGGATCTCCTTCTGGACGACTCCCAGGGTCATCTGGCGGTCCCGCTCGGAGTGAAGTTCGCGGGAGTGGTACGAGGCACTGCATCCCGCCACGACGAGGAGGATGGAGCATACCAATCTAACGGCTATTCGTACGATTTTCGGCACGGTTCATCCTCTTCCCTCGCCGCTTGACCTGCGGACGGCCTGTGTAACACGGGGAGGCGGCGACGGGCCAAGGCGCACCGCCACTTTCCCGACCCGCACACTGGGTATGGACTCACCGCCCGTGTTGCAGGCATCGCGCCGCAGCGCGGCTCCGCCGCGCGAGGCGCCCGCACCGCCTAGACGTGCGGAGGCCGGCGCCGCAGGCGCCACGCCGGCCGACGGGGTCCGGGGGCATCGGAGCAGCGCAGCGCGCGAGCAGCGCCCCGGCCGGCATCGGGCCGCAGCGCGGCTCCGCCGCGCGAGGCGCCCGCACCGCCTAGACGTGCGGAGGCCGGCGCCGCAGGCGCCACGCCGGCCGACGGGGTCCGGGGGCATCGGAGCAGCGCAGCGCGCGCAGCGCGCGAGCAGCGCACGGGCCCCCGGAGTCAATTGACACGGTGGATCACGCCCTCTTATAGTGAAATCCCGTAGCCGGTCCCGGTGGTCCGATCGAGTGCCGCATCGCTTCACGTCGCGGCCAGCTTCGTACGCCGGCCTCGGCTGCGGTTTTTCATTTTATGGATGCGCGCGCCGTGGCCGTCATCCCAGCCCGCTATCAGTCGAGCCGCCTGCCGGGAAAGGCGCTGGCGCTGATCGGCGGACGGCCCATGATCTGCCACGTCGCCGAGCGCACGCGGCGCGCGCGCGGCCTCGGGCGGGTCATCGTCGCGACGGACGACCCCCGCATCCGCGACGCCGTGCTGTCGACCGGGGTGGAGGTGGCGATGACGCGGCCCGACCACCCGACGGGGACCGACCGGCTCGCCGAGGTCGCCGCGCGTCTGGAGGCCGACGTCGTGCTGAACGTGCAGGGCGACCTGCCCTTCGTCGAGCCGGCCATGGTGGAGCGCCTGGTCGCCCGCCTCGCCACGGATGCCGCCCTCCCCATGGTGACGCTCGCCATGCCGATCCGCGACGAGGCCGAGTGGCGGTCGCCGCACGTGGTGAAGGTGGTCGCGGACGTCGACGGCCGGGCGCTCTACTTCTCCCGGAGCCCGATCCCGCACGATCGCGACGGCGCGCGGTCCGCGGGGGAGCCGTTCGGGCTCAGGCACGTCGGCATGTACGCCTTCCGGCGCGACGTGCTCCTCCGCCTGGCGGCGCTGCGGCCCTCGCCGCTCGAGCGCCGGGAGCAGCTCGAGCAGCTCCGTGCGCTCGAGCACGGGGTTGCGATCGGGCTGGTCGAGTGGCAGCAAGCGGAGCCGCTCATCGAGGTCGACACCCAGGCGGACCTCGAGCGGGCGCGAGCCATGGTGGACGGGGGCGGACGATGACGAAACAGAACGGCTCGAAGACCAAGTTCATCTTCGTCACCGGCGGCGTCGTGTCCTCGCTCGGCAAGGGCGTGGCCTCGGCGTCGATGGGGGCGCTCCTCGAGGCGCGCGGCCTCAAGGTGACGCTCGTCAAGATGGACCCGTACATCAACGTCGACCCCGGGACGATGAGCCCCTTCCAGCACGGCGAGGTGTTCGTCACCGACGACGGCGCCGAGACCGACCTCGATCTCGGCCACTACGAGCGCTACGTCTCGACCCGGATGGGCCGGCGCAACAACCTCACCACCGGCCAGGTCTACGACACCGTGATCTCGAAGGAGCGACGCGGCGACTACCTGGGCGGCACGGTGCAGGTGATCCCGCACATCACCGACGAGATCAAGCGCCGCCTCCGCGAGGCGGCCGAGGGCGCCAACGTCTGCATCTGCGAGGTGGGCGGGACCGTGGGCGACATCGAGAGCCTGCCCTTCATCGAGGCCATCCGCCAGTTCGGCTGGGAGGTCGGCCGCCAGAACGCGCTCTACGTGCACCTGACGCTCGTGCCCTTCATCTCGACCGCCGGCGAGCTCAAGACCAAGCCCACGCAGCACAGCGTGAAGGAGCTCACCGGGCTCGGCATCCAGCCCGACCTCCTCCTCTGCCGCGCCGCGCAGCCGCTCGAGAAGAAGGTGAAGGCCAAGATCGCGCTCTTCTGCAACGTGGACGAGTCGAGCGTCATCAGCGCGCCGGACGCGCCGACCATCTACGAGCTGCCGCTCCTCTTCCACGCCGACGGCCTCGACGAGCGCATCGTCGAGAAGCTCAACATCTTCACCGGCTCGCCCAACCTGGCCCGCTGGCGGCGCATCGTGGCGGCCATCAAGAACCCGAAGGACACGGTGCGCATCGCGATGGTCGGCAAGTACGTCGACCTGACCGACTCCTACAAGAGCCTCAACGAGGCGCTCGCGCACGGCGGCATCGCCAACGAGTGCCGGGTGGAGGTCACCTACGTCGACTCGGAGAAGATCGAGCAGGACGGGCTCCCGGAGAGCGTGCGGGACGCCGACGCGATCCTCGTGCCGATGGGTTTCGGCCCACGGGGCACCGAGGGCAAGATCACGGCGGTCCGTTGGGCGCGCGAGCAGAAGATCCCCTTCCTCGGCATCTGCTTCGGGATGCAGATGGCGGTCATCGAGTTCGCGCGCCACGTGTGCGGCCTCGAGCGCGCCAACTCGACCGAGGTGGACCCGACCACGCCGCACCCGGTGATCGACCTCATGACGACGCAGCGCGGCCTCACCCAGAAGGGCGGCACGATGCGGCTCGGCGCCTATCCGTGCGACCTGCTCGAGGGCTCGCTCGCGCGCAAGGTCTACAACCGCAGGAAGGTCTCCGAGCGCCACCGCCACCGCTACGAGTTCAACAACGCCTGTCGGGAGCGGCTCGAGGCGGGCGGGCTCGTGCTCTCGGGCCTCTCGCCCGACGGCGGGCTGGTCGAGATGATCGAGCTCCGCGACCACCCCTGGTTCATCGGGAGCCAGTTCCATCCCGAGCTGAAGTCGCGGCCCATGGACTGCCATCCGCTCTTCAAGGGGTTCATCCGCGCCGCGCTCCAGCACCGCGCGCAGCGCCGCGAGGCGCCGCTCCTCGGCGGCCTCAAGGTGGTGAAGCGCTAGTGGCGACACGGCGGGTCCGCGCCGGCACGGTCGAGATCGGGGGCGGGGCGCCGCTCGCGCTGATCGCCGGTCCCTGCGTCATCGAGTCGCGCGAGGCGGCGCTGCGCCACGCCGAGCGTCTCGCCGACGTCGCCGCCCGCGCCGGCCTGCCCCTCGTCTACAAGTCGTCCTTCGACAAGGCCAACCGGACCTCGCTCGCGTCGTTCCGCGGCGTCGGCCTCGACGAGGGCCTCGCCATCCTCGCCGAGGTGCGGCGGACGACCGGCCTCCCGGTCCTGACCGACGTGCACGAGGAGGCGCAGATCACCGCCGTCGCGGCGGTGGTCGACGTGCTCCAGACGCCCGCTTTCCTCTGCCGGCAGACCGACTTCATCGTCGCCGTCGCGGCCGCGGGCCGGCCGGTCAACCTGAAGAAGGGCCAGTTCCTCTCGCCCTGGGAGATGGAGCAGGTCGTCGCCAAGGCCCGCTCGACGGGCAACCACGACCTGCTCGTATGCGAGCGCGGCTTCACCTTCGGCTACAACAACCTGGTGGCCGACTTCCGCGCGCTCCCCGTGCTCGCCGAGACCGGCTGCCCGGTGGTGTTCGACGCCACCCACAGCGTGCAGCAGCCGGGCGGGCTGGGCACGGCGTCGGGCGGCGACCGGCGCTTCGTCGCGCCGCTGGCGCGCGCGGCGGTCGCAGCCGGCGTCGACGCGGTCTTCATGGAGGTCCACGAGGACCCCGGCCGCGCGCTCTCCGACGGCGCCACGAGCGTGGCGCTCGCCCAGCTGCCGGCGCTGCTCGCCGAGCTCGCGGCCATCGACCGCGCCGTGCGGGCGGTACGAGCACGACATCAATGACCGGCGAGCGGCTCGACCGCGCGCGGCGCGTCCTCGACGTCGAGGCGCACGCGCTCACCGCCGTCCGGGACCGCCTCGACGCGCGCTTCACGCGCGCGCTCGACCTGCTCCTCGCGTGCCGCGGCAAGGTGATCGTCACGGGCGTCGGCAAGTCGGGCATCGTCTGCCGCAAGATCGCCGCGACGCTCGCCTCGACCGGCACGCCCGCCTTCTTCCTGCACGCCGGTGAGGGCGGCCACGGCGACGTCGGCACGCTCGTCCGGGGCGACGTCCTCCTCGCGGTCTCGAACAGCGGGGAGAGCGAGGAGGTGCTGCGGCTGCTTCCCGTCGCTCGCCGCTTCGGCATCCCGCTGGTGGCGATCTCGGGCGACCCCGACTCCACGCTCGCGCGTCAGGCCGACGTGGCGCTCGACGTGAGCGTCCCGGTGGAGGCCTGCCCGCTCGGGCTCGCGCCCACCGCCAGCACGACCGCGGCCATGGCGCTCGGCGACGCGCTGGCGCTTGCCCTCCTCGAGGAGCGCGGCTTCTCGGCCGAGGACTTCGCTCTGCTGCATCCGGGCGGCGCGCTCGGGCGGCGTCTCACGCGCGTCGAGGACCTGATGCACCGGGGCGACGCCGTGCCGCTCGTCGCCGAGGACACGGCCTTCAAGGAGACGCTCGTCGAGATCACCTCGAAGCGCCTCGGCGTGACCGGCGTGCTCGGCGCCGCGGGCGAGCTCTGCGGCGTCATCACCGACGGTGACCTGCGCCGGGCCCTCGAGCGCACGGATGACCCACGCGGCTTGAGAGCCCGCGACCTCATGACGGCATCTCCCAAAACGATCGCTGGCACGGCGCTCGCGGCCGAGGCCGTGGCCATCATGGAGCGGCTCGCGATCACCTCGCTCTTCATCCTCGCCGACGGCTCGCGGCGGCCCGCGGGCGTGATCCACCTGCACGACCTGCTGCGCGCCGGCATCGTCTGAATGGCCCGCCGCTCGCTCTGGCGCCGGCTGCGTCGCGCGACGCGGGGCCCGCGCAATGCGCTGCTCGCGCGCGCGATTCACGTGGGCGGTCGCGTGATCGGCGGCCTGCCGACCTTCCTGGGGCTGGGCATCGGCCGCGCGCTCGGCAGCGCGGCGTACCTCGTCCTGGCCGGGCCGCGGCGGCTCGCGCTCGAGCACCTCGGCATCGCGTTCCCCGACCTGGACGCCGGCGGGCGCCGGCGACTCGCCCGGTCGACGTTCCGCCACGCCGGCGAATCCTTCGCCGAGCTCGCCCTGTGGCCACGGCTCGCCGAGCGGCCCGAATACGTGGTGGTCGAAGGCGCGGCCACGCTGGACGCCGCCCTCGGTGCGGGGAAGGGCTGCATCGCCGTGGCCGGCCACGTCGGCAACTGGGAGGTCCTCGCGGCGGCGATCGCGCATCGCGGCTATCCCCTCACGGTGGTTGCCAGGCGCGTGCACGAGGAGCGCTTCCATCATCTGATCGCTCGCTTCCGGATCGGCGCGGGCATCGAGACCCTCCTCCGCGAGGATCCGCGCTTCTGGCACGCGCTCCGCGACGCGCTTCGGCGCGGGCGCATCGTGGCGCTGCTCATCGATCAGGACACGCGCGGCGCGGGCGTCTTCGTGCCGTTCTTCGGGCGGCCCGCGCACACGCCTCCCGGGGCGGCACTCCTCGCGCTGCGTGCCCGCGCGCCCGTGATCACGGCCTTCATCCAGCGGCGGCCGGGAGGCGGACACCTGGTCCGCATGGCGGCAGTGCCGCTCGGGGAGGGGAACGGGCGCGGGCGCGTGACGGAGCTCACCGCATGCTTCACGGCGGCCATCGAGGCGCAGATCCGGCGCGCACCGGCGGAGTGGGTGTGGTGGCACGAGCGGTGGCGCCAGCAGCCGGCGTGAGCGTCGCGCGGCGCGGCACCGCGTCGGACTTTTACCTTTACAGTGCCGCAGACCCGTGCTAGCAATTCGTGCGACCGCGAACCGAACGGGAGCGCATGCGAAGGACACGGCTACGCGCCGGGCTGCTCGTCGTCGTAGCCGCCGCCCTCGCCGGGATCGGCTACGAGGTCTCGCGCACCGTCGGTGCGCACCGCGCGCGCACCCTCGCGGATCTCGGGAGCGACTTCCTCCCCACGGTCGCGCAGCACATCCGCAGCTTTCGCCGGATCAAGGTGGAGAAGGGGAGAACGTTGTGGGAGATCACGGCTCGGGACGCCCAGTTCTTCGACAAGCAGGACGAGATCGTCGTCCGCGAGCCGCAGCTGACGTTCTACCTTGCCGACGGCGAGCGGCGCGCACACGTCTCGGGGGCGGAGGGCCGGCTGGTGCTCGACGGCCGCGAGCTGCGAGCGCTCACCCTCCGCGGGGGCGTCACCGTACGGCTCGACGACCTCGAGCTCGAGACCGGCGAGGCGACCTACGACCGCGCTCGCGACCTCATCACCTCCCCGGGGCCCGTGCGGATGCACGGACGCACCCTCGACGTCAGCGGACGCGGCATGGAGATCGACGTCGCGCCGCAGCACGTGCGCCTGTTGGAGGACGTGCACACCACCGTGCGGAGCGATGCGGCACCTTCCTGAAGCGCTCGCCGCGGCCGTTCTGGCCGCGTGCGCCATCGACCACGTGTGGGCCGCGACCCCCGACGAGCCGTCGGGCGGGGGGCTGTTCGACCTCGGCAGCGTCACCAATCGCAAGGAGCCGATCACGGTGGATGCCGACGCCCTCGAGTACGACTACAAGAACAACGTGGTGGTGTACCGCGGCGACGTCCAGGCGGCCCAGGGACAGGTGAAGCTCCGCAGCGACACCTTGACGGTCACCTTCGAGAGCGCGAAGGACGGCACCCAGCCGAAGACCGCCGATCCTCCGCTGCCCGATCCCGCTTCGAAGGGAGGCCAGCGGGTGCACGAGGTCGTCGCGGTAGGCCACGTGCGCATCGACCAGGGCACGCGCTGGGCGACGGGAGGCAAGGCGGTCTTCGAGCAGACCGCGCGCACCCTGGTGCTCACCGAGAACCCGATCCTGCACGAGGGCCCCAACGCGGTCGCGGGCGACCGGGTCGTGGTCTACCTCGACGAGAACCGGAGCGTGGTCGAGGGCGGCCGCAAGCGCGTGAAGGCGGTACTCTACCCGAACAAGGACGGAACGCTCGGCGCGGCGAGGGAGAACCCGGAGCCCGCGCGTGGCGTGCCGGCAGCCGAGCCGGAGGCGGCACGGCCGTGAACGGCACCGGAGCCACCCTCCTCCGCGCCGAGTGTCTGACCAAGTCGTACGCCGGGCGCCGGGTGGTGTGCGACGTCTCGATCGAGGTCCACGCCGGGGAGGTGGTCGGCCTCCTCGGCCCGAACGGCGCCGGCAAGACGACCACCTTCTACATGATCGTCGGCCTCACCCGGCCGGACGCCGGAACGGTATTCTTGAACGGCGAGGACGTGACCGCGCTGCCCATGTACGAGCGAGCCCGGCGGGGCGTGAGCTACCTGCCTCAGGAGCCGTCGGTCTTCCGCAAGCTCACCGTGGAGGAGAACATCCGCGCGATCCTCGAGACCCTCGACCTGAGCCCCGACGAGCGCGCCGAGCGCTGCCGGCGATTGCTCGACGAGCTCGGCATCGCCCGGCTGGCGAGGAACAAAGCGTACTCCCTGTCCGGCGGCGAGCGGCGACGCGTCGAGATCACGCGCGCGCTCGTCATCTCGCCTTCGTTCATGCTCCTCGACGAGCCCTTTGCGGGCATCGACCCGATCGCTGTGGTTGACATTCAGAACATTGTGACTCAGTTAAAGGAACGGGGCATCGGAGTTCTCATCACGGACCACAATGTGCGCGAGACCCTCGGCATCTGCGATCGGGCCTACATCCTGAACGAGGGCACCGTGCTCGAGGAGGGTGTGCCCGCCCGCATCGCGGAAAGCCCGCGGGCGCGCGAGATCTACCTGGGTGAAAAGTTCCGCCTGTAGTAGCGGACCGTAGGCAGCATGGCCAACGACGCGCGCATCGTGCTCCAGCAGCGGCTCTCACAGCAGCTCGTGATGACGCCGCAGCTCCGCCAGGCGATCAAGATCCTCCAGGTGTCCCGGGCCGAGCTCGAGACCCTCGTCGACCAGGAGCTGACCGAGAATCCGCTCCTCGAGGAGCAGGTGGAGGAGAAGGCCGAGGACGCCGTCCCCACCGTCGACAGCCAGACCGGCACCGAGGACTGGCAGGCGAACGGCGAGGCCCAGCCGGAGGTGCAGGAAGCCTCGAGCGTCGGCGAGATCGACTGGAAGGAGTTCGCCGAGAACTACGGCAACGACATGCACGGCTCGAGCGGGGGCACCGCGCCGAGCGACGACGACGACCGGCGACCCGCGCTCGAGAACATCCTCGTCAAGCGCACCCTCCTGCCCGATCACCTCATGTGGCAGCTCCGGCTCTCCGATCTCTCGAACACCGAGAAGGAGGTCGGGGCCATCCTGATCGGGAGCCTCGACAAGGACGGCTACCTCACGATCTCGCTCGAGGAGGCGGCGTTCCTCGCCAACGTCTGGCCCGACATCGCGATCGTCGAGCGCGTGCTCCAGCGTCTCCAGGAGTTCGACCCGCCCGGGGTGGGGGCGCGGAGCCTCGCGGAGTGCCTGCTCATCCAGCTCCGCCAGCTCGGCCTCGCCGATGATTCGCTGCCGGCGCGGATCGTACGCGACTACCTCCCGATGCTCGAGAGCCGGCGCTTCGACCGGCTCGCGCGCGAGCTCGGGGTGCCGATGGAGCAGATCGCCGAGGCCACCAAGATCGTCTCGGTGCTCGAGCCGAAGCCCGGCCGCGACTTCAGCGAGAGCGACACCCGCTACGTCACGCCGGACGTCCACGTGCACAAGTTGGGTGAGGAGTACATCGTCACGCTCAACGAGGAGGGGCTGCCGCGGCTGCGCGTGTCGTCGTTCTACCGCCGGATGCTGGGAGCGAACGGAGCTCCGGAGGCGCGGGGCTACATCCAGGAGAAGATGCGCGCCGCGGCCTGGCTCATCAAGTCGATCCACCAGCGCCAGCGGACGCTCTACATGGTCACCTCCAGCATCGTGAAGTTCCAGCGCGAGTTCCTCGATCGGGGCGTCGCGCACCTCCGGCCGCTCGTGCTGAAGGACGTGGCCAACGACATCGGCATGCACGAGTCCACGGTGAGCCGGGCGACGGCGGGCAAGTACGTGCACACTCCCCAGGGCACCTTCGAGCTCAAGTACTTCTTCACCTCCAGCCTGCGCAGCGGGCACGGGGAGGACGTCTCGGCGGAGAGCGTGAAGGACAAGATCCGCAGCATCATCGCCAAGGAAGACGCGAAGAAGCCGCTCAGCGATCAGTACATCGCCGAGCTGCTGGGCAAGGAGCAGATCGACATCGCCCGGCGCACCGTGGCGAAGTACCGCGAGCTGATGGGCATCCTGCCGTCCTCCAAGCGCAAGCAGGTCTACTGAGGCATCCCGCCGCGATGCCGCTCCCGCCTTCCGGGCCTGCGCCACAGGTCCTTCGAGATCGGGAAGGGGCCGTCATGCAGATCAACGTCACGTTCCGGCACGTCGAGCCGACCCCGGCGCTGCGCGCCTACGCCGAGGAAAAGCTCGAACGGGTGAAGAAGTACCTGCGCCGCCCCGTCGACGCGCACGTCATCCTGAGCGTCGCCAAGGAGCGGCATGTCGCGGAGATCACCCTCCAGGCCGACCACGTCACGATGTTCGCCAAGGAGGAGACCCACGACCTCTACTCGGCGATCGACCTCGCGCTCGACAAGCTCGAGCACCAGGCGCAGAAGCTCAAGGCCAGGCGCCGCGACCACAAGGGGCCCCCCGGAAACCGGGGCGTCGAGGAGACCGAGGTGCGCACCTCCGTCCTCGCGGCCGAGCCGCCGGGGCCCGGGACCGAGCGGCGCATCATCCGCACGCAGCGCGTGCCCGCCAAGCCCCTCTCGCTCGAGGAGGCCGTGGAGCAGCTCGAGCTGTCGGGCGACGAGTTCCTGGTCTTCACCAACGCGTCCAACCAGACGCTCGCGGTCCTCTATCGGAGAAGAGACGGCGGCTATGGCCTGATCGAGCCATGAAGATCACCGACATCCTCCAGGAGACCTCGGTCGTGGCGGCGCTGGCGGGGCGCAGCAAGGCCGAGGTGATCGCCGAGCTCGCCGGCGTGCTGGCGAATGAGTATCGCGAGATCGACAGGGAACGCCTGATCCAGGCGCTGGAAGATCGCGAGCGGCTGAACAGCACCGCCCTCGGCGACGGGGTGGCGATCCCGCATGGCAAGCTGCCCGGGTTGAAACGCGTGCTGGCCGCCTTCGGGCGCAGCCGCCTCGGCGTCGACTTCCAGTCGCTCGACGGGAAGCCGACGCACCTCTTCTTCCTCCTGGTGGCGCCCGAGGACTCGGCAGGGGCGCACCTGAAGGCGCTCGCCCGCATCTCGCGCCTCCTCAAGGACGAGCGGTTTCGCGCCCGGCTCATGGAAGCGGGCGGCGCGCACGATCTCTTCGAGACGATCCGCGAGGAGGACGATCGATATTGAGCGTCACGGTGCGCGAGCTGCTCGAGGCGAGCGCCCCGGGCCTCGGGCTCAAGCTCGCCGCGGGCGGCCGCGGCCTCCAGCGCCCGATCGCGCTTCCCCGCCTCCAGCAGCCCGGTCTCGCCCTGGCCGGCTTCCTGCCGCAGCTCCATCCCGACCGCATCCAGGTGCTCGGCAACTCCGAGGTGTCCTATCTCGGCACGCTCGGCCCCGAGCGAGCTCGCCAGGCGGTCGCCACGGTGGCCGCCGCCGGCGTGGCCTGCTTCGTGGTCACCAACGGGACGCCGCCGCCGGCCCCTCTCGTACAGGCCGCGGAGGCGGCCGACGTGCCGGTGCTCACCACCGCGCTCCGCACCAGCGACTTCATCCGCGCCGCTGCCACGTGGCTCGAGGAGGAGCTCGCCCCCGAAACCCAGCTCCACGCCGACCTCGTCGAGGTCCACGGCCTCGGCACGCTCATCCTCGGCAAGAGCGGCATCGGCAAGAGCGAGGCCGCCCTCGAGCTCGTGACGCGCGGCCACCGGCTGGTGGCGGACGACGTCGTCATCGTGCGGCGCATCTCGCCGACGGTGCTGCGCGGGCGCTCGGCCGAGCGGCTCGCGCACCACCTGGAGATCCGCGGCCTCGGCATCATCGACGTCGAGGCCCTGTTCGGCACGCTCGCCACCCTCGACGAGCGCCAGCTCGACCTCGTGGTCGAGCTGGTCGAGTGGGCCGACACCGTCGATCGCTTGGGCTTGGTCGAGGACCGCCATCCGCTGCTCGAGGTGGAGCTGCCGCTGGTGCGCATCCCGGTCCGGCCGGGGCGCAGCATGGCGATGCTCATCGAGACCGCGGCGCGCAACCATCTCCTCCGCCGCCGCGGCCGGCACAGCGCGCTCGAGTTCACGCAGCGGATCGATCGCGACGCGGCGGGAGGCCACCGGCCGTCGTGAGCGGGCGCTTGCGGGTGGTCGTGGTGACGGGGCTTTCGGGCTCTGGCAAGAGCACCGCCATCCGCGGACTCGAAGACCTCGGCTTCTACTGCATCGACAACCTGCCCGTGGCGCTGATCCCCCGCTTCGTCGAGCTCTGGGAGAGCTCGGGCGAGGACGTGACGCGCGTCGCGCTCGGCATCGACGTGCGCGAGCGGCGCTTGCTGGCCGAGTTCCCGCGCATGTGCAGCGAGCTCCGGCAGAGCGGCGTGGAGCTCGAGGTCCTCTACCTCGAGGCGACCGACGACGTCCTCGTGCGCCGCTTCAGCGAGACGCGGCGTCCGCATCCCGCGGCCGAGGGCGGCAGCCTGGCCGACGGCATCCGTCGCGAGCGCGAGAAGCTGCGGCCCTTGCGGGAGGTCGCCGACCGCGTCCTCGACACGAGCGCGCTCACCGTTCACGAACTCCGCGCCGCGCTCCGCGAGCTGATCGAGCGCGCCGGGCCCGGCACGATGACCGTGTCGCTCGTGTCCTTCGGCTACAAGTACGGTCTCCCGAGCGACGCCGACCTCGCGATCGACTGCCGCTTCCTGCCGAATCCCTTCTTCGTCGAGGAGCTCCGTCACCGCACCGGGACCGACCCGGCGGTGGCCGAGTACGTCCTCGCGCGCGACGAGACCGAGGAGTTCCTGCAGCGGCTCACCGACTTCCTCGATTTCGCCCTGCCGCGCTACCTGCGCGAGGGGAAGAGCTATCTCACCATCGCCCTCGGCTGCACGGGGGGCCGCCACCGCTCCGTCGTGCTGGTCGAGGAGCTCCGCCGCCGGCTCGCGGCCCGCGGCCACGCCGTGCTGCTCCGGCACCGCGACGCCGAGCGTTGAGAGTCTGTGGCTCCGGCGCCTTGCCGCTCCGGGGGTCGGAGAGTAGATCTTGGTCATGGTCGGCATCATCGTGATCGGACACGGGCGCGTCGCCGTGGAGATGGTGCAGACGCTCGAGAGCGTCCTCGGACCAATCGAGGGGCTCGAGGCGATCGCGACCTCGTACGAGGACAGGCCGGAGGAGATCCGCGAACGCGTGGCGGCGGCCGTCCGGCGGGTCGACCGCGGGCAGGGGGTCATCATCCTGACCGATATGCTGGGCGACACACCGACCAACCAGAGCCTCGCCGTCGCACGAGAATGCGGCGCCGAGGTCGTTGCCGGCGTCAACATGCCGATCCTGATCAAGCTGACCACCGCCCGGGACCAGATGGACGCCCGCACGCTGGCGCGCTTCATCCAGCGATACGGGCAGGAGCACATCGTCTGGGCCACCGGCCGGTGAGCCGGCATGAGGGATTCCCCGCAGCAGGAGCAGCGCGCGACCCTGGAGATCCGCAACAAGCTCGGCCTCCACGCGCGCGCCGCGAAGCTGATCGTGGAGACCGTCACCACGTATGACGCCGACATCAAGATCGCCAAGGACGGCCAGACCGTCGACGGGAAGAGCATCATGGGCATCATGATGCTCGCCGCCGAGCAGGGGAGCCGGATCGAGGTGACGGCGAGCGGCCGGCAGGCCCGCGAGGCGCTCGCGGCGATCCGGGAGCTGATCGACGGCCGCTTCAACGAGCCCGAGTAGCCCCGGCGCGCTTGCCCCGCCGGACGGCGTTCGGTTATACCCGCCAGCCCGAGGGACCCGAGGAGGCAAAGCCGGATGCTCAAGGATTACGTCTTCACATCGGAATCGGTCAACGACGGCCACCCCGACAAGGTCTGCGACCAGATCTCCGACGCCGTGCTCGACGCGTTGATCGCGCAGGACCCCGACAGCCGGGTGGCGTGCGAGTCGCTGATCAAGACCGGGCTGGTCGTCGTCGCCGGCGAGATCACCAGCCAGGGGAAGGTGGAGTTCGGCGAGATCGCCAAGCAGGTGATCCGCGACATCGGCTACACGAGCGCCGACACCGGCTTCAACTGCGACAGCTGCACGATCGTCACCGCCATCGAGAAGCAGTCTCCCGACATCTCGCAGGGGGTGACCGCCGGCGCCGGGCTGTACAACAAGGAGCAGGGCGCCGGCGACCAGGGGATGATGTTCGGCTATGCCTGCGACGAGACGAAGGAGTACATGCCGTTCGCCATCTACACCGCGCACCGCATCGGCCAGCGCCTGGGCGAGGCGCGGCGCGCGGGACTGCTCCCCTTCCTCCGGCCGGACGGGAAGTGTCAGGTGTCGGTCGAGTACCGCGACGGCCGGCCCGTGCGCGCCCACACCGTGGTGGTCTCCACGCAGCACACGCCCGAGGTGACGCACGGCGCGCTCAAGGAGGCCATCATCGAGGAGGTGGTGAAGAAAGTCGTGCCGCCGGAGTTCCTCGACAAGAACACCGTCTACTTCATCAACCCGACCGGCCGCTTCGAGGTCGGCGGGCCGCAGGGCGACTGCGGCCTCACCGGACGGAAGATCATCGTCGACACCTACGGCGGCTACGGGCGGCACGGTGGGGGCGCGTTCAGCGGCAAGGACCCGAGCAAGGTCGACCGCAGCGCCGCCTACATGGCCCGTTACATCGCCAAGAACCTGGTCGCGGCGGAGCTCGCTCGCACCTGCGAGGTGCAGGTGGCGTATGCGATCGGCGTGGCGGATCCGGTCTCGGTGGCGGTCAACACCTTCGGGACGGCCGCCATCCCGGAAGATCACATCGCGCGGATCGTGCGCGAGCACTTCGACCTCAGGCCCGCGGGGATCATCGAGACCCTGCGTCTCAAGCGCCCCATCTACCGGCGGACCGCCTCCTACGGCCACTTCGGGCGCGTGCCCGACGGCAACTACTTCACGTGGGAACGGACCAACCGCGTCGACGAGCTCCGCGCGGCGGCCAACCTCGGTCGCCGGCCCGAGGCGCACTGATGGCGGCCAAGAAGTACGACGTGAAGTCGCTCGCGCTGGCGGAGGAGGGCCGCCGGCGCATCGCCTGGGGCGACGAGCGCATGCCGGTGCTGCGGCAGGTGCGCGCGGAGTTCGTGCGCGACAAGCCGCTGCGCGGTCTCCGCGTTTCTGCGTGCCTGCACGTCACGACCGAGACCGCCAACCTGATGCGCACGCTGCGCGACGGCGGCGCCGACGTGGCGCTCTGCGCCTCCAACCCGCTCTCCACGCAGGACGGCGCGGCGGCGGCCCTCGTCCGCCACGAGAAGATCCCCGTCTACGCGGTGTGCGGCGAGGACCGGAAGCGGTACTACGCTCACCTCCGCGCGGCCCTCGACCGTCGTCCGCAGGTGACGCTCGACGACGGCGCCGATCTCGTGACGCTGCTCCACACGGAGTACGCCGCGCAGGCGGCCGAGGTCATGGCCAGCATGGAGGAGACGACGACGGGCGTCATCCGCCTGCGCGCCATGGAGCGCGACGCCGCGCTCAAGATCCCGGTGATCGCCGTCAACGACGCCGACACCAAGTACCTCTTCGACAATCGCTACGGCACCGGCCAGTCGACCATCGACGGCATCATCCGCGCCACGGGCATGCTGATCGCCGGGCACGTCTTCGTGGTGTGCGGCTACGGCTGGTGCGGCCGCGGGGTGGCGTCGCGGGCGCGCGGCATGGGCGCGGAGGTCGTCGTCACCGAGGTCGATCCCATCCGTGCCCTCGAGGCCGCGATGGACGGCTACCGGGTCATGCCGATCAAGGAGGCCGCCAGGGTCGGGGACGTCTTCGTCACGCTCACCGGCGACATGCACGTCATCCGCGGCGAGCACTTCCCGCTCATGAAGGACGGCGCCATCCTCGCGAACTCCGGCCACTTCGACATCGAGATCGACCTCGAGGCGCTGCGCAAGCTCGCCCGGCGCGTCGACCGCGGCGTGCGCCAGCACGTCGACGCCTACGTGCTCGCGAACGGCCGCCGGCTGTTCGTGCTCGGCAGCGGCCGCCTCGTCAACCTGGCGGCCGCCGAGGGCCACCCGCCCGACGTCATGGACATGAGCTTCGCGACCCAGGCGCTCGTCACGCGCTGGGCCGTCGAGCGGAGCCGGGACGGCGGCCTGGCCGTCAAGGTCCACAACGTGCCGCGCGAGGTGGAGCTGCGCGTCGCGACCCTCAAGCTCGAGTCGATGGGTCTCCGCATCGACCGGCTCACCCGCGAGCAGCGCGAGTACCTGACCTCCTGGCACGTCGGGACCTGAGCGCGGGAGCTGCGGGGTCGCCGCGGCGGCGCCCCGTCCCGCCACGCCCGGCGTCCGGGTCACACGAATGTCGCGGCCACCGAGTCGGCGTAGCGGAGGCCGCGAGGCGTGAGCCGCAGGCGGCCGGCGGCGAGCTCGGCGAGGCCGTCGGCGGCGAGGCCGGCGACGTGCGGGAAGGCCTCCTCGAGCGGGACGCCGAAGCGGCGGCGGAACGCGTCGAGATCCACACCCGCCGTCTGCCGCAGGCCGCAGAAGCAGAACTCGGCGCGCGCCTGGGCCTCGGTGAGCCGCTCGTCGCTCGCGATCGGCGGACGGCGACCGGCCGCCGCCGACATGTACCGGGCGGGCACGCGCTCGTTCATCCAGCGCCGACCCGGGGCAGGCTCGCGGCTGAAGGAGTGGGCGCCGGCGCCGACGCCGAGGTAGTCCGAGCCGTCCCAGTAGGCGAGGTTGTGGCGCGCTTCCCGCCCGGGCTGCGCGAAGCTCGAGATCTCGTAGCGCCGGTAGCCCGCCGCGCCGAGGACGGCGACGGCCGTCTCGGCCATGGCGGCCTCGTCGTCCTCGGCGACGGGAACCAGGCGGCGTGCGGCGCGCCAGGCATGAAAGGGCGTCCCCTCCTCGTAGGTGAGGGCGTAGGCGGAGACGTGCGCCGGGTCGAGCGCGATCGCCGCACGCAGGTCCTGCTCCCACTCGGCGAGCGTCTCGCCCGGCACGCCGAAGATCAGGTCGAGGCTCACGTTCTCGAGCCCCGCCGCGCGGGCCGCCTCGACCGCCGCCAATGTATCCGCGGGCGCGTGGTCGCGGCCGAGCGTCCGCAGGTGGCCCGCCGCAAACGACTGCGCGCCGAGGGAGAGGCGGTTCACCCCCGCGGCCCGGTAGCCCGAGAGGCGCGCGACATCCACCGTGCCGGGATTCGCCTCGAGCGTGATCTCGGCGCCGGCCACCAGGCCGAAGCGACGGGCGACGGCCTCGAGCAGGGCGCCGATCGCGGCCGGCGAGAAGAGCGACGGTGTGCCGCCACCGACGTAGACCGTCTGCGCGGCGCGCCCGGCGAAGTCGCCCGCTGCCGCGTGAGCCTCGAGCTCCGCGAGGAGCGCGGCCGCATAGTCGCGCTCCGGGACCTCGCGCGCCGCCTGGACGTTGAAGTCGCAGTACGGGCAGACGCGCCGGCAGTACGGCACGTGCACGTAGAGCGCGAAGTGCTCCGCCGTGCTCACCGGTAGCGCCTGAGGACGGCGATGACGACGCCCCGAATCTCGACGTCGCCCGCGGGCGCGACAATGGGCGCCAGACGCGCGTTGGCCGGTACCAGGCGCACGCGCCCGCGCTCGCGATGGAGCTTCTTGACGGTGGCGTCGCCGCGCACCAGGGCCACCACCGTCGCTCCATTGGGTGCATCCTGGCGCGACTCGACCACGACGAGGTCGTCGTCGAGGATGCCCTCGCCGACCATCGAGTCGCCGCTCTCGCGCAGCGCGAAGGTCTCGCCCCGGCCGAGCATCTCCTCGGGGAGCGTCACCGTCTCCGGCGTCTCGACCGGCTCGCTCGGGACG